>Ga0065711_1029785_pt1 | contig 34822 bp, 17 predicted proteins | sample Hoacrofraction12_FD_59098 | JGI IMG/M metagenome (GOLD analysis project Ga0065711, IMG submission 59098) | Hoatzin crop microbial communities from Cojedes, Venezuela - Epithelial fraction 12 v2 (version 2) | ecosystem: Host-associated > Birds > Digestive system > Esophagus > Crop | place... | reverse complement strand
AACTGAAGCACAGGAAGTTCCGTCTGAACATGAGGAAGAACTTCTTCCCTCTGAGGGTGACGGAGCACTGGAACAGGCTGCCCGGGGAGGTTGTGGAGTCTCCTTCTCTGCAGATATTCAAGACCCGCCTGGACAAGGTCCTGTGCAACCTGCTGTAGGTGACCCTGCTTCAGCAGGAGGTTTGGACTAGATGACCCACAGAGGTCCCTTCCAACCCCTACTATTCTGTGATTCTGTGATTCTGTATCTCAAGTATGTTAGAAAGCTGTCTTTGCAGTCACAAGGGCTAAACTTCTTTTATAAAGGTTCTGCTCTGCACAAAGAAAGCCAGCTGCAATGAGAATAGAGACCTAACTCCTCAGAGAAGTTTCTGACAAAAACAAAGCAGGCAAAGTCTTTTCTGCATTTTCCTACTTGTTTTTTAAAGACCTTTTGTATTGACTTCAAAGGGAAAATACGCTGAGACACTTTTCCAACATATTTATAGACAGCAAATTGTTATTTTATTCTTAAACAAGGTAAATAAAGCCACAAAATGCATAGCTCAGACCTGTCAAAAAAATACTGCTTGTAAATCAGAAGAAACATTTCACACTGCTTTTTAAAAAAAAAAAATTACTAGAATTCTGTGTGGCAAGGAGACTACTGTTGGAAACAGTAACCCTACCTACCTTTGAATTGTTAAATGTCAGAGCTGGGCTTGTGTTTACAATGGAACTAAATGATGAACAGCACCAACTGAATGACCTTTATTGAGTAAGCAATTTGTTGCAGTCTCTGGTGAAGCCTTTCCATTGACATGACTTTAGATTAGGTGATACGTTAGAGTAAATACTACCAATATCTAACAGTAAAGGAAACATTCAAAATATTGCTTCATTTCCCCATCCTTCCTAAAGCCTGTCACTTCATTCTCATGCACCTGTTAAAGAAAAGCCCAAGGGTACTTGAAACATCCAGAGTTTTCTTTGAAAATTAATCCACATGCAAGAGAAATTGAAAGTAAGGGCAATACCTATTCTTCCTGCTACACTTCTGTTGTCTACACAGATGATGGAAGAAACTAATTGTAGTTTCTGGGTTAAGGGACAGCTTGTGTCAGGAACTCAGGTAGCAATGAGCTTTTCTTTTCCCCCACAATACCTGAATAGCTTGCAAATGAACTGGGCACAAGTGAAGTACCTTTGCTTTTGGGTATCATGATAGTGCTTCCTTGGTGCATCAGGAGCTCTGAGGTGGGTAGTCATATCTAGTAAACAGCAGATTCAGGTGCTTGGTGTCAGAAACAAATCTCTCCAAATTCCTTCTTTTGGCAATGTGGCAACGCCTTTTGGGAACTGCATTCCAGGGTGCTCAGCCATGTTCTCTTCAGGATGTGCTAAGGAAATGAGGCTGTGTCTCTGTCCTCCTCCTGTTGCCGTTCAGGGCATGGAATTAACCAGAGTAAGTTGCTACCCTGGATGGGATGTGGCAGTGTTTGGATTCATCTTTTCAAAAGCCAACATGTCTTTGGTTAGACTGCAACACAGAATGGTGTTTAAATGGTTTGTTTTTCTGAGCGTAGGCAATTGTATGTTCCGTATGAAGTGTCTCCTTAGGCACCAGGCACTTTCAGAAGGGTGTGAAAGCAGAATACCAGCCTAAGAACGCAGCTCACAGACAAATGATGAGAGCACAGATGGGATGCAGTGCGTAAAGCCCCCCAGGGAATGCGCAACAGAATTGAGCATGCATTTTCTTTGATGATGGTTGGACAGAGACTGTGTGCTTGGTAGCGAGTTCTGATTTTGTATTTCAGTGCAGTCATGTGAATTTTGATGAGGTTCAAGGAGCTACCTATTTAGTTAGTCACACCTTAGGGAAATTTTCGTATGCTAAATGTTTGAGTATCTTGCTCTCTTATAGTATGTTTCTATTATCATCATGGGAGAGGAATTGGAGTCTTCTTTTGTCAGTTATTTAAAACAAACTGGTGAAAAACGGGGATAGTAAGCCATCAGGTCCATGCTAAAAAGTTCCCCTCTCCAGTTCTGTGCTAATGAATGGGAAATTTACTTATAACCATGACAAATTCAGCAGAGAAACTAATCGGCCATTGTGTGTGTTACATACATTATTTGTCAACTTGAAACCTATCGGTAAGTTTATCAGGTAAAGATAATTAGTTTAGACATGTTCATGCTTCTGATATTAATCTAGCTGTTAAACTCCTTTTACAGGTTTGCTCTTCACTAGCTGTCATATGCATAATTTATGATCTAGTTTTTCAAAGCATAAAATTCTGTACATTTAGCCCCTTCTATCTTCCTTGTAAGTTTTACTACAGAAAACTTGAGAATGAAGAGGATCAAATTAACGTATAAATCTACATATAGCAAGTGACTGAAAAAGCAGTATATACCACCTGCAAACCAATATCATCACTTTGCAGAATTCCAGCTGTGTGGAAAGGACATGAGATTGTTTGATTGATTTTTCCAGTAAGTGATACATGCATATTTGGTTACCAGAGATATCTAATGTTCATCTAAAATAAGCTGTGCAAGATTTGGTATATTTGGCAGGATGCTTGTCAGTGTTCAAGGTCATGTGACTGGGTGACCTGCTAGAGCTCTCTGAACAACTGAGGTATTACAGGACAAAAGGATGGTAAAGAGCAGGTGGCTGCAGGGGAGCGAAGGTGGAAGTAGGAACCTGCCCTGGGGCAACATGTTTCGATGTAAGTGAGGAGGTGAGAACTGGATATTAACAGAGTTTCATGCAGCTACACTTCCATATGGTTAAGCAGCTGTGTGCTTGCTCCTCTCAAAAACGTGTTTTCCTATTGCAGCTTGGAGCTGATTCGTTCAGAGATGCACTCCAGGCCATAGCATAATGAAAAAAAGCCTTGCTTTCTACTTGGGTTGTGATATTTTAATTAAACACCAGGTAAAATATTTTTTAAAAGCTTATAAGTGAATTAATTAGAAGTCTGACTTACTTTTTCATCAGATTTTTTAGAACAATGTTGAATTGTTGACTGATTGAATTGATTCTTAAATTGAATTGAATCTTAAACTCTGTTTGAGCCAGTGTGAAAATGGGGCCTAAATACTTATATCTAATCTGTACTCATTTTTTTTTTTTTTATTTTAAAGAATCTTTGTGTTAGGAAAGGTAGAAAATGAGAGATATTATTACTATGCTCTTACCTTAAATCACTCAAGCTGGCTTGTGAAGCTGAATAGTAAGCAGTAGTGTTGACAGAAGAAAGTAGGTAATTAACTAAAAGCGTAAGGGACAAATGAAAGGAGAAAGATATTAAGTGCCCTGAAGAATGATTTTTCTTAATACATATTTTTTTCCTAGACTCATAACAACACAACTGAGCAGACTATTCTGTTCTTCGTTTTTGTATCTTAAAAGTCTACATGATAATTTACGCTATTCAGACTGCAGAACCTTACCTTTTAAATCTTCTTTAATGTCTGTTGCAAATACAGTGTTTGCTTTTGATGAAAGAAATAATTTTTTGTGTGTCCTACTTGGTTTTCTTTTATTCTTGCTTTTCACTCACCCTTGCTTTATCTTGCTATAATGCTTTAGCTAAGCATTTTAAAATAGTACATATTAAATAGACTTGAAATTGAAACAGAATAAATTTGGAAGATTTTAGGAAGATGGTGAAATTGTAAATGCAGCTAAGAGATACTTACTGACACATGTCTTTACTGGGTCACAGGATGTACTGGATAACAAAGTTATGAAGAATTATGAATTATGTAATATTTGTATTTGAGCTGCTCTTCCAGGCTTTTGGTCCTGAGATAAAATACATCCACTTCAGATGTAGTTTCAACAGGTCTTTTGTTTTTCTCCATTTGTATCTAGTACAAACATTGCTGAAGCATCTGTGTACATATATAGGTAAGAATCACTCATCCATGTCTTTTCTGCAGAGCTGGTACAGTTAGCAGTGCTGGCAATTCACAGCCTTCACTCTGCATGCCTTCCTGTCTTCTTCATGCAGGTGTAATTCCTGCAGATCCCAATTAGCCTGAAATCTGTGAGGAGAGGGCTGAACCCAAACAGTACCAGAAGTGACATCTCACTTTAGAATGTGGCTGTGACAGGAAAGAGCTTTCTACTGTTCATATTTCCACTTTTGCAGAGCAAAAGCACACTCTGGATATAAATCTCTCTTCTAAATATTTTGGGGGAGGGATGAAAATTGAAGTATAGTATTACAAGTGGCACCATTTTCATCACATTTAAAAATTCTTTAGGAAACCACATACTTCTATTTATCCACTTCTTTCAGGAAAAACTGTGTTAAAATACTTGAATTAAGATAAAAAGTGTAGCTGAATGTCCATTGTGCTTAGTCATACTTTGACTCAAAAAAACTGATGTTTGTGGAAAAATGTTGCACTGCATCCCATTTCTAAACCCATTATTCATACAGCCGTATAGATTATATCCAAAAGGAGAAGCTGAATCACAAAGTGACTCCTAAGTGTTCCACTACGATATGTACTCAATTCGCAAACAAATGTGTGTTACATGACCAAGTAGATTAAAAAAATAAAAGCCCCTTGTGAAAAGCTCTAGAACGTTTTGCAAAAATGTCAAGGACCACTAGAAATATCACTGAATAAAAGTTGTAAACAAAGAGATCTGCTTTTCTTTGAAATAAGAAGTAAAAGGTGCTCTCCTATAAAAATCTTCAAAAATAAAAAGTAGGATTATTTCAGTTACACAGTTCGCATCATATGTTTTCAAAAGAAAGTGTAATCTTGTGTTAATGCAGCTTCTTTAACTTGAGAATACAGGGTTTGGTTTGAACCCAAAAACCTCTTCTGGAGTTTTAATATCTCCTTGAATAAACTCAGAATAAAAGACAGTTTCTGCAAAGGAGAATTTACACCAGATATTTTAAGCCTTCCAAAAGAGCTTTTGCAAGTTTCATACATCAGGTTTTTTGCGTTTGCAAAAGACCAGACTTGTGAGTATATCTTTCTTTTTCATCACCTTGAGCATATATGCTTATATATTTCTTTTAAAGTGACTAATTATAAACTTGGACCCTATTCCTGCAAGCAGTAACATAAATACGTCAGAACTGCATTTTCTAGGATGGCAAATTCTGCACCACCCGGAATTTTTCAATTAGCTTCACATTTCTTTTGAACACTTAATTTCTTTCAACCATAAATTTTGGGATAGATTCATGGACTGCTCTGTAATACCTAGGAGATTTTTTTTTTTTTTTAATCTCAGTGTCAGGTTACATGATTGTAAATTCTTTTTGGGTATTGAAATGTTTCATTATTCTCTACATGGACACTGGACCTTGAAAAAGGCAGAGAGGACTGGGAAGGTGGTATGGGTATTGAAGTTAGAAACCACTGAATGAAGCCAGAGGACAGAATGGCATGAAAGAAGAGAAGTATAAAATAAATGAGATAAGGGAGGACATAGATGAGCATGCAGTTTCAGAAAGCCAGATGAATGTAACTGACAGACCACAAAAGCAAGCACAAGGGGCAGAGTAGGTTGAAGATGAATTTGCTACATTGCCCATTTTCATCAGAACCAAGCTCTGCACTTAGGTGGCCAAGCCTTCCAGTTCTCAGGTATGCTTGTTCCATTCCATGTAGCTGAAAAGGTTCTGTCTTTATTTCGCCTGGCACTGATCAAGACAGGAAAAAAAAGAAATTTCTGAGGGCCAACAGGCTATGAAATGCATTTTGAATAATGCAGCTATTTCTACAATGCAAAATGCAATTTATCAGCTTAGTTGCTGTGCCAAGTATCTATAAATAGATCTTGTCATTAGACAACATAACAGCTATATATTTCATATTATTTGTTTTGCTGCTTCTGACGGCAAACACTGCTACCTTATAGTGCCAGACTGATTTCTATGAAGGGATTTGTAGCTGATATAAAATGTCATTATTCCACAGACTTAAACCCAGCTATGTCTCAGTTTAAGTTGGGGGTTTGGTCGAAGTGTTTGATTGATGGTGCCGAGAAGAGGAACAGTAGTGTGGGGAAAAAAGAGAGTGAGTGAGTGATCTTGGTTTTACAAAATGCTCATGTGATTTCTGAGTGAAAAAATTATGAAATGATAGATGCATGCTCCCATCTTACTGAGTAGCTCATTTACTTTTATATATGCTGACCACAGAGTCTGTAAAGGTAACATACGATTGCATACTTTAATTCTACTGAGGGAAAATCTTCCAAATGCTTTTTTTTTTTTGCTTTCTGTCAAGGAATGGCAATGAATTTAGCTGTCCAGTGAATATGAAAAACAATCTGCTGGCTTGTTTTGTAATGATAATAACTTCACAATGACGACAAAATAGTTCAATTACTCTGTTTCCCATCCTATATTAACTGAGATATATTAATTGAATGGAGATACATTGTTTGAACTTCTGGTTTTGGATCCATATCACCTCCTGTTTTTTCCCCAAAGTTTCCAGTAAATTGGAAGCTGGAGTATCTATGATTTCTAAGTGGTATGGAAAGACTATTTGATAATTTTGGTAGCAGTTGGGTATAAATTTCTCCAGACATTTCTGAGCTTTGAATCAAATCCACCTGGGATAGGACCTATGAACAATCACTGATCATATGAGAAATAATGAACTGCAATGAGTTGAACAGCTGCAAGTTATATCAGCTGTAGAATGGGTACCCAAAGATGAACAGAGCTTAAAATATGTTCTTTGAAGGCATTGGCAAGAAAGAAAAGCCGTCATACTGCTGCTTCTTTAAGGGGCAGATGAACCAGCCCATGAACAGTTTCTTTAAAACTCTTTCAACTTCTGAAGGCTTGAAGTGCAGCTGTCTAAGGAGTGAGTTTCTCACATGTATACCTGTCTTAGTGATTTGTAGAGTGCCGAGGACTTGGACTCAAGTGAGGATATAGACCATCAATTCAACCAAGAGAAGACTATGTCAGCAGTCCCACTGTCGTAGTTTGTAACAACGTCCTCTACCGAGAAAACAGCTTAACTGCATAGGTTAATTGACACCAAGTAACTGTGTTACTACATTGGTTAAGAAGAATGTCTCAAAGTCCTAAAATTGCTTGAATACTGAGAGCTTTTCTTTGTTGATGAAGTAGATAAAAATGAAGTTTCCTGCTCTGTAAAAATTAATGAGAGTCCTACAGAACAAAGTGCTGGCAATAAAAAAAGTTTATATCATATATTTACGCATCCTCTTTTTCTTCTTTTCAAATTCAAGATTAATTGTGTTTGACCACAGTCAAGGACAGTGTGATTTTCGAATCTTTCTAGTATTACTTAAAGCAATATTGTCAAGTACTTCCACAGATTCTATCTCTAGTTGACCATATTTTAGTTTTGACAGTTGCATTTTCCTCTGCTGATTATATCCTTTTTGAAAACTGTTTCCCTCCCCCCATCTGTATGGAACAAAAGCAGTCACTGGGGTTGATTGTCAAGGTGCTTTATTTCCATATTTTTCAACTGCATACAAAGAAAAAGAGTTCAGCCACATACAGCAAGCTTCTAGCTTTTCCACTCAATTCAGGCATTCAATAGCAAGCATTTAACAGAAGGTACAAGGGCAGTGTTATACTTCAGGCTTATACAGGTACATAACTTCCCAGGGGACAGGAATAGTTGAAGCAGAGACTATATGTAGTGTGTAAAATGAAACATATACATACAACCTTTGGAGGAAAAATGGTGAATTTGACATTTAATGCCAGTAAAGAAGAACTCAACCAAATGTTTTAGGCAGTTGTCACCTCCTTAAATGGCATACAACCATGAATAACACAAAATAAAAAGCAGATTCATTTAAATACAAAAACTATGAAACCATTCCCTATGAACTGTTATTTAGCCCTCTGTACTTTCTGAGGTGCAATGATCTTTGGTGCTGATGTCCTCAAATGGAGGAGTGAACTTTGAGGGGCACTCAGAGTATCATATTTGTAGTGTTGTTTATTAGAAGATGTTGAAAGACGTCTGGAGAATGTTCACACCTCTTTTACAGTGAGACAGCTTCAGTCTGAGTACTTCCCTATTAAATTTGTGGTGTTGTATAGTGAGAAAGATGTGAATGCCAGATAATGTTTACTGAAAGAAAAATTCTTATGCTTTCCATCATGCTGAATAACTTTTTGCACATTTTTATATTGTTATTCTGCATGTACTGAAGCTCTGTGTTTAGATATGATAGCTGTGATATTTCACTACACAGTATTTTAGTTGAAATAAACAGTTTAATACTTTAAATAGTATTTGCTAAATATAAAAAAGGCTGCCATGTTATATATATCCACTTGATACATGGGGATCAGATATTTCAATAAAATACCTTTTTAATTCAAGAAAAAGAAATATCAACTTTACATTATTTTGAAACTCTGAGTCTGTGTAAATAGTGGTAAAAATTAGATGGACTGGCAGCCATTTGATTGCAGTGCCTTCAATTTTCTTGAAAATTGTTTGACTGAGAGAGAGAGATGCAATTTAACATTCACACACCAACAGCATAGGAAAGACAAACAAAACCCTTTTCAGTTCCTTTCCAGTGAGGCAAGTGCTGTTAATGCGAAGTTTGTTCAGCATCCCTATGGAATTACAACAGTGGGGCATTGACCCTTGACTGGGATATGATAGCTCAGATCTCTGTATCCATGAAGAATCCTTTTTAAGTCATTGGTGTACACCTGACTGCTTTGCTGTCCCAGTTTATCGTCTAGTTATTTGTTTTAAAAGATCACAAGAATTTAACTGAATAAAATTAGTCTTAATATACTTCACGAATATAGTGGAGGTTAAAGAAAAGATTGCTATCACGAAAATGTCCCTATTAACAAAATAAGTTCAGTGTGAAATGGAGTTTTTAATATTTGTTCAAGCAATGATGAAATGAAAACAATGCTGTGCTTGATTTCAGGTTCACCATTCATATGTTGCTTTTTCTGCCTGCAGGGAGAGAGAGGGAAGTGATCATTCCCATAGTATTCTTTCTTCATCAAGATAAGCAGGCAATTGCACCTGCAGGCAGATGAAATCTACCAGCTTGTATCTAAGAGCAGAATTGTACGCCTGCTCTTTGAAGGAAGACATACTGAGCACGTTGCCATGTGCCGAAAGAAATGGTTTGTTTTGGCTCTACTGTGCTCCGGTGGTTGAGCCACGTAGATGTCTTGATCATCTACGCTTGCCTTTTATGTCGGTACAAAAAGAGGCTTCAAATAGAACAATTAATATGTATTCAGCAGTAAGCTACAATACCTAAGCTTAGAGAAACATTGAATTACTTTTGTTTAAAACCATAGCTTGTACAGAAGAGTGTGATTACTTGCAGCGGGGAGATGGAGAGTCGGCTGCCTCCCCATTTACAAAGGAGCATTTAGGATGTAGTTGGCCTTATGTTTTGTTGTGTAACATTAAACACTAAGAAAAGGAACTACACATTTTCAGATCCAGATCTTCAGACGTATAAATACCTTTGAGAAGCCAGGCTGTAGTAGTGAGAACGTTTGGACCCGTTTTGTTAGGTACTGTGCACACAGAAAAGAAAAATTGTACTTTTGTCCTACAAATTAAATCTTAAATACAAGTCAACGTGTTATAAAATGGATGTAAACGAAGAACAAAACGGGAGGACAAATAATCAGTGGGCTGGTTTCAGTCAGATAGCCCATTGTGTTAGCACACCAGCAATTTAACTAGCGTTGCAGTTCTGTGAAGGGTGCCTAAGGAAAGACAGATGTGAGCAGAATAATGAGGCAGCTATGCAGATGTTGATGTTAACAGATGCCCAAAGTACCAGGAACAGCAGGGAAGGAAGCACAAATTATTTTACTGTTTGCTTGCTTGCCTGTGCATTTAGTAAGCCTAAAATGAGTTCAGCATTGGCAGATCACCATTTCAGTAAGAATTGTTTGATAGGGTGGAGATACATGTGCACATTCTGAAAATGCATACCAGTCTTTTCTGATTTCTTGCAATGAAAGAGGGCACCCGGTAGAAGGATGCAAAGAGACAGCTGTTGTAATATGAACTTGGAAAATTACTTTTTCAGCAGCTTGCTGGATACGTGCAAGCAGAGCCAGCTTGCACTGATCAGGACCAATAGAAAGGAAGTTACAATATTATAAGTAACAGGTAATAACATCCAGATCCTATGGTTAGATAGCATGTACAGAATCTTAGAGGTGGAGTGGAGCTTTCTAACTCGATTGAGATTTATATGTAATGTGCATATGAGGATTTTAGAGGGAAGTCTCACTCAAAAGTAGTGATCAGCTGCTGTATATGAATGCTGATGAGACAGATTTGGTAATTGGTAAAGAAAACAGAAGGGAGAGATCAAAATAAAAAGTAAGAGCACCTTAGTTTTAGTCATGTTGATGACTGGGTATCTGTGAGACCTAAGGAGGCAGTGGAGTCATTCAGTTTAACTCAGCTTGGTGAATGTTACTGGAAGAGTATAGGGTTGTCTAACGTATTGTTGAGCAGTCTCCAACATTGGAGCTTCTGCAACTTATCAACTTAGTCTTTTTTATTGATTGACTACCTTTATCACTAAAATGTTTTTCCAAATGCCTAACCTGAACTGTTTTTGCTGCAGTTTGAGTGTCCACTTCAACCCTTTTTTTAAAGACTGGTACCATATTAGCCACCTTCCATTCTTCTCATGCAAATAGTCATTTCAGTTAATAGTTCAGCCACTGATGGAGGTAAGATTTGGGATGGGTGTATATTGGTTTGGTTCTTAAGTTTACTGAGGTTCAGTTTCAGTGTATATTCACATTTCTTTCTCCTTTCCCTTTTAAGGACTGAGAACACAGCCATTTCATGAAGGATCATAGAATCAAAGAAAGTATACATCTTGGATGGGACTTTTGGAGGTCCTCCTGGTTCAAACCCCTGTTCAAAGCAACGCCAACTTAGATCAGGTTGCTAATGGCCCTGTCCAGTTTTTAATATCTCCAAGAATGGAGATTTTGCGGCCTCTTTTAGCATCCTCTTTCAGTGTTTGACTGCCTTCATGGGGACTTTTTTTTTCCTCTATATCCTCCTATGAAGTTACTGAGGACCAAGATGCTTTGTAGTGCAGTCTACTCCAGCAGCCGATTCTTCTTATTAGAAACAAATATTGAGGACTATTTGTGCATAGTTCTTTTTGGTCAATGCATTTCAAGAGCTGACTTGACAAAACATGTTCCTTCTGCAAGAGATAGCTGGACAACAAACATCCCTCATTCCCATCACTCTGTTTTGAATGATTTTGCAAAAGGTCTACAGAAATCTTGATTTATCTGATTTTGCTGATCTGGTTTCATGAGTAAGCTTTTCCAGAAGAGATCCTCTGTTCTTTTTACTGCTCATTCTTAGACTTTCAATGGGTTCATTCACATTGCATGCTTCAGACCAAATCCTTCATGTGCAAGCTAACATCACCTTCTATCTTTTCTCTCTTCTGTCTTCCTGAAACAAACTAAATTAAATGTAGGGCACCTAACTGAGTTATACCATTAGAACTCTGCTTTGCCATTAATTTTACAGGCCTGATCGTATGCTAAGATTTCTGCCACCTCTGTTTTTTTCCCCTTAGTATGCAGACATCTAACATGATCAGTGGTTTGCGCCACTTCTTCCTTTTGTCCTTCTCATTTCCTATTCAGCCATTTGTTCTGACAGTATTTCTTTTGCCCATAATGCTGGATAACTGTTAGTAAAACTGAATTACAATAGATTTTTAAAATATCAAATGATGAAGGAGAGCAACACATTTCTCACAATATTGTGTAGAAAATAAACTGTTTCCATAGAGTGGGTTTTCTTCGGAAATGACCTGTAAGCACTACAGTTTATAAGAAGGACTTGCTAAATACTGCAAGTTCTGGGACTGTATTGTAAGGAAAGATTACAAAAGAAGTTAAGTGTAAATGCATTGGAAGTCATGGTGAGAATTGTTATCTCATGTTCTGAAAGATTGATCATGCACAATACAATGCTTTCAAGCATTGATTATTCTATACACTACACCCAGAATTTTAAATGAAGGCTATAATCTTGTGAGATTGCAACATATAGGATGGATAAATTGAATTTATACATATTTATTTCCAAACATTACATGAGCAATAAAATAGCTAGTATGTACCACACAATATGAATTGCACTAGCATTTTTATTATATAGTTAAGGACAAAACATGCCAAAGGAAGGAAAATAGCATAATTCTTAATTTTAGATTATGTCTATCCGCAGGGGAAGTAGTAAAACAAAAATTGCTTGCTTGAGAAAGTATTTTTGTTGATGAATGTTAAATGTGAAGGTCAGCTGACCCTGTGGCCTCAACTTTTGTTTAGTAGTGTAATGTGTGTATTGTTGGCTCTGATATACAGGGTTCCTGTGATCAGAAAACATTATTATAGAAAAATAGAATTTGAGTATTGAAGGTTAATGACCTTAGTGTATTCAATTTCATGCTATCCACAAGACAATTAAATTGAGTTTGTTATAAGGCTATTTTTAATAGCTGCTGGACATTTTCCATTTGAGAGAGCACTCTCAGTAATTACAGGGCATCAGGAGCCCAAACAACTTAACGAAGTTTAACCCATTTTATCCGGTGTCAGTGTTGTCTGGGTTCATTGCTGGTGAAATCAGCTGACTCCTAGTTCTCAAAGTTGGGTGGAATGTGGCTGGAAACAAATCCCTGTGAGTGCAGTGTGCAGGGTGCTGAGCTGTCTACTCCCGTTGAAGTCCAGTAGGAGCAGAAACATTTGGCAATTAGGATTAGTCTGCTTCAGGCTTTGCTCTTATCTTCAGTAAGGAACTCTGATCAAAGTATATAGTGAGTGTTTTTAGGCCGTTATGGTACAAGGTATCTGCTTTCTGACTCACCTTTACTTGTGCAAAGAAAGTGCTTTCCAGACAAGTATTCGGCATAACCTTCATTTTCTCTTAAAATTAAAAATAGTAACAGTATTATAGGTAAATAACATCCTTGTAGCTAATGTTATTGAGGATATTCCACCTTCATCCAGGAACCCTATTGCAGACTAATATGACTAACTGGACGGCTCAAGGTAACTGTGCAGTAACTGGCACGGGTTAACTCTGTCCTTGTCACTCCCCTTGACCTTCACATTCTGAGTGCTCTCTTCTGATGGTCTTCTGTGTTTGAATATCCTGTATATCTGTACAGGATAACTTATATATGTAATATATATATACATAATTAGGCTTCACAAGGTGAAAGCACTTGCTTCTTGTAATAGTTTAGATAACAAAGGCAATTTATTTGCCTTTATTATTTAAATAAAATAAATTTGCCTCCTCTGATTGCAGAAGTGGTTTTTTTATTTCCAGATTCTTATTTGATTTTCTAGAAATATTTTGTTCACTGTTCTGGAGTAGTCACTGATCTTTCTTTCAGGTACTAATACCTATTAATCACAGATGTATGAGTCTTCTCTTTTAGGTGTGGAAAGATTGTTGTGGTCTGCTGTCTAGCTGCTCAGAACACATGTCTTTTAAAGAGCATCACTGTCTTACTCCCTTACAGTCGGTCTTTCAGGCTCTCTGCTGTTGTTTCTTTCCACAAGCTTAGTGATGAACAGAATTCTGCATCAGCAGAGAAGTATTTTCTGATTAATTCAGTGGATTACTAGAATCAAATCCTAATATAATCCTATAATACTTGCTATGAAGAAACTGTCCATGTCTTTCAATGTCTACAACACATGCCAAATGTTCTTACATATATCATGTCTGTTTTGATGTGACATCCTTGATTGCTCATTTATAGTGTAACTGCCAGTAAATTTTTAAGATACAAAAAAATACTCACATTTGTTCTGTACTTGGTATGCCACTGTCTTATTTGTGTGCAGCACATCTCCTTTTAGATATTCATTATATATATATATATTCTCCATATATTTATAGATATGGAGATGTAGTTCAAAGGTTTTAGAGAGAAAGCAAATGGACTAGAAATTTGCTGTGATGTACCCATGTTATGAAAGGAGAAGATTATTCAATTTTAGCAAGCAGTTACTTGTTTTCTGTCATTGCAGTATATTCTTAGGTAATAACTAAAGGAAATATCATGTTTGCACCACTGCTTCGATTTTTGGAGGGTTTTATATTTCAGCCTCTCTTCCCTTCTCCCTCTTCTCCCCTCTGCTTTCCAGTTTGGGGCGATATTTTGTCTTTGTGATCTCAGACAATATACTGTTTTGAAAGATTGTTTCTATTGAGCAGAGGTTTGGAAGAATTCAGTTCCTCATGTAGCTATCCATCTATCACACACATGTTAATATACTGTCACCCCTTTATGTTTCCTGTGAGTAAGTGAATGAATTGCTCTGCTCCTAGTTACGGCGTTATGTTGGTGGAAGACAAGGCAGAGTTTTCCCTGTTTCTGTAAATTGTCATGAAATAATTTGTGTGATGATTTCAGTTTTACTACAAAATGAGTCATTTGGTATAAAATGCTTCACTCCTCTTGTAGTTTATTATAGTTGGATGTAAGCAAGAGACTGTAACTCTGTTGAGTTAGGAAGTTACATTGCTACTGAAATTGGTCCCATGTCTGACAATGATCCATAATTGCTATATGCTTAAGGGTTTACAGCAAATTTTCTTTGTAAGGTGATTTGTTACATTTAGTCCTCGGTTTAATTCTTGTCCTTCCCAGGGCCATTTCAAAAACGGCACTGACTGTTTACAAGCAAAATCCTGTGTTCTGGTTTCTGGTGGAACTATAGGACTTACTTTAGTTGTTTCATGGAATGGCAGTTTTCACCTACACAGTAATTGTGTTTTGGCAGTCTGCAGTTTTACAAATGCAGTGGATATAAGGCTTCATTTTTCAGGAAGTGTGGCAAATCATCATCAAATTGTAACTTAATCATGGGCACTGCCATCAACATCTTAGCTGCTTCACTAGTTACCAATCTGCAGCAACAATGTAAAGGTAGAATTTAGTCCTTATACTTCACTGTCTTCTGAAGCTAATGACAGCACTTAAATTAAAGCAGTATATTAATTACAGCAGAAGAAAAACCCAGCTTGGTTCATTTATTCTTGAGGGGTGGGGTGGGCGATACCACTTCTCAGTTATCAGACTTCTTTCTTGCATGGTAAAATTAATGCTCTGTATCACTTTGGTTTATAATATATTTCTAGGCTGACTGCTATATGCCGCTCACTATGCTGTGAGTACAAACCCACTATTGCTCTGTTTCTGCAACTATGTTCATCACCATTTTGCTTCTTGGAAGGAAGAAGACATAACAGTAATTTTCCAGACTCTTGTGACTTTATCATTTTAGCACTTTTAACACTTTGAGATTTGAAACTCAAATCTCTCACAAGGTAAACAGACAAGGAAAATGTCTGTGATACTGTGATGAATGCTTGAAAACAGACTTCATTTGTCAGAATTAAAGCCAAAACTTTTTGGTTGCAGTCTGAATAAACAAGCTACTCTTTTAAGCAAGAGTATGTTTGAAAAGTCAGAGAGACTGTCAAGTCAATGGAGACAAATTCAATAAAACAAATTCTGAACATCTGTCCTTGGCAGGTGAGATGAGAAAAATGACCATGCATGTATCACAAGTGACCTTAATAATATAGTTGTCTGGACAGGGACTTTACCTATGGCTGAAGTATTACATTGCAAAATTTAAGACATTAACATGAATGAACAGAATTCAGAATTCTTATTTGATTTATTATATACTTTATAGCTGCAGTAATTCAGTTACAGCATAAACTAAAGCCATAATTTGTCTGATGATCTTTAGATGAATCTTAGCAATTCTGCCAATTTATGGTAATAAATTACTTACGACAAACCAAGGGATGAAATGTAAAATGATTTTTATCTTCTCTCTGGAAAAACTGAGTTGTAAAATACGGAAAGAGCATCCCACTCATCCTGTGGCGTTCTCTTGTGTATGTAGATGTTAGGCAGGACAGCAACAGGTAATAACCTTATTTTCAACAATATTTTGGCTAGTCTAATTTTTTATATGTGAGTTAAAAGCTGTAGCTGTGTATGGATCTAAAAAGCAATTATTTGTTATTTACATTGATTTAATATTAACCATAAGATGCTTCTTTACTTGAAGGAATACTGAATTCAAGAAAAAACTGTCATGAGTAAAATTAAATGGTATAATGAAGCATTTATCCTACTGGAAAGAATTTTGCTGGTTTCAAATCAATTGGTACACCTGGGGCCTTCCAGAACACAAATGATGGGAAATGTGGAAATTATTACTTCCACTTGCCTTTAGCTGAGAAAAGAATTAGATTTAGATTTAGAAATCTTTTTGCAATATTTTTGTTAAGTAATGACTGTTAAAAAGAACTCTAAGACTTAAAAGTATGAGAAAAATCTAGTCACCATGTAATTACTTTACAATTAGGTTAGCAATAAAGACTTCATTAAAATTTTTGTAATATGAATTCACACAAAATATTTAGATATTTAAGAGCTGAGTCACTAAAATGATCTAGATCTTACTTATAAGATTAGAGCCTTTAGCTTCTCTCTCTTACTGTTAGACTCTCTTCTTCAGTCTACTGTGAGATAAATCCCTGTGAGATGACAATCTTGAAACTATTCTGTGTTGAAACTTGCTTGAATGCCATTAAAATGTATAGAGGATAATTTTCTGTTTATCCCACTCACTTGTACCAGTAAATGTAATTTTAAATTGTAATACCACTCTGTCTCCTAGTACGGACATCTCTTTACTTTATGTGAAACATTATTCTGCATACTTATTCTGTATACTTGGTGTTAACACAGGAAATGGTGCTAACACAGGAAATTAGTGTCTATTAGCTACTGAATTTCAAATTCACCTATTAACTTCCTCATCTAAACAAGGCTATAGATGAACAAAACACCCAGCTTCAGGTGCATTTTAAAATAGAATTTACAAGTCAAAAGAGTCTTGCATCTCCTTCCTGTAACTCCATGAGCTTTCACAGAAATAAAGGCAAGGATGGATACTCTCATTTAACCCATCTCTATTCATGCAAATGCCATAATTATAAAAATTCTCACCATTTTCACATACATTACACACCATATATACCAACACCATATTTATACTGCATATAAATATGCATATATACACATATGTACCCTTTATATGTACCTAAGATACTATCTATATCAAGAAGATATAATTTTAAGTTTTAAAATGTTTCCTCCCGAATCTCAAGATATTAAAAGAACTTCTGCCTTCTGATTAGAATCAAATCCATTTTGATGTACGTGCATACATATCAGTTACTGAATTTTAGTCATGTTTTAACTTCAAAATTAGCTCCAGTTCTCTGTCATTCTCTCACAAGGATAGTTACACGAATCAAAGTCTGGCTGTTTGAAAACCTAGTGTAATCATGCATCTTCAATCTAATCTCAATTCTAATGTGATCTGGGTTACAATTGCTAGTAATCCAGAACAAATTCTTCTCCCAGGAACATTTATTCAGTTGGCAACAGATGAACAGTAAGTCTCTTGTAAATGTGTGGCTCTATTGTGCTCACTTGAAATTATTATGGGAATAATTTTGTACTTTAAAGAAAAAGCTGTCAGATTTAAGGTCTTTTTTTTACTGACATACTGAATTTCTAGAGCATAAAATGACAATCTATGCTATGTAGATTATATACAAATTCTATTTTTTCCTCTTGCAACCATATGTTGATTATTTCTGTTATAAAAACGATCAACTGTGTAGTATGAAATGGTACAAAACAATTGCAGCCCATTCATCAGTGTTACTGTTTGATTTTGATCACTCAAACACCCTCTTAGAAAAAAAGGACAGAAGGCAAGAATAAATTTGTTGTTGTTGTTTTAGGGAGGAGGATGTTTGTTTACAACAAAGACAAAGAAAGGAGGATTGGTTACTGCTTGCAGTCTTTGCAGCTGCTTCAGGTTGAGGTGACAGGAGGGGTTACAGAGAAAAATGGTGGTGAGATGAGGTTTGGTGGGGTTTTGAATTGCTGTTTCAGAGGGGATTCAGTCAGCCTGCACTGAGACAACACTGTGCCGTATGCACTCATGACATCAGAAATAAAATGCAGAGGTATATGACATCCTTCTGGGGCTATCATGCCTTCTATTCATCCAGCACATTATTTTAGTTTGTAAAACTGACCTAAGAGCAATGTCAGGAGCTGCCAAATGCAGCCATCAGTCAGAAAACAGCATGTAGTGCTTAGCTGTATTTACCTGACCACAATGGTAGATCACAAGTATCTTGTAGGAAGACCTCTGAAAGGAGCGGTTATTTGTACATCAAATTAAGTAGATCATTGCATACAAAGCTGCTTTGTTTCAAAGGGATACAGTAAAAGTTCTGCCTGTATTCATATTGTCCTTATATATGTCGCTACTTCTTAGCTATTTGTAATTCATTTCCCTTTAGTTCAAAAGAGGAGGCATTAAAATATGAAAGGACAGCTCAGAAAAGGAGAATATGTTCTAAACATAGTTACAAACAGGAGGAAGCCTGGTATATAAACTCCCCTCCAGTAATTAATTGAAAATAAATAGTAAATGCCTTAGGCAAGGAGACATCCTGAATTCCTTCTGGAAAAGAAGGAAATGATGTTATCCTGTTGTATTTCACTCTTCTGAAACCTATCTAGAACTTGAGAGATCTCCTGAAATTAAAATGCATCAGTCAGAATCTAAATGCTTCAGTACTAAACTTGAGAGCCATGAGTCCATGTGGTCCTCAGTGAATACCAATAGATACTGATACAATTAGAAAATAACATATTGAAAGCATATGAAAGGCATCTTATATAATACACATAGCTCATCAACCTTATAGTAAATTGTAAACATAGAATGAACTGAACACAGCAGCATGATTTTAGCTCATGGCTGGATTCTCTCATCCAAACAAAAAGAAAGGTGGCAGGTTTGGGAAGAAGGTTTCTGTGTATCTGTAGAAACCATGTACTCACTTGAGGCAAGAGCCATCTGTACTCATCTCTGTGCCTCTCTGTTACATAAGGGATATCTTCCTTTCAGGAGCACCCTTAGTCCCATGGCTTCAGTAGAACTTTGCAGCCTATTCATATTGAGCTTGCAGCTGCACAAGGAAAAGTCCTGGGTGTAAGAGCTTTACTGATTACTTTCAAAATAACCATCATCTTTGCTACAGCTGTAATAGAGCACATGACCATCCTTAGGGGCCTGGACTCTTCATGAAAAGTGTGAAAGAGTGGTGCCACAGTCAGTATCTCTAGCAGAGACATTCTAGAGTCATGGTTGTTGCCACCATGCTCTTCAAAACTGGCAGAGCATTTACATGTTCTGCGGTTATGCTAGACAGAATGAGTTAGACACATGTTCTGAGGCAGGTAAGCTTGTGTATTAAAAGTGGAAGTCACTGACCTTACATTATGAATCAGAAACTGTGCAGAATTTCCTTAGTATGTATCAAAATATTTAAAAGGAATGGGTAATTTTATATGAAGATTTTAAAATGCCAAGCAAAGCACAAAAAGAAAATTGCTTTGGAGTTGTAAATTATATTGTCAAATACGAGTTTTAACTCAGTAAGAACTGTGATTCTGTGACAAATCACTTTAAATAAATCAATTCTTTTTTCTTCATCTCATCCAGTTATGAAGTTTCAGTACCTAGGAAAGGTGGTCTGGCAGTGCTTTTGAACAAGACTGTGTTTCAGACCAGGAGTATTCTTTTGCTGTGGTCTTCTGCTCCCTCTGGGGATTATTACACTGAAAAATCAACGATTAAACCAACTTAACTGACAATAATCTAGGCCTGCTGATGGTAGAGGGAGAATATTTTACAGATGTCTTCCTTGTCTGGAATGATGAGGGGCTGGTAAACACAGCACTGAAGACAGAATGGTTGAAGTACCAAGGTCTGTAAAATAACAGCCCTGTGTGGAGAAACAAAATGTAGGAGTGGGAGGAGACGTCGGAGCTGTTCTTTTTGTTTTTGAAAGAAAGAGAATAAGAAGGGGAGCAGGGGAGATTGTGTGTGGTCCAGGCACACGGAACTTTTTGTAAAATTTAATTAAATGAAGCAACTAAGAAATCTAATCTAACAAATAAGTAATCTACATTTGAGTATCAATTGTGTGGTGGGGTATGAATCCATGGCCCTCAGGGAATATAATAAATCCAGATGATGTCCATGAAACCTAATGTTACATTTGGATCTCAGTCTAACTGACAAATATGTAAAATCTCACGAAGACAGACAGCTCCCCACTGGCTCTGCATCTGAGGAAGGTTCCTGTGCAACGTTTTAATTAAGGTTATTTATTTCTTTATTGTGATGATTGCATTTTAATTGCTCATGAAGCACCCCAGGGGTGGAGGTGTAGGTACCTTATAAATATTATATGACAGTAAGTAAAGGGAAATTGTTGCAGTTTTAGAAAATGAACCAGCAGCTATATACTTCTGATGCAATCTAAGAATAAAAGCAGAAATGCTTCTTTAAACTCTCTCACAGGTTTGCAACTAAATGACATTATCTTACTAGTCTTCTCCATTCAACATAGGTAATTGGCAATGTAACTCCTGGTCGTGTCCACATCTTTGCTGAATTGATACACTGGCTAGCCACATGAAAGCTATCTGATGTGCATCTCCGCTTGCAGAGTGAGACCTGTTGTACAGGGTGAGGGTAGACATTAATGCTTCCAGTCAAAGCACTGCCTGAATAAATCACTGCTAGGGGATTAGGATGGGAAAATGCAAAATAAAGAAAAAATCGTGCCTTATGACAACTAGTCCCTCAGCTGCTTTTTCCCCAGGTGTTTCTTGGGTCAGTGTTTGGTAAGTGGACAAGGTATAGATAGCTGGAGGTGAAAATCCACATTGTACAAAGGTATGCTCTTCTTGTGTGGCTTCATATAAGCCTTAGGCTTTCTCTTTCTTGTCACAGCAATGCTTTTGCAACCAGAACCTCAAGTTCCCTATTTATATTTCTATATATCTCTCTTCACGTGCACAGATTCTTGAAGGTACAAATTCTTGCTTGTGACACAAACTTGTGTTTTGATGCATAACAAAATATTGGCAACCAGCTAAAGTGGTGCTCTAGAAGTTGGGTTTGTTTTTTTTTTCCTACCAGCTATTTTTGCTGTTTAATTCTTGATTCATAAAAGGTTCTTGTACAGGGACAGAAATATTTTTTCTTCCTCCCCCAGCTTTATTTTCATCGCTTAATTTATGAATTTAGAAAGTGATATTTTTCAAGATTTTTTTTTTTTATTTGGACAAACTGGGATTTTTGGCTTGCTTCCAACACTGAAAATTGTTCCCTACAGAAAAAAGAAAAAGAAGCAGTTCAGCTTAAATTATTCGACATTTTGAAAAGCTCAAATGAATTTCAAATTGTTGCAGGTTTTAATAGGCACTTTAATTCGGAAGAGATTTGGCTTTTTTCCCCCACAAAAACTTAAAGGTATATCTCATTGCGATTATAAATAAGAAGTCCAGTACCATCTATCAGGGGGTACTTTTACTCAGCAGTCAACATAAGATTATATGTCTGATTTTCTGAATCTGATTATTTCAAATATTGCTACATGCGATAAGGCACTGGAGCATAGCTTATGGACCAAACTGCAGTTTGTGTAATGTGACAGTAGAGTCTGAAGAGTACTGGTGCTTGTTATACCTGTTCAGTCACCTCAGTAGTTCATTTAAATTATGGTTTTGGTCAGGAATTAGGTACTTTTGCATCATCTTGTGGTGGGATAGTTCCATGTAGTTTCTGTACGTGTCAATAATACTATGGGTTAATTAATCCCCTTAGAAACCGGCTGCTTTATAACTATTACTTTTTCAGAGCTAATTCTCGTATCTCAAATAATATAGGATTCTGCATGTGAGAATGTCCAGTTGGATCCTTGCTGCTAAAAACAGTATCACTGTTCGTATGGCCACAGTTTGCTGTACATGTGCAGGTGGTTTTCACATGCAGAAATCAAAACTACAGCTTCCAAAACATTCTTTAGATCTGCTTTCTCTTTATCTGCCTCTGCTTTATTTTGCTGGCAGTGCATCAGAAAGTTCTACTCGATGAATCTTCTCAGCCTCTGAAGAGAGTAAAAATACAGTGGTGGGGGATATTTTATTTACTCTTTCTTGCACCTATGCGCCAAATGTCCATGCTAATGATTCAGTTGCCATAAGTGTCTACACTGATGTCTCTTCCTCGGCCACTCACTGTTACATGAAGTTGGTGTAGAGCCAGCTCTTCCCCACTGGGGATTCCCTTCTGTGTAGGTTCTGTGCTTTGGGGGCTATAGGTTCAGAGTAGCAGAGACTTTGTAAATTATTTCTACATCACACTGTGGTTATTCAGTCATTTCATGTAAATAATTTGTGTATGAAATCTGACAAAAATTCTCCAGTTATTCCCCCTTTGTTTTCCTTGGTCTCTCTTACCTGCTTCCCTTTTTGTCTTAATAGCCCCTTAGTTTCTTTCTGCCTCCTCTTCTGATCTCTCTCCGTCTTCCATTTCCTCCTACCTTTTCTGTTTCCATCCCAAGCCAATGCTGGCTGATGCAGTGCCTGCAGCACTCAGTCAGCTACAACACATGGAGACATACATGAGCTACCTTTACACTGGCTAATTTTGGTGTTGACAGCACAGTTTCTATTTTTGTCTAAAAGCCAAAATATGTACCCAGCTCCTCACCAAATACTGCACATGCGGTCACTTTGTGCTGCTATTGGTGTCTGAGCTAGTTGCTGTGTGCGCAGGCACAGTGACTGCATTCAAGATACACCGCGACAGATACAGCAGAGGTTCAGTATATTCACTGACTCCAGTTTTCAGCTGCCTAGTTATTGCTTACAGTGAAAAAGGCACCTAAGTCATTAAGGAGTTAGTGGCTTTAATCAGTTACTTAGATGCAAGACCTGTTTACTCTGCAGGAAGCTGGTATTAAACGCTGCAGAATCATGGCATCCACAAGGCCCTCACTATGCTCTTCTCGCTCGTCTGAATATTTTTACAATGTATTGGAAACATCAAAAGGAAACAGCTAGAAAAATTTTTTAAGGGGTTTGAAGTTTTTTATTAATTGATAATTTGGAAATGGTTTCTGAGCTTGAAAAAATTAATTCACTAATGAGTTTATATTTATCAGAGGTTTTTTTTCATCATAACCTCCCTTCCGTTTCAAACAGCTTGGTATTAAAGCATCTTTGTTTGATTTATTGGTTTGTGCACCTGTATCACCAAAAGATTCAACATCGTTTTGAGGAGAGTCTTTACTGATATTCAGTCTCTCCTTCAAGTGGAATAGATAGGGAGAAGGCATCGTGCTTAGCAGTGGTCAAATCTACAGCAGGCTGCATTAGCTTTAGTGGGAGTGGATGATATGAGTGGCAAAGTCAGCTAGACAAGCACTTTACTAATTTGAAATAAACTGACTCAAAGCAGTAAAGGATAGAGGTGATGCTTAAAGGAATTTGTGCAGTGACTTTAGGTAATGGTGTTGTGAACACAGTATCCAGAGCAGTGGCTTACTCATTACTCTCAATCAAGAGTGCGAGATGCTCAGGGAAAAAGAGCCTCAGTGTTTTGGTAAGTCAGGACATTTCCCTTCAATATCATGTTTATCTCTTTGCAGCAGTACACTACATATACAGCAGTATGCCATTCCCTTGCTTATTAGTAAATCTGCAACCAATGATTGCTAAATTATGTGAACATGCACATTTATTTCTCTTCCTGATCTTGCTGTTTTTACAGGATTGGAATACTTCAGGAATTTGGAACAGACAGAGGATAGGGCAGCATATCAAATATATTGATTGTTGAATACCTGAAAGTTTTTTTCCTGAAGAAACCATTTTAAATGGGTTTGTGGAAGACTAGGTTTGTGTGAGCTTAAGCTCTTGTAGCAGACCGGGACAGCGCCAAGTTCCCTAACCCTGATACCATTTGTTTGCTAGATTGCATTTTCTGTCTGCCTCTGCTTTGATGGAAGTGCTCTCTCTGTTTTGTCTTAGCCACTATCATACTCAGGTTTTTCTGCTGCAGGGTCAGGATTTTATACAACTGTGTTTTTGTTAATTGCTGTAACTATTTCATTATGTTGGTAGTAGTTCTATTTCATATCGGAATCCAAGTAAAATGTCTTATAATGTATCAAAAATGCCATGGTAAATTACATTAGCTCCAAGTGCATTTAGCAAATGATGATATAGTCTGTCTTTAATTAGGAAGACCTTGAAGGGTCAGATGCATGAGACGTACGCTCAAGCTGGAAATTCTTTTGAAAAAGCATATTTAACCCAGTCTAACAGCAGGTTAGCTCAGAAAGAATAGAAAAAACATATTCTATGTGTAGAATGAGTGCAGAATAGATCTGATTCTTTGTTATTCTTCTAGGTTTTTTAAAACCTGTTTGCAGCCATCCATTGAGTGCTCTGGGCACTCTATATGGTGGGTTAAGAATTACAATATAAGCTTTGACAAAACATGTCTTATAAGTGTATCTCCATTTTCTCACATCTTCCTCGAAAGCTATAGAAAAGAAATTGAAAAATATGGGCTGGGAGAAAATTAGTCCATTTCGTGTCTAGGAAGTAACTAACTCTTTAGAGTTATCTAGATCCTGTTGAAATAGTGCTATTATAATTGACATATTCAAGAAATGCTCATAGAGGTAAGGTCAGGGCCTGTGTGTGTTTTGAGGGAAGTGGTTTGATACAGACAATTTAAATAGCAAAAAAAATTATCCTGAAATGCTGGGTATAATTTGTTCAGTCTATCTTGCAGACATTGTTTTTTAAAGATCTTCTGAGGCCCAACAGAATATCAGGTTTAAGCTTTTTTCATAAGTTAGACTGAATTACCTACTTAGTTGTGAATCTGATCGTCCTTCTGCAGAGATACATGTACCTGGAAACCTCTATTTAAAGTGTACCTTTAAGCTGAGAACTTTGTTCTTGCTTTTCAATCATAATAGTTAAAAAAAAATAATAAATATTTAAAAAATTTATAGTTACAAATACTTAGTCTTCAGCTTTCACACTTCAAACTTGGTATGACTATTAACAGCAACCAGATTTTGCGAGTACCCAAAAGTCTGCAGACTTTGGCCATGACAGCATTGTGTCTTGGACGCCCATTTCACTTCCTTCTTGTAAGTGCTAAGTTTAAATCCTCTGAAGTCCATTTTCTTTCATCCATTTTCACAGCATATGAACATGGCTGTCCATGATTGTTTAAAATATAAACAGAATCTATTTCTGTTCAATGCATTAAGGTTATTTTGGGCTAGCCTTCCTTTTGCCTGTTTTTAATTTGTGCGTGTGTGCCATTGTCCTGTTTAGTAATGTCTCTACAAAAGACACCATTCTGTTTACACAGTCTTTCAAGTCTCTGCACGGATATAATTGACTATGTTAAATGTTAGGCAACAGGAAAGCCTGCTCTTAGTAGTCACACATTAGATTCCAGCTCCCACAGCTACCAGTTTTCCCTTCTCTGCAGCTTTTGAGCTGAAAATTCAGCCCTATATGATATGGATATTAAAGAGAGATTTGGGGGGGGAAGAAAAAGTTTCTACTCAGAAGTTTTTATTCCAGGGTGCTTCAAGCTAATCCAGTTGCTAATCAGGGCTTGTTTGTGACAGACACAACCTACATTGCACAAAAATGTAAGTGTCTTACAGGGGACAGAGATGTTCCTTTCTAAACATTTAAGAAGTAGGTGCAACACATACATAGGTAATAATAAAATAATTACAGTTGGTGGGATGAACAGTGACCACAGAATGCCAGTTGCTCATTAACTCTCAAGAATTCTGCAGGAAACCAGGCACGAATACGTTTCTATAACAGTGTTCATTTCTTTTCACATTTTGATGCTATGTTTTGCCAAGTAGTTCCTTGGCTGGAAAGCCAAGATAATTTTGCGTTTTCCCACTGTTCATTCCAGAAAAGTCAGACACTCAAATTATCTTACGCATCATCTTATCCTCTATATTTTTGTAGGCCTAAAAGTATAATTTTATTTCCAGATAAATTTGTCTGTAATTCTTTTTCAGTGGTTCACAAGTACTTTATTCAGCAAGCTTTACTGAAGAACATCGTTACTGAAACAATTGTGTGTCTTTCTTTAGCCCTTATTTAGGTAAGGTCACTTTTGACTTGTTAGAGTAAAGACTGCCGGGTGAAGATCTAGCTGAGATTTCTTGAAAGCGATGACAGGAAAGCTTGTTTGAGCTCTTGTCTTTTCCAGGGCTCCTTGCTTCTGCATTGCAATCTCCTTTGGGGAAACCAGATTTTCTTTGAGACAGGTGGGGTTTTTCTCCTTCTTGTGCAATTGGCTTGAGGATATTTTCAGTTGCTGTCTGCAAACCCAGTTGTGTGTGCCTGTCATTTTCATTTTCTGATGTTGGACTAATCTGGAGGTGTTTTGCTTATTGTGGTTTCTGTTATATCCTCCCAGTATCTGTTTTCCAAAAATGTAATTTCTAAAAGTAAATTTATGATTGTTACACTTAGAATTGCTCTAACAGACTGCTGAAATCCTTTACTTAAGCTCTGCTGTTCCCACTTACCTTCAAGTAGAGATTGGTGCTAAAACACTGAAAACGAAAATAGCTGTTGTAACTGAGATATATTGTATTATGACACATGATCAAATAAAGTGGTAGAAATATAGTTGAAGTTATTTCTTTGTATTAGCCATCACAGAATTGATATTCAGTAACAAAACTGTATTTTATTGTGAAACAATAGTTCAAGATTTTCATGCTTTTCAGATTCAGTGTAACTTGGCCAACTGGTTGGGGCTGGCTATATATTCTTCCAAAAAGCAAAGATGTAGCTATAGATACATGTCTTCATGAAAGTTTAGAAATTTAGCCATATCTATAGTATGCTAAGTGTTACCAGATTTTTAAAATTTCTGTAAGCAGTGCGGAAGATTTAGGCCTGTATTTCCTGTAATTTTTATTAATATCACTGTTTAAAAAGTCATAAATATATCACTATATTCAGACCACAGGTTTATCTTTCTATGTGAATGTTTTTATAATGAGAAGAGTACAATTTCAATATCTGAAATAACAGCAGGTTTGCCTCACATGTACTATTGGATAAGAAGATGACACTTTGAAGATTATAATAATTTTGGCAAAAGCTATTCCGTTGAGCAACATCACAGTGTATGAAAAGGCAACATGCTGTTATGTGGTAGTGTTAATTGGCCTATAACAATGAATGCATTATAATCGTCTTACATTCTTTGGAAGTACAGTCATGTTATGTGTTTGGTGGTGGATGTATTTAGAAGATTAAATAGACAAGCTTTGAAGAAGTTCAAAGTGGTTTTGGTTTGAACCACATCTAACAATGATGTGTACTTTACCTGAATTAAATTAACAACTAAGAAAATAGTTTTTTCATCCCGCCTTCATTGAAAAGTCCTATTAGAATCATTTCTGAAGTAGCATTTGTACAGGGTCGTTTTGAGAGAAAGAGGGAAACCTGCTATCTAGTAAAGATGATTATTTTCATATTCAGTTCTATAAATCACTTTTGAGAGTCATATAATGGTCCTTTTCATTCCTCAAGGCTCTTCTGCCATGCAGGGTTGGGCTTCAGTGAAATCTATGTTGTGCAGAATGGACCACATAGTGTGACTTCAGACTTGCACATGGCTCTGTGCATTGACTTTTCATAGCTCTGGTTCCTATTACAGAAAAATATCGTTGGTAGAAGCCATGTGTCCTGCATAGCTTTACTTTATTGTTATGCAGCATGTTAATGCTAGAAGCAAGGCCTTGATGGAATTATTATAAATAAGACCATATGCTTATACGAGCATTTCTTAAACTGTGACAATGGGAATTGCTCAATTCCATCAGTCATCAATCTGTTCCAAAGTCTAGTACATGCAAAATATATGTAACAGAGGATTTAAAAATCTTTACAGGGACTCTGTGTTTGTGTAGAGAAGTAATTCTTGTTACACTCTGTGTAGAAGCTTCTGTATAAAGCAGTTGTCCTTCGTTCAGTCTAAATGAAGGAGCAGTTAATTCCCTTTTGTTCAACTGTTGCAAAATAGTAGAAGCTGAACACAGGCCCCCATAAGAATGAGCAGAAACCATTTAGGCTAAAGCTTTTTCTTGGGAAATGATAAAGCGCATGCAGGAACTAGGACTGACTGGAGAAAAGGGAGAAGGAAAAGGAAGTGCAGCCAAATTAAAAGCAAAGGTGCCGAAGTGCACCTGAATGGAGGGAAAGGCAGTCTTGGGTAGAGTGCTGACTGCAGTAAGGCCAGGAGTTCCTTACTGGGGTTCAGGGAAACAGGAGTTTATACTCCTGTTGTATATGAACAAGGTTACATTAAAGGCATTTGTGCTTCCATCATCAGTTTTTCCCCTCCAAGGGACTAATCTGAAATCTGCCAAAGACTGCAATACACAAAGACTAATTCTTTCAGCCAAGAAGTGGGCAACAATAACCTGAGTCAGACCCTGACCAGCTGGTGACCAGGTATTCCAAGACAGTCATCTGCTAGTAGCTCAGCTGGTCTGGTCATCAAGAATAGTAAGCCATAAGAAGACATTAAAAAATTACATTGAAGGGTGTATTGGAAATGTGTGTATCTAATTGTTGGCTTGCTTCCAGGGTTAGCTCCTTAGACTGTGGAGTCAAAATGAGCATTTGGATGATCTAACAGTTCCCACTGCAGAGTACAGATAATAAATCTGCAATTAGCAATTCACTCACTAAGTCCATTTAGGAGGACAACTATTTTGTAGTTAAAAGTTGTAACAGCAAGGAACTTTCTACACTCTCTAGGCTGCTCTGCACCTAATCAGGATCAGTGAGGAATGGGGAAAACAACCCAGTCTCAGTTTTCTAGCCTCATTTTTCAGCTGTCAGAACTAGTTACAGTTCTCTCTTATAAACTGAAAAATGCTGGCAGTATAAATGGATGGATCAGATTTGCTATTCTTGTCAATGGGCACATTGAAATTAATGCAGTGCCATTGAAATTGCCTGTAAATACCATTACACTGTTTAGGTGTATGCTGTTTGGAAATGTGACCTTACCTGGGTTCATGTAAATGATCAATTTTATTTGCAGTTCTTCCATCTCTTTGCCACCTCATTCCTGCAATTGCAGTTGAACCTATGTATAAAAATATTTGAATGGTTAAGATGGTAATTTGCCAGCTTGAGGAAAACTTTATTTTATTAAAATGAGTTACAGTAGAGTGAGTCATCTTTATTTTTTGTCCTATGCTAGTCAACACTCAGAATATGAATACCTTGAAAAATAATGATGCTAGAAGAAGACTGAATGTACGATTGATAGCAGAAACATGGTTGCAATAGTATCATTTTCCCACAGAAACAAAGGGAGAGAATTTTTGAAAATACACTCCAGGTTAGCCTTTCAAGTCAGCTTTCCTGTCATCAACACAGATAACTTGTCTTCTTTCTGAGCTAATCCTGATGTTTTTTCCCCAGTCAACCAAGTAACATAGCTGCTGAAAGTCATCTTTGGCCTCACTCAGATCAAATCAAAATCTATAAGTTTTGACATAATAGAAGTTGAGGAATGCATTCTCTGCCAGCATTAGACAAAGCACAAACACTTTTGCTAGCCAAGTTGCCAGGAAAGGAAAGAAGAATTAAGATGCCTTTTTGGGAAATCCAGAAAGCTGTAATATTGAAGACCAAGAGGCTGATTTGTCAAAATAAATGGGGCATGTAAGCTATGTAATGAAGATATAAACCAAAATTTACTTAGACCAAGAAGTGCTGAATATTAAATGACTCAGTTCTTGTACTAGATATTTGTTGCTTTGGTTGTGCAAACCTTTGGCTTCCATTTGCCTAACTCAGCACTTCAGTATTTGTTCTTTTTTCTACAGACTCCTTTAGGATCAGGGGCTTCGTTAGAGTGGCAACCTTTATCATTGTAAGACTTCAAACTGTACTTCAGTGATGTAGTGTTTTCAGTTCTCCTCAGACCACTTCTTCACTTTTTTCACTTCTCCAAGTTACCATTTCAGAAATACTGGAGATAAAAGAACTTTGCAAAAAAAATGCCCAGACGCAAAGCATCTTGTAAAGGAGAGCTAAATCAACAAAAGCTACCTGTGTGGCATCTAGTTCTTTCAGAGGCAGCTTTCCCTAGATGCTGTTTCTGCCCTAACAACAATATAAGCACAGTTTAAGAGTTCCATCACATTTAATATTTTCTTTGTTGACAGACTCTTTTGTTCATATCAGATGGTGAAGTAAGTCCTTTTGTGAACATGAAACCTGAAAACAAAATAAGTGAGTGCATCAAGAATCCTGGAAAAAGAGGAGTTATAAAGTGGTAGTAGTCTAGAAGAGACCAGAGCCCTGAGCTGTAAATTGTCAGAAATCCATTAATACAAGAGCATAATTGCAACAGATGAAATCCTGGACATAAACTTTTCAGCAAACTTTTCGTATTGTAGTTGTTATGTTTGGGGCTTTTAAAATCCAATATTGATTAAATTGGCATGAGTTTGACATTTGCTGCTTGTTTTTCCTTATAAAACAGACCAACTACCCATATGTCTACATAGGAGACAAATACTGTACAGACTGTGAGCCTGTATCCAGACAGGAAAATGAGCATGTCTGTTCATCTTCAGTGTATGCAGAGATGTCTGGAATTGAAACAGACACAGAAGAAAAGAGGCTAAGTAATTCCTGTCTTACTATTGTTAAGATTTAAACAGCTTGGTCAGCAGTCAACACAAATAAATTCCGGAAGGGAATTACAATCAAGACGCTCATGTTCTCCCATTCAGCCCAGACCAACATGGAACACTGTTACTTCCAACGTGAATCTCCAGAAATGATGGGTAAAAGGAAACCAGAACCCTAGTGAAGATGCCAAGATGACAGTAACTAGCCATGTCATCTTCTCAAATGTTAATTTTATTAAGACTGTACGGTTTGTGATATGTTATAATTCAGTTGTTCTATTTAGAAGGGAAGTAAACAGATTTTTTTTATAGCCTTCTTTAGGCAATTATGAAAATATTTATTGATAGTAAATGATCTATTTTTTGGTTAACCTAATCTTCTGAGGCTTTTTTTATGCACCCGGCACTGTGATATCTTACGACTACCCCAAGAAGCGACTAAGGAATTTTCACATTGGGATAGAAGTTTCTTCCTGACACAGAAGCATGCTATTTGCTACAGTGTATACTGGAATACAGCGTGGTTTGTTTCATGTAATATGTTGCCTTGCCTTGAAAAAAAACGCCAGTTGTGTGAGAAGTGGCTTGTAGGACAGGATGTGCTGACACAAGATAATACACAAGTTGCAGTTGCTGATGACTTAAAACAGCCTGGTTCACCGTGGCTGGTTTTTAAAGTTTTACCAGACTCTTTGCTTCGGTAATACCTTGCAGCACTGGTTAATATGGTGCGTATACAAAAAAAGTATTTTAAATATTGGTAAGTGCATGCTGCTTGTTTTGAAATTGCAGGGCATGCTAACTGGGCCTTTTTTGAGCTTTTGATAAATTAATGTACTGCTTTTGATCGACTTGTATCTGAATGTCCAAACCATGACCCTATCCAAAGATCCAAATGTGGTGGCTTCTGCAGAAATAGCAGCGATGGAATCCTGTCTCCATGTTGGCTTTGGTGGGATGATAGCAGATCTCTGGCCTGAACCATGACTACCATGATGTTAGCGTCCCTGGGACTACTGTGAAATACAGTCATGGGCAAGCATGAAATACGGGCCTTCACGTCAGTGCCTGAGGGATGGATTTAGTATTTTTTGATGTCTAGGGCCTGAGGGATGGACTAGAGGATCTGCTGATGTTCCTACTTGTCTTACTTTCTGTTTTCTGTGCATAGTCTCTTTGTAGCTTTTTTCGCCTCCCACACTGGCTCTTACATATATTGAAACCCTCTTTGTCTTTTTTGAATATTTCCACAAAGGTTGGGAACTATTTTGGAGTCTTATTTTTCTCTACCGCTAATTTTTTTATTCTGGAGTTTCTTATCGTTAAGAAAGGTCCTGTGACAGTCTCCACCTGTCTCTAAGGCATAGTCATACTTTTTTCTTCATTCTGTTTCTACTGTATTGTTTTTTGAGATGAGATCACACACCTGCATGTAATATTGAAAGTGAGGATGCACCAGTGATTTAGATATAAACATTATAGCTTTAACAGTATTCTGTATTTCCTTCTTAATGCAACCTGACGTCTTATCATGATTTTTAGGTACTGGCTGCACATTAATAAAATGTCTTTATTCAGTTCTCCTTGATGACTCCTTCATTATTTTTTCACCAGGATCTTATAACTAATTCAGAAGTTATCAGTGCACATGAGTAGTTTAAATTGTTCTTTCCAATATGCACTACCTTGCAATTTTCTACATTCAATTTAATCTCGTCGTCATATCATCCAATTGCTTTGTTATAATAGGTCCTTGTGGAGCTCTTCAGAATCGTTAGCTCAAAGGTTCCTGAGCATTTTATCCTGCTGCCTTTCCTGTCAATATAGTAACATGCAACACTTTAGCGGAACTTAGGAGATCAATATGCTACCGTAATGGGAAAGTCTTACGCAAGCTAATAGAAATAAAACCAGGAGGTGTCCACATATGTTATTATTAAAAATACATTTCTCTTGTTATAACATGACCTATTTTTCTGTGGGTTTTTGCATTACGCCTGATATAACCCTTTATTTTTGGATGAACTTTAGTTGCGAATTCAAAAGGATAAGACACCATGGAAAATTTATGTTTTTCTGAATGGCATTGTATAAGTTTCTTCCATAAGGTATAGTCACAATCAATGCTAAAATATATTAATGCGTTTGAATAACAAAATGTACTTTCAATGAGAAAATCAATGAGAAAATGTTAATAAATTTTAGAAAAGACCTATTAATAGCCCTATTATTAGAGACAAATAGATACAGAATATTCCTAGAAGATGACAGTATTGAATTGTTCCTGGGTTGGTAGATACTGTTTTAATCTTGATTCAGTTGCTGTATATGTGTACCCTTGTGTCTGAAATATATGTAGTACCATGTCAGATGCTTTATTGCTCTTGGCTTTTGATGGTCTTCTAGCTGTGGTTAGAAAAGTTGACTTTTACAATTTTGACTTGCTTGCATTTATTTGGCAATGTTTTTGCTCTCACTAGGCTTTCAATTAATGATACAAAAAATATTCTATTTTGAACTTTTGAATTAAACAGTTTTTTAAGGTGTTTGGGGTTTTTTCCAGGCAAATGTTTGGTTTCCATTGTAAATTGAATCTGTTCTCTTTTTGTTGTTGTTGGTTACCCCGTCTTCCAATCTGTTTGCTAACTGATTCAGGAGAATATTGAAAACTTTTCAAACAAGTCCCTGAAATATAATTGTGTTGATATATTCAGGGCAAATTATTCTAACATGAAAAAAAATAAAATCAAGGCTTTATTGAATACTGATTTTAAGTAAATATTCCAGTCAATTTACTTCTTCCCATGCAAGCCTATAGTTCAATAAAGTTATCATCCAGTTAAACACTTGGAATTAACGTACTTTTCTGGGCGTTTGGGGCCACAGGGAACTACATGTGTCAGTAAGGCTATTGTCACTCCTTCCGTACTTATGCATCCAATATTAGATTAGTAATGAAATTATATAATTGATTATATTATTATTTTCCTTACTTAATTATACATAAAATCAGATCCCAGAGGTTTTTTTTTATGGAGTCATGAACCTCCCATCACATCCATATTTATCACTCACACTAGAAGATTAAATTAAAATGCTTGTGGGGTACATGTTGCATATGTAAAAAGGAATAGAAGAAGCGAGAAATTAAATCAAAATTGTGTTAATTGTTAATAAATGCAGGATGTGCAGCTGGAGCGAAATTTCGTTGTTGCAGTCCCATTTGTAGATAGAGCTAAGATTCATGTTATTTAGATGTTGAACAGTATCTGCAGACTTGGTTGCCTTTATACATTCCTTCCATTTTCAGTGCTTCAAAACATGGCGGTGGAAAATGAGAAATTCAGATTGATGCCCTATCCTCTCTATCATCATTGTTGAGACAGCAATAGCATGAAGCTATGGGAGAATACTGCGTTTGACAGACTCTTGCTGCTCGTATAAGCTATTCATTTGCTTCACATATATGTGAGGAATATTATATGGAAAGGTTCTTTCTTACCCAAAATGCTGACAATGCCCCTACAAATAATATCAAGATGTAGACTGAGAACAATATCATTTTTCACACTGTCAGAAATATGAGGATTTCACAGAGCACAAAAGTACTCCCTCTCAAAAATCCATGCAAGATGTCAGTTAATTCTTTCAGTAAGATAACAGCCTGCTTGCCCATTGTAAACAAAGCACCAAGCCATATTTCACAATTGTGTAGTAGATGCAAATATTTTTCTGTACTATTTTAAATAACAGCCTCACGAGAACTACAGTCTCTCCTTCATGATTAAAACATTTCTACAGAGGGAGTTAGAGATTGAAATCTATTCATTATGGAAACTATTTTCATGTTGTTGGAGCTTTTATGAAAGATTCCAAGTTTCCACACCATTTATTAGGCAATAACATCATAAGAGAGAAACCCCAGGAATATTTTAGATTAGAACAAATCTAATAAGGACTTTCAGAATTGGGGTGAACATGTTGTGCTGGAGATTTGAAAATGTTTAGAGAAATCTTGTCACAGCTTTAGAAAAAGGGAATAATCCCCCTGTCCCCCC
>Ga0065711_1005380_pt1 | contig 34823 bp, 47 predicted proteins | sample Hoacrofraction12_FD_59098 | JGI IMG/M metagenome (GOLD analysis project Ga0065711, IMG submission 59098) | Hoatzin crop microbial communities from Cojedes, Venezuela - Epithelial fraction 12 v2 (version 2) | ecosystem: Host-associated > Birds > Digestive system > Esophagus > Crop | place... | reverse complement strand
AGAAAACACATTAGAGTTAGCAAAAAAGATGAAGAAAAAGGGCATCGATACCGATTCTATCATAGATATAACCGGGCTGTCGAAAGAGGAAATAGAACGACTATAACAATAAAGTACACGAACCTCCAATGCCAGCTCCACCGAAACCTCGACATTCTCCTCCACCGCCCAAAATAGTGTAAGGTTAAATCTCTGAATTCAATACTTTACATTAAATATAGCAAGCTCGTCCCAAAATATATCACTTCAAGGCTCGCTCCTTATCGGCGTGTCGCCGGTTACCCTCGACGACCTGTCGAGTGGTCCCAACAACTATACCAATATCACCGCAAGAGACAATTTCAATATGGCTCTCGGTTTCTCGCAAGACGAAGTGGAGGCAATGATTGCTGAGCTGCTGCGATTGGAAGAAGTAAGCTGAAGGGTAAAATCGTAAAATCATAATTAACTCGGATTTTTTTGGTGAAAAATGGAGGAAAAGGGCGATTTTACAGTTAAAAAATATTTAAAAAGGTTTATTAATAATAAAAGTTGGGTATTTTGAGTCGATTTTACCTCCATTTATTAGAATATATCAGAAAAAAGTCGTAACTTTGCAGCCCGAATGCGGCTAATTGTGGCTGTATGTAAAAAGTTTTGATAATAAAAGGACAAAATATATAAATTAAAAAAGGAACAGAAATGCCTACAATTCAACAACTTGTAAGAAAAGGCAGAAAGGCGCTCGTTGACAAGAGCAAATCCCCGGCTTTGGACTCATGTCCACAGCGCCGCGGAGTATGCGTGCGTGTTTACACCACAACGCCTAAGAAGCCTAATTCGGCAATGAGAAAAGTTGCCCGTGTGAGATTAACAAACTCCAAGGAGGTGAACAGCTACATCCCTGGAGAGGGTCATAACCTGCAGGAGCACAGCATCGTGCTGGTAAGAGGAGGTAGAGTGAAAGACCTCCCTGGCGTGCGCTATCACATCGTGAGAGGCACACTCGATACCGCCGGTGTTGCTAACCGCACACAACGCCGCAGCAAATACGGCGCAAAGAGGCCCAAGGCTAAGAAGTAATTAAGCGTCCCCTAAGGAAGTGATTCCTGAGGGGGAGGCTTAAAAACCTTACGATTATCAAAACGAATTCAACAAGGATTCTAACAAATTACATTATTAATATTAACAAGTTTTGCTGAGATTTTGTTTGCGGTTGAGTAAATGCCTGTGAAAGGCGTTGAAGACATACAGACAGCCCTCAAGCTAACGTAAAAACAGTTTTAAAGAAATGCGTAAAGCAAAACCAAAGAAAAGAGTGGTCCTTCCCGACCCAGTGTACAACGACCAGAAAGTGTCGAAATTCGTGAACCATCTGATGTATGATGGCAAAAAGAGCATCTCGTACAAAATCTTCTACAGCGCCCTCGAGGTGGTGAAGTCAAAAATGGGCGACCAGGAGCAGTCTGCCCTCGAGGTTTGGAAAAAAGCCCTCGACAACATCACTCCGCAGGTGGAGGTGAAGAGCCGCCGTATCGGTGGTGCCACCTTCCAGGTGCCTACAGAAATCCGCCCCGACCGCAAGGAGAGCGTGTCGATGAAGAACCTCATCGGCTATGCCCGCAAGAGAAGCGGCAAGTCAATGGCCGAGAAACTCGCTGCAGAGATCATGGACGCCTACAACAGTCAGGGAGGCGCTTTCAAACGTAAAGAGGAGATGCACCGCATGGCAGAGGCCAACAGGGCATTCGCACACTTCAGATTCTAATTTAAGGCAAGGTAAAAGGAAATGGCAAAACAAGATTTACATCTTACGCGCAACATCGGCATCATGGCACACATCGACGCCGGTAAGACAACCACGTCTGAGCGTATCCTCTTCTACACCGGTAAGACACACAAAATCGGTGAGGTGCACGACGGAGCCGCTACCATGGACTGGATGGCACAGGAGCAAGAGCGCGGTATTACAATCACATCAGCTGCCACAACCTGCAGCTGGGAGTGGAAGGGTAACAAATACAAAATCAATCTGATAGACACTCCGGGACACGTGGACTTCACCGCAGAGGTGGAGCGCTCACTGCGTGTGCTCGACGGAGCCGTGGCAACATACAGTGCCGCTGACGGCGTACAGCCCCAGTCGGAGACAGTGTGGCGCCAGGCTGACAAATATAATGTGCCGCGCATCGGCTATGTGAACAAGATGGACCGCTCGGGCGCTGACTTCTTCGAGACAGTGCAGCAGATGAAGGACATCCTTGGAGCAAACCCCGTGGCACTGCAAATCCCCATCGGCGCCGAGGAGAACTTCAAAGGCGTGGTGGACCTCATCAAGATGAAAGCCATCCTGTGGCACGATGAGACCATGGGAGCAGAGTATGACACAGAGGAAATTCCCGCCGACCTCAAGGCTGAGGCAGAGGAGTGGAGAGGCAAGCTCGTGGAGCAGGCCGCTGAGTACGACGACGCCCTGATGGAGAAATATTTCGACGACCCCGCAAAAATCACCGAGGATGAGATTATAGCAGCCATCCGCAAGGGTACCGTTTCTATGGACATCTGCCCCGTGTGCTGCGGTTCGTCATATAAGAATAAAGGTGTGCAGCCGCTGCTCGACTACGTTTGCATGTTCCTTCCCTCACCTCTCGACACAGAGGCCATCAAGGGCGTGAACCCCGAGACAGACGAGGAGGAGAGCCGCAAACCGTCAGAGGACGAGCCCACAGCAGCACTCGCATTCAAAATCGCCACCGACCCGTTCATGGGACGCCTGGTGTTCTTCCGCGTTTATTCCGGAAAGGTTACCGCAGGAAGTTATGTGTACAACCCCCGCTCAGGAAAGAAGGAGCGCATCAGCCGCCTCTTCCAGATGAACTCCAACAAGGAGATTCCTATGGAGACCATCGACGCCGGAGACATCGGCGCAGGAGTGGGCTTCAAAGACATCCGCACCGGTGACACCCTCTGCGACGAGAACGCACCCATCGTGCTCGAGTCGATGACCTTCCCCGACACAGTGATCTCTATCGCCGTGGAGCCGAAGAGCCAGGCAGACATCGCCAAACTCGACAACGGTCTGGCAAAACTCGCCGAGGAGGACCCCACATTCACAGTGCGCACCGACGAGCAGAGCGGACAGACAATCATCTCCGGTATGGGTGAGCTTCACCTCGACATCATCATCGACCGTCTCAAGAGGGAGTTTAAAGTGGAGTGCAACCAAGGCAAGCCACAGGTGAACTACAAAGAGGCAATCACCAAAGAGGTGTCGCTGCGTGAGGTTTACAAGAAGCAGAGCGGTGGTCGCGGTAAATTCGCCGACATCATCTGCACCATCGGACCGAAAGACGACGACTATAAAGAGAGCGACCTGCAGTTTATCAACGAGGTTACCGGAGGACACATTCCCAAGGAGTTCATACCCGCAGTGCAGAAAGGTTTCCAAGACTGCCTGAAGAACGGTGTGCTCGGCGGATATCCGATGACAGGCCTCAAGGTTACTCTTACCGACGGTAGCTTCCACCCCGTGGACTCCGACCAGCTCTCATTCGAGCTCGCAGCCCACAACGCGTTCCGCAATGCATGCCCGAAAGCCGGACCGGTGCTTATGGAGCCGATAATGAAAGTGGAGGTGGTGACACCCGAGGAGAACATGGGAGACGTGATTGGCGACCTCAACAAGCGCCGCGGACAGGTGGAAGGCATGGACGAGGCAAGAAGCGGAGCCAGAGTGGTGAAGGCGATGGTGCCACTGTCGGAGATGTTCGGTTATGTTACCGCCCTCCGTACCATCACCTCAGGACGCGCAACCAGCTCTATGGAGTACGACCACCACGCACCGCTCTCATCAAGCATCGCAAAGGCTGTGCTCGAAGAGGTTAAAGGACGCACCGACCTGGTGTAATTGATAATTGACAATTGACAATTAATTGCGACCGGGCTACGGCTTAGCGTATGACTCTTAAGCCGTCCCGCCGCTAATATTAACAAATAAAAAATATAAACGACAATGAGTCAGAAAATCAGAATCAAGCTGAAAAGCTACGACCACACACTCGTGGACAAGTCGGCAGAGAAGATCGTGAAGGCTGTGAAAGCCACCAACGCCATCGTGAGCGGACCGATCCCCTTGCCAACACACAAGAGAATTTACACTGTCAACCGCTCAACCTTCGTTAACAAGAAGGCTCGCGAGCAGTTCCAGCTGTGCAGCTACAAACGCCTCATCGACATCTACAGCTCATCGGCAAAGACCGTTGACGCCCTGATGAAGCTTGAGCTCCCCAGCGGTGTGGAAGTGGAAATAAAGGTATAATCATTTTATTAAATATTATTTGAAATGCCAGGATTAATTGGAAAGAAAATCGGAATGACATCCGTTTTCAGTGCCGACGGCAAAAACGTGCCGTGCACTGTTATCGAAGCTGGTCCTTGTGTCGTTACCCAGGTGAAAACCGTGGAGAAAGACGGTTACAACGCACTGCAGCTCGGTTTTGGCGAGGCTAAAGAGAAGAACACCTCCAAACCGATGCTCGGTTGCTTCAAAAAAGCCGGTACGACACCTAAGAGACACTTGGCCGAGTTCAAGTTTGACGAGGAGCACAACCTCGGCGACACCATTACCGTTGACATCTTCACCGACGCTGAGTTCGTGGATGTCGTAGGTACCTCTAAAGGAAAAGGTTTCCAGGGCGTGATGAAAAGACACGGCTTCGGCGGTGTCGGACAGAGCACCCACGGTCAGGACGACCGCGCGCGCAAACCGGGTTCCATCGGAGCCTGCTCTTATCCCGCAAAAGTGTTCAAAGGCCTCAGAATGGCCGGACAGATGGGTGGAGACCGCGTGACGACACAAAACCTGAGAGTATTGAAAGTAATTCCGGAGCACAACCTGCTGCTCGTTAAAGGCAGCATCGCCGGATGCAAGGGTTCAACCGTTTTAATCAACATGTAATGGAATTAAGTGTATTAAATATCAAAGGAGAGGCCACCGGAAGAAAGGTGACACTCAATGAGGATATCTTCGGCATTGAGCCCAACGACCACGTTATTTACCTCGACGTGAAACAGCATTTGGCCAACAAGCGCCAGGGCACACACAAGTCGAAGGAGAGAAGCGAGCACGCAGGAAGCACAAGGAAACTCATACGCCAGAAAGGAAGCGGCGGTGCACGCCGCGGCGACATCAACTCACCGCTGCTCAGAGGCGGAGGCCGCGTGTTCGGTCCGAAGCCCCGCGACTACAGCTTCAAGCTCAACAAGAAGGTGAAGGCACTCGCACGTAGGAGCGCACTCTCGTACAAAGCCCAGGAAGACGCCATCGTGGTGGTGGAGGACTTCCAGTTTGAGGCACCTAAGACAAAAGAGTTTATCAACGTAACCAAGAACCTCAAGGTGGACGGCAAGAAAGCACTCTTCCTGCTGCCGGACTCCAACAAGAACGTGTTCCTCTCAGCACGCAACCTCCAGGACAGCAAGGTGATGGTGGCATCACTGCTCAACACCTACAGCGTGCTCGACGCCGACGTGCTGGTTATTACTGAAGACTCGCTCAAGAAGATTGAGGACGTATTAACTAAGAATTAAGGAGACACAGACATGGGATTTATAATCAAACCTTTGGTTACTGAGAAGATGACCAAGATTACCGAGAAGAGCCCCAACCGTTTTGGCTTCATCGTGAGGCCCGAGGCCAACAAGCTCGAGATAAAGAAAGAGGTGGAGGCACTCTACAACGTTACCGTTGAGGATGTCAACACCAGCCGCTATGCAGGAAAGCGCTCCACAAGATGGACACGCAAAGGACTCATCCGCGGACAGAAAAACGCTTTCAAAAAAGCTATCGTCACACTCAAAGAGGGCGATACCATTGATTTTTACAGTAACATACAATAAAAAATGGCAGTACGTAAATTAAAACCGGTTACACCCGGTCAAAGACACAAGGTTATTGGCACGTTCGAGGATATTACTGCATCCGTGCCAGAGAAGTCTCTCGTGAGAGGAAAGCGCGCTACCGGCGGTAGAAACAACACCGGTAAGATGACAATGCGCTACATCGGTGGCGGACACAAACGCAAATACCGCCTCATCGACTTCAAACGCGAGAAAGATGGTGTTCCCGCCGTAGTGAAGACTATCGAGTACGACCCGAACCGCTCGGCCCGTATCGCATTGCTCTACTACGCTGACGGAGAGAAACGTTACATTATTGCTCCTAATGGATTGCAAGTAGGTACAACTCTTATGTCCGGCCCCGAGGCAGCACCTGAGGTCGGTAATGCTCTTCCACTGGCTAACATACCCGTGGGTACAGTGATTCACAACATCGAGCTCCGCCCGGGTCAGGGCGCACTCTTAGTGAGAAGCGCAGGCAACTTCGCACAGCTCACATCAAGGGAGGGAGACTACTGCGTGATTAAACTGCCCTCAGGCGAAACCAGGAAAATCCTCTCAGCTTGCAAGGCTACCGTGGGTAGCGTAGGCAACTCCGACCACGCCCTGGAGAAGAGCGGTAAGGCTGGTAGAAGCCGCTGGCTCGGAAGAAGACCTCACAACAGAGGTGTGGTGATGAACCCGCATGATCACCCGATGGGTGGTGGTGAAGGCCGCCAGAGCGGTGGACACCCGCGCTCACGTAAGGGTCTCTACGCTAAGGGTCTCAAGACACGCGCTCCAAAGAAGCAGTCGAACAAGTATATCATAGAGAGGGCAAATAAATAACATTTAAAAGAGTAAATTATGAGTCGTTCATTAAAAAAAGGCCCTTATATCAATGTCTCACTCGAGAAGAAAATACTTGCCATGAATGAGAGCGGCAAGAAGAACGTGGTGAAAACATGGGCTAGGGCATCAATGATCTCACCTGACTTCGTGGGACACACTGTTGCAGTTCATAACGGAAACAAATTTATTCCTGTTTACGTAACCGAGAATATGGTTGGACATAAACTTGGTGAGTTCGCACCCACACGTCGTTTCGGCGGACACGCGGGCAACAAGAAATAACAGGCGTTAAAATGAAAATTATTAAGTAATGGGAGCAAGAAAACATATTTCAGCTGAAAAGAGAAAAGAAGCCCGCAAAAGCTTGTATTATGCAAAGCTCGTGGGTGTGCCTTCCTCACCAAGGAAAATGAGGTACGTCGTTGACCTCATCCGTGGCATGGAGGTGAACAGGGCTTTAGGAGTGCTCCGCTTCTCACGCAAGGCAGCAGCCGCCGACGTGGAGAAGTTGCTGCGCTCAGCAATAGCCAACTGGGAGAGTAAGAACGACCGCAAGGCAGAGGACGGAGAGCTCTTCGTATCCAAAGTCTATGTGGACGAGGGTGTGACAATGAAGCGTATGAGACCGGCACCACAGGGTAGGGGATACCGTATCCGCAAACGCTCAAATCACGTGACACTGTTTGTTGACACTAAAGCAACACCAGTGATTGAAACAACAGATAATAACGAATAGAGATGGGACAGAAAGTAAATCCGATTAGCAACCGTCTTGGTATCATCAGAGGTTGGGACTCCAATTGGTTTGGAGGCAAGGACTTTGGCGACAACCTGGTGGAAGACCAGAAAATACGAAAGTATCTTAATGAGCGTTTGGCCAAAGCAAGCATATCACGCATCGTGATAGAGCGCACGCTGAAACTCGTCACCATCACTATTTGCACCGCACGCCCGGGACTCATCATCGGAAAGGGCGGACAGGATGTTGACAAACTTAAGGAAGAGCTTAAGAAACTCTACGACAAGGACATTCAGATAAACATCTCCGAGGTGAAGAAACCGGAGCTCGACGCAAACATCGTTGGCACAAACATCGCTCGCCAGGTGGAGGGCAAGATGGCCTACAGAAGGGCTATCAAAACCGCCATCACCAACACCATGCGCGCCGGGGCCGAGGGTATCAAAATACAAATCTCCGGACGTCTCAACGGCGCCGAGATGGCTCGCAAAGAGATGTATAAGGAAGGACGCACGCCGCTGCACACTTTCCGCGCAGACATCGACTACTGCCAGACAGAGGCACTCACCAAGGTGGGGCTCCTCGGCATCAAGGTGTGGATCTGCCGCGGTGAGGTTTACGGCAAGGCTGACCTGACATCCAATTTCACCCAGGCAAAAGAGGGTGGAAGACAGGGTGGCAACTCAGGCAACAGGTCGTCAAGAGGCGGTCGTCGTAACAGAAACAATAACCGTTAAAGAAGAGTATCATCATGTTACAACCCAAAAGAGTAAGATATAGAAGACCGCAGGACGGCAGAGGCAATAAAGGCAATGCCCACCGTGGCACACAGCTCGCGTTTGGCTCATTTGGCATCAAAACACTGGAGTCCAAATGGCTTGACGCCCGCCAGATAGAGGCCGCACGTGTGGCCGTGAACCGCTATATGCAGCGTGAGGGTCAGGTGTGGATACGCATCTTCCCCGACAAACCCATCACCCGTAAGCCCGCTGACGTGCGTATGGGTAAAGGTAAGGGAGACCCCATGGGATGGGTGGCACCGGTGACACCGGGCCGCATCCTCTTTGAAGTGGAGGGAGTGCCGTTTGACGTGGCTAAAGAGGCTCTGCGCCTCGCCGCACAGAAACTCCCGGTTAAAACTAAGTTCGTCGTAAGGCGTGATTATGATAAAAATGCGTAATTCGGTATGAAAGCAAATGAAGTAAGAGAGCTCGACACCAAAAGTTTGGAAGAGCGTTTAGAAAGCGAAGTGGCACAGTATGAGCAGATGCTCCTCAACCACTCAATAACGCCGTTGGAGAACCCCTCACAGATTAAGGCAGCCCGCAAGACTATCGCCCGTATGAAAACTGAGTTGCGTGCACGTGAGTTAAACAAATAAGCTGTTGAGAGATGGAAACAACAAGAAATTTAAGAAAGACAAGACAAGGTGTGGTGGTAAGCGACAAAATGGACAAAACCATCGTGGTTGCAGCCAAATTCAAAGAGAAGCACCCCATCTATGGTAAGTTCGTGCAGAAAACTAAAAAGTATCATGCACACGACGAGAAAAACGAGGCAAATATCGGTGATACAGTCCTCATTATGGAGACGCGTCCTCTGAGCAAGACAAAGCGTTGGAGATTAGTTCAAATTGTAGAAAAGGCTAAGTAATTATGATACAGGCAGAAACAAGACTTACAGTGGCCGACAACAGTGGTGCTAAGGAGGCTCTGTGCATCAGAGTGCTCGGAGGCACCAAAAGGCGCTATGCAAGTGTGGGGGACATCATCGTCGTGTCGGTGAAAAACGTCATCCCCTCAAGTGAATTGAAAAAGGGTGCGGTATCCAAAGCCCTCATCGTGCGCACAAAGAAGGAAATAAGAAGAGCTGACGGCTCGTACATACGCTTCGACGACAACGCATGCGTATTGCTCAATAATGCCGGAGAGCTCCGCGGAAGCCGTATCTTCGGCCCCGTGGCACGTGAGCTGCGCGCTGTGAACATGAAAGTGGTATCGTTGGCCCCAGAGGTGTTATAATATTAATAGACAAGTACAATGGCAAAATATCGTATTAAGAAAGACGACACAGTCATCGTTCTCGCCGGCAACGATAAAGGCAAAACCGGTAAGGTGCTCAAAATGGTCACCGACTCCGACCGTGCCATCGTGGAGGGTGTGAACATGGTGTCGAAAAGCGCTAAGCCCAGCGCCAAGAACCCGCAGGGGGGTATCATCAAGCAGGAAGCCCCGATACACATCAGTAACCTTAGCCTCATCGACCCGAAGTCGGGAAAACCAACAAGAGTGGGATACCAAAAGAACGACGACGGGAAGAAAGTGCGTGTGGCTAAAAAATCAGGAGAGGAGATTAAGTGATGGATACAGCAGGATTAAAGAAAGTATATAAAGAGCAAATCGCTCCGGAACTGTTCAAGCAGTTCAACTACTCTTCAAAAATGCAGGTGCCTGTGTTGAAGAAGATTGTGGTGAACCAGGGTCTCGGCGACGCCACCCAGGACAAGAAAATCATCGACGTGGCAATCACTGAAATCACCAATATCACCGGTCAGAAGGCAGTGGCCACCTACTCACGTAAGGACATCGCCAACTTCAAACTTCGTAAGAAGATGCCTATCGGCGTGATGGTTACTCTCAGAAGAGAGCGCATGTATGAGTTCCTTGAGAAACTCGTGAAAATCGCCCTCCCCCGTATCCGCGACTTCAAAGGTATCGAGAGCAAGTTTGACGGTAAAGGCAACTATACCCTCGGCATCCAGGAGCAAATCATCTTCCCGGAGATTAACATCGACACCGTGGACCGCATACAGGGTATGAACATCACTTTCGTTACAACGGCAAAAACCGATGAAGAGGGCTATGCGCTGCTCAAAGGTTTCGGATTACCATTCAAAGACGCTAAAAAGAATTAAGATATGGCAAAAGAATCAATGAAAGCCCGTGAAGTAAAAAGGGCTAAAATGGTAGCTAAGTACGCTGAGAAAAGAGCGAAGCTGAAGAAAATCATCGCTACTACCGACGACCCCGCCGAGGCATACGAGGCAGCACGCAAACTGCAGAGCATACCCCGTAACGCCAACCCCATCCGCTTGCACAACAGATGCAAGATTACTGGAAGACCAAAAGGATATATCCGTCAGTTCGGACTCTCCAGAATCCAGTTCCGCGAGATGGCATCACAGGGGCTCATACCGGGAGTGACTAAAGCAAGCTGGTAATTTTTTAGTTTTAATATTGTCGGGAGCGTCCCGATTAATTAAATTCACATAACAATGACAGATCCAATAGCAGATTATCTGACGAGATTGAGGAACGGCATCATGGCTCACCACAGAGTCGTGGAGGTTCCCGCGTCAAACTTGAAGAAGGAAATCACTAAGATCCTCTTCGAGAAGGGCTATATCCTCAACTACAAATTTGTTGACGACGGCCCGCAGGGAAGTATTAAAGTGGCATTGAAGTATGACCCCTCCACCAAGGAGAGCGCCATCAGGTGCCTTAAACGCGTGTCTAAGCCGGGTTTGAGAACCTATTGCGGCTACAAGGACATGCCGAGAGTGATTAACGGACTGGGTATAGCCATACTGAGCACGTCCAAAGGTGTAATGACAAACAAAGAGGCCGCTGCCGAGAAAATTGGCGGCGAGGTGCTTTGCTATGTATATTAAGGAGGGTAGAATATGTCAAGAATAGGAAAATTGCCAATAGCAATACCTTCTGGAGTTACAGTAGAGCAGAAGGACGACATCGTTACAGTGAAGGGCCCCAAAGGTGAGCTGCAGCAGCACGTTGACCCCTCAATAGAGATGAAAGTTGAAAATGGCGAGATCTCTTTCGAAATGAAAGAGAATGTCGCTGACATCGACCCCCGCCAGCAGCACGCTTTCCACGGCCTCTACAGAGCCCTGGTGCACAACATGGTTGTGGGCGTGAGCGAGGGATACAAGAAAGAGCTTGAATTGGTGGGCGTGGGATACCGCGTGAGCAACCAGGGCAACCTCCTTGAGTTCGCCCTTGGCTACACACACCCCATATTCCTCGAATTGCCAAAAGAGGTGAAAGTGGAAACCAAGTCAGAGAGAAACCAGAACCCGCTGATTACACTGGAGTGTGCCGACAAGCAGCTGCTCGGCATGATATGCGCAAAGATACGCTCATTCCGTATGCCGGAGCCTTATAAAGGCAAGGGTGTGCTCTTCAAGGGTGAGGTTATCCGTCGTAAGTCCGGTAAGACGGCTGCGGCTAAGTAGAATTTTTAATCGCATTATTACTATGACAACGAAGAAAGAACAAAGACGGATAAAGATTAAGTATCGCATACGCAAAAATGTAAGGGGCACACAGGAGCGCCCGCGTATGAGCGTGTTCCGCAGCAACAAGCAGATATATGTGCAGATCATCGACGATACCACCGGTAAGACTCTTGCCAGCGCATCATCTTTGAAATTCAATGAGAAGATGACAAAAATCGAGCAGGCTAAGAAGGTGGGCTCTTTAGTGGCAGAAAACGCTAAGGCGGCAGGCATCTCTAAAGTGGTGTTCGACCGCAATGGATATTTGTATCATGGCCGTGTACAGCAACTCGCTGACGCCGCTCGTGAAGGAGGACTTGAATTTTAATTTATTATGGCAATGGACAAAAAAGTTAGAGTAAGCTCCGACACAGAGCTCAAGGACAGACTGGTGGCCATCAACCGTGTGACTAAGGTTACCAAGGGAGGTCGCACATTCACTTTCGCAGCTATTGTGGTAGTGGGCGACGGCAACGGCGTGATAGGATATGGCCTGGGTAAGGCCGGAGAGGTAACAGCAGCCATCAGCAAAGGCGTGGAGGCTGCAAAGAAGAACCTGGTGAAGGTGCCGGTGCTCAAAGGCACCGTGCCACACGAGATAGAAGTGCACTACGGTGGTTCACAAGTGCTCCTCAAACCGGCTGCCGCCGGTACTGGAGTGGTGGCCGGCGGTGCTATGCGTGCCGTTTTAGAGAGCGTGGGCATCACCGACGTGCTTGCAAAGTCGAAAGGCTCTTCCAACGCACACAACTTGGTGAAGGCCACTATCAAGGCCCTCTCACAGATGAGAGACCCCTACACAGTGGCAGGTATGAGAGGTATCAGCATGAACAAGGTATTTAACGGATAAGGAGACATCATCATGGCAACAATAAAAGTAAAACAGACAAAGAGCCGCATCAATGCCCCCCGCGACCAGAAAGCCACACTGCTGGCCCTTGGACTTCATAAGATATCACAGGTGGTGGAAGTGGAGGACAACCCCACTATGCGCGGCATGATAAGAAAAGTGCATCACTTGGTGACTGTAGTGGAATAATAACGTTTAAATTGTAAGGAATATGAAATTACATAATTTAAAACCGGCAGCCGGCTCCACCCACTCACGCCGTCGTATCGGACGCGGACCGGGCTCTGGACTGGGTGGCACGTCAACTCGCGGCCACAAAGGTGCTAAGGCACGTTCCGGATATAAGAGAAAGATCGGTTTCGAGGGCGGACAGATGCCACTGCAGCGCAGACTGCCTAAGTTCGGCTTCAAGAACATCAATCACAAAGAGTACTTCGCTGTCAACCTCTCTACACTTCAGAAGGTGGCAGAGGAGAAGAACATGGAAAAAATCACCGTGGCCGACCTCGTGGCCCTGAAACTGGCCAAGAAGAACTCACTTGTCAAGATACTTGGTAATGGCGAGCTCAAAGCCAAAATCGACGTTGAGGCCAACGCTTTCTCCAAAAAAGCAGAGGAGGCAATAAAAGCCGCAGGAGGTAGTGTAACTGTTGTAACAAAATAATTGCTATGAAGAAGTTTATTGAGACTCTGAAGAACTGTTGGAAAATAGAGGACTTGCGCACACGTCTGCTCATCACCCTCTTGTTTGTGGCTATCTACCGTTTCGGTTCGTTCGTCGTGCTCCCGGGCATCAACCCGGCAAAGCTTGACCAACTTCAGTCGCAGACTTCCGGTGGCTTGATGTCACTGCTCGACATGTTCTCCGGAGGCGCCTTCTCCAATGCCTCTATTTTCGCATTGGGAATAATGCCGTATATCTCAGCTTCTATCGTAATGCAGTTGTTGGCTATCGCAGTGCCTTATTTCCAGAAGTTGCAGAGAGAGGGCGAGAGCGGAAGGAAGAAAATCAGCTGGTACACACGTTTGCTCACTGTGGGTATCCTCCTCTTCCAAGCTCCCTCTTACCTGATAAACCTGAAGATGCAGGCAGCCGGAGCCCTGGCTTCCGGCATCTCTTGGTCGGTATTCGTATGGCCGGCCACATTCATCCTCGCCGCAGGAAGTATGTTTATTCTTTGGCTCGGTGAGCGCATCACCGACAAGGGTGTGGGCAATGGTGTGTCGCTCATCATTATGATCGGTATCATCGCACGCTTGCCCCAGGCTTTCGTGCAGGAGGTGGGAAGCCGCTTCACATCCATCAGCGGTGGTGGTCTCGTGATGTTCATCATCGAAATCATCATTCTCTACGCTGTGGTGTGCGCTGCAATCCTGCTCGTGCAAGGCGTGAGGAAGGTGCCAGTGCAGTATGCTAAAAGGGTTGTGGGCAACAAGCAGTACGGCGGCGCACGCCAGTACATCCCCTTGAAGCTCTTCGCTGCCAACGTGATGCCTATCATCTTCGCACAGGCTTTGATGTTCATACCTCTGGCAATAGTTAACTATTCCGCCGGCGACAACGCAAGCTATGTGGTGAGAAGCCTGATGGACCATCGCAGCCTGCTCTACAACATCGTGTTTGCAATTCTCATTATAGCATTCACCTATTTCTATACGGCTATCACCCTCAACCCGCAGCAGATGTCGGAGGACATGAAGCGCAACAACGGCTTCATCCCTGGTGTCAAACCGGGTAAGGACACAGCCAACTACATTGAGACAATCATGTCGCGCATCACACTGCCTGGCTCGCTCTTCATCGCGTTCATAGCAATCATGCCGGCTTTAGCAGGCTTGCTCGACGTGCAAGACGCCTTCTCGCAGTTCTTCGGAGGCACATCGCTCCTCATCCTCGTGGGTGTGGTTATCGACACACTCAACCAGATTGAGAGCTACTTGCTCATGAGACACTACGACGGTTTGCTCAATGCAGGAAAGGAAAGAGGAAAAGGCGGTCCGTCCGCTTATTGATATTGATGACGATTTCCGCTTGATACGATAATGAAAGTATATCTGAAGACAGAGGACGAGATTGAGCTGATGCGCCAGGCCAACCACCTGATTGCTCTCACTTTCGCAGAGCTGGCAGGCCACATAAAGCCCGGCGTCAGCACCCTCGACCTCGACAAGGTGGCAGAGGAGTTCATACGCGACCACGGAGCAATCCCGTCGTTTAAGAATTTCCCCAACCCCGGAGGCACACCCTTTCCCGGGAGCATCTGCACAAGCGTCAACGACGTGGTGGTGCATGGAGTCCCCAATAAGGAGACTGTGCTCAAGGAGGGAGACATCATTTCCGTGGACTGCGGCACGATACTCAACGGCTACAACGGCGACAGCTGCTACACCTATTGTGTGGGAGAGGTGTCGGAAGAAGCCAAAGCCCTGCTCCGCACCACCAAGGAGTCTTTATACAAAGGCATCGCTGCCGCCACCGCGGGCAACCACTTAGGCGACATCGGAGCGGCTGTGCAAGACTATTGCGAAAGCCACGACTACGGTGTGGTGAGGGAGCTCGTCGGGCACGGCATCGGCCGTGAGATGCATGAGGACCCGCAGGTGCCCAACTATGGCAAGAGAGGCAACGGCATGAAACTCAAAGAGGGCATGTGCATTGCCATCGAGCCTATGATCACACAAGGTGAGAGATACATCGGTATCTGCAGCGACGGGTGGACGGTGAAAACCCAGGACGGAAAGCTCGCCGCACACTACGAGCACTCCATAGTGATAAGAAAAGGCAAGGCGGAGATACTCTCTTCGTTTGACGAAGTGGAAAAATTAACAGCACCAATATAATAAGAATATGGCAAAACAAGCCGCAATAGAGCAAGACGGTACAATAGTGGAAGCCCTGAGCAACGCTATGTTCAGGGTGGAGCTTCAGAACGGGCACGAGATCACGGCCCACATCTCCGGCAAGATGCGTATGCACTACATTAAAATCCTGCCGGGCGACAAGGTGAAGGTGGAGATGAGCCCCTACGACCTCTCCAAAGGCCGCATCGTGTTCAGATACAAATAAGCATTGCAAAAGCAAAGCGACTCTGTGAATCAACAAACAAACAAATAATATGAAGACAAGAGCATCATTGAAGAAAAGAACGCCAGACTGCAAAATAGTAAGGCGTAAAGGTCGCTTGTTTGTTATCAACAAGAAAAACCCAAAGTATAAAATGCGTCAGGGTTGACCTCAAGAAGTGAGTAATTTTAATTTTTTAAATTTAACACAATGGCAATAAGAATTGTTGGAGTAGACTTGCCCCAGAACAAGCGTGGCGAGATCGCATTGACTTATATCTACGGTATAGGTCGAAGTAGTTCAGCAAAGATATTGGACAAGGCTGGTGTTAGCCGTGACCTCAAAGTTAATGAGTGGACAGACGACCAGGCAGCTAAAATCCGTGAGATTATCGGTGCTGAGTATAAAGTGGAGGGAGACCTCCGCAGTGAGATACAATTGAACATCAAACGACTGATGGACATTGGCTGCTATCGTGGCGTGCGTCATCGTAACGGACTTCCCGTGAGAGGACAAAGCACTAAGAACAACGCTCGTACACGCAAAGGTCGTAAGAAGACCGTTGCAAACAAGAAAAAAGCAACTAAATAATTTTGAGTTATGGCAAAGAAGACAGTTAGTTCAAAGAAACGCAACGTGCGTGTTGACGCCATGGGCCAGCTCCACGTGCACAGTTCTTTCAATAATATCATCGTGTCGCTGGCCAACAGTGAGGGACAGATTATCTCATGGTCAAGCGCCGGCAAGATGGGCTTCCGCGGAAGCAAGAAGAACACTCCTTACGCTGCACAGATGGCAGCTGAGGACTGCGCAAAAGTGGCATACGACCTTGGCCTTCGCAAGGTGAAAGCGTATGTGAAAGGCCCCGGCAACGGCCGTGAGTCGGCCATCAGAGCTTGCCACGGAGCAGGTATTGAGGTTGTGGAGATTATCGACGTTACACCGCTGCCACACAACGGATGCCGTCCTCCAAAACGCAGAAGAGTATAATAACAGGCTTAGGCCTAAATAAATTTAATTATGGCAAGATATACAGGACCGAAATCAAAAATCGCGCGCCGTTTTGGTGAGCCCATCTTCGGCGCAGACAAAGTTTTGTCCAAGAGGAACTTCCCTCCTGGACAGCATGGCAACAACCGTCGCCGCAAACAGAGCGAGTATGCTGTCATGTTGGCAGAGAAGCAAAAAGCGAAATACACCTACGGTGTGCTCGAAAGACAGTTCAGAAACATGTTCGACAAAGCTGCAAAGGCTGACGGCATCACCGGTGAGGTGCTCCTTCAGAACCTTGAGAGCCGTTTGGACAACGTGGTGTTCCGTATGGGCATCGCACCCACAAGAGCTGCAGCACGCCAGCTGGTAAACCACAAGCACATCGTCGTGGACGGTCAAGTGGTGTCTATACCCTCATATTCTGTAAAACCCGGTCAAACGGTGGGAGTGAGAGAAAAATCAAAGTCGCTTGAAGTGATTGAAGCATCGCTTGCTGCTACCAACCACAGCAAGTATCCTTGGATAGAATGGAATGAGAGCACAAAGAGCGGTAAGTATCTTCATAAACCCGACCGTGCCGACATCCCCGAGAATATAAAGGAACAATTAATAGTGGAGTTGTACTCTAAATAAATAATAGAATCAATGGCGATATTAGCATTTCAAAAACCCGATAAAGTAATAATGCTGGAAAGCGACAGCAAGTTTGGTAAATTTGAATTCAGACCCCTGGAGCCGGGATTTGGAGTTACCATCGGCAACGCTTTGCGACGCATCCTGCTCTCCTCACTTGAGGGATATGCCATCAACACCGTGCGCATCGCCGGCGTGGAGCATGAATTCTCATCCGTGCCAGGAGTGAAAGAGGATGTGACCAACATTATTCTGAACCTCAAGCAAGTGAGGTTCAAGCAAACAGTAGAAGAATTCGAGCACGAAAAAGTGTCAATCACTATAGAGAACACTACGGAGTTCAAAGCTGGAGATATTAGCAATCATCTCACTGGATTTGAAGTGTTAAATCCGGACTTGGTAATTTGCCATTTGGACAGCAAAGCGTCAATGCAGATGGACCTCAATATCAACAAAGGCCGCGGATACGTTACAAGCGACGAAAACCGCGAGTTCTGCACCGACGTCAACGTCCTTCCGATTGATTCTATCTATACTCCTATCAGAAATGTGAAATATTCGGTGGAGCAGTTCCGCGTAGAGCAGAAAACTGACTACGAGAAACTCATATTAGAGATTACCACCGACGGTAGCATAGCGCCCAAAGACGCACTCAAGGAAGCCTCTAAAATCCTGATTTACCACTTCATGCTCTTCTCCGACGAGAAGATTACACTTGAAGTGGCTGACATGGACGGCAACCAAGAGTTTGACGAGGAGGTGCTGCACATGCGCCAGCTGCTTAAGACTAAGCTCGTGGACATGAAACTCTCCGTGAGAGCACTCAACTGCCTCAAGGCAGCAGACGTGGAAACTCTCGGAGACCTCGTGCAGTATAACAAAACCGACCTGCTCAAATTCCGCAACTTTGGTAAGAAATCGCTCACGGAGCTTGATGATTTGCTCGAGAGTCTGAATCTGTCCTTTGGTACCGACATCTCCCGTTATAAACTTGATCAATAGAAAAAGAAATGAGACACAATAAGAAATTCAACCATCTCAGCCGTACTGCATCCCACAGAAGCGCCATGCTGGCAAACATGGCCGTGTCGCTGATCATGCACAAAAGAATCACTACGACTGTTGCCAAGGCAAAAGCCCTCAAAAAATATGTGGAGCCACTCATCACACGCAGCAAGGAAGATATTACCAACAACCGCCGTGTGGTGTTCCGCTATCTGCAGGACAAATATGCCGTTACTGAACTGTTTAAAACCATAGCCCCCAAAGTGGCTGACCGTCCCGGTGGTTATACCCGTATAATCAAACTCGGTATGCGTCAGGGCGACGCCGCTCCCGTGTGCTTCATTGAACTCGTGGACTTCGATGAAAACATGCTCACCGCTAAGACTGCCAAGAAGACACGCCGCAGCCGCAGAGGTGGACAGAAAGCTGAAGACACCAACGCTGCCGAAGAGGTGAAAGCAGAGGTGAAAGAAGCTGCCGAAGAGGTGAAAGAAGCTGCTGAAGAGGTGAAAGAGGCTGTGAAAGAGAAAGCTGAAGAGGCTAAAGAAGCAGCTGAGTAATTAAATGAGAATTTATAAGGTTTGATAAATTTTTCATACTTGACTTATTTAGAGGTTCTGGCAAATGTCAGGGCCTCTTTTTCGTTTATAGTTATCATAAGGATTTTTGTATCGCCCCTTAAAGTCTTCCTATATCGCCTTTCCGCGGATTTTGCCTGGAGCTTTCTTCCTTTTTATATTATATTAACGCAAACGGTTCTTGATATATCAAAAAAAAATGCTAACTTTGCAGCCTGATTATAAACAAATAAAATTATGGAAACTTTAAAGAAAGAATTCGCCGCAAGGCTGTTGAAAATTAAGGCTATAAAACTTCAACCCAACAACCCCTTCACCTGGGCTTCAGGCTGGAAATCACCGTTCTACTGCGACAACCGCAAAACATTGTCGTATCCCGACTTGCGCACGTTCGTGAAACTCGAGCTCTGCCATGCCGTGATGGAAAACTTCCCCGACGCTGACGCTGTGGCAGGAGTGGCAACAGGAGCTATCGCACAAGGAGCACTCGTGGCCGACCAGCTCAACCTGCCATTCGTGTATGTGAGAAGCAAACCAAAAGACCACGGATTAGAGAACCTCATCGAAGGTGACCTCCAGCCGGGAATGAAAGTGGTGGTGATAGAAGACCTCATCTCCACAGGAAGCAGCAGTCTGAAAGCTGTAGAGGCAATCAGGCACGACGGTTGCGAAGTGGTGGGAATGGTTGCATCTTATACCTACGGCTTCCCGCAGGCAGAAGAGGCATTCCAAAAGGCAAATGTGAAGCTCGTCACACTCACAGACTATGAGCATGTGCTCAGCCAGGCCTTAGACATGGGATATATCAAAGACGGCGACGTGGCCCTGCTGCACGAGTGGCGCAAAGACCCCGCAAATTGGAGACAGGATAAATAATAAAAAATACTCGACATGGCATCGACGAAATTTGAAAGCGATATCAAAGAGATACCGTTTAATGAGGACCAGGTGTATGGCAACCTCAGCGACCTCAATAATTTGGAGAGGGTGAAAGACAGAATACCCTCACAAGTAAGCAACTTCGCATACGACCGCGACAGCGTGTCGGTGAACGTGGCGCCCTTTGGCGACATCAAAGTGAGAATAGTCAACCGTCAGGACGACCCCAAGTGCATAAAGTTTGAGGCAGAGAAATCGCCCGTGCCGTTTAATATGTGGATACAGCTACTGCCCACATCGCAAGAGGCATGCAAAATGCGACTCACGATGAAGGCAGAGCTAAACCCCATACTCAAAGGTATGCTCGCAGGCCCAATGAAACAAGGGCTCGATAAGATCGCTGAGGCGCTTACAAAAATCAATTACGGCAGTAATTGATTTTTGAATTGACAATTGATAATTGACAATTGACAATTATTACGCCATTCCGGCGATGGCAGCGAAGCTGCTTTCCATTATCCATTATCCATTATTCATTATCCTGTCAGCCCTCTGCAAGAGCTGTCCCCGGCTGGGCCGGGTTAGTCCTGATGTAAAAACTCTCTGTTAAGAGCTGCCCCGACTGGGTCGGGTTTATTAAATATTTTATCCATTATCCTGTCAGCCCTCTGCAAGAGCTGTCCCCGGCTGGGCCGGGTTAGTCCTGATGTAAAAACTCTCTGTTAAGAGCTGCCCCGACTGGGTCGGGTTTATTAAATATTTTATCCATTTATGAACAAACTTTGGGAAAAGAATTTCGAGGTTAATAAGGAGATTGAGAGGTTCACGGTGGGAAGAGACCGCGAGATGGACCTCTATCTTGCACAATACGACGTGTTGGGCTCCATGGCCCATATCACCATGCTCGAAAGCATTGGACTGCTTAAGAAAGAAGAGCTGAAACCACTGCTCGAGGAACTGCGCAACATCTACGCCATTTGCAAGAAAGGCGAGTTCGTAATCGAGGACGGCGTGGAAGACGTGCACTCACAAGTGGAGCTGATGCTCACGCGCAAACTCGGCGACATGGGTAAGAAGATACACAGCGGAAGGTCTCGCAACGACCAAGTGCTGGTGGACCTGAAACTCTTCACCCGTCAACAGCTCCTCGACATCGCCGAAGGCGTGAAACAACTCTTCAATGAGCTTATTCAGAAGAGTGAGCAGTACAAGAATGTGCTGATGCCCGGCTACACCCATTTGCAGATTGCCATGCCCAGCAGCTTCGGACTCTGGTTTGGAGCATACGCCGAGAGCCTCGCCGACGACCTGCTCTTCCTTCAGGCAGCATATAAGATGACCAACCGCAATCCGCTCGGCAGCGCTGCCGGCTATGGCAGCTCCTTCCCCTTGAACCGCCAGATGACCACCGACCTGCTCGGCTTCGACAGCATGGACTACAACGTGGTGTATGCGCAGATGGGGCGCGGCAAGATGGAACGCAACGTGGCCTTCGCTATGGCATCCATCGCCGGCACTATGGCAAAGCTCGCCTTCGACGCCTGCCTCTTCAACAGCCAGAACTTCTCGTTCGTGAAACTGCCCAAGGAGTGCACCACCGGAAGCAGTATCATGCCGCATAAGAAAAACCCCGACGTCTTTGAGCTCATCAGGGCGAAAAGCAATAAGATACAAGGACTGCCGGCACAGATAATGCTGATAATGAACAACTTGCCCTCGGGATACTTCCGCGACCTGCAGATTATAAAAGAGGTGTTCCTGCCTGCCTTCGACGAATTGAAAGACTGCTTGGACATGACCGCCTACATCATAAACAAGATTGAAGTGAACGAGCATATCCTCGACAACCCGATGTATGATGCCATCTTCTCCGTGGAAGAGGTGAACAAACTCGCCGCCAACGGCATGCCGTTCCGCGACGCATACAAAAAGGTGGGACTGGAAATCGAAAACGGTGAGTTTAAAGCCGACAAGAACATACACCACACTCACGAGGGAAGCATCGGAAACCTCTGCAACGACAAGATCAAACAGCTCTTCGACAACATTTACGACAGCTTCGGATTCGAGAAAGTGAAAGAAGCGGAAAACCGATTAATTGAGAATTGAGAATGGGCTTCGCCGACTTTCCTCACGCTCGGCAGAGTAAGCAAGCTTCCTTTGCCCTCACTTATCGGAAAGTTGACAATTGACAATTGACAATTAAGCGAACTTCGTTCGCAATAGCCCTCCGCAAGGAGCTGCCCCGACTGGGTCGGGTTTGTCCTAAAGAAAAAGAACTCTCTGTTAAGAGTTGCCCCGACTGGGTCGGGTTTGACTTAAAGATTATTTTTTTATGAATAAAATTTCGGTTTTAAAGGGCTGGGCTTTGTCATGCGTGGCAGTGATGATGCTGATGCTGCAAGGTTGTGCTGAGAATGAATACAGCACGAAGTATTATTGTCGCTTCACATTTTACAGCGACAAGCATGCCGGCAATCTTATAGAGATGTCGTTGGGAAGCGTCAGCGAGTTTGTGATGGTGAGCCGCTATCTGACGACCCCCAACTACATTTACGCAGTGACAAACACCAAGGACGAAAAGATTTATATCACCACAGAGATAGAGAGCAATGCACTCAAGAACTCGGACCTCGGCGCCAACAACCTCCTGATACTCGGCCTTAGCTACTACGAGACGCTCTATGCCTACGACGGACAATGCCCCAATTGCTTGGAAAGCAAGAACCTTTATAAGGCGCCACTCGCCTTCGACCATAACGGTCAGTGGGTGAAATGTGCGAAATGCGGCAGAAGCTACGACCTCAACAATGGCGGAGTGGTGGCAGACGGCGAAGGAGGCTCCTCGCTGATGAAATACCATATTTCTTACACCGGCTCGGTGCTTAATGTGGCAAATTAACAAAAAAAAATCAAAAAACTTTTGGCGGTTTCAAAAAATATAACTACCTTTGCACTCGAATTATGCCGTGATGGTGGAATTGGTAGACACGAGGGACTTAAAATCCCTTGACCAGTGATGGTTGTGCGGGTTCGAGTCCCGCTCGCGGCACATCTTAATTCTACCTGCTTTAATACAATGCGCGCGTCAACCCGTTCATACAGCCCTTGGGCATTATTTTTGTTGGCAGCCTGGTTGCTGGCCTCCTGTGGTGTGAGCGGCGACCATTTTCGTATTAAAGGGAAATTTGCAAATATCAATCAAGGAGAATTTTATGTTTACAGTCCCGACCGCGGACTCTCTCGCATCGACACCCTGAAATTAGTTGACGGTGAATTCAGCTATGTGGTACCCTTGCAGCAAGAAGCCACTTTCGTAATAGTATTCCCAAATTTCAGCGAGCTTGCCGTATTCGGTGAGCCAGGACTTTCCGTGGAGGTGAAAGGCGATGTTACACACCTGAAAGAAACCACTGTGAAAGGAGGCGATGCCAACAAGGAGATGACGGCTTTCCGCAACCAGGCTCTCGACAAGTCGGACAAAGACGTGCAGAAGTTAGTGAAAGAGACGGTGAAGGCCAACCCGACGTCGGTAATCAACCGCTATCTCATCAACCATTACCTAATATGCTGTAAGGAGCCGGCATATATGATGGCGGCAGAACTGGCAGACATAATGTCGAAGGCACAACCGGCAAACAAACCGCTGAAAACCCTCGCCACACGGTTGTTGGGCATCAGCGCGCAAAACACCAAGATACCACCGTTTCGCGCAAAGTCGTCCACCAGGTTGGCAGTGTCGCAACACGACCTTAAAAGTGATGTTAACGTGGTGTCGCTATGGGCATCGTGGGATTATGAAAGCGTGAACACGCAGAAAATGCTTAAAAGGCTAAAGAAAGACAACCCCGGCAAGCTCTCGCTCATCAGCATCAATATCGACGCGTCACGAAATGCCTTCGACAGCAATATGAAGCGCGACTCGCTCAACTGGCCTCAGGTGTGGGAGCCGAAGATGTGGGAAGGCAATATGGTAACCACCCTCGGCTTCTCGATGATGGGCGATAATATCGTTACCGACGCCACGGGAAAGGTGGTGGCACGCGGACTCTCGAAGAAAGAACTCGAAGATAAGATTAACGAGATGCTCGGCAAAGAGACATCCACGCCCGACAACAGACAACGCTCCTTCGGACGCAAAAAAGCTGACACCGACATCAGCGAGAAAGCTAAACAGCAGCTTAAGCAAAGGGCAATGGAAAAAGCAGAGCAGCAAAGAAAAGAACTGCAAGAGCGCAAGATGCAGAAAAAATAAAAACGAAATAACTACAAGCCTATGCTCGTAAAGGTTTACAGCGCCGCCGTAAATGGACTGGACGCACAGACTGTTACCGTGGAGGTGAACATTGCCCGAGGAGTGATGTTCACATTCAGCGGACTCGCCGACACAGCGGTGAAAGAAAGTCACGACCGTATCAAAGCGGCCGTGTCGAATATCGGCATGACATTCCCCACGGGAGAAATCACCGTAAACATGGCCCCGGCCGACATACGCAAGGAGGGCAGCCACTACGACCTGCCTTTGGCCATCGGACTGCTCGGAGCCGAGGGGTCGGTGGACACGTCGCACTTTGGAGAGTATATGCTTGTGGGAGAGCTGAGCTTAGACGGCCGGCTGCAACCGGTGAGGGGCGTGCTGCCCATCGCCATCCTCGCGCGCGCGAAAAAATATAAAGGTCTGATTGTGCCGAAAGACAATGCCCATGAGGCTGCTGTGGTGAATCAGTTGGAGGTGTATGGCATGGAGTCGCTCTTGGATGCGGTGAAGTTCTTCAACAACGCCGAGCATTATGAGCCGATGGTGGTTGACACCCGCAAGGAATTTTATGAGCGACAGACCCAATACGACCTCGACTTCGCCGACGTGAAAGGACAGGAGAGCGTGAAGAGGGCTCTTGAGGTTGCCGCTGCGGGAGGTCATAACCTGATCATGATCGGTCCGCCGGGCAGCGGCAAGTCGATGATGGCTAAGCGCTTGCCCTCGATACTTCCGCCGCTTACCTTGGCTGAGAGCTTGGAAACCACGCAGATACATTCCGTGGCCGGCAAGTTGGGCAAAAATGCATCGCTGATTTCGCAGAGGCCGTTCCGCTCGCCCCACCACACGATATCGCAAGTGGCATTGGTGGGAGGCGGCGCGAATCCGCAGCCGGGCGAAATCTCGCTTGCTCACAATGGCGTGCTTTTCGCTGATGAGCTGCCAGAATTCAATAAGTCTGTGCTTGAGGTGCTTCGCCAGCCGTTGGAAGACCGCAAGATAAGCATCTCGCGCGCAAAATACACGGTGGAATACCCTTGTTCGTTTATGTTTGTGGCGTCGATGAACCCCTGTCCGTGCGGCTATTATGGCGACCCCACCCACAAATGCGTGTGCACGCCGGGCCAGATTCTGCGGTATATGAATAAAATAAGCGGGCCGCTGCTCGACCGTATAGATATACAATGTGAAATCACTCCGGTGCCGTTTCAAGATTTATCTAATGTCGCACCTGGCGAACCCAGCGCAGTAATCAGGGAGAGGGTGCTTAAAGCGAGGGCGATACAGACGGAGAGGTATAAGAATATAAAAGGTGTGTATTGCAATGCGCAGATGTCGGAGAAGATGATACGTGAGTTCGCCACACCCGATGCCGCCTGCTTGGAGATGCTCCGCAAGGCAATGGAAAGGCTCTCGCTCTCGGCACGCGCCTACAACCGCATCCTGAAAGTGGCACGCACTATCGCCGACCTCGACGGCTCCGCCGCCGTGCAAACCCCGCACGTGGCAGAGGCCATCGGCTACCGCAACCTCGACCGCGGCGACTGGGCAGAGAGGGGAATGATGAGATAAAGAAAAGAAACTCAATAAATTACAAATTAAATTATATGCTTATGAAACATTTAAAACTTACTAGAATGGCCTCAGCCTTGCTATTGGCTGCGATGCTGACGGCTGCTCCGTCGTTGTATGCGCAGACCACCGATGAAGAGAGTGGGCAGAACGCCACGGAAGGGTTAGCAAAGAGAGCGTCAAGACCCTTTTCCTTTGGCGATACCTTTGTTGGATATGTGGTAAAAGATTGTCATTCCTATATTCAGACGGAGACTTTTACATATACGACGGTAAGTGACGACGGCAACACTGTAACGCTTTCCGCTGTGATGTTGATACCGAAATCTGGCGATGTGAAGTCTCCAACAAATATGATAGTAATGCTGCCCTATACCTTTAGCCAAGACAAGGAGACGGCATCGTATGTATTAGAGAACAAGAAATATGGTGCCAACGGACCATCGATGATGTCAACATACGCGAAGTATAATGAAGATGCATTGGCAGACTCTTCAAAACTATTTAGTTACAATAATTTGGTTATCATCCCTGATTATCAAGGGTTTGGCGCATCGGAAGAAGAGCTGTTCTCCTATTTGAACCATGAGGTGGCAGCCCGTCAGGTCGTGGATGCCATCCATGCCGGCTTGAAGAAATTCTACGATGATAAGCATAGTTTCTATAACGATAATTGGAAAACGACACTTTTTGGATACTCGTATGGCGCCAGTGTGGCACTTGCGACGCAAAAATATCTTGAACAGACCGGTTATGCCGACAGTATCCGCTTGCAAGGCTCTATTTGCGGAAGTGGCTGCTATGACCCGTTAGGCACTATCCGGAATTATGCCGAAAACGACAAGATATCTACACTGCCCGTGGCGCTGTTGATGTTTAATGCCTTATTGAAAGGCAAGCCAAATTTGCGCAAGTATAAAGCAGAGGACTTCCTTACGGAGAAGATGATAAATTCTCATCTTCTTGATTCTACCCTCTCCAAGAAATATACACTGTCAGAGATTTCGCAGATTCTCTTGAAAAACAATAATCAATATGGGTTTACCATCTATTCTCCTCAATATAAGGACAATGGACAGTATGATTATGTGATAAACAGCGACACTACTGGTGATGCTTATAGTGCAGTTGTGCCGATGAGCGAGGTTTTTAAGCCTGAAGTGATGGAATATTTCCTCAACGATAACAATTTCAGCGACTCACTGAGCAAGACGAGGCGCATGCCAACAGCGAGCGGAAAACTCTATGACTTTCATCGTGCAATAGAAAGCAATAATGCCCTTTTAGGCTGGCAACCAAAGCACCGTATAATTCTTGTGCACGGGAAATACGATATCCTGGTGCCTTATCAGAATTCAGTAACGGCATACGAAGATTTGACTTACAATGGCAATAAGAATGTGAAGTTTCACACATATAGTAAAGGACCTGGTATGCAAAAATCAGTACATCTCGACTTGGGAGCGGAAATTCTGGTACCGATTCCCGTGTGGTATGACAAAGGAAGTACGTATCTCAAGCAGTTGTATTACGAAGACGATGCGTGGAACTCATTGGAACCCGAAAAATAATACAAACCCAAAACAAGAAGATTATGAAAAAGATATATGGAATGTTAATGATGGCGGCAATGACCGCACTGCCGTCGATGGCATATGAGGGAGAAACCTTTAAGTATGCGAAAGAAGGAAGTATGGATTCCGTTACATTTATGATAACCGACGAGCAGGCAAAAGAGGTGCAGGCAGGTAATAACTATGGTGTATGTGTGAATCCATATACAGCAAGCAAGATAGAAATTCCAGAGACAGTGGAATACAATGGCGAGACCTATGCGGTGACGAGGATTGGCGACTGGGCTTTCTATCTCTGTGCGGAATTGGAGACAATCGACCTTAATGGCGGTAAGATAAAAGAAATCGGCGACTATGCCTTCTATGGATGCAAGGCACTCAAGAATGTGTCTGTCGGCGATGCTGTGTCATCGGTGGGCTATGGCTCTTTCTTGGGTTGCGACAATCTTGCCGAGTTTACCACAAAAGCGCAGACTCCTCCCACGTTGATAAGCAATGACGCCTTTGAACGCAACAATACCAACTGCCTGTTGAAAACCGAACCCGCCTCATCAGCGGTAATGAACGCTTACCTTGCCCAGATTACCGACAATGAGAAAGTATGGGATGAATGGTTTTATACAGAGCAGAAACCTACTGTGTGGTATTCTATGGGTTTCAACGAGCCAAAAGAGACGTATTTGTATGAGACCCTCGATTCTGCATCGACAGAGGCAGATGTTCAGGGAATGAATGGTGTTTATGTGGTAAAAGACAGTATATATATAAACTCTCGTATGAGAGTGGACGGCACTGCCTATATCGTGATAGTTGATGATGCTGCTCTCTATGCGAATAAAGGTATCACCGTTACAGAGGGCAACACCTTATATATATGCCATGGCTCATATTCGAAAGACTCGATTTATGTGGATAAAGGTGAAGTCCTTGCTATAGGTGACGGTAGAAATGCCGGTATCGGAGGCGAATATGATGAGGTATTGGAAACCGAACAAAATGCGGCTGGTAATATCTATATATATAATCAGTATGTGGATGCATCTGGAGTAGAGAGCAACGATGACACAACGAATGTTACCTCATATTCTGCGGCTGTCGGCGGCTGTCTTCACGGTGATGGTGGTAATGTAATCGTTGAGGGTCGTAATGCTACTTTAGATGCATTCTCTGCTTACACGAAAGATGGTGATGGCAATCTTGTTGAAGCTAATGCATTAGGTGCTGGTATCGGTGGCGGTGCTTACGGCGATGGTGGAACATTGACAGTTAATGTACCTTTATATGAAACAACGGAAGATGGTGACACATCTCTTCACCCAGCTGTGATTGCTTTTGGCACTTATAAAGGAAGCTGTTTAGGCTCTGCCATCGGCGGCGGTACTATGGGTGCTGGCGGAGATGTCATCGTCAAGAAAGGATTTATATTAGCATCGTCTGTTTATGAAAGCGACTCCGATCAAGGTAGTGGCATAGGCGCAAGCCCCTCATACGAAGGAGACTCGTCAGGCAGCCTTACCGTTGAAAGTGACGAGTTCTCTATTTTTGCGTATGCTCAAAGCGGGTATCCTTTGAATTTGGATTATGTCAATGTCGCCTATACGGGCAGTGAGGACAGTCTGGCATATCTGAAGGTTGCGGATGCTGACGAGCAGACGTTGTATGAGAAATATGAAAAGACTATTTCATTAGATGGCGAATCCTCTACCTGGGATAATGCGTATAGAGTAGAAATCAAAGTGGCACCGGCATCGGCTGCTTCAATCCGTGAGCTCGATGTCGAGACAAAATCGTCTGCCGATTCTCCTGTTTACGACCTTACCGGCCGCCGTCTTAACAGTGCGCCAGATAGAGGCGTTTACCTGAAGGGCGGAAAGAAATTCATCGCGAGGTGATAATTCGCTAAATGATAATTCGCTGAATAACAATTCGCTGAATAACAAAAATCACCCTTTCGACTGGCTCGCAACCATCGAAAGGGTGATTTTTTTAATACGCCGGAACGGCGTATAATTATCCATTATTCATTGTCCATTATCCATTAGCAATCATTCTGGCAACAGAATGATTGCTCCTATCCCGCTTTCTTTTGCTGTTTCGTAGTGTCCTAATACTTTCCACTCTCTTGTCACGGTAGTTGCGAGCAGTTCGTGTCCTACTGCCAATTGTGTGATGATGAGAGTGTCGCCTTTTTCCAGTTTGCTTGTTCCTCCGTCGAGGACTTCGAATTTGAAGTCTCCGAGGTATTCCAGGTCCACCACTCTGTCGGGATTGTAGCTGTATCTCACTATTTGTCCTTTTTCGAGTGCGGCGATATTCAGTTGTTGTATGTCGCCCTCGCATATTTGCGAGCCGTATTTGTCGGCGTATTCGCCGGTGAGTTTATCCCAGCTGTCGTATCCGAGGTATAGGGCCAGCACCTTGAGGGTGTAGTCTTGTGGCTTACGGTCTTCGTTGAGTATTCCCGTAAGTCTTTTCAGTGTGTTCACGCTGATGCGTTGTCCCGTCTTCTTGTAGATATCGTCAGAGAGTGAAGAACAGTCTTTTGCCACGGAGATGCTGTGTCCGCATTCCTTTCCAAGTGCCTCGATGATGCTTTTCTGAAGTTTCATTTCTTTACCATTTATACATTCATAATACCTCGCTATTCGTCCTTTTCGGTTGCAAAGTTACTCGTTTTTCTCGTAAAAATCGCCAAAAAATTTAAGTTTTTTCCTAATCGTCGAAAATGGATGATATGGACGCTCAAATGGACGGTATGGGCAAGGGTAAGAACCGATTTTTGTTGTAACTTTGCAGCCGACTACTACAGGTAATCGTATATAAGCAAATAACAAATTAATTATAAACAATAAAAATATTACAATTATGAATGATTTAAACAACAATTCCAATCCGACCAATGACGGCAGATTGAACGCTAATGTTAATAGCGGTAATTCTATGAAGAATAAAGTTAGTCAAGAGACAAATTACGAAGAGCGTCTGAAGAATATAGAAAAATATTCAAAGCAAAGCCGTGATATGATACGAACTCTAATGATTGTTATAGTTTGTCTTATGTTAGCTCGTATTATTCTGTATGGTTCTATTGTTTAACCAAGAGATTAGAATGCATTTCTATCAATTAGTAACTAATAATATTACTATTATGAAAAAGATTCTTAGTTTGAAATCAAGGTGGTTTCTTTTATTGATATTCGCAGTCGCTGTGGGTATTATGACATCCTGTTCGGGAAAGTCTTCTAAATACAAGCAAGATGTAGAAACGGAAGAAAGTTATAACGACCGAGACGATGATGATGGTTGGTCAGATAATGCCACGAGTCGGTCGAAAAGTTCAAGGAGTGCCGAACAGGATGATGATGACGGATGGTCCGACCATGTAAAATATACCACGGAAGAGGATGCTTATCTGCGGGAATTGTGGACAGCCTATACATACGCGGAGATTAACTTTAACAATGCATACAATTTTTATAGGTCAGCTCCCAATCAGGAAACTTACTATAGCTGTAAGTCGGCTTTGTCAGAAGCAATATCCTATCTTGGAAAGATAACGGCCATTGCCATTACTAAAGGTGATAAACAATTACGCGATGCCGTTTTGAGACGCCAGCAAACCCTTTCAGAGAAAGGCAATCAATTCTTCGAATAATGAGAAGGGCAATTCCTTAATAAACAATATATACCGCAGTGCCGTATTCTATTAGGCAGGCATACGGCACTGCCAAACTCTTAAAATAGAATCAGAAAATCAAGTAAATGCTTATATGATGAAATGGAGATTTGTAGTGATTAATTTAAAAGTGAAACTAAATAAAAAGCAATATGAAAAAAGATTATAAGCGAGGCCTGAATTTAAGGCTTTTATTGGCAACATTACTTGCCTTTTTTAGCAATAACACTATTAAAGCATACGATTTTGAAGAAGATAGAATATATTACAATATTACATCATCATCGAATTTGACGGTGGAAGTAACTTATAAAAAATATGATTCCAATAGCTATTCAGGGGATGTCATAATTCCGCCAAGCGTAAGTTATAATGGTAATACATATAGTGTTACGAGCATAGGTGAATATGCTTTCTCTTATTGTTCAGGCTTGTCCTCCATAACTATTTCTGAAGGTATTACGAGCGTGAGCGAGGGTGCTTTCTATGGCTGCTCTGGTTTGACATCAATAATCATCCCTAAAAGTGTTACAAGCATAGGTCGAGAGGCTTTCTGTGCTTGTTCTGGTTTGATATCCATAGTCATCCCTGAAGGTGTTACGAGTATAGGAGAGGCTGCCTTCTTTTATTGTTCTGGTTTGACCTCCATAACCATCTCTGAAAGTGTAACGAGCATAGGCGACAGGGCTTTCGACTGTTGTTCCAGTTTGCTCTCCATAAAAATTCCAAATGGTGTCACAAGTATAGGTGAAATGGCTTTCAATGATTGTTCTAGTTTGAAAACAATAATCATCCCACAAAGTGTTACGAGCATAGGTCAGTACGTTTTCCGTGGTTGTTCTGGATTGACATCTATTTATTCCTATATTACAGATGTTTTTATTACAGATGATTTTGATAATGATGATTACTCATTTCATAGTGTTTATTCTAAAGCAACATTGTATGTCCCTAAAGGAACAAAAAATGCATATAAAATGACTAATTATTGGAATACATTCAAAAAGATTATAGAAAAACTGTAGTCAGGTTCAGACGACAAACTATTCGAATTTTACCTTGGAAGATTCTTCCGGCGATATGAGCATACAGATATAGATAAATCTTATGTCTGTGATTTTTAATTAAAGAGTTCTTATCTCGTTTTCGGTGGACAATAGAATAAATAAAATAAATAGAAACAACATGAAAAAAGATTACAAACGTAGCCTGGATTTAAGGCTTTTGTTGGCAACATTTCTTGCCTTGTTTAGTGTTAACACCATTAAAGCATACGATTTTAAAGTGGGTAGGATATATTACAATATTACATCAACATCGAATTTGACGGTGGAAGTAACTTATAAAAAATATGATTCCAATAGCTATTCAGGGGATGTCGTAATTCCGTCAAGCGTAAGTTATAACGGTAATACGTATAGTGTTACCGGCATAGGCAAAAAAGCTTTTTATAAGTCGTACTTGACCTCTATAACCATACCTGAAAGTGTTACGAGCATAGGAGAGTCTGCTTTCGCAGAATGTACATATATGACCTCCATAGCAATTCCTCAAAATGTTGAGAGCATAGAACAATGGACTTTCCATAGTTGTTCTGGTTTGACATCCGTATCCATCCCTGACCGTGTTACGAGCATAGGCTATGGTGCTTTCATTGGTTGTTCAAGCTTGACCACCATAAAAATCCCTGATAGCGTTACGAGCATTGAAGAAAACACATTTTTTGGTTGTTCAAACTTGACCTCTATAACCATTCCCGATGGTGTTACGAAGATAGATAAATGTGCTTTCTATAAATGCTACCGCATGACCTCTATAACCATCCCTGCAAGTGTCAAAGAAATAGGTGACTTTGCTTTTCAGGGTTGCTCCCGCTTGACTTCTATTTATTCATATATTACAGATGTTTTTGAATTAGAGAGTGCTGCGTTTTATGGCGTATACGCCAAAGCAACATTGTATGTTCCAAAAGGTACTAAAACCGTATATGAATCGACCAATTATTGGAGAAAATTCAAAAACATTGTGGAGATGAGCGAATAGCAATATTACGTTAAATCAAAACTAAATGATTAGAAACAGTATGAGAAAAGATTACAGATGTAGCTTGAATTTAAGGTTCTTATCAGCAACATTAATTATATTTTTTAGTTATAATGCAGTTAATGCAGACGATTTTCAAGTTGATGGGATAGATTACAATATCACTTCGTCAAGTGATATGACAGTAGAGGTTACTTACAGCAGCCTCTTCCGCTTTAATTCTCACAAATATTCAGGAGATGTCAAAATTCCTTCAAGCGTAAGTTATAATGGTAATAAATATAGTGTTACGAGAATAGGCGATAATGCATTCTGGGATTGTATCTGCTTGACTTCTGTAACCATCCCTGAAGGAGTTACTAGTATAGGCGAAAAAGCTTTCTGGGAGTGTTCCAATATGACATCCATAAAAATTCCTGAAAGTGTTACGAACATAGGTCATAGTGTTTTCTGGGGTTGTTCAAAATTAAAGTCCATAACTATTCCTGATGGTATTACGAGTATAGATTATGGGGCTTTCTGGGGTTGTTCAAAATTAAAATCCATAACTATTCCAAAGAGTGTTACAAATATAGATGAAAACGCTTTCCATTCTTGTAATAGCTTGACCTCTATAACCATTCCTGAAAGTGTTACTAGTATAGGTAAAGAAGCTTTTCGTGAGTGTCATGGTTTAAAATCCATAACCATTTCCAATGGTGTTGCGAGTATAGGCACTCGTGCTTTCCAGCAATGTTCTAAATTGACCTCTATTACCATCCCTGAAAGTGTTACGAGTATAGGTGATGGCGCTTTTTTTTGTTGTGATGAATTGACCTCCATTTATTCCTATATTACAGATGTTTTTGAAATAAGCAACTCTACGTTTGAGGCTATTCCTGCTAAAGCAACATTATATGTTCCTAAAGGAACAAAAGCCGTGTATGAATCGACCAATGGTTGGAATGAATTCAAGAACATTAAAGAAATTAACGACAATATAAAGTATTTAAAAATCTTATTAGCAGTATTAATCATTTCCATTCTTTTATTTACTATAATAAAAACTATATCACCTTCGTTCAGCAAATCGAAGCGTCAATTAGACAAATAACTTTTCCGCCCTCCCAATTCAAGAAGAATGGAGGGCGGAATTTTTCTACATCATTGGTATGGTTGTCGTATCTGCATACGGCACTGCTAATTATTTCTTCAAGCAATTAAGGGGTACGACATATACTCCGTCGGGGCGTTTATATGCCTGACCGGTGGCGGTGATGACCATAAGGAATGAGGGGGCTTTTTCGTCTTTGATGTCGGCACTGATTTTCTTCAGATGAGCAGCACCTTCTTCTATGGCCTTTCCTCCGAGCTTAACTTCGACGAGAGCCCACCTGCCGTCTTCGAGGTGTATCACGGCATCGCATTCCCAACCCCTGCTGTCGCGGTAATGCCTTATCTCGCCTCCGCGGGGCATAGAGTAGATTTTCAAATCGCGGATTACCATATCCTCAAAAAACAATCCGAAAGTCTCTAAATCGTGAATCAAATCCGCCGGCTGAATGCCAAGCGCCAGGCAAGCGATGCTCGTGTCAACGAAATGGCGTGTGGCAGTGGTTCTTATCACAGTCTTAGAGCGCAGGTTCGGGTTCCAGGCATTTATGTCCTCAAGAATGAACAGGTCTTTCAAGGCATCCATATATTCATCGAATGTCCTGGTGTCCATCTTGCGGTTGTTTGAGTTTACCACATCTGCGATTAGTGTCTGATACGAGGCTTCGGTGGAGATATTTCGGGCGTAGCTCCGGAGTATCATCTTCATGACTTCGGGCGATTTGTTTCGGAATTTGTTATTCTCGCTCGTTTCAAAATTGAACAGGCTCTGATAGTAGTTGCGAGTAACGTCCATTGCCACCTGCTTGTCTTCTTTTATCGACAGAGGCCATCCGCCGCGACATAAAACGAAGGCGGTGTCTGA
>Ga0065711_1029784_pt1 | contig 34825 bp, 29 predicted proteins | sample Hoacrofraction12_FD_59098 | JGI IMG/M metagenome (GOLD analysis project Ga0065711, IMG submission 59098) | Hoatzin crop microbial communities from Cojedes, Venezuela - Epithelial fraction 12 v2 (version 2) | ecosystem: Host-associated > Birds > Digestive system > Esophagus > Crop | place... | reverse complement strand
AATATTTGTAAACCCCCCCCCCCCAAAAGGCAGGAACAACAAACCCCAGTACATAATAGTAACAAACAAACCATGGGAAAGGAAACTTATAAATGTTTTGCAGTAATTTACCTGCCCTGCAGTGTCATAGAGTCCCAGCAAGTGTTGTTGTCCGCCCACAGTCACAGTTACTGGAAGAGAGAAACAAGAGATGTTGTCTATGCACGAGCCAGTGGACTCATTTTTATCTGTTTTAATCCTAAAATGCCAATACATCGCTGTGCTAGACACATTAGCACGTGTCTTACAATGTGCAACCAAGAACATCTCTTCAACCCAAATGAAAGGCGACCTGCAGCTACAACAGAAGCAAATGCTTTATGCCTAGCTCTTCCTCCTTCACAGACAGATGAGCCTCACACATTGCTGCTATCAGGGACCCAGATACTGGTGGACATTTGCTTCTGCCTCTGCAGCCACCAGCAGACCCCATGAAGCGCTAGGACCTGAAAGCACAGGACTCCTGCATCCCCACCATAAGCGTTGGTGTAGGTTTATCATGGATCACTGAGAGCAGTTTGTAAATTCTTTTCTTTGTTCTAGGCTGTGAAACAATGCAGCATTCAGCAGTGGTTGATGTTTGGTGGGTGTCAGTGGAGGTGCGCTTCCTCTTGGGCAACCTGTCCTGTTCCTGTGTCACGCAATCGCAGGTGGCAGTGCTTAACGGATGGGGCTGTGTGCTGGAAGCTTTGAAGGATGGGGAGGAAGAGGAGCGCTAATATTTGCAGGGATGTTGAGCAGAGTCTGTTGCAATGAACAAAAGCAAGACTTAGTTTATTGATCAGACTCAGCATGTTTACTCCTTTAGTAAAATTCACTTTGAACTTCATTTTAAGCCCACTGACATTGATGAACATATTTTCTCATCGCCTTTGCATGAACCCTGTTATTAGCTGATCTCTGTAATCAGTGTTATTTTGTATAAAGGATAAGATCTGTGTTAATGACATTTAGTTAACCAGTTAATCTGCTTAAATCATTACTACTCATCTGGACTGAAAACAGGGGAATCCAGTTCTACCCATTAGTCAACAGGGAGACTTTAAACTTTCACCAGGAAAGTTGCTCAAAATAATGGTGATCTCACAGCCCACGGACTGCTACTTTTTTTGATCACAAGGGCAAACTACTGGTATGAACACAGAGCTATGGCTGGAGGGGAGGCTAAGACTGGTGCCCATCAGCCGATAACAGCTTGCAATTAATACAGGCTGGGAAAGATTAATAGTTACTTTTGGCAAAGAGGAGGCCTGAAAACGTCATATAAGTACTTGCTGATATTTTTTTAAAGTGATAAGAATTTTGTAGGAGAAAAGCATTTGCCAGCTCATAGAAGCTAATAGCTCCCACACCGGGGAACAATGTCCTGTCTGAAATCTCTTAAACTTGAAGTCTCTGTCAGTCTGGCTGGACAGACTGATTATTCAGCAGCTTTACTTGCTTGCGAAGCGACACGGTAATGTTGCTAGCATATAAACAGAACAAACCTGACATCCTGAAAGTGCAAAGGCTCAGCAAGGACCAGACTTGCTGATGAGAGCAGGATGGGCTTCACTCACAGGCTGCTGGGGCTGCCTTGTGATGTGCAGGGGGGGACAGAAGAAATGGGCAAGGGGCTGAGAGCCCTCCTCTGGCTCCTCGGTGGGGAGGCAGCTCATACACAGTGCAGCTCCCAGGGGAACTCAGAATGGGACTAGTTGCTGAGCAGGGATGTCCACGGGTGGAAGAGCCCAGGGAAGAGGTACCAGGGCAGGGAGGTGGGTACCAGCACAGACAGGAGACAGTCCAGATGCCCCATCCCCTTCCTTCAACCTGACTTGAATAAACTAATTTGAACAAAACTTCCCCACAGCCCTGTTTTTCAGCTTTTTGTGGTGTAGGGAGTCTCAAAACGTCCCAGTAGAGGTATAAGCTGTGCAAATCTACTGACAACATGCTTGCTTTTCTTAGCTCCCTTCTCCGAAGCAGTGGGGGCCTCACATAGTCCTGTACATCTCACTGGGAACAGGTGGGAGGTGTGAGGGTTTTTCCAGTTGCAACCTTGGCCAGCCTTCAACCTGTCCCTGTGCCAAGAAATGCAGGTGCCAGACCTGTTCTGCTGATCTTACTCCGCTCAAGGACTGGCTGCGGGAAGATGTACCTTTCAGGTGCAGGTGATTTTCCAGCTGCAGCGTGTTAGCCATGCAGTGCTCAGCTGGCCGAGGCGATGTTTGGGACTGCACGTGAGCATCAGTCACACTGACAGTCCTTGGTGGAATTTGTGCAGAGTCTGCGGAGCACCTCCAAAGTGGGATGCTCACATGACAGCTGCATGGCCGTGGGGTGCATGGAGGTGCAGGTGATTTAATGTGTCTGACGAATATGAAGAGGCATTTGCCATATGTCAGTACTGACATAGTTGTTCAGCTCTGTTTCTCATGCTGGCTAACTGAGCACAGACAGACTGAGCTGGGTTCCACTTACAAAAGATCAGCTCAAGTCTTCAGTGTTTTAAAAGCATCGACGTTCCACTGAAATTTACTCCATCCAGGCTTGGCCTGCTGTGAAGCTTTGCTGGCTCATCTCTTGGTGGCATCTGACTGGCAGAGCTACACTGGCGAAAAGCCCTGGTACAGATACAAATCGCTGCCTTGTTCCAGTAGTTAATATGATCTGGAGATAAGCTGTTTGGATAGAGGTCCAGTCCACCTCCGGCACAATACCCTTTGCCAGAACGATACGCTGCAACAGCTCCTTAACTGTCATCTGTGCTCTGTCGTCTGTGAAGTCATGGTGGATATTTTGCAACAGGCCTGCAGAGCCACACACTGAATAGTTATTGGTAGTTTGTACAGCTCAGTTTGGCTCTTGGTGACCTTTGGGAAATGCTGAGGGGGAATAAAAAGTTTGGTGGTGTCCTACCATTACACTTCACAGATACATGGGCTAAGAAATGCAAGGGCTTTTGGAAAAACACACCCTGAGACTACCCAGCTTGCGCATACCATTTCAACTCTCCTTACAGCATCCTGCCTCTCATGGGTCCTGCTGTGAATTTCTGCATGACACCGGTCTTTTTTACTTTTTTCCTTTTCCTTCTTTTCCTTTTCTTTTCCTTTCCTCCATCAAGCTTTGCATTTTCTTTCTTCTTGTTGATTGTTCTAAACTATCTCATCAGCAGAAGATACCCTTCCTGTCCACATCACCTCTCTTAAGTTTACATCTACCACCCCAGCAAAACCGTTTTGTAGGCTAAACTTCCACCACGGGCAGATTGCTGTCTTTGGATTCCCAGCTCTGAATGCAGTGGGGACCAAATGGCTCACACTGACAATTCAAATAATCACTGGCTTCTGAAACAGCGATGTCTAAATTAATGTATTGGTGCTCAAACTTCCACCACACTTCCATGCAGGCAAACCAGATGTCAAAATACATGGCTTTTGCCTGTGAAAACATCATGGTATTTTTATACTAAGAGTTTATCAGTCTGCCTTTGTCAAGCAAAATGCTGTTCAGCATGTCCACTTGGTAGGTCGTATTTGTGAGCTGAGATTGCTTTTCTAGATTTGTAGGCCTTACTTTTGGCTTAATCTCAGTTTATTTTTACTTACCTTCTTACTATCTTTTCCTGTTCTCTCAGTGGCCAAGCCTATGGGAAGCCAACATGAAATTCCTTCCCAGTCACTGAGGGTAATGCAGGGTCCTTTATGGGCTTGTGAACTTGGCTTTATGAGCAGTCTTGCAGTAAGAAGACAAATACAAACTCTCCTTGCCATTTACTGGGTGTATTGATATATTGATTAAGCACTGAAACAACATGGCTTTCAACACCAAGGGCAGTGGAGACTGCAATAAAATGTGGCTGAATACTTGCATGTCCTGGTTCTCATTTGGTTCCAGTCTGAGTTGCGTCAGACTATGTGACAGGGCAGATGTTTTCCTTCTTTCACTGGGTGGTTTTAACCAAGTGCAGGATGTGTAAAACACTGCTTTTAAAATGTTAATTAGATCATAAATTAGCTGGGTATTTCTTTCTAGAGTTGGAGTAACCATCTTGGGTCACCTCCAGGGTTTTGTCGCAGGTGTGTGTGCCTGGGCCTTTTGCTAGTGGGCTTGAACACAGAGCTCTGAAACATGCTGTCCCATTTGAAGGCCACAGCAGAAAGGCAAGGTGCTAGATGGAGTTAATGTGTGAGCTGGATCTGGAGTGTGGACCACGAACTGGTCTGAGCTGGCAGCTCTGTTTTTAAATAAGTGATTAGTTTGTGTTCTTGGGGACAATGTGACAATTGTTGTTGATATTCTTGTTGCCCAGATTGGCCCAGATCCACCTGTCAATGATCAGTCTTTGCCAAACTCTTCCCGTATTGTAATTCATTTGCTTGCAGCAAAGCCCTTGTGACTTTGTGGGACTGAACTGTACCCATGGAAGAGCCCTTCAGCCACACAACAGCAACATTCATGGTATGCACTGACGGAAACGGGACGTAAATTGTCTGCTGCCCTCTGAGAATCCCTTATCCTTGATTAATAGCACAAAGCAATGCGTAAGTCTCTGGTATGACACCAAACTAGGATGCAGTAGCTCAAACACGCTTAGCTGTGGTACAGGAGAGTGGATGTGCACATTACGGGGAATTTTTCCATGCCTGTGAAGAAGTGCTTGCAGAACCAAATGACTGTGAAACCGCTAGCCAGAATATACACAATAGCTTAGGCAATGTCTAATGGGATAGCACACGGCAGAAGTCATCTATTTATTCTAGTGCCTTCCTGCCAACAAATTGATGTCCAGCTGCTTTAGAGAGAGATGCCAGGGCATAACAGCAAGCAGAGATGGCAGCACCTGCCTGGATGGAAAGGGTTCCTCAGTTTTTTTGGCAAATTAGTCTGCGTCAAGCCTCAAACTTTCACAAGGGCTATCTTGTGCCCCCGCCACCAGGATCTGACTATTAAGTTTGTGCATATTCGCTATGATTATATGTGCCAGATATACGTTACTTAACACAGACTAATAGCCACCCGTATAAGAACGACTGCAATTCAGGTTGACCTACTGGCGGTGGAAATGCTCAAGTCTCTTTTCCAACTGAAAAAGAGGGTAATATCAGGAAGATGGACAGAAGAGCAGTTTTTGGTCAGCTGCAGCAGAGTTTAGGTGAAAGTTTTGAGTCCTTGCTGCTGTAAAGAAGTTAGATGCTTTCCAGTTTTCTCATTTCTAGATAGAAACCTCTTTGCATGTCTGCCTTAGAGATTTTCTTTCACTTCCAAAGGTGCTTGTTCATACTGGATTCACTTAAGAGGGAGAAATACTGTTTTAAACTCTTGGCTTCAACTTGTGCCCAGTTTCACAATGCTACTTCAAACCAAACTTCTTTGCTCCTGTAGGTATTTGTCGGGTGAAGCTCTACCTGAAACTATAACTGTTTCTGATCAGTCTTGAATACAGATCAGATAGCGAAGATTGGTATTTACTAGTAATGAGAAATAAACTAAGCAATACTTTTGTCTTTAAAACATATCTGCAGGCAGACACACACATACAGGTATTTCACATACAAAATACACATATGTATGTATTTTTCCAGTTTCCTGTTGAACAAAACTTTCAGTTGTAGAGTGAAATATTTTGCCTTGACTTGGGGCAGCCTACTCATACCCAAGGCATTTGGGAAGGGAAAGGATTCAAACTCACAAAGGGACATAGACCTTGCTGACCAAATAATAGGTGAACTGCTCCATACTCAGTCAGAGGGACTGGAACCACAGTGTCACTTTGGAGGACTAGAGCAGCTCCCAGGGAGGTGAGAACCAAATCTCCTTCTCCTCAGGTCTCTCTATATATGAAGAGACTGATACCCCTTCTCCCATGTGAATGTGCCCTAAATCTGCTGCAACACCAGCCTATAAATTCAGAACATTTTCAGCAATGCCGGAACCCCTTGTTCACAGTTTCCTCTATGTTCTTAACCAGAATGATTGTCAAGCTGTTCATATAAAGAGTAGAGTCGACCTGCAAATAAAAGGTTATTCTGTGGGGTTGTTCTGGTGTGTTTTCCTCAGCATAGGTTTGAGGTTTACGCAGAACTCCTCCAAAGGGGCATCAGTCAATGATTTTCCCAGGGGGTTTTATTCCCTCTCTGATAGAGTAATCATCTTTGCAATGTATGACCCAAGTCCAGGCTGCATCCTCAAGAGTAAATGCATTGCCTGTGGACTGCAGCAAATACCAGGGTGTCTCAGGAACCTCATGTTTCTTCCTCTGGCACCTTTCAGAGTGATTTCTGTGAAGCGAAGTTATCAATACACTGAATGTGGTGTGTTCTCCAGCAGCTGATATCTCTGGGGATACTAATGATAAGTTTGCTTGCTGGGTAACATTTTCCTTCCTTCCTGAATGTAGTTTTGTGAAAGCTTTCTTAATGAAATGGGAATCCCCCTCCTTTTCATAGATGTTTGCTCCTCTCTAGGGCTTACCCCAGGCAGGACAGGAATCTTTCTGTAGGAGTTTGAAGAAGAGTGATTTAAAAAATCTTGTTTATAGATTTTGTTCTTTTTGCACCACATAACTCCTAAGTAATGGTCTCTATGACAGAAATCTGAGGATCCCTGTTATGTTTCAACTAGGGACTGAAACTCAAACAGGTCTCAAAGATATTTAGGTCTCTAATTCCCTTTGGTTCCCATAACAGTCAGGCATCTAAGTAACTGAACAGAAACTACCTATGCCAGGCTTTAGCAAATTGCAGCTTTGAATATTCAACAGGAAAGCAAAATAAATGTGGGCGGTGCATTTTTGTAGCACCTTCTAAGTGTTCCAGGTCCATTTAAGAATCCTATTTTGGGTCATGTTTTTGTTCAGAAATATCTTTCTTTGGCTGATCCCAGTGAAGAAACAGGGATAGAGCTGCCAGGGATTAATCTCTCACATGCTGTTTTGATTTTGGTTGAGTCAGTGTCTGGGGAACTTCATTTTAGCTGCTGTGGACCTATCTTCAGGAGATGTTACACTGCTGCAGCTGAAGCTGGGAACACTCAGGAAGTCTGCAAATGAAAGCCCCGGGGATGCTGCAATCTGGCACACGCTGAAGGAAGCCGGTCAAAAAAAGAGTAAGAAAGACCTTAATGACATGTCGCCATCATGCAGGCCAGGAAGGACAATCAACTCAGCTGAGCTCTAATGACTGTTTGCCACTTCAGCTAGAAGGCTATTCTTGCACCATTCCTCCTTGGAAATATTCCCTTTGCTTTGTCTGAATGCAATGCTACATTGCGTGGCCAGCACACTCAGGGCAGATAAGACCTGGTGTTACAAGACCCTTGGCTTACCCAGGGTCTGCAAATGCCCGGTGACTCAAGCCTGGGCCATTGCTAACTTCCATATGTGAGGGCCATCTCCAGGAAATCGAGTCACGCGTTGCTCATGGCATGTTCTCCCATTTTGTCCTTCATGACAAACAAGATTTAATTACAGCCAAATTGATTTGCTACCTCAGACTCATCCTGCAGCTTAACTGTGTTCTTTCTGAAAGAAAAACCGAGAGTGTACTATTTTGCCCTGTAATTGGCCTAAATACCTCACTTTAGATGTAAATTGTACTAAATGCCTTTCTTTAATTGCTCTTGTAATCATCTACCACTAGCTCATACAGGCCTCCTATAGCCAGCATTTTTCAAAGCAAGGCCTCTTAGAAAACCTCACCATTTTCTGTCACCTCATCAATGGATGAGATCTATGTTCCGCTGAGTGAATATTTCTGCCTGTCTGATATTTACAGTATCTGAAAAACATTTCCAGTCTGCTCTGTGCAGTGGGAGCACAGAGAGGCCTCCGGGGCTGGGATTCAGCCGATTTCTCTTGGTCTAATGAGGTGGTGAGGAATTCACTGCTTTGTCTTTAGGCCACAGACATTTAGTGATTTTAAAGACAGATAGGTTTCACAGCATCATTTATTCTGCTCTAAATAGCTTATCTAGTGTCTTCCTACAAGGCATATTTTCTTGTTCTTATATCATTCTTGTAGCTCTTTTCCAAATTCTTTTTCTAGGACTAGACAGTGTGGTCTAGCAATGGTTTCATTAACAATCTAGCCAGAGGTAACATGACTTTCCTATTTCTACCTCTCATCCCTCAGCAGCTCATCTAAACCTTGTATTGGTTGATTATTCTCATTATTTAATGAGTCTTGCAGTACTTCATGCTTTTCTTAAGGCCAAAGTCAAGTCATTCTTGGCTATTGTGTTTTTAAGCCTTTTCATTACATCTTTTTTTTGTAATAAAAATCTGGAGACTCTAACTCAAATGCTCACTGAAGGATTTCACAAAAGGAGTGACATCTAGTCACACTCCTGCAGTGCTTTCATGGTATGGAAGGCAATGTTAAAGACTTTTGGAAGTCTGGGATTGACTGTGCAGAGACGAGCTTTTTCATCAGACTTTCAGGTACTTCTTGATGCACCAGAGAAGCGATATCCACACACTTCTCAAGGTTTCCTTTCCAGACATCTCTCCACTGCCTCTGGGGATTGGATTCTGATTTCTCACGCATGGCAAGGGGCACCCCCTCCCCTCCACCTCATCCGTATGGGTTTGAGGACTCCAGTGGAACTGGTGGGAAAATGCCCAACCACAACTTGCGTTGCAGCCATGTTGGGGAAGCAGGCTGAAACCAAATGACAGCTCTATTGTCCCATCCTGCAACAGATTCATCGAGCAGTGTCATCCTATAGGAAGATTCATGACCTGAACTGTGTGGTTTTTTCGCATCTTGGGAGGAAAAAGGCAACAGTTCTTCACAGCTGGGTATTTGCTATGCAGAGACAACAAACAGAAGAGATGTGCCAGTCCAGCAATCATTTTTATTCGAGTGACTGATATGAAATGCTGTAAATCTTTCAAAATGCATTGAGAAGTCAGACTTCAGCATTGGCCAGCTTACATGACAAAGAACACAAAAGCAGTGGAGGTGGATTTGGAAGATCAAGCAGAATGAATCTGGCCCAGAAATGGATGAAAGAGAATGGAAATTCCCAAAGCTTTCAGAACAAGCACAACACTAAAACATGAGCCAGCTTCTTCCCAGTCTGGGATATTACTTATTTATAGACAGCATGAATGAAGTTGATTTATCGGAATCATTGACCTCATTGTTTGTAAAATCAGCACTGGAGGATTTCCTCTGCCTCTCCGTGAGTTATTGCTGTGTTAATCAATCCTTGAACAAATTCAGCTTTGCTGATATCAGAGTCCAAAGAACCTTGAGGTCTCTGCAAGGAAAGCTGTGCCCAGTTTCTCCAGTAATACAGTCCTGAGGGAGCTCTTGGGACCTCAACACTGTGCAAAGTTGTGCTAGATGGAAAAGGCTAACATGATTATAGTGCTTGGGGAATTGAAGAACAATTGACATTGTGTCTAAGAGAGTGTTTTGTTAGCTCACATTCTGTCTTAAATAGAGGACTGTGCACTGCAGCAGACTGGGAGGTGCTTCCTGAGTCTTTCAGCTCACTGTGCACCATCAGCTGTCCCCATGGAAGGCAGTTCTGCTTCTGGGTTAGAAATGAATAATAACTGCCTAGGTAAATGCACTAAAATTGCAGGCAGACAGACTGTCATTTGTGCATTCCAATGATACTCTAATTGAGGGTATTTTTACTCTTTACTGAAACTAATAGAACTAAATCCAAGCAAATGCTAGACAGAGGAACAAATGTAGCATTAAGTGATATAAATAGATAGAACCTGAACATATTATTAAAAATATTATGATTGCAACTAAACAATGAAGAATACTAGAGATCTTCTTAACCCTGATGGGGGGAAGTGCCCATCCTGAGACCATGTGATTGCTTGTGGCATGGAGATGAATGAAAGAACAAAAATTCGTCTGTGACTGCAATGTAAGCCTATCCAAAAAATGAAAGGCAGAATGCAGGTTATTATCTATATCTGTATTTTGAGCTCTGCTTAGTATTTTTAAAGCTTCCATCACCATAGCACAGTATCTAGGAACATATGTTTATCTAAAGATGGGCTCAATTCAATAGCAAAGGTGGTAGAGCTCTGAGATTATTAAAGATGTAACTGGTATTTTGAGTGATCTTATTAGTATTTTAACTATCTATGCTGATCTGATCTGCAACATACGGCATTTTCAGTTTATTTTAACACAAATAAAGTCAGTCAAGGCTCTTAAAATCAACAGTTTACTGAAACCGAATTCTGTGAAGGGTATATTTGGAATCTCCTAAAACTGATGCTGAGGTCACGTTAAGCAGATCAAGGAGTCTGAATTTTACTCCATGAAGCAAAATTGTGAATAAAGGGAGCCTTTGACTGTTTGCCAGGCTCCTCTCTTCTGTCTGTGTAAGGCAACAAGTCATTCCTCTAACTGCAAGTGAGTGCTGGGGAAAAGGCTATCTCCAAAGTTATGTTAAGCATCTGGTTACCAAGGGAACATGAGACTTGGTAAACAGCATCAGAATAAATGGAAGATCAGTGGCAAAATGAGACAAATCCCACTGAAATGTGTCCACGCAATCCACAGGGTGTTTCACAAAATAACTCCAGAGCATGGGAAGACTAGGCTTTCTGAACGGCTAAGGGGCATTAAGGCAGCTCTCATCTAGTTCTTGCATTGCTTGAGGATCAGAGCTCAGGGGTTTTTTTGCCTGGAAGGGAGAGGAAAGCAGTCTGGAGAGGCAGTGCTGCCTAACAGCACTTTGCTGTAACAGTGTTTTCCTAAAAACTTTGGTGATCTGCCTTGGTCTGGGTTAGATGGCAGTGGGAACAGGTAATGCTGATGGAAGGGCATGAAATCTCTGTTCTGCAGTGGACAGGTTGTCCTCACTGTGGGCTGGATCTTCAGATGAGGGAGTAGATATATCACAGTGACTTATACTGGCAGAAGACCCTATACTCTGAACTTGACAGAGGTCCCAGGTGCTTGATGAGAAAGAAACTTCAGCAAAAACATTTTAATCTTCAGCGGATACGACTTTAGAGGATTGAATTCTTCGAGGACTTGGAGGCTGACAAATTGGGGACCTTTCATTTCTCATGTGCCTGAAGAATTCCTGGCCATGAGTGGCCAAGGGGCCTCTTGGGCAGGTGGTCTGTGCTGGCCATGCTGGTTCTCAGAATCACCCCACATTAATCAGTATTGGTAACTGTGGTAGACCAGCCAAGGAATGAGGGGTCAGGGTGGGGGAGAGATGTTACCCCAGCAGCGCCATCAGTGCTGCAGCTTGTGGCGCACTACGGCCCATTCTATGGCTGCTGGATGTGGTTCAGGGGAAAAATGGCTGCTCTGTTTACCAGCACATTCAACAAAAAATACTGCTGCCAAAGCTAGAAAGGAAGAAAAATTTATCTGTGATGTACACAGAAGGGGACAGGAGTGTGTTTTCCATAGCAGCCTGATATTAAGGGAAATACGATTGACGTGCAAGAATATAAACCAGGAAACAGCAACTAGCTTGGCTACCATCTATCCAAAGAGCCTGGGTTTCCTATTCCTTACATTCAGATCCCAGGCAAGCTGACCAGCTCTGCCCTGAGCTAGCTGCTCTACCTAATGCAAAGATGTGGCTAGTGATGGACCGAGGTTTTTTTGGTGCTGTATTTGGGCACAGACCTGTGGGGGGTGTGTGTCCCAGGCACTGCCATGGGCATTTGAGCAAGACACACGCAGTCCGACCTGCTGTCTGGCTCAGAGAGCAGAGCGATGCCTCGGGCATCATTCCAGAGTTACGATAATGTAGCTTAAAATAGCATCCGATCCTCTGAGCTGTGAACTGCTGGGGCATGGGCACGTTGGCACATTGAACCGAATCCAGCTGTCTCCACTGTAATGTGTTGCATGACATGCTAAGGTAAGTGCCAGAGTTTAGGAGAACTGGGTTTCCCCAGACTCCAGTGCTACCATAGCTGACATTTTACATACTGTCGATCCTGTTTTGGGCAGGGGAAAGATTAAATGACGTTTTCGGGCCCTTTTCGGCACCAGCCTCTCTGATGCTTCGTCTGCATCTTGTTTAACTTTGACCTTAATACTGGCTTTTCCCGTGCATGTTTCCCCATGAGGCATTGCTAGAGAGGGCTTTAAAACAAAGTATCTGGTCCTGTCCCCAAGGAGGACCAGGACAGAAACCCTGCTTTGTGTTTCCCAGAAATAGAATCAGGCCCGTTGTACTTAGCACAAGGACCAAACCTCAGCTGCTATTTACCCTGCAGCTTGTGGAGATTAGCCAAACATTTGTGCGGCAGCTCTAAACCTAAATGGCTTAGGAAGCAGAAATGTTAAATGCGGTAAACAAAAATCTTGGAAATATTTAAACTTTCTGATACGAGAATCTGTTAGGATTTTTTTTTTTTCCTTGGCTACCATGAAGGTTTTAAACGCTGTTAATGCTTTCTCTGCATCCTGCTGAGAAGCTTTGCACTTTCCTCTCCAGTGTGGCAGCCGCTGCAGACAATGAAGTGATTGTAATGCTGAAAAAGCAACAGATGCGGATGGATGAAATGCCTGGTCTTAACCCTCTGCGCGTTTATGTGTGTGCACGTGAAAGGGCGGGATGGTGAGTGCAAACCTGACCATAGGATACTCTTGTCCTTTATTCAAGCGTGATTGCACTCATTAAGTGGAGCGTGATCCAGCCCCCATGATCTAAGAAAGGTGCTTCCGACCACCAGGGATGATTTGGTGGCCTTTTCAGCACAGACTGGGTCCTGCATGGGAGCAGAGGGCTGCACGTTTGCTGCAGCCCAGCCCTGGGTGTACAGAAGAGGCGCTGAAGCGCCTGCTTGAGCTGAGGCCAGACAATTTTTTCCTTTGGACAGAAAAATTAAATCCAAATTCCCATATAGACCTGGACAGGAATTTTCAGTTAGAAAACGTGATTTCTACAGAATCAGAAGTTTCCATGGGAAGCTGTTGCTTTCAACAGAAGAGATGAGATGTTTCCATTGGGAGAAATGAAGTGAAATGATGTAAGTGACCGTGATCTAAACTGTTCCTGTTGTTGAGAAGATCTGAACCAGTTTATCTAAAGTTGTTTCCCTGCCTTAATGGTAATGTGTGCAAATACATTAAACCCAAGACTAGCATGGATAGGTGTGGCCACTGCATTGATTTAAAAGTTTTCAAGTGAAACTGTTGAGTTTTTCCAGCATTTCCATTTATTTACTCTTTCTTTTGCAGAAAGTTTGCTTTTTTTAAAATTTGTAATTTTTAACTGTTCATTCTTATCTGCAATGAAAATTAATTCTGAAATATGTAGCTTTTCCTAGTGACAGGAATTTGTGATGGGTTTCTTCTGCTCTAACCAAAGCTCTTTAATCTTCTAACCCTTAGGTTAGGATTAATTAATTTAACTTTTCTGTTACTCATTCCATGCTTGAATACAATTGTTGAATCAAATAAAATGTTCTAATCTGTCTGAATTTCCAGGAATATCTTGCACTTTCTGTTAGCTATAACTCCGATTAGACTGTATTTACTCTTGAAAAGATTTATTAGGTTTCATTCACCTTTTCTTCCTCCTTGTGAACATCAGAGGCAGCTCTGCTGAGCTCAGAGGAATTACTGTCGGCTGGGAAAAACATCAGTCATAATGTCTTGTAGCTGGGAAAAAAGTGAACTAATTTGGAAACAAATAGTGTATCTTTTTATGTAAATTGCTGTTAAATGTTTTGATCTTAAAAAGCAATGGTCACTAATTGCAGAAGAGCAGAAATTGATGATGAAATTATTATTTTTCTAACGTTTCCTTTCTTCCCTCAGGCGAGAAAGGAACACAGTCAGCAAAATACGGGATAGCAGCAGACACCTCAATTTAAAACTAAAAATATTAGCCAATATGAAATTGGGCATCCCTGCAAATTGTTCTTTCATCTGGAAGAAACATTATTTATTTTCTAGCTAGCTTTATTTAAGGCTGTATTTGCTTAATGATTGACTGAACTGCGGAGCTCTTAAAAGGGGCATTCTGAGATGCCATTTTAAACATCATGCCTGGTAATTATTCTATTTCACACTGCTCTCCTGAGAGCCAAGCAGTTCACTCCCCCTTGTTTTCTGGAGCTTTAATCTGTATTAGAAAAAGTTGACACACTTCTTCAGCTACATGAAAGTGTAACTAATAGGGATCACATCTGACTTCAGAGGAAAGGGACTTTGAAGAAAAATCACAGAACATTGCAGATAAATTGAGGTAAAAAAATCCACAGCTACTTCCCCAAATGATGACCAAGTATGACGTGAATTGAGCCTTTGATTTGAGTCACTGGTTAGCACGGCGAACAGATTTTAAGCAGAGTATTTTAAACAATCAGATACATGAAAAGCCTTGTTTTGAAGGAAAGCATTGTTCTCAGTTTCTATTTTTATGATAGCAACACCTCGGATTATGACTCCATTGTATCAGGGCTGTGCAAACAGGCGGACAGAGGCCAGCCTGGCAAACACGCCAACAATGAAGGTGGAGAAAGAAAATTTCCTGTTTCGCAGTAAGGGAAACAAGGTGCACAGAAGGGACGTGGCTCTTCGGGGCCACGCCGGGCAGCCGGCGGCAGCTGGGACACAAAACCTCAGCCTCAGCCTGTGGCTTTGTCTCAAAAGAGAGAAGTGTTTGGGTCTGGTGATCGTTGTAGGCAGCGTATCCCCCTGGGTGATGCTCCAAGCCTGGCCGTCATGCCCTCCTCACCCCTGGGGACAGTGGGACTGTCCCGGGCCCTTTGCTCTTGCAGGTGCATGGAGAAGCAGAGAACAGGGTGCGTTGCCCATCTGCGCTTTCAGAAAGCAAGAGCGCCTGCAGTGTTTTATTTGAGCTGATTTCCCTGACAACAAGATTAGAGTGGCTAAACATCGCTGCTGCTGGAAATTGATTTCAAACATCAGCAGGGCAAGCGCTCACCTCGGCCATGGCTGCTTGGCAGGGGTTATTTCTCTTTAGCAGCTGGGATGTTGCTAAGTTTTCAGCCGTGCTGTAATTTTGCACTGATTTTTAATGAAACTGTGCTGATACTTGTATAAAAAGGCACCTTGATGTCTTGTGCTGGCTTTGTCCAGAGCCAGACTCATCAGAGAATGTTTTTTTCCTGGTTCCTACCCTGTCAGAGTAAAGTGTCTGACAGATGATCAGCAATTCACTCAGAAAGTACATCCACAAAGAAATCAGGCTTCCAGATGAAGTAAAACAGAAAATAACTCAGACATCTCTAAGCTTGGCTGAAGCAGACCCTTCCACATGGAGAAAAGCTGAGTCATGGAAAAAAAAAAGATTTTTTCTTGTGCACTTTTAGGAGTTTAAAAGGGTTTTGAGCATCTTTGCGCATCCTCATAGGGATAAATTCAGAAAACGTTGAGAGACCCTCAGCTGTGCGCTTTGGTGCCACAAAAATGGAGTGAACAAAACAGCATGCAGGGTTTCAAACCAAGTCCAGCAAAGAGCCAGTGGCTGTTTGAAGGGCAAAAGCAAACCAGGCTGGCTCGTGGCTGAGCACGTGCAAATCCATATGGTCATTTCCCTACAGCAGCAGATGAGCACTGCATTACCTGACCTGAAATATCCTCATGGTAGAAGCAGGTTAAAAAAAAAAAAAAGGGCAGGTAAAAGCAGGCTTGGAGATTCTTGGGTGGGTTTAGCCATTTTGCACTGCACCCCTCGTTCATGCCGGTGGGTGTGAGCAAGCTTGGGGGCCGAGCGCTGGTTTAGCAGAGCTGCAAGAGAGGGAGCTTATGGCTGCACGTGTTGTAGCGGTGCCAGGGCTCCCCTGTACCAACCCTAGGCTTGATTTCTGAGGTCTTTCCTGCCACCACAGACTGGCAATATTAAGGATGTCTCTTCGGCTGCTTTTAAACCCATCCATATAAGGAAAGCTGCCACCGAGCTGCATCGGGAGAGAAATGCAAGAAAGAGGTTGATGCTGGTTTTAAAACCTCTCTGATGCTGCCTGCACGAGGTGGAGGGAGCACCCTGTGCCTCTGGGATGTGTAAATCTGTCTGCCCAGATGCCTGCTGACGCTCTGTGATGCAAGGAAGCGCTCTGCTCTGCAATTAGTGACCACATCATGTGCTCAGCGATGGCTTGGGGCAAAACAGAATGGAAGGAAAAAGGAAGCAAACATGGGCCACAGAGCTCCGTCCAAAAAACTGAAGACGCTGCTAAAAGAAAAAAACCCAAACATAATTTTTGTTTTAATTGCTGATATTTTTAGTGCTTTGAGCAAAACACCTTTTCTCTTTTCCTTCTGTCTGTTTTTCTGATCTCCTTTCAACCCAATGTTTGTCAGAGGGAGGCTGGGTAAAAGATTTTCACTCTACAAAACGCAGAAGGTAGAATAAACTCAGTTGCTTTCGCTTAGTGCACTTTGTCTGTCTGTCTTTTTCCCTGATCTCAGGGTTATCCAGAGCTCTTGCAGCCATAGCAGAAGCAGGACAAACCCAGTGCATAAAATGGTGTCTGCATTTTGGCTGTAGATTTAACCAACCAGGCAGGGAGCAGATGCAAAGAAAGGGTTGTGCAACCTCAACCGCATGGGAACAGGGAGCAGGAGGGCGAGAAGGTGCATTTTATTCCAGGCTCAGCCTCGCAGCCCCTCCACTCCCCGTGCTGCTGCCCCTCCGCCACCTCTCTCAGCAGCCCTGCATCGGCCAGAGCCCCTCTGCGGGTCAGGCGAACAAGCTCTGCCCGTTCCTGAACTGACCCGGCACTGCTGGACAACCAACGCTTCACAGAGCCCTTTCAAGAGGGCCACCATGCAGTGTAGAGCAGAAGGGACCCTTTCCTAGAGTAGCTTGCTGGCAGCAAGCTCTGTGTGTGCGCATGCAGCGTTTGCTTTTGTGTGATGTGCTCCTTTGCCAAGTGACATTTTCCACAGATGCTGGCTGAGATCAGTCTGCACCTGCACATGTGTGTGTAACCCAGGCTGCGATTAGTCAGCTTGTTTGAACAACTGTGGTTTCAGCCCTAAGCTCTTTTCTTTTTTCTCTCCCCATATGCTTACAGCTCCCTTTTCTAATAATCTGATCTGTAGCATGTATCGAATCTGTGCTGCAATAGATACACTGCGATTACTGTCCTTTCCTACTGTACAAACCAAACTTGCTGTCCATCTCTTTCCCCTCTGGCATACAGTCAGTTCTTCTGTTGTTTGTGTTTGAATTATTTATCATCATAGCCAAAAAGTAAGCTGTAATATCTGGGAGCTACACCCACATTGTTAAATAATACTGAGAATACTCATGGAGAGCAGGGCTTTCTCTGGCTTGACACAAATACTTTTACGCAGAGTGACAGGGCTGAATTTTATTTTGCTGTGGTTCTTGAAGGATGCTAAAGCTAATGGGCAACTCTTTCAGTGGATATAAATACAGCAAGATCGAAACTCTTCCTGCTCTTCTTGAAGAATGGCCATTTAGAGACAGGAGTCCGGGAGTGACTCGCTGGGTTCTTTCATTCTTGGGGTCAATGTAAATAGTTTGGAGCTAGTGCTGGCCATGTAAAGCAATTGATTAAGTGACTGTTGAAATATGGAAAGTTTAGGGATCCTTTGTAAAACACAACCAGGATTTGGCGGGGGATGGAAAACAGAAAGAACAGGTAATATTCCAGCCTTCTTGCATTGCAGAATTTCCTCCTGCCAGATGGCGTAACTGCACCACGTGGCATCGCTTTAAAGCCAGCACAAGGAGCGTGAATCACAAGGAGCGGTGGAAATCCCTCTGCCCGAACCCAACGGAGGCCGCAGCTATGTGGCAGAGGCATGCGGCACAGCAGCCTGGCATGGGAGTGGGATGGATGGAGCTGTCTCGCTGGCTGAGATGCACAGTGCTATTTTTGGAAAATTAACTGCATGGTCAGTGATGAGTCTGGTCTGATGCAAACTGGCACGCTTCACTGCAGAGGCTCATACGGCAAACGCTGCCGCTTGGCGTGTATTCTTGAAATGTTTCCCTCTTAACTTGCCATCTTACTGTCTTTGCTAGCTGTTTTTAATCCTGTGTCTAGTCCACATGCAGTGAGATGTCTGCAAGGCAGTGCTGCCTGTACCCCTGGGAAGGAAGAACGTCTCACCCTAGACATTGAAATATTGGTACACCTCCTGCCATCCTAAATAGTTAGGCAGCAGTTCAGCCTGGAGAACAGGAGCCTGCTGCTGCTCTGTGTGTCTGGACAGGGTGGTAAGGTATTCTGCTCCTGGTTTCTACACAGTCTATTTTTAGGAATTTCCCACTGTGATGTCTTTCCCTCTGCCTGATGTTAAAATGTAACGCATCTCTAATATGGTTATTAGAAGATCATCCAGCTCCACAGGTCAATGAAAAGTCAAAAGCGTCGTTTAATACTTGAATTTTGCTGTTGGCCCCTGACCTTGGCCGGTGCTTGCAGGGAATCCAAAGCAGCTGCACGGAGAGAAGCCGCGATGTGTCTGTGCAAAAGGCAGCCGAGGGCCAGAGGCCAATTGTTTCTCTGAGTCGGTGGCATTTTTTTCTTCCAGGAATTTTGCTGCATCGTGACTTAAAGGTCATCTTTCTCTTGGCCAGGGAAAGAGGCTGACCCCGATCCCATCACTGCTTTGGGGTCCTTGCTCAAAGGGACTGATCTCATGATGGGTTTATTCGCAGTTGTAAACACTACCAGGAAAGGCCTGATAAATCCCTTCTGATGGGGTTTCTCCTCAAACGCTGGTGTCTCATTTCCCCCCATCAAATTCTCCACGGGGTCATCATCGGCATTAATCTCGCTCCGGTGGTTCTCGCTGCCCTGACCCACACCCCTCCCCGCTGGGGAGGGAATTCCTGCGCCTGAGTCAGTCCGGCAGCGGGACCGGAGTGAGCAGATGGAAACAGAAACGGGCTCTGCTCATGCATCGTATCCTCCCTGTGTGAACCGACACGGAGCGAAGCTCTGTCCTGCCCTGCCACGCTTATCTATGTGATGCACATTGATGCTGCAGCAACCCAGCCTTTTCCAAACACCGCTGCCCCATGCTGGCTTGCAGCACCGAGGCTTGTGTTTAGGAACGGCGGGCTAACTTCCAGCACGGGGATCTGTAGGACTCGTATTACAGTGCTTAGGAAATACCCATAAAATATCAGCTCATTAGACGCACTCGGTAATGGAGGTAGATCAACAATGAGTCAGATTTGCTGTTTGTCATTGCAGCTCACAGTTGAAGTGCTCTGAATAGCTGTGCGGCTTCCCTGGCTGCATTGTGTACAACGGGGAGAGGATAACAGGGAGGTGGTTAGTGTGCTTACTGCTCAGACTCATGTAGTCCGCTTTGAGCAATGTGTCTTCTGGAGTCCCTCCAACCAACAAGGTGCCTGGGCTGCCAAAACTAACTAAAAGTCATCAAATGAATGCTGTAAAAAATCTTTCCCTGTGTCTTACACAGGTTCTTTTAAAAGAACTGCATTTCCTAAGAAATTTCCTTTAAATGAAAGCCTGTAAAAGGGCATGTTCTATTTGAAAGCTGAAACCGGTTACTTTTCTCTAAGACAGACAAGGGAGGAATTTTAGGTGATTCTTTGGAAAATACTGAATTGAATAATATTATAGAGGGGAAAAAAAGGAAGCCTGGTTTTAAGCAGGTCTGTTGAGAGTTGTAGCTAGCGTACTTTATTTTATCCACGCCTCAGAAGGAAAGAGGAACATCCTTTCATCCTGGACGGAAGATGTACGATGTTTTCCTCCTCCTGTGACACAGGCTGTGGGTGCCATCCAAAACCAGTTCACTGGCACACTGCTTCTATGGGCATAAACTTCAAAACTGTTGATAGGAAGGTTATCATGCACAGGGACTTGCAAACAGCTGACACTTGTGCTGACAGGAGAATTAAAAGACAGCATATCTGACAGGCACGTGCTTTCCTTGCACAAGGCTCTGACGTGATAGCATTTACCCAAGTGGATACGGTGCTTGCATCTCTGGATTCATGTGGTTACGCTACAGTTGCGTGACTGGCAGTGTTGCACTGCCTGTAGAAAGATCTTTTGTCCCTTAAATGTCACAGTGTCAAATCACGGAAAAGCTTAGAAACCAGTGTTGACAGCAATGCAAGCAGATCTAAAAAAATTTCTGGTAAAGTTCCACTGATAAACCCTTTGGCCCTAATCTTGCGGTTGGATGTGTGTGGGCAGATGCGTGTGTTCCTGCAGAGCCTCGCTGACTGCTGGGAGAGGACACGTGTTTTTAAGCCAGCTATTTGCCTTGAATTTTTTGCTGGACAAGATCTTAGTGAGGGGGTTTGAAAGGCAGTTGAATGACTGAAGAGCAGGAGTCCACCGATTCTCACTGGGAACTGTACTTTGTAAATGGCTTGGCCTCTTTTCAAACTCTAATGTCTCTTTACTATTGAAAAAGTATTGGCTAAATATTTATAATTTTCCATTTTTTTTCCCAAAACATTCACACTCTTCCATCCCACTAAATTCTACCTTGTTACCAATCACTGGGGCCTGAATTTTGCCCTTGGCTATTGAATAAACCCTTCGTCTTCAACCAACTAGACACAAATAGACGAAGGATTAGGTTTGCATGGAAATACACAGAGATCTGTAGGGTTTGCACAGGCATGTTGCATATGCAGTGAATCTTGGCGAATGAAAAATTGAAATAATTATCTAAAACCAAAACTGAATCTTGAATTTCACTTGAATTTTTTTAATTGCAAACTAGGCATTAAAATAATAGTTGAACACTTTGCTTCAGATATTAGGGCCTGTGGAGTGTGTGCGCCCAAGTTTTTAGCAGTAATGAGAACTGAGTGAACACAGTTCCTGTAAGGTGAGTGACACTGAATTGTAAGTGAGAATACACCACTTCTGTCTTTCTTAAAGATGCTGCTGCTGCTAGAAATTGCCCTAGAAGTTTGTCCTGTCAAAGAGGCTGTTTGTCCTTCTGTCAGTGATACATGTTGGAGCTGTGGTCTCAAGAGACGTCTGTTCCTAAAAATTCTCTTCCCTTCCAGGCTTTCCAAGGTCATGCTTCAACACAAGACATGAAAATCTTTAATGTCAGCAAACAGTAGGACAATCTGTTAAGCACACTCAGAATCTAAAACATCTTATTTCCATAGCCGTGTAAGCTTAAAAAACATAGAGAAATTCCATCAAATTTGCTTTAGTGTTCTCCAGCCCGCTCTTCTCATGTTGCAGTGACTTTTGCATACATGCCCAGAGCACCCAGCCTATCACTCCAGTTATGTTTTCTGTTCTTTGGTGTTTCAGAATTTAACTGAAGTCTCTCTTGGGCTGAATCCCAGTGAGTCAATGGAAAAGTCCTGTTGACTGTACTGGAAGCAGTAACTGGCTTTTAAGACTCCCTTCCCAGTCTGAACTTGACACTGACTGTAACTCACAACATATGCCACTAGAAGGGTAATAACCGCCCAGTAATGAGAGTTAAAAGTGAAATCAGTCTGCAAAGTGGGCATGTGTGTACACCATCTCTGCATCCCATTAAGCTTTGGATTTGGAGATCATTCCTTAGAATAGTAACGATACTTTGCCCAGAAGGTTTAAGAGCTGCCACTTTGAATATGAAAAGAAATCCTGAGCCTTTTCAGATGGTTTAAACTGATGTTTGAGGTCAGCCAAACCAGAAGAAAATGCTCATTTGGAGTTCAGTCTCACTAATAAATTATGGCAGCCTTGAACTCATTAGGCACCAGCCTGATATGTGCTGGTGCCCCTTCTGTGGCTAGATAGACACCATCTCTCAAGTAGCACATGGCTGGTGTGATCCACCACTAAATGATAGCTGAAGTTTAGAGCACCGCTTCGAACTCTCAAATCACTTCAGCAGAGTTTGCCCTTGCTCTGAAGGCAAGCTCACAGGCTGCACGTAGTGATGAATAAAGATGATTACAGCTAATCTTGCTGGCTGGGATACTCTCCTGGCTTCAGCCCAGGTGCAAGAAATGTTGCTCATCTCATATATATGGTGGAAGAAAGTAGGGGAAAGGAAAAAAAAATGCTTCAGGAAGAAGCTTTCAGAAGTACTGGAGAAAGTGAAGACTCTTTCACTTCAGAAAAGAGGCGAATCTGGATCATACGACACACACAGATGTGTGCGTACTGCATCTGGAATGTAACAGGGACTCTGTCTGCTGCGAGTAGCGAGACTGAACTCTGCACAACGTGAAAACCAGCCAATGCCTCCACTGTACACCAACATACATAGGAAAATGACTCTGTTGTACCCAGCTTTCCATATTCAGTAAAAAAGACTGCATTGTCCTTTCTAGGCATAGTCTGAATGCAAATTCATAAATATGGTTAGTATGGCTGTCTTTCTTCCACAAGTTTTTTCTTACAGTCCCTACTTGCTAAAATGTTAAGTCCTTCATTGAAATTCCACCTCCAGTGGAACAGCCCTCCATCAGCTGTCCCCGGGAAAACAGAGCAAGTGATGACAGCAAAAGCATTGTGATGAGCTTTTCTATGCTCTCCTAGTGTTTTTTGAAAACTTTCCATTATTTTGGCTAAGAGGTCAATGCTGCTCTGGAAACTCACTTATGCTTTTGATTCTTTATTATCAAGCAAAACATAACATCATTTAAAACAACTACCAAAACCAGAAACCAGTTCTTGGATAGCTGGGGAAGGGCCTGTTTTAATAATATATTTTTTTCAATGATTCTGTGACTCAAGCAGCAATGAGTTACCATACCCATCTGGCCATATATATTTAGATATAAATTGTTTTTCACAGAGGACATTTGCACATAATTTTACAAGAAGCGGTGTAAGCTGTTGTAGCTTACTTGTCCTCCTCTCTCTCTCTCTCCTCCCTGTCTGTTTAGATTTAATAATTATCCTTTGTCCTTGTTCCTTTGACTAAGAACCTTTAAAAGAAAGCAAATGCCTTTGCTGCTGCACTGAGAAAGCTCTCAGCTTGCACAACATTGTTCTCTAAAGAGAACAACATGAGGCTGGAAGAGAACTTCAGGCATGTCCATGAGGAGGGGTAGGGTAGAAACAGGGTTCCAGGAAGCCTCCTGACCACATCTTTACTTGCCAGTTCAGGGCAAGCCATCAGAAACAGGAGAATGGCAGTTAGCAGGAAAAAGGCAGATGACAGATATATCCCAGATGTGTTGACAGGTAATTCAGGGTCTAATATTTTGCACACATAGAACATCTCGTGAAGATATGAATGCTTGGTGTATTTCCTCCTAAATTTGGCAAAACAGAATCTGCCATAGGATCTGCCATGGATCTGGTTACCCTCATGCTTTGTTAGTGTCCTTAAGGGACTCATTTGTGCCAATAATTAGTATTCTAAAATTCTTGGTTTTTTAATAGGCACATATTTACACACACACACACATACAGATATAGAAAGACTTTCAGATAGACTTCACAGATTTGCAGCACTCTCTTCTTGTGCTCACCACTAACGGCAACAACACTTTCCTGTGCTGGCTGCCGTTACCGGCCTCAGTCACCATGGCTGCTGCCATAAGTTGGCTTTGACCCCTTCTCTGACCTTGAGACTCCCTCGCCATTTGTAGAGATCCACCTCCGCCAAGTTTGGCTCTGGTGGAATTGCTCCTGGTTTCCATAGTTTGAGGCAGGCAATGATATTTTATAGTTCTGAAACTGATTGGGAGGAAGAGGAGGAGGAGGAGAAGGAGAGAGGAAGATATCACAAAAGCAGAGGAGGAGGAGGTAGGCAATACAGCAGACAATGTGGATGGTTTCCTAACATCACTTCACGGCTGCTTTGAATGGCTGAGAAATGACACCAGAAGTTTTACAAAGGCAGAAAATGTGCTTCAATGTATAATTATATGGTTACGATGCAGTGATATGGATAATTATCACCATTTAAAAAAACCCTTTAATCCTCTCTCTTTTTTTTTTTCTTTTTGTATTACAGCTATTTCATGGATCATAAAGTATTATCCACTACAGGATTTGGAAGTTATTTGTTTTGTTTTGCTGTGGATTTTTTTGTTTGTTTGCTTGTGGTTTTTTTGGTTTTTTTTAATCAATTTCTACAGGTTGTTGCTCTATATTTGTTGAGAACAACTCACTGGCAAATAACGCAACTGAAGACCAAAATAGCTCTGCCCCAAACGCAAATGCAGTCCCAGGACAGGCAAATGCTGGCCCACGTGGCTAAGACTGTCAGGATTTGGCCCAGTGCACCATATTTCTTTCAGTGAGTGGCAATCTCTCATCTGATCCATGTGGACATTTTGTGAAGCAAAGTCCTAAATTTCAAGCCTTGTAAATTGCACATATGTTCCTGCCACCCACCAGGGACTAGTAAGATCCCAGTTAGAACAGACGCTCTTGATTGTGCTTCCCTTGTGCTGGGAGATATATGAGCATGCTTGTTTAAGTGAAATTTGGGAGAACAAAGGCTAATTAAATCACACCCTTCCAGTAGGATATATATTTTTTCCACCCTGAAGCAAATTTTCTATGTCTGTGTATTTTGGCTTTTAAACTCAATAGCCTGCAGGCATCAACCATGTCAGCAAAGAAATGGAAAGCTCATTCTGACACTATTAGAAGGCCTAAAACTTAAAATCAGAGGCTATAACAACAGTAAGTGGGATATCAAAGACATGCCCTTCTACTTGAGCCTTGCCTTTCACTGAATTCAGGCTGCAAAGGGCATTTTACTATGCCTGTGCCCTCTCCAACCATCGCAGTATGTTGAGGGTATAATGGCTTTTTTTGGATGTTATTGTAAATTCTTATTCAACCAGATAAACAGAACAAAACCAGATATTATGGCTTTTGGAGGTAAAGACGTGCTGTTGGGCCATGTGAACAAGCATTCAGTCCCTGCCCAGGTTTGTTTTGAACAGTGTATCTGCAATTACTCTGTTACATGACTTTCACAGGCCAGTTTATTCAGTTTTACAACCAGCCCACAGATCACAGTATACATTTTACTAAAAATCTATATTCTAAATTTTGGGCTGTTCGAGGTCGTTTAGGCTATTCTGTACGTACGAACTCCTGACAAAAAGGGTTCTCTTCTTCTGCCCTGAGCTTCCTGTTGTTGATTCCTCACTGGTCCCTCTGGACTGTTACCTTGCTGCTCTGTATTATTTTTTCCACACAGTCCCCAGTCTTGATGTTTGCAATATTGGAAGCTTCTTCCTGCAGACCTTGTTTTCTAAAGTTTCTATTTTTTTTTTGGTGACCTGCTGGGACATTCCCCATTTCAGGAGCGTTCTTTGCAAGATTGATTCGATACAGAGGGAAACAATTCCAACCTGGTCTTACAGGACGTGTTTCCACCCTGATACCCTGTTATTTTAATCCCACAGTGTCCTTTGCCATGCTTCGCATGGGTGCTGTGTGCAGCCCCAGTTTGCACCCACGTGAGCGTGATGCTTTCTCAGAGATACGCAGGTTGCAGAGTCGGATGGGCAGTGTTGTTTCTGGACTAGTGAGGATACTGCCACCAAAAGCAGAATGCCTCTGCCTGCCATCCAACTGCTTCTACATAAACAACAGTTTTAAGGCTTTATCTGCACATGTATCCTTTGTAGGAAGTGTCCTGTATCCTGCATTGTTGGTTTCCAAAGAGGAAAAAAAATCTGCTTGGAGTAGATCCTTTGGGGGATTCAGAGTTAGCTCAAGGAATGCGGCCCTGCGCCAAAAGCGTCAGGTGCAGCTGATCCCAGCAAAGCTCAGGGCTTATGAGGGGCTGAGTCAGTCAAGGAGGGTTGGAAGGATTTCTGGCCAGAAGCCTAGGCAAGGCAGGCTGGAGTCTTACAGCACTGTCCTGTCTGCGCTGATTTCTTTGGTATGCAGTGGTCGCCGAGGCGTGCGGAGGGTGGTCGGGGGCTTTGCTGTTAAACACAAACTGCAGGTGTAAAATCCAAACCACAGGAGGGGAATGTACTCCTCAGCTGCAGGGCCTGGATATACGGGAACCTCCAACATTCTACATGTTTTCTGTGAGCTCCAGACAAGCATACTGATGCTATCCTTTAAAAGGCAAAACCTAGAAAGCATGACTGGCTGTTGTGGCTCGCAAAGCCCTGCCACGTGGTCTTTGCTAGTCACAAGTGAGAAACGTGGTTGGTGCCTAGGACACTCCTAGTGTAAACATCAGCAACAGTCCATGCACCTTTGATTTTGAGACATGGCAGTTGTGTTTAAAAAAGCTTTGGTCCTAGTGAGAGAGGCTGCAAATCAAGGGACTGTTTCCCAAGGTTTGTTTCTAACCCTGGGATGTTTTTTCGGAACTGCCATATGCTCTCCTGAAGTTTCCAGCTCAGGTCTGATGGGGCCAGTGATGCTAGCTGGTGTCAGAGCCTACGCAGAGGGTACAGTGCTGGATTGTTACAAATGAAACTTGCTGGTGCCAAACAGCATAGGGATTTTGCATCATCTGATAAACACCAGGAATTAATTTGCTTTTCACTTCCACCCCACCACCGAAAGAAACTCATATCTAAACCTTCAGACCATGGTAGTCTTGGTGGGAAAATCCTGTATAATTTGTGCAAAACCAGCAGGGGAGGATGATCATTTCCACTCCCTGTAGGCTGACAAACAAAAAGGTTTGGATCGCTTTAATGGGCCTTGATGAGACACAAGAACAGCATCATTTCATCTGTGCCTGAGTGCTTCAGCACAGGCACAACACTGAATTGATGGCAAAAGTGTGTGGCAGCAATTACTGCCATGAGAGTTGCTTGCAAGGAAACACAAAAAATTCATTTAACTCCCTCACTCTCCACTGTAAGTTAGTTTGGATATGCTATATTCCCAGCACAGTTACAAATTTAAAAATAAGCACAGCCATGGCTGTAGCTGAAGAGGGACTAGAAGGTGTAACAGATCAAAATGTGCTCCAGAATGTACTGGAGAGTAGTGTAGTTTACAAAAAGCTGCCTTTTAAATCTTATGCCTACAATCTATTTCTTTCTGGAACAAAGTCTGGTGCCTCCAGCCTACAATACGAAGTGAGTCATAATATTGCCATTCTGCGCCCAGCACAATTGGAACATACCTATGGTATGAAGTGGGAGAAATATTTGGCCAAGAAGAAAGCTCCAGATTTTTTTAATACACTGTCAAGACATGCTTAATAAATGGAGAGTATTATTTTCATATTGCGTAATTCAGACTTTCTTCATTCTGGGTTGTTTCAGCAAAACATGCAAGCGTGTGCTTATCTTCAGTTAGTGTTTAAGCCCAGATGTTCGTTAACATACTTTTGGGAAGGACTTTCCTAAGGGCTAGGCTTCCTGACATGCGTGGAAGCAAACATATGCTTACACCTGCATGGGGACTGAATGAAGTCTTTCAGGTCGATAGGGGGGCAGAAAGCACATGAGCTTGCAATAGTCTGTGGTCCATTATTCTGTATTTCTGCTGTTTCCCTCAGGACAGATTTCGGTGGTCTCCAACATCACTCTTGTGGGCGTGGACTCAGCCAGGCTGTGAGAAACAGCCTGAAGAGGAGCAAGCAGAAAGCCTGTCTGCCCAGATGCAATGGCTTTGAGGCAGAGGATGAAATCCTCATCCCGACCATAACAACAGGCATGTTGCCTTCAGCAGACTGGATTTCAATCCATGTGTATGAACAGATGCTGAAATAAAGAGAGAAGCAACCACCTTGTAATGGCTGGCTGGGAAGTGTTTTGGCAAAGGAAACAGGGCTTGAACATTGAACTCTTCAGCTGAAAAACAAAGGCAAAAGCAACTTGTGTGCACATGGGATGGCAGGCAGGGCAGCTTGTGCATAGATCTTTGGCTCACGACAGATGATTTGGCCTTGATTCCTGCCCTGCAGCTGTGTGCCCCTCCCAATGCCAGTGCTTCCCTCCAAATAAAACGTATTGACAGAAACCTGCTTTTATATAAAACCCGTGAGCTCTCATGTATTACTGTGCTTATATGAGGGAGTGTTTATGGTTTGAACTTAATATTTACTTGATATACTCTACTCCTTGATATTAAATATTGTTACTGCTGTGATGCCTGCTGCCTGCAGGGCTTTAATGATCAAGGTCATCTACAATAACAGTGGTTCATTTTATTTTGAAGTATTCGATAGTGTGTAATGAATTGTTTAACATTAGGCAATGTATGCTTTATTATGCTGTGCTTATATATGAAGTGTGTTTCTTGACCAAACAGCCCAGAAATGTCTCTTGCTCTTGGTAATAAGAGCTCACAGAATCAAAGAGTTGATGAACATTTGAACCCTCCAGAGTGTGAAATAATAATGGCCAGCTGGTGCCATTTCAGTTGGGAAAGCAGATTTAAATCTTGTTTATACCACGCCACAGAGGACCACTAAGAAACTGGTTTGTATTGGTTTTAAGAGGATTTCAGAACAAAGCGGTTTCTCAAAATATCTGCCCTTTCTGAACAGCAACATTCTGCTGTACATGCTGGATCTTCGGACTTTGAGTTTGGGAGCAGATTCTGGAAAACAGATGGATGGACCACTGCTGAGACCCTCTGGAAACACTGAGAAAACTGTCATGAAATGTATGCCTATACAGCTCTTCAAACTCCTCTCCTTTTGTTAAAATGCTAAATTGTTATTGCTATGTTCATAAGGCAGCTTGGGGTGTTTGAGCAAACTCCCAGTTGTTTATCATAGAGATCGGTAAGTCAGACACTTTGCAGGATATACCTGGTTGATGATGGGTTGATATCCAGAAAGCCAGTGCTGAAGTAATTTGGGGGCTGGTTATGGAAAAAATACATCTTCTTGTAATCACAGGAAAACACTGGGGACACGTTTGTTTGATCCTATGTGTCATTTCATCATCATAACTTACTATTTGCTTTGTGATCCTTGAACAAGGTGAAACAATACTTTCAAGAATAGTCTCAGGGTCTATGTATGCCTATGTTCACTCAGTCCAGAAAAGCTCTTTCCTTACCTGAAAGTATGTGGATGATGGCAAACTGCAGAATTTTTTATAGCAAATTTGCTTTCCTTCTTCAACATTTTTCTCTGGAGTTTTTTCCACCCTTGTTCCTTCAGCTATATTCATCTCCATAGCCTTACTTCTTCCTAGTTTAAGATCTGTTTTCTTTTAAGCCAGCTACATGTCTGGGAAATATACACTCTTGTGTTCCAAGAGGGCAGAGGGAGGTATTTCTAGATATAGCAAAATGACAAACAAATAGAGAGAAATTCTAACCTTGGCTACCTTACTGTAAACTGAGACCATAGATCTTTTTTCTCAGAACTGAGGTTTCCCATCTGTCGATGGGTGGATAGAAAGCCCAGCAGATGTTGAAGAGACATCTGGAGTGTATCCTTTGCACTCCCAGTGTCAGTGATCATCACCCATTTACCATATATTTTTGCTAGTGCTAAGGGTTTGTGGTTTTCCCTCCAAATGGGTGATTGCAAAAATTGTGATGTGTCTAACATCCTCTTCTACAGCTACTAAGAGTTCCTGATACCAAGACTCCTGCTTAGCACTTGTGTTTCAATAGCCAAAAGTTTAATGAACATCTGAATGACCCATTTTATAAACTAGTGGTGGGTGCTGAGGGCTGGGCTGGCTACCCACCTGAAGAGAAGACCTTGATATCTGTGACAAGACTGTTGGCAATGGAGGAACCGGCAACCTTCAGCAGCTCAAGAAGGTGAGTGAGGTGATTTGAACCTCCTGGGAATCAAAATGAGGGGAGAGGATTTTCCAGGGAACCCAAAGTGATTAATGTCAAATTGAATTTGAATGGGATCCCCAATTCTACAAGGTGGCTTTGAAAATTCCAATGTAACTTTTCATAAGAGAGAGAGAGATGGAAGATTTTCCATCCTCCCACATCTGGTCACAGCCTGAGGTGCCCATGCAAGACAGAAACTTCTTCCAGTGAGCTACATTTTTTCTGCCCCAGGGATGACTCTATTGTACAGCGTGAATGCCAAGGTCCAGGTTCCTTCTGGGCTTTGCACATTTTCTCGAGTTGATGTTTATCTTGCCTGACCTGCTCTGACTTTCTGGTTCCTGTTACTGTTCTCTCCTACTGCTGCTGGTGAACTCTGGCCCTTACTGGGATTATGGTGGGGTTGCCTTTCTCTGAACAGGTATAGGGGAGATTTTGCAGTATTGGAGTGACCCTGCCCCATGCCGAGATGGCATCTGTATTCACCTGCTGATCAACCTCTTTTTCTTCTGTATATACTATTAAAAAACCTGGAGAGAAATAAAGCTCATTTACTAGCCCCTGTAATTAACAGCATTTGCGTCTGCGAAATGTGAATGGCGTTACACTGTAGTGTTTGCTTAGCAACAGGCATCTGTGCAAATGATTTGGAGCAAAATTCCCTGAAGTGGAAACTATAGGCACTTCTCGAACTGCTTATATAAATTGATATAGCAGAGAAAGAAAATTGGGAAAAAAAACCCCAAAACATTGGTTCTTTGTAATCTAATAAGTCTTTCTTTAACAAAAATAAATCACACAATATATGAACATTTCCTTGCATCTGTTGCAAATCTGTAAGGGGAAAATTGATCCTTCCTTCTTGAAAAATTTTTTGTTGTGTGTCATAAATACCTTTATTCTGATTTCCTGGGAGCTTAGCAGTTTGTACAGAAATGCATTAAGGAAATTATCTGCTTCTTTTGCTTATTTTATTCATCTACCTGTTGGCCTTTTGTTATATGCCACACATGCCTTCACTTCAAGGATTTTCCTGACTTAGATTTGCTTGGCCTCAGCTCTGTGAGTCTTCCAAAACCAGATGAACCCAGCAGTTTGTGCGAGCATAGCGAACCTTGAAAAGGATTGCCTAAAAATCTATTATTTCCTGTGTTTTCCATATCCAAATGTATTTACCATGATTTCCTCATACTGAAGATCATCAGACTGAAACTTCTGTATTATGGCAATAGGCACAAATATTTACAACTAATAGAGACCACGTTTAATTTTAGGTACCCACACCCACCACGATCACTGGGAGATGAAACCAGTCTCTTTCAGGTTATGTTTCCAGATCTTGTAAGTAAGAAAATCCATTAGACACTGTCGGTAGTGCCTTCTCATTACCTCTGATGGCTCTGTTTTTATTCTTGTGTGACAGCTCACAGCAGGAGCACATTAAAAAGGGTTGCTCATATAGGAAATCTGAAATTCAGTGGTCCTCAGACACCTTAGATGAACTTCCTCAGGTCAGATGTAATTCATACTAAGATGGGATTTTGAACCCTCTGTTGAGAAGCTCCTGGGAAGGATGGACCGTTTTAGCTTCTGGTCAATGGAATGAATCCTTTCTATCAAATAGCAGTGGCTTGGTTTGTTAATGTGACAGATGATTGAAATGCAGCTGTATGGGGGGATCCAGAAAGTGACCTGACAGTAAATGATCTCAGAACCTGGAATATAGGTTGAATTTCAAGTTCACACTAATTGCATACAACCTAATTCCCGTAACCACCACAGTGTTCTTCCTAACTTAATACGGCATGAGCTTCCAATCAGGTCCTTTGCTGTATATTTCCTCCACAATCTATAAGCAGCATCACTAGAATGTGGCCACAGACACTTCCCTCCGTGTCTACTGGGCATCATGGCTGAAGTCCTTGTCCCAGTGTCACTAACCGTGGCGTCCACTCACCCAGTGAGATTGTGTCGAACAGAGGGAAGATGTGCTTTGAAAACCTTAGAGAGGACTTGGGCTAACTTCGTTCTTCTGGAAATCAAACCTATGTGGTCTTTTTACTTAGAACTGCGGATATATTAGACAGTAATGTGATGACAAAAGTCATCAAAGGAGAAGAAGAAAAAAACCCACCCTGCACATAGCCTGTACCAGAGAGATTAAAGACACAATGAGTGACACTCAGTTCAAAGACTGTTTAATCTTCTCCTAAGGGCTTGTTTGGTGCTGCCATTCATTTTGCCAAGGCTTACAAGGATTGCCAACCTCACCCTGTAACCGTTGCAGCTCTTTTGTATTGAGAAAGCCCAAAACCATACCTGAGCTCACGCTATTTCAGGCATTTTCTTTGGAAATTTTTGTCTTTGTTGCACAAATTTTTAGAGGAAGTGGGAGTAAGTCTGCCTTTGAATAATAATGATTACAATACAGTAACTGTAAAATGGATAATAACAGGAACCAACTAGAACTGGCCAGGGGGATGATAATTCAGCTTTGTGACAACTTCTGAGGTTTTACAATTTATTTTCATTTTACAATGGAATGAAAACAAAACCTTCAGATGTTTTGTTTTCAATTTAGGTCTTTCTTGCTGCACTGTCAGAAATAACCAGAGGGCCTTGGACCTCAAGAATTTGTCCTTCGAAGTATTTAAAAAATGCTTCAACTTTCATGAATCAGCATTTTTTCCTGGTGGGATAGTTCATCAAACATGCTCTGGCCAGAACTTTTGGTAACCCCAGAAGTTCAAAATCATGAGTCATATACCCCAAAACATAGTTGTTACAAATCACTTATTTACGGTTTGTGGAGTGTTTCTGGACTGTCTTCTCTTAAACATACCTTTCCCCTCCATCCTTTAAGGATGTACATTATTTCCTACCCTCCTCCAATTCTTCTCTCCTGTTTTCTTGGACTTTTTGGTTTCTCATGCAACTGCCTGGCTTGTTTGACCTTCCCTAGCTTATGCACAAGAAGCAATGCTGAGATAATGCTTTTATGGTATGTTGTGGCAGGGGTTTTCCAGGAAAGAGTGGCTGCTGGATGGTCTCTGCAACAGATTACTGCAGTGGTGGTCCCACTACCGTTCTGCAAAGCCCTGTCTGGCTGCTCGTTGGTTTTCACTCATCTCGGACGGCATTTCCCATCAGGCAGAGCTGACATCTGTCAGAAGGCAAGAACATCTGCTCCCATGCCCTAGCCGGCTGCAGCCCTTGCCAGCTCGGCAGCGCTTGAGGAAATCAGAAGAGCCACACGGTAATAATTATCACTCAGTGCTTGTGGGGCAGCCGCTATGCCTGCAATGTCTGTGGTTTGATTTTGGACCCAGCTGGCTCAGAGGTGGCTCTGCAGGACTCATATCTAGCTCTGGCCAGCTCCATGTCCCATGCTGCACCCAGGCATGCTTTGGAAAGACAAACTTATTTTCTTTTTCTCTAGCATTTCAGGTGGGAAGACCCCAGTCTTTGAGACGAAAGCAATGCGGAAAATAAATACCAAGAAAAGGAAACGCAGCTATTCATGGAGAGAACTGCAGAAAGAGGATCAAGAGCTGGAAGAACTTCGTGTGATGGAAGGTACAAGGTGCTCTCTAGTCATGCTGACTTTGTATGAATTGTCTCATACACCTCATCACGACATATTGTGAATGCACTCAGCCAGCGACAAGGTTCCCCTGTGTCCTCAGGAGTTTCCACCCTGGTGGGCAACTCAAAACACTTTTTTCAGTGCAAAATTGCACAAGACTTGTTTTTTTTTTCACTCTTTCATGTTCATGCATCTAAATAGAGGGCTGGAGGAGAGAAACCCAGTTGGGAGCACCATATGGAGACAACGTAAGTTATTTCTGTTCCACCATTTTCTTGGCATAGAATTCCTCTGTCAAACATTAGCTCAGACTAGGGACTTCATTCTGTATTCACATACCCGATTGCTTCTTCCTTCCTTGGAAGTATCAGGAGTGACTTACAGTATTGCCACAAGGAGCTCTTTACAGGAAAAGAAATAAATTGGGCAATATGCTTCAAACAATGGAAGAACGAATTATTTCACTGTTTAACAGTTTCCTAGGAGGGAGAGTAGAGGGAGAGAATGCACTTAACGCTCTAAAATATTAAAATAACAAGAACCACAGCAACCTCACCCCTTTGGACTTGAATCAAACTGAATGGTCTAGGTAAATACCCAGCAGTTCTCCAAGTGACACATTCCATCAGATAATATTTCTAGGCATGGCAAAGCAAATTCTCCATATTAATGATATAGTGAACTAGCTCACTAATTTGGAGTTTTTCTGTAAGGCCTGGTTTCTGGAAGATTAGCTGAATATTTTTTTGGGCTATGAACTCCCCTTTTAATGTTGAGTTTGGTCCTGTTTTCATGGACAGTATTCCTGGAAAATTAATTTCTTAAGTCTGTATTTCACATATATTTTTTAATGAGAACCATTACTCCCTTGCATTCCTGGCACAGGCTTAAAATATTTAGAGCATTAACTAGAAGGCAATGTGATGAAGGGAATTGTACTTGATTTTTTGACATTTACTGGTTACATACACAGAACAAAGCAAAGCAGCACTGTGAAGGTAAAGTGTCTTTCTAAAACCTTAGATATCAACATACAAATGCTCTCCTAGATTTTTTTCATGTTTTTGCTGAAAATTTTAGTGGCAGGTTTTGAAAGAGCAAAAATGGGATTAAACAAGAAAGAAATTGCAAACTATTCTATAGTATCCTTTGTGTTTTAATATAGCGGAAAAGGTCTATGTGTAATTATAGCTCACCAAAAATAAAGATGCAACTGAAAAATATCTATCTATGTAGACAGAGCCTGAGTCCTCAGTGAGGTTCATGTGCCCATATGTAGCCATTCGGGAAGTGAGATCATACAACCCATCCTGTCAATAGCAGCGCTGTTGTCCAAGCTTGAATGGACAACCCAAGTCCTGGGCATTACTTCCACAAACCATTGTTCAGGTTATATAGAGTAAAATACATGGGCACAGGAAGCACTTTCAATGTGAGCTCATTCCAGAGCTGAGATTCTAGGGGAATTGCCCCTGAGACAAGGGGCAATGGGCACAAACTGAGGCACAGGAAGTTCCATCTGAACATGAGGAAGAACTTCTTCCCTCTGAGGGTGACGGAGCACTGGAACAGGCTGCCCAGGGAGG
>Ga0065711_1029783_pt1 | contig 34825 bp, 19 predicted proteins | sample Hoacrofraction12_FD_59098 | JGI IMG/M metagenome (GOLD analysis project Ga0065711, IMG submission 59098) | Hoatzin crop microbial communities from Cojedes, Venezuela - Epithelial fraction 12 v2 (version 2) | ecosystem: Host-associated > Birds > Digestive system > Esophagus > Crop | place... | reverse complement strand
TGTCCAGGTGGGTCTTGAATATCTCCAGAGAAGGAGACTCCACAACCTCCCTGGGCAGCCTGTTCCAGGGCTCCGTCACCCTCAGAGGAAAGAAGTTCTTCCTCATGTTCAGACGGAACTTCCTGTGCCTAAGTTTGTGCCCATTGCCTCTTGTCCTGTCGCTGGGCACTACTGAAAAGAGCTTGGCCCCATAATAAATAATGGATGCCAGGGTGCTGCGGGGCCAGCAGCTCCCTCGGGCTGAGAACTGAGAGCAGTGGAGGGTTCCCACAGGGGCCCACAGGGCAGGTTTCATCCCACTGCCAGGAAGCAGGGCATCGGGCAACTCCCTAGGTACAGGGACAGGCTGAGGCCGGGCTGGGACAATGTAGATCAATTTTAAAAAATGAATGACATATAGTAGAAGAACGGAAAAAGCAAAATGCTGTTAGCAAAAGGAAGGTTTTAAGTGTTGGAAGTCACCTGAATAAAAACTTTTCTTTATCCTTGAAAACACTTTCTGTTCTTTTTCCTAATCAGAGTTAATAATCTAACTTCTAAACACAAGGCTATAAGCCAAAACTTTGAGCTGAGCATGCAAAGTATTATTAGCTGCACAAATCTCTCCAAATAAAGCCTCAAAAATTGGTATAGTCCACTAATGAACTTATTTACATTGAACAGATTAATAGCTCCTGCTCCAAGATTTATAAGTAATATCTCTTGAAATGGGACTCAGTGCCACTGACAGCATCCAGTGACCCGAAAATTCGTATTCCCCATAGCTTTTGCTAAAACCTTCAAGCATCAGCTTACGCAGTTTTTATGACAATTGATGCTTCTCTGTAACATACATCACTCTAAAACATTTTACAGTGCCCTGTATCAGCCCTGAAGAACAAAGATAATTGAGAAAGCCAACATAAAAAGCACATAAATTCTCAAAATACACCACATCTTCAACGACTGCACCCAATGCACAACCCATATATATTACTGTGAGGGATGATATAAATGTTAAAGTTTTATGTTACAAGCAACATCAAATTCATCAGAAAACTTTGATTTATATACTCAATATTGGATAGATATTTTTTAAAAGATTAAGCTTTTTACTTCTATTTGGAGGAAATTCATTTGAATGACAACATAATTTGAAAGTCTTAATTCATTCACAGGGAGAAGAGCTGCAGTCACGCTTCCTTCACCTCAATACAAAGTTTGTGCACAGGTAATTAACTCTTAAATGCTTCTAGAGGATAAAAGAAATGACAATAGATTTTCCCCTTCTGCATGGGCTATGAGAACATCACTGAGATCCTGGCAACACAAATATATAAAAATCTAGGGGTTGTTCAAGTGTCAGAAAATTAATTGAAACACTTCTTAGCAGCTTTTGTGCAGGCAGTTTAGCACTTTCATAACTGTGCTAGATCTCCAAGTCATAAGTAGAAGGAAGAACCTAGTAAAGGGAAGAAATTAGGTTGAGAAACTTGCAAATCCCGTCACTGTAAGGTCTGACTCCTGTAGATTTTTTAAGCTATAGCAGAATACACACAAGGTCAATGGGGGCACCTAGCAGCTTCTTTTTTTATTTCAGTCTTTTTCTTTTGCCCTAGGAGCAGTGACATTTCCTAGACATCTCCGGTTTTTAATAGAATTCCAGCTGCCAGGCTTGTACTGAACTGCTCAAAAGTTTGAGAGCTGAGATGTCTCTGCACCTGGCTTCTGTCTGGAGTGTGGTGGGACTGATGACCTAGACATTTTCTGATTCATCTTGCCTGTCAGGCAGACTTGACAATATACAAAAAGTAGACTATTTCTCTGAGGTTTACTTCATCCAGAATCGGATAGATCAAACAGAGTATCTACCTCCTTGCTACCAGTGTTCTCTGAGCCAGATTTATTGACTGGATGAGAAATAACCCACCTACTTCTGAGTCACCAAAATATCATGTTAAAGACATGTACTTTATCATCCTCTGAGTGAGAAATAGGTTGCTGTGTGCACGGTGTATTGTACACAGTATTAACGAGGATGCGGCTGAGCAGGAAGGGAAACCACCTGTTTGTCTTTTCCTGTTCCAGATTTCTACTTCCCTGGAGACAAATGACCTCACTGAGCCTGGAGAATATTTTAGAATGGAGGTAGGAAGAGATGCAGAAAACTCACAGATGGTAGCCTTGAAGACTAAGGGAAAGACAAGGATCTTCCTGTAACTGCCAGCAGACCCAAACTGCTCAGAGGTAATGGAAAGAAGATTTTCCTAGAAACACAAAACTGTCTGGAGTCTATGGTATTTAGCCCAAAATGTTCTAACTCTTGGACACCCAGTATTCTCCCAAACAGACACTGATCAGTTCCCCTAAAGAGTGTGGGTAGGATAAGTAGTACCCACTACTAGAAATCTTATGAAATATCTGGTGCATAACTGAATGCATCCTTAGCAGAGCAGAAAGAGTGGAAACATTCCAGTTCTCATTCCACTTCAGATTCTTTTTCAGAAACATCAGCACACACGGGAGAAAAATAGTACAGCCTGCTTAAATTCCTATCAAAAGGAAACCTCTGAATGCCTTGAGCTGCAAGGTACATTATCCTGCACACTACCATGTAAGAGTGACTGAGTGCCCAACACTCCTCAAGATACAGTTTTTCAGATGGGGAAAAAATTGTCTTAGTTAATAGACAGAGTTGGAAGAAAGACACTTTGGCACTGGGAATAGAAGAAACCTCTGCTTACAAAGAGCAGTAAAGGTATGAGCAAAGTACTCTGTTTAGCAAAAACAAAAAAAAGTCATCTGTGCAAACGTAAGAGGGAGAAGAGCTGGTTAGGCAGCAGCTCTTCAGAAATAAAACCTAGGAGTTATTGCAGACTACTAATCATACTGGTGTCAGTAACATACAGTTGTAAAATAGTAGTAAATATCATGTGAGAACACACAAAGAGACATAAAATATTATTTATCCTATGCCCCACCACTCTCTGAAGAGGTCTCGGCTGGTGTACAACATCCCATTTTAGACATATTTTTTCAAGAAAGCTATAGATTGGCAAGACTTCATGGTTAGGTGCATCCTGATGCCACACTACTTCTAATTCCTGACATAGCTGTTTGGCCTTAGTTTGACTGGACACAGAGCTACACTGGTATGTCTCGAGGGACACAGTGCCCAGACAGAAAGAAAGCATAGCTAATGCATTACATGTGTGAATTGTCTTCTGACCACAGTATGTATGGACTACATGGAACAGAAATTGAATGTAATATTTTCCTTAATAGCTTTCTACAGTTCTTGATTTGCAAGATACCTGATTGTGCAGCTCATCAAAACATTTGTCCTGAAGATAAGCACCTACCCTTTGCAGCACATTGCCATTTGCTTTTCTCACAGAATCCATGATTTTTACTCTGTACCTTGCAATACTGACAGTGCATGAATAGCATCCGGATCTATAGTAACCTCGCCAAAAAATTATTTGTGAAAAGATCACCAGAACAACTCATCCATTTCAAGTATTTCTAAACCTCATTGCTTTGCTAGGACTCAAGGTCAAGAAACAAACATTCCAGTGCACTGAAAGTCTGGGCAGAAGAGCACTGAGGGACTGAAGGTCAGCAACTGCTTGTCTCCTGCGAGGCATAATCCAAAGAGCCACAAGTCTCTCTATTCAGATTCAATTCCATCTTTCCTGAATTCTTATAATCAAGCTCAAGCCTATCTTTTTTACATCCCCAGATACAGTATTCTTGCCCATTGGCAAATTTCAGACCTTATCTCAGCTTTTCAGATGGCATTGTCGCAGATTACTATGCTGCAAAGCCTTCAACTTCTAGTGTTCACGGTCTCTCATGTGAATATCTTCCAGCAGTTAATTCCTTCTTACAGCCTCTGAAGAATTAGAAATATCAATAGAATAGCCTGGAGCAGTTCTGGAAAATTTCTAAAGTCTCTGGAAATATGGCTCACGAAAAACAAAAAAAACCAACAAACCTCCCTGTTCCCATCAGTTGTTCAACTTATTAGAATAATGATAGATATTTATTTCTACAAAGGGAAAAAGAAAAAACATCCAATCTCATTTATGGACCACAGGTTGAAGAATATCACATAAATATTAATGACTGAAATCCTAAATAAATACGTTATTTACAACAGTGTTAATAATATAGCTATTAATCCAGTCACATAAAGATTGAGTTCCAGCTGCCTCCTGAAGACAAAGACTTCCTGATGTATCTCCAGGCTTCTTACAGTTTCTGTTACTGCCTTTTAAATACTGCTTTTTCTGTGGGACTGCAGGTTACTGGAATGTGGATGATGTGAACTACATTGACACTGCATATACTTAACCGTTACAATCCTCCCAACCTGACAGTCTTCAAAGGGTTTCATGTCTGCACTGTTATTAGCAGGAGTCACACAGTTATTTTCATCTTCAAAGTGTTTGATGGTGTGCTAGTAGTTCTTAATATATATTACCTTTTATATTTCTCCTGCACAAAGCAAAGTGACATCCAAGACTCCTCCTGGTCCTTTTTTGAGGCCCTCTGGCTGGTTGCCATTATTTTGTTGTGGGTTTCAGAGACATTGTAGAGTATTAATAACATTATCTTATGTTCCACTGCATTCTCTATATCCTGGCAAGTTTGCCCTATGCTGTTCTTCCACCATAAGTGGCTTTTTGACTAACTTTTACTCTAACCTCACAGCACGGATGTTTCAAAAGTGTTTGTTGTAACCATTCAGGTACACTTGGTAGTGCTTTTTTTTAGTAATTTTCTAATGGCTCTGAGATAAGTCTCTAACTCAAATCATTCAGTTATTCCAGATGCATTTTCTGGGCATACTAGTTATCTACCAGCAACAGCTTTGCCCTGCTAGTTTTAGATGAGTTTTTTTCTAATTTGCTGTTGAAAAATACACTTTCACTCTAATCGCTCTGCAAGATAGTAGCATTTTAGGGTTGTGGTCTTGGTAATGTTTTTCTTTTTCTTAAGAATATCCGGGTTTTGAGTGCTTGACCATTTACTTGAAGGATTCCTAACCAGTTCTAGACACCTGAGCTGAAAATGTCAAGGGTTGAAATGATGCCTTTTTTGTAGACAGCTACGTCCATCTTTACTGCTACAACAACGTTAAAGACATTCTGTGTTCTTGTAGTTTTACAGACTATGTGAGGAACTATTTTGAGTTTAATCTTGCCTCTAGGCATACCATTTCCTTGGTTTCCTTGTCTGTTGGATCATGGGCTTCTTACCAAGAGTCTGTATTTGTCCACTGGCTCCTGAATGAGTTTATTGTAGATGAACAATATCTGGCCTCACTTCTCCAGTCTAATATTGTTGTTTGCTGGTGTTCTTGGCATTAAATTGCAGCTGGCTCCATAAACCGGTGGCAATTGAATTTAGTCATTGGTCTAACAGCACAGTTGCAAACATTAGGAACGGAATCATTAACATCCTTCTGGAAAACTTCATCCTCAGTGTCTCTTAGTCTTCTAAAGCTACGCTGGAGTTATGCTTCCCTTTACTAGCAATCTTTATAGCCTTGGAGATTGTTACTTTTTTTTCCCTTCTTGAGATAGCATGACTTCAGATGATAAAGTGATTCATTTTCCCACACAGTGTGCTTTATTGCCTAAAGATAGGGCATTTTTCTTTCTGCCTTTCTGCACATTGTTTTCCACATAACGTGCACCATGATAAATATGCCTATATTTCAGGTCACCTGTTTCTCTTCTTGATTCTCATGGTTTGCATCCTTGTATTTTGCATTTATTATCCATGTAATTATGTTGGTATTAACATTTATTTTGCATTAATTTATTGTCTTGACCCTTTTACTGGGGCTTATATTTAGTGTCCTGTTTTCTGAAATGATGTCTTGTGTACAATCCGGTTCCTAGTTAAATGCTTTTAATATATCCAAAGTTACAAGTGTATATTGGATTTCTCAGCAATGAGAAACCCTTTTTTAGTTTCTTGGTAGTGAGCGTGAAGCCAGTGATCCTCTATACTCTTAGTAGGTGAGTGTTGTTAAAATGGTATGATCTTAGATCCACTTCCAATAAGGAAGAGGGACCTTGCCACCACTTGGGAGCATTCCTTGCAGAGGTGCTTATCATCTGATACGATACCAACAGGGTGTTAGATGACCAGGCCTGCAGGCTCCCCCGTGCTGCATCCACACTGGGGGTCACATTAGAAAATTCTTTGATTTGGACATGGAGCCTAGACTTCAGAGCAGCTACGGAGAATGCCTTTAACTTCAGTATAGATGTATGTAGATACAGATGCATCTATAGGTATAGGTGCCTGATATTAAAGTCCTATCTGAATATCTTTCCCAACATTTTAGGTATTCTTCCAGATAATCGCACATTGTTGATTTACCCTTTTCATATTTTCCTTCTTTTTCCTGTCTTTACCCCTCATTGCTTTTGTACAGACACCAGCCCTGCTTCCCCATCGCTTTCACGCTTGTAGAAGTAGATTTTTATCTAAAACTTCATCAGTCCTGTTATCTGAGACTTTCCATGATACCGCTTAGGTTTGCTTCCAGTGCTGATTTGTTTCCTTTGACTACATTTTCCTGTTTGCTGATTCTTTTTCTAAATTGAGCACTGTCACAGTGCTTCATTTACTGTTCGCTAGCTAATAACAGGAACATACTTCATCTTGTAAAACTAAAAATAAGTCTGACATATGTAGGCAGCTAAGGATGAGTGCGACTAATTGCATCTAACATATCACCTCAGCTGTAAGCTACAGCAAATGCTATCATCAGGACTACTTTTGCATAGGCTCTTGAACCTTTTTCTGGTTCTTATAGTATATTGCTCCCAGAGATTTATGTTTTCGTGTTCGTATTGTAAGTGGAAGCACTGAAATCTTATAAAATCCTGGTTTACCATAACTTTCTACATCAAAACTTATCACAGTCTGGGTTGCATAAAAAGAAGCATGGCCAGCAGGTCACAGGAGGGAGATGACTCTCACCTTCTACTCTGCTCTAGTGAGACCCCAACTGGAACGCTGTCTTCGATTCTGGGGACCCCAGTACAAGAAAGACATAAATGTATTGAAATGGGTCCAGAGGAGGGCTACAAATATGGTCAGAGGGCTGGAATACCTCTCCTACAAGGAAAGGCAGAGAGAGGTGGGGCTGTTTAGCCTGGAGAAGAGAAGGCTCCTGGGAGATCTTATTGCGGCCTTCCAGTACCTGAAGGGGCCTACAAGAAAGCTAGGGAGGGACTTTTGACAAGAGCATGGGGTGATAGGACAAGGGGTAATGGCTTCAAACTGAAAGAGGGTAGATTTACGTTGGATATAAGGAAAAATTATTTTACAATGGTGGTAGTGGGGCACTGGAACAGGCGGATGTTGTGGATGATCCATCACAGGACGTGTTCAAAATCAGATTGGATGGGGCACTGATCAGCTTGATCTAGTGAAATACATCCCTGCCCAAGGCAGGGAGGGTGGACTAGATGAAGTTTGAAGGTCCCTTCCAACCCAACTCATTCTGTGATTTTACAGTTCTGTGATTCTTTGTCACTGTTTGAAGAGGTTAACAACTTGTCTGATCCTTTGGATGCTTACCATTCCCTTTTACACCTTCGTTCAATCCAAACAGTTTATCAGGAATACTTCTGTCACTGTTTTGGGTTTCTTAACTATAAAGTGTAAATTTGTTGAAAATGAAACTTTGTTGATAATGTATAAGTTTAATTAATTAACTTGTTATTGGAAACCGTTTCTGGGGTCCAGAATGAAATTCATATTGGGCAGGAGGGTTGTCAAATGACTCATTTCCCCTGTAGTACATCCAATCAAAGCTTGCCTGATTTGACTTAGGTGCTTGAATCAGGAACTATTTAAAGTGGACATTCTACCACCAGGACTGTGGTTACTGTAAAGTGGGATTCTTATTTGCCCTGACTGCAGCTCTTCCATATTACTTAAATAAATGTTTATTGGAGCAGCAAATTGGAGAAGTGCTTGCAATTGGACTCAGTGCAAGTTTATCATCCATAACTCTTTAAAATAAAGCAAGAAGAATGTATCTTTCTCAGAATTAGAACATTCTGAATTACATTTCTGTACCTCCAAAACAATTTCAGCAAGTTGCTTCCAACTTGCCACTACCTTCTTTTCAGGATATTACACTGTAATTTCAAATTCAAAATAGAAGAAAGTTGGAGACACTGCAATAATTCAGGAACAGCTGAGACAACTATAGAGGAAACAAGTATTATGCCCAGTAGAAGCACACTAAGTCCCACTGATTTCTGCATTAGTTACATACATGATAGATGTTTCACACAAAAGTGGTTCCTCGAGGATATGTCAGTAGTTTATTTCTCTGTACCCTAGTCTTAAGGAAATAGAGTAACACTTCAGAGTTTTCAGTTTTGGCTGCCACAGATCAAGAACATTGAAGCTGAGCTGGAGATTATCCAGAGGATAGTAACAAAAATAATCAGAAATCTGGTGTACCTGTTAGTTTTATTCTTGTTCTGGTTTACATTTAACCACTCAAAAAGTAGAAGTAACAACTAAAAGATTTACAAATGCAGTATTTGTGACAGGGCTACAAAACAGATTGTGTCAGTCTTTCTTTTTTCTCATCTTCCCAACTGAAATAAAAACCACGTATCTTTTTCATGATTTTATATGCCAAAGAGACAACATCTTGTATTATTTACGCTTGACCTCTCTTTTTGTAGAATAGTAATATGAGTGGGTATAAGAAAAAGTTCTTGCCAGAATTGTCTTGACTACAATTTTTTATCTGAAACATGAGGCCATAAAAGTGGGAAATACAGACACCTTCTTGAGGTCATATATAGTGACACACTGGGAGGAAACATAAATGCAAAGGATGTACAGCACTATTAAGAAATGCATTAAAATGACATTTTTCTTTATACATACTTGATATTAATGCTTAATATTTAATGCCAGGAAAAAATCTGTTATTAATATATTTGGTAAGAACCTACAAGTTTAGATGGGTATTAGAAGATAATAGGAAATTAACAGTGTGATAGGGTTCCTTAAATCTAACACAATCTCAGAAAGGGTCACCATATGTAATCTTGGCAACTGCATATTTATGTCAATTTTATTTAAACATATATAGTCCAAAATGCATATTACAAATCTTTAAAAATGTGTATGATTCATATTTCTCATGATATATATTTTGTAACATTATACCACAGCGTTTTAAAGAGGCTGCAATCACAATAAAGGCAACTTAAAGCCAAACATATAAGCTAATCAGGATATACAATAGAAATATTTCCTGCGAAAGACTTGAAGAAGAGGAGGAAAAGGCAAGGATGTGAAATATTGTCACATCCAACACCCAAGTACAAGAATTGAAAAAAAGAGCAATTCCTTGAATTGTTCCATTTTGCAATCATTCCATTTTGGACTTCAGAAATGCCTAGAGCAGTTATCATCAGTGATTCTGGTAAGGAACATGTAGCACCAGCAGTGTCCAACACATGTCAAATTCAACATCAGTTGCAAAATTTCACAAACTAGCTGAGATGCTGGAGTATCTAAGTCATACCATTATCATTAGTGGGTTAAGATTACTTAAAATCTGTTTACAGTGTCATTTTTAACTCTATTCTGTTTTGTAGTAAACAATTTTCAAATGTTTAAAAATTTTGTCTGTTGGTAAAGTTGGCTCTTACTGATCTGGCACATGTTAGGCTTTTCATTTCTTGAAGTGAGGCACTCCCCAAAGTTAAGTTACCACAGCACTTGTGTACTGTTCCATATTTAACACAACATTCAGGAGATAAGGGAAGTTCACCCACTTCTCTACACAGAAAAGTTCTAGGTTTGGTCATGGTCATTTCCAGTTTGGATGAGACATCTTCCTGTGAGTAACATTGACCACAGGCTCCTTAGCAGGCAGTAACATACGAGACCTTGTAACAATCTAGCATTTTTATGTTGTCCAAAGAAAAGATATTTGTACGAAAAGGAGGAAAAGTTATTATAAATTCATTCTTTCATTTCCCCTAAGGAGGAAATCTGTACTGAGGTCTGAGTTTTCTTTGATTTTTGCCTATTTCTTCCTTTTCTGCACTCCAAAATATTTGAACAAGATCATTAGGCTTAAGGGTGGTTTTTTCAGCATTACTGACTGGATAATAATGGAAAAAGGTTTCAGGCTGTGCTATGAATAGAATGAATCACAGAATCCCAGTATTTCAAGATGGAAAAGACTTCTTAATTCATGTACTCCATCCTTTTGATCAAGAGACTCATTGTAAAGCAAAAATTTTTCTATTGACTGAAATTAAAGAATTGAAGATCTTTTTTTAACATTGTTTCCTAAAGGCTTTATTTAACCAAAAGTAAATGGGAGTCTTACTATCAAAGATGACTTTTATGCTATGTCAATAAATAAGAACCAGAATACTTCTGCTACTAAGAGAAATGAGACATTTGTTTATCTAAACACTCCTTTCGCTAAGTGTTAAAATACAAAATAATGCAAAAAGTTTATGAGCAAAACATTGAAACAAAGCATATTTTTCTTTTTAATTTTGTTTGGTAGAACAGAAGGGAAAGGTCTCAAACCCTTGTGCTTTCAGTTCCATTAAGCAGATGTGTTCACTCATGTTCTCCCACTTCAAAGATTTTTCCTACAATATTTATTTATATGAATTGCTGAAAGTTTTCTAGTTGCCTTGTACTTAGAGCTACTGCAAAATACATTTTTAAACATCATAGGAAAGAGGAGATGAATCATTTTCATTTTTGCTAGTTCCAAAATATGTCATAATGACTTTAACAGTGTAAAAATCTCTGGATTACCTCTGGCAGGGGAAGGGGATGAAGGAGGGAAGATGTTGGGTTTTTTTCTCTGTATTAACATCAACGGAATCATCTGGAGTTCATCAAGTATAGGTCTGTTTCTAGTATCAGTATTTTATATGCTTTATATACATGCTTTATATACGGTATGAGGCTACTAAATTGGAGCATTTTTTTCTCAGCTTGACCTCATTAACTGAATAATATAGGCTGCTAAGACCTTCACAATTTTTTCCCTATAGCTGCCATGCCCATATGGCTTGCCCATCCACAGATTCTTTCTTATGGCATCTGTCAGTATCAATAGGCAACAGCATTTCAGATTTCATGAGATGCTGCGCAACAAGGGAATGGGACAATATTGTCGGTTCAAAATTGACAAAATATGTTTGTCTCATAAAGCCACCCTTTGTTCATATACATCTAGTCATCCAAGAGAAATGTTGGTATAAAATATTTTCAGCTAAACTGTAGCCCATTGTGTACAGAATAAAAATAAAGTTGTGGTGGGACATAGCTAGTACCATAGTACTGGGAATCAGGATTATTAAATATTCCTCTAATCAGTTTGTCCTGGTAAAATCGTTGTGTTGGAATAATACCGTAACTAAATGGAGGATTTTCAAGGCTTTCTTGAAATTCTGCAGATTTCACAGTACTGGAAGAAAGCAGATATTTTGCAATGGTAGCTAGGGCCTCTCCTACTACTGACACAGTAACATGGATCATTCTGAAGCTATGCTGCTGTCCACATTGCATACATCTGGCTTGAATTCTGACTTAGAGAAAACATTAGAAACAAAGCAGAATCCTTACTCTCCACCACCCTATGAGGCTCAGAAGATTTTTGTTTCCCTCCCTTTGCCACTTGTCAATATCCAATTTTCCTGTTAGTTTCTTTCAGTACAGTGACCAGGTGATGTATGATGTAATTCTCCAATTAAAAACATGAAAAATCTGGCCCAGAAAACTCTTCTTTGGACTTGTAGGTCCTGAAGAACTTCCACTAGCTGACTATAAACCATGCAAAATTTTCCTGCCATGAACACTAAGAAAGGAATAAAACTTTGCCTGCTGTCATCATTGTCATTTTCAAGGGCTGGGACTCACAGCACAGCTGAGGTGAGAGGGCACCTTTGGAGATCACCTAGTCCAGTCTCCCTGCTCAGAGCAGGACAAGCTAAAGCATATTGCTTGGGGCCATGTCCATTTTGGTGTTGAATTTCTCCAAGAAAAAGACTCCACCACCTCTCTGGGCAACATTTTCTAGTGTTCAACCATTCTCAAAATTAAAAAATATATATATATATTCTTACATTTAAACAGAATTTCCTCTATTTCCAGTTGTGCCCATTGCCTCTTTTCCTTTTGCTGTGCAGCAGTGAAAAGACTCTGGCTCCACCTTTTTTACATCATCCCATCAGGTACTTATACACATCGATAAGATCCCCCAGTGAGCGTTCCCTTCTCCAGGATGAACAAAGCCAGCTCACTCAGCCTGTCCTCGAGTGTCCAATGCTCCAGTCCCCAATAATTTTTGTTCACCTTTGCAGGACTTGCTCCATTACATCCATGTCTCTCTTTACTGGGGAGCACAGTATTGGGCTCTGGACTCCAAATGTGTCTTATCAGTGCTGAGAAGAGAGGAAGGATCACCTTTCTCAACCTGCTGGCAATGACTTCCCTAATGCAGCTCTTACTGAGATCCCTTTCTGCAAATCTGCTTTCCAGATGCTTAGTAATGCAGTCACTCTTGAAACTGTCAGGATCTCCCCAGCAGTATCATTGGTGCCCTTGTGGAAGAGCAGAGGAAACAATAATAATCCAAGGGCCACTCACACCTAGGCAGCCTGTCTACAAAGTCCCAGATCTGAACTCCCAGCAACAGCAAACCTCCCTAGACAGTAGGTCTGGTCACCAGATGGTGCCTCCATCCACTAAAGCGGTGACCTGCCGACTGCTATCGCTTGCTGCTTCCTCCTAGTGCTCCTACATGACCCAGGCTCATCAGACTTGGTTGCTTTGTTGGAGTGAGCTCCTAGTTCCTCGACTGAACCCAGAGTACTGAACATATTCTGTAGCTGCAAATCTGCAAGTGGAGCATGAGCTATCCTCCTGTTGCCAGAAGTCATCTGTTTCTAGCCTGCACCATCATGGAAGTTCCCATTTGCCAACCTGGTGAACAGAGATTCTCTGGGTCCTTCCTTCGGAGTACCTGGGCATTCAGGCTATTGTGTCTGCAGAATCTCTGAGAAGATCTGATCGATCCCTTTCTCATCATCTCTGATGCTGTGCAGTCTGCTGACCTCCTCCCATCTTCCTTCCTCCCTTCTTTTACCTGGGGACACAGCTTCTCCACCAGTGCACAGGTCCTGCAGGAAAGACCATCTCCCCCTTCCTCAGGAAGACTGGAGCTTGTGATTTCTGCCTCTTACATGTTGCTTGTGGTAAAGAGGGTGTATAACATGTCAACTTCAAGACAGATATGTCCTGCAGAATACAAATCTACTGACGGTGCTGCACATCAGTTAATGGTGACAGGATCTTCATGGTGTAGCAATTTCACTCACAAAATCAAAATAGTTACCAAACTCAGCTTACCTAACAAGCAACAATGTCTGAACACATCACCCCCAGTCACGAGCAGGCATCCCATGATCTAGCAAAAATTCCCAATCACTTTTTTTTTTATTTTCCATTTTTTTTAAACCAGCTGCCTTGATTGCCTGCAGCCTTCCTCACAGATGTAGCTGTCACCTCCTCTGACCTCTGCTCTGTGGTCTTTCTCTGTTTATAGAGTCTAGGCACTGTGAATGTGAGCATCGTCTTAGCTGTTGTTTCGTATAACTTTATTGTATACATATTCTGTTTATTTTTATGTCTCATTGATCCCTGATCACATTTTTAACCTTAGATGAAATCATATGTCTCGTCTTCTTAATTTCTGTTTCCCTAGACTATCAGTTAAATAGCTTTGGGGTGAGACTTTCTTCTGTGTTTTTAATTCTGTGAAGTATTTTAAGATATGGTTTGTGAGAAGGAAAAAACAGTGTGTGAAATACATCTGTTCTCTATCCTTTGCACTCAGACTTGTAATTTGAATGTAATCTTATATTTTGCTGATTATAAAACCCCATGATTTTATTAGTCATTAAGCGCTGCTAACCTCAAGCACTCAAACACTGTGAGTAAAACCCCAAAAGTCTTACGGTGAAGATTAAAACCATGAAATCTAAAAATACATAGATGAGGACATTTCATTTCCTAGGTTAAAGCCTTCAGGGCATATTGAGGTTAAATTGTCAAACTTTTTGTGCAAACAGGAAGACTATAAATAAATCTCTTTTAACAAAAGTTTATCTATCTCTTTCCTTTCAGGAGCATGGACAATGAGAACCATACTAGTCACAGTATCATAATAAAAGCTGACAACATTGCCATTTTCTTCCTAGTAGGGTGAAGAGTTTGCTATTTTTGCTGCATGCTGATATTTTTTGCCAAGCCAGGATTTGAAGATAATGTTGAACCAGGCTTTATTTATTTCAAGTGTGATGGACATTAGGTCTTGTTCCAACGGTGGGGAGTAAACTCACAGGCAAAAACTGCTTCAGACAGAGAAGAAATGAAAAGAAATATCCTCTGTGGTGGTAGAGATTTTTATCTATGGAGAAGAGGCTCAGCAGTACAGCCATTCAATGCACAAAAGCTGAGACTCAATGCTTCTGGAGAAGTAAGAGGGGGAAAAAAGGACAGGGAGGGGAAATCTAACATGGAATAGTGGAGCATCATTTTAGAATGTATTACGAGTAGAAAATTGGGTCCACATTTCTTTTTCCACCATCTCAAGCTCTAGCCATCGTTATTTGTTAATATAATTGGATAGACAAGCTATGTATTTGGATGTTTTTGGCAGTTTTGCTGTCTCAAATACAGCTTTCACAAGCTACATGGTCTCCCCGCACTTGAACGGCGACTAACCAAATGGCTGCAATCCAGTCAAGGAATGGAAACGATTAAGAATCATTTTGGGATGTATACACACACGTAATGATAGCTATGTGGCTTCTGTAAGGCCAGTCTCTCTTGAGTTATAGCAAGATCATTATTTTTATAAAGGGGGAATAGGGTTATGGGTATACTTCAGCTGTTGTTGTTCTGAACACGCAGTGACTGTCATACTCTATCCATACCTAAGCAGTGAACATGGGTAGGGTCCTCAGCACAAAGGCTCAAATATTTGATGAAGATTGAGATCTGCAGAAAGCATGCAGAAGACAAGCCAACCTTCTGGATACCTTGGGTCTAATCTGAGAAAGCACATATCTTAATTGCAAGATATAAAACACTCACGGACATCTTCATTCCTCTCAAATGCTACTTGGACGGAATCTGTTTCTTAGGGTGTATCCTGCCCATACTGCTTCTCTTAAATGACATCCAGCTCAGAGAATCACCAGGTATAAAGGAAAAAGTGGTCTCTCTGAGCTAGAGCCACAAAATGATCTACAAGCTGCAATAACGAAGCATCATAAATCTATTTTTTTTGGCTAAGCCACATTCACAACCCTGTATTAGGTGACAAGGCTTTCAAAGTGATGCCAGGGAAGTATTACACATCTCAAAATGAGATTCAAAACAGTGAAGTCTCTGGGGAGGGAACCACGTAGAACTGAACAAAAAGGAATACCTACGAACACATCCTAAATCTTGCCTCTTTTTTACACCTGCAGAAAAATAACCCCTGAGTTAGGGGTCATTTCCTGAACACAGGTACCTACAACCTCTCTTTCAAAAGGATGAGCAGAATTATTCTTTTCTTTTTATGTCCAATGGGAGTAAACTACCCCACCGTTACTCTTCCCTCCACCTCACACTGTAACCCCCAGCACAAATCTGATTAGTCTCCTCAACCAGGATATGGAAGAGACAGGCTGAAATTCTCGCCTCTGTCTGAGGACATTTCAAACCACATCCTCCAGCTTCTCAGGAAGGCATCTTCAGCACAAGGCAGTTATGAACCAGTTACATTCTCCATTCCTCTGGTTGAAAACACTCTGTTGCACAAAAATAAACAAACAAATCAAGATGCATTGGAACAGCAAAAGCAAAAAAAATGAGAGTGATTCTTCATCCTGGTGTTCAGGACTGTCACAGGAAGGGAACATTGTCAGGTTCCAGTCTCAGTCCCAGTGTCAAAGCCTGCTTCTGCATTTTATCCACTGCCTGCATCAGATAAAATGTATTTAATATTATGATTTCACATTACGTTTGCCACATAGACAAAGGATCCGTTCAGTTTTCATTCTTTACTCAGTTTCTATGTAAGGAAAAAGGCACAAATATAGCAACATGTCAGTTCCTTGCAGAAACAGCATGGAAAAAACTGTAGAATTCATCTACATTTAACTCACTCTTCTTACTATCAGTAAGCTAATATTTGAAAATAGACAATAAAAATATCCATTAACAACTGACAGAATATAGCTCAGTTCCTACAATGAAGAACCCACTCCGGCCACACATAGTTTTAAGAGATTGCTCCCTTCTTTTTTAACCATCTGTTTGTAATAGAAACCAAGCTACCATACAACACAAAATTAGGTTAAATACAGTGGTGAGGAATAAGGAATTTGCAAAACACTAAAACTCAAGCACACATTTTACCGAAGAAAGTAGTTTATCTTTTTTCTTTTGATGTACTCAAGGATATTTTCCTAACTATAACCTAACATCTTAAAAATCTAGGGATATATTGTATTTTATTTCTAATTCACATTTGCAATACAAAAAAATAAATCTAAGAACAAAAAACTTATTAGATTATTTCAAACTAAATAAAATCTTGAATTAGCTGATTAAAGCTGGAAACAGACATTCTGACCTCAGCATAATTAAAACACCCTGCAAGTTATATAGCAAAAGATTGCTGGCTTCAGGTACTGCTTGTTAAATGTGTGCTGTTCTTTCCATAAAACATAACTTAATTTTCTGTATATGGTTTCAATTTGTTCAACTGTCTGTATAAATTACCAGTATTACATTTTAGTTTTCCAGGGGAAAATACAGTTGAATTTCACGTCAAGAAATGTTTACTTTTTAAAATTCTTTTCAGTTCTTTACCCCACCCTGCTCACTGGAGCTGCAGTTTTTCCTTGTGTATTTCCAAGTCAATACCATCCAAATACAGGCTTCTCTATGTTGCCATTTTTATGTGTAGCAGTGTCTCCTAGGAGCAGTAATAATCCTTGTCAGCCCTTGCACAACCCCTGATCAAAAGAAACAAATTATTTAGGCTTATACTTCTTGGCTCTCGCTCTTTTCTTCAAAAAATGTCAGGATATCTCAAAGATCAGGAGATGAGCAGGTCTTTGTTCATTAGTTTGCTCTTTGTTCCTCACACCCTAACCTCCTCCTTCAGCAGGATGCTGAGAATTCTGGCCCCAAACCTCCCAAAGAGTAAACCCATCGATACGAATGAGACTCCTGAGGTGCTGAAAGTTAAATATGTGCTTAAGCTCTTTGCTGGATAATGGCTGGAACCTTCAGCACTATATGAGACTAAGATCTGGGTGAGTTCCTGTACCTTTTATAGCTAGAGAAAATGGCCTACTTCCTTCATGTAACATAGGATCAGCAGAAGGGTCTTCTGTCTGAACCAAGAAGTTTAGGAGGAAATACATGAAGAAGGAAATACGATCAGCAATTTTCAAAATTTAATTACTTAAAAATTTAAAAAAAACCCACCACGTTGCTATATTATGTTTCATTAGTAATAGGTCCAAATCAGAAAATTCACATTATTTTAGGACATGCTGGTTTGAACTATACAAGAGAATTATTGCTAACTCCACATGTTTGGATAGAAACACTCATGATGTGAGAGGTTTAGTTTGGAAATATTCCCATGTTACACTCTTTCATTAAATAAGTAAACACCTTGGATTTCAAAATTTTGCCTTAGTCAGTCCTCCAACTGTTCATTTTTGCAAAATTAGTTCTGATGTGTCAGCCTGTGGTCACAGGACACATCAAAGAAAAGGTGCCAAAGACACAAATGCAAAGCCCTTAGGCCACCAACCACCCATTAGAAAAATGGTCCTTCGATTTGTGTTAAAGGATTGTCACTAGCATGAAACCAGAAGATCGTAATTCCATTCACACTGTTATCAGTTATCTGTATCTTTGACTCCATTCGTTGCTTTGTAAGAGAGGTAGAGCAGTCCTGATACCTATCTCTATTCAGCATGGGATTTCAGGGCAAAATCACTGTAAAAAGGGGGCAGGTGGCAAAAGGAACAAGGCTTCCCACAAACAAACTTAATTACCTGAGAAATATGGCAAGAAAAACTTGGCACATGAGCGAACAGCATCTAGAGATCTGGTCCTGCCAACATGGAGGACCCGCTTTTCCACTTTCTTATGCTTTATAATGTCATGCTTATGTGAAGAAATTAGAAATTGCTTTACTCATGCTGGTAGCATTTTTCACTCACTTTTCACAGGGGTAAATAATGGCTCATGATTGAATGGAGAATGACGTGTGCATCATTTGGCTTGTGCTTCTCCTTTGAAAAATAGAAAGTGTTCCAAAATTTCCCCATCTCACCAAGAGGCCAGGGCAATGACTAAAATATCTGTGTTCTCAGTCTCTTTCATGTAGGTGGGTAGATACAAGTATGAGTGTGTGTGTATATTTATGGAGAGAGAGAAAAAAGACAGACTACTTCAGACCAAGGATTCATCACCTGTCAAGTAGAAAAATACTCATTTACCTCAGCAGTGAAGTATCAGGATCAAACTTTCTGACAATCTCATTTAGAATACTTCCTATTTAATAAATGGCAAATAATTTTACATGCACATCTCTGCTTTTGTAATACTGTCGTTCTTGCTTTTTTTGTTGTTTGACTGTCATGCCCACTAACTTCTTTTGATGTTGCAGGTACCCAGAAAGAAAGTAAAGCTCAATGACATTTTCCAAAATGTTTCAGGGTCCTGTCTCTAAAAAAATATCAGTGGAAAAGGAAAAAGTTTTTTCTGTACTGACTCTTCCTTTAATAAACATGCAACACCCATGACAAGAAGAAGAATAGTCTTTTCTAGCTGATTTAAAGAAGGTAAAGCCATGTTTACAGCAACACATTCACAGCACATTTTGCTAGGAAGGTACAGAAATATCTGCAGAGGTTTTCTGAAACAATTGAGAAACTCCAGGCTGTTTTTCTGCCTTGTACTTTGTGCAGTCACTGTACTGAGCAGGCTGAAATGCTACTTCTTTTATTTGATAGTGGTTCAAATCAAGATTAAACCACTCTTTAAGTTTTGAAATGCCCTTTCGTAAGGTCTCTACTACTTGGGTCTCCAAACTGTACCCCTCTCAGCTAAACATTCTGCTAGATATTTTGCAAATAATTACCTGATATGCAGATCCTTGCAGGGGAAAGGACTAGAAAATCACATCTCTGGGTATTATAAAGTGAATTATAGAGGAACAAAGAGGCGTTTGAGTCACACTGATAATTATTGTTAGTTGACCTATTTCAGCCTTTGACAATTCTCCCCTCTCAATACAAAAGTAATTCAATATATAGTTGCAACAGCATGATTACAAAAAATAAATAACTAACTAACCCCTAATGGTCACTGATGAAGTAATTCTTCTCCTAACTGATTTACTTCTACCAAGTCAACCTCCCAGGTGCCCTGGCAAAATATTAGTTCTCTATTAACCAGCTAATGCCTCTGGACAGTAGTTCAGAAAGTAGAGTGCATTATTACAAAACAGGGAAACATTACAAACTAATGGAGATTCTTTACCCATAAATTAAGTATAATGAGCTAATTCCACCCTGAATATAAACCCCTGAATAGCAGAATTAATTTGATCATGTGTTTATTTGTCGAGGAAACGAGGCAATAAGAAAACAAGAAGGTAATGCCAAGCTTGGTGTCAATAAGTTACTGGTTGTGCAGAATACTTTCTAGAGATTGTCCACAACAGTTTACTTTTGAGAAATTATTATGCCAGCAACTCTGCCAAGACTGAGCAGAGCACAGTGCTACAGATGCAGATATTAGACTAAAGGCTAGTAAGGTTTATGTACCTGGGGTGCTATTCTTACATGTACTGAGATTATTGACTTTGGTGACAGCACAGGAAATGCTCATGCTTTTATGAGGATGTACTTCATGTCCTAGTCACAAACTGGCCTTGTTCTGCAGTTCCAGATGGCTCCTGTTCTCTCACCACGTAACGGTCCCCCTCTCAGCTAGCGGCCACAGCCCTCAGCCCAGTGTTGGGCAAGAGACCTGCAGCACGCTGAATTAACCTTGTGCTGAGGACTGCAAAGTTTTACACAAGTTATGCTGAGAAGGCATGAGACATTCCTCATTCAGTTTATATCTTGTTGGCATACAGATCACATACAGGGCTTTGTAAATACAGAAAGCAACTGTTGTTCAAATCTGATGGTTAATGACTTTCCCATCTGTTGGCTGGGAGTCAAGGGCCGTTTGAACACCACTTAGCACAACGTGTAGAGAGCACTAACGCCACCCATAAACAGCCCCTGGTAACTTATCAAACAGCTTATCCACATATACAGCTGTTTCAGAAAGCCACATTTGCAGAACGTTTGAGTTTATCACTCATAGCTTTCTCTGCATACAAAAGTCTACCAGTCTAAGTCTTCAGGGAATCTAAAGGAATGAGCACTCAAGGACTGTACATAGTTTTCACATCTCCCAGTTACCACTGATCAGTGGTGTATTTGTGAAACTCCCAGAGCAAGCTCTTGTAATCAACAGCTGATAAAAACTGTGAATTATCGAATATCGAGCAAAAGATTGCCTAAGTTGAGGAAAATGTCACAGAGTTCAAGCCTGCAAAACACACCTCACTCTTGCAGCCATTTAGAAAAATGTGTACTTAATGACAAACAGCTCCAGAAGTACCACTGATGACTTCCTGAGCTCAAAAAATTTGTTGCAAGATGGAGTGAACTGACAAAAGTGCAATGTCATTGCAGGAAGCCAGAATCATTCACTGTAAATCCAGAACCAGGACCTGCTGGTGAAGTTTTCTTTGCTTCTCTATTTATAAATACTACATTTTGTGACCTCTCGGCTATGCAAAGCAGATACACATTTTCTTCTCCTCAACTTTTTCTTCCAAAAGCATCAGACACCCTGCAAGATGTTTCAATTCGTGTGAAACACCCATCTCCCAAAAAAACAAACAAAAGGCCCGGAAACATTTGTTTTATTTTTGAAAGGTATCATGCTATTTTTTCTAATGAGATTAACTTTTGCAATAAAGGAAACAGGAAGCAGCTGAGCAAAGGGGACAGAAAGGTAAAACTCATATAGTTTTGTTTCTACTCAATGTTTTTAAACCATTCCCCATCCCCCCCAAACTACCACAAATCAACTCTCAAAAAATTGCGCAACTGTACTTGTTTTGAACTGGAAAGATCTCTTTCAGATGAGCAGAGAAAGAGACCAGAAGATGTAAAACTAACCAAGACAAACAGAAATGGAGTAACCAAGACAAACAGACATAGAGTGACGTATGTCTGCGCAACCACAAGCAAAGCTCTCACCCAGTGTGCAAGAAGTTAGTGCTTCAGTGACAGAGGCAAACTCCATTCATGCAGAGTTTTTGAATGTACACTAAGAAAATTAGGGAACAATTAGGGAATAATTAGGGAATAGTCTCATAAAACACAGATTATATTCAGAAAGTAGATATGCAAATCTGAAGTTCAGAACAGTGAGTTGTGAGAGAAAACAAGAAAAACACAAACAAAAAAAAAGCCGAAAGAAATTCCAAGTAATCACTTTACAAGAAAAAACAGAAGAAAATTAAAAATATTCCAATGTGCAAACAAAGAGTCAGTTCAGAATAAAACTCAGTTGTTTGCATATTTTATTCCAAAAGTTCTAGCTATCTCCACCCATGTACTAATGTGCTTTCCAGGTAAAATATATCTGCACAACAATACCTCTAATAGACTTCATGGAGCCAGCTGAACTCCCTTCCCTGACACAGGCACCACTACAGTCAGAAATCTAGATGTGTAGTGTATGGCCAGAAATTGGATTTTTCTGCTTTTTAGTGCCCAGGCAGATGAAGAGAAATAAAATAGGATATTAGATATTTTGACTTTCCATTTAAGCTAAATTATGTTTATTTTTAAATAAGCTCTTTGCATTCTTTCAGGGACTAGTGTCATCCAATAGGATAAAACAATGTTAGGAGAGCATTAAATGCAACACAAGCCCCCAGAAAGAGACCACAGAAATGACCATTTGCTGGTCCAGCCGCTTTGACTAGACTCGGTGCCAGGACAAGTTGCAGCAGTGTGACAACTCATCTCACACAGTAAAACCCCACACAGCAATTCTCCCTCACAGTAAGACTTTAATTCCAAGTGAACTATTTTTCCCCATCATCTATAAAAGAGGAAATACTCCTTTGCCCTTCCAATCCTCCAAATGTAGATTGATTATCACAGTATCTCAAAAGAAAATGACCAAAATCAGAGAAGGCCAAGAAACTCATTGGGTTGTTTTCTTCCCATTTTATTTTGAAGCAGGTAAAGGTATTTTGTACACCTGTCCTTTTAGACATAAGGCTGTAGTTGTAAGGGTGGCCTCAAAGCAAGGATCAAGGCCAAATATTATTTGTATATTTACATGTGCATTCATATATTTTTAGGCACGTTTATATATTTCTAAAGTGTCCTCGGATCCTACTGTGAAAAAGCCCATCTAGTGCACCCAAGAAATTAAATTCAGATACCCGGTATTTTAAGTTGCTTTCACTCGTACCTGCTGTGCCCTTGCTGGGTCTATGCCCACAGCTCCTGCCTGCCTTTGCAGGAATGCCACTGGGAAGCTCAGGGAGGGCAGCTTGAACCCAGGCTGCCTACAAGGACAATGGGTACGTCTGCACCAGCGTCCCACAGCGCCCTGTGCAAGCACAATGACACCAGGCATCACCCCCTCTACCCGACCCTCTTCTCCACCACCATCCAGCCCACCTGCACACTCCTCCGACCACCTCTGCACCCCTCCGAACTTCAGCTGTGGCGGCCAAACACAGCTCTGAGCTCGTAGAATTTAAATGACTCCCAGGACAATTAAACTAAGATACAGTGTAGAGGTTATTGCTATATTTACTGCCACTTTGGAAATTTCCAATTGAGTGAAATATTCAGCAAAGAAAGCTTCAAAAGGCTTGATACATTTTACCGATAAAATCTGGTATGTTAAGCATCTTTGTATGCCAAATTTTGTTACATTATACTTTGTTTCTTCTCCATTTCAGATATCCTATAAGAAAGCATCCAAGTCCTTTAGTAACTCTTTTTTTTTTCCAAAGACTGTGCCTAAAAATGAGGAAAAATTGTAAAATGTACAACTTTCCTTACTTGAAGTAAGTGTGAAAATGGCAATGGGTGGATCAGATAGATACAAATCTAGTTTCTGCAGAGCACAGCTGGAAGAGTAGAGATCTAAAAGCACAAATTCAGTGCAACAGCAGTAGTCTTCTAAAATCTCAGACATAATGCAAGTTCATGGCAAGCAGCTAAGGTTCATATGACCCATTAGTCTTTGAATAAGTTTATTTTTCTAGGCTTTTGAAAAGCTTCAATTCATCGCTGCCTCTACAGTCAGTTTTTGTTGTTGTTGCTGGGGGCTTTTTTTCAGTAAAAGCATCTTCGCTCGTTTTATTGAAGGGTACTTTTTGTAGATCATCTCATGGAAAAACTCCATTTAATATTTTTAAACTACCCTTGGGAAGAATCTCTTTTGCCTGAGGACACATCACTGGAGTTAGAAAAAAGTGCTCCAGAGTTATATGTACATCCAGAGCCCCACACACAGCATTCTCCTATGGGTTCCGCATTACAGAAACCACAGAACAGCCATTCACTGATATGTTTTTAATTATGTATATTTTTTACTTTACTTGTGGTTTTCTTGTAGCTTTTACTTCTGTGACATCACTTTTTCTTTTTTACATTGAGAGCTGGGGACAGAAGGGGAATCAGATCCCATCTGCCAGAAACATTGGGAAGGATTTTTCAGATCAAGACAGGAGTTTGCAGTCCTTCTTTCTATACATTTCCTAACAGTGACAAATATTCCTCCTGTTCCCTCCCAAACTTCTGTGTTGTATCTCTTTGAACTGTGCATCTGTACACTTTAGAGCACAGTCAGTTCTAATAGCATTAGACACATCAACAAACAGATCAAATGATGTGTTGTCTTTAGGAACTGATTATTTGATGCCTGAAAAAAAAAGGGCTTTTAGGATGTTCTGTTAAATTTTGCTTACAAAGTAACCCAAAACAAAAATCCTGCTTGTGAACTTTCTACTACTATATTTTTGTTGCGCAAAGGGAAGAAAGCTCAGGATAGGTGGCATAGGAAGTACTTCACACCATCTTTACCCGGAGAGCTGCTCCTGCACTTACTCCTACTTTCACCTTCCTTCTTGCTGACAAGGGAGTTTGTCAGACACGTGTGATTCACATGTAAAAAAAACCTGAATAACTGCAGTGGCAAGGAAATGGTAAAAGTCCGTAAATACCGAGTGTGGCTCCCATAACACATAAAAGAAAACAAACGGAACTCTATCTGGAAAATATCTTTCTCACTGTGCTGGAAAACGGAACATCATGTCACAATGATTCACTGTTACACGCTGATTTGGAGTGAATACATGGACAGTGCACCAGCAAAACCCTATTATCTATGCAGCCCAGCACCGAGCAGGCATGGGGCAGGCTATGCCATTAAGGCCCGCGCACGGTGCTCCAGGACCTACAAAGGGCGTTTCAGGCCATGCGCTGACTGCGTGCCTTCCATTACACTGAGTGTGGGGTCCAGCATGTCCCCCAGCTGTTTCATCATATCTGCCATTGCTAAGTTCTCCGAGCCAACAAACTCAGTTTTTCTCCTACTCTTTGTGATACAACATGAACTTTCCTTGTTTGGTTTATGTTCCAAGAGACAAATGATGGAGAAAACATTTCTGAAGCTCTCTCATTTGTCAATGACAAATGCAGAGATTTATATGAAACACCAGCAAAATGGAAATATTGACTCTGATGTTTCAGTTCAGATGAAAATTACTACCTAGGTGAAAAGTGTCATTATTGTTATGAATCAACTGCACACATGTCACAAGCATAACAAGGTAACGTTTACTGCCAGTAATCTTTGCAATAACCATAGTTTCCAATGGGGACTCTTTAGTTAACGATCAGACTCTATGGGTGAGGTTTCAAGAATTGTCTACGTAAATTTGGTGCCAGCTCAGAAGGAAAATTGCTGAGAAATGGGTGCCTAACTCCCACAGGGCCTTTGAAAAAATGCTCATCTTGCATTAATTGGAAGTGGGGAAGAAGCAGAAATTCAATATAGTGTCACAACAAGAGCACAAGAAAGAAAATGGCATATTGAGCAACTGAAGGAAAAGTTCTGTGTCACTGAAGGACAAATTGTTGCAGAATTTTTTATTTACTGGCATTGTACTTTACTTCACCGCCAGGAGACAGCAGAAATTAAAAAATATGTCCTACAATGTCTCAGATCCTTCCTTTCTGTTCTCCAGAGCCCTTAGTGGCAAACTCCATTCAACCACAATCCTATCTCCAGCATTACTCAACTTTAGAGAGTAAAGAGGAGAGACAGACAGATACCACAGGGAGGGGACCAGGAGGACAGCGGTACACACTGCTGCTTGAGTTTCTCTCTGCCTTACATCACAGTATCATTGTCTGTATTTTTCAGGATATATCTGGAGGGAAAACTGCTAGAACTGTTGACGATAGAGATCGGGGTGATGCTGATGAGACAGATTTCAAGAAAAAAAAATACTTCCCACAGCATCACCTCACTTTTAGTCATCCATCCTTACGTAGTTAAGTAGCTCTTCAGGCCTTCTGTACTCCTCATGCTTCTGGAAGTTCATTTAATGACAGCATGAAACCCACTGATTTGCATCTGAAATGAGATTGAATATGGCGTGAGGCCAGATATTGACCCACACTTAGTGAGGAAATATTTTTTACTACCTCACAAGCTTTCCTATCACAACTCTGTCCCTGAAACATTTGCTGGGGTTTTTTTAAACAGTTGAGACAGCAACAGAAGTCACCATAGGAGCCCCACGGGTGTCTCATTCTCTGCACTTGCTCCCTCCACTGCACTTGAGAGACTGAATATTGTCTTGCCACTCTAAAGTCCTCCCTGGGTTTTACTCTAATTAGCAGTTCCTTCCCTCCCCTCTAATGGCTGTAAAAGGACGTTTACTTTTCTGTGGAAACAGCAGTGAACAGGGGCACCAGGTCCTAGGGACGACTGGAAATAGTTCAGGGACCACGCACAGCTGGGAACTTACCCCAACAAGAATCCAAGCAGCAACGCATCTGTGAAAGCAACCACATTTCCTTAAGTAGATCAAGGGTTGAGTGAGAGTATTACTGCTCTGTCCAGTTTTGAATACTTCAAAGACCGCTCGCACTTCTGAGCATAAGGGGCATGATACATAGTGAGATTAAGACCTGTAGTAGCAATTCAGAGACCACTGTAACATTTTAGGCAGTTTGAACTGCTTTTACAAATTTTACTAATTTTCAAAAAGTCCATAATAAAATGCATCCTGAGTCCCAGTTCTGCATCCATATGTAACAAAAATATAAATTTATCTTAAAAAAAAAATTTCTTTAATGATTTAGTTTTCTCATCTTGCTATTTTGTGAGTCTCCAAATTAAATCTGTGGTAGAGCAATGGGCTAACAAGGATTGTGCCCAGTTTATGTTAGGAAACAGCTGGCTGCAAGACAAAATATTTTATGGGAACCTTTGTAACTCTGTGGGTGCCAACCCTCACAATGATTTCTGACCTTTCTCCTGCACACAGCTCCTCAGCACACTCTAGCAAATGCTGCAGATTTGCACAAGAAGAGCTGAAAAACCTAATGATGACCAACAGGCTTTTCTGAGTGTGTTTTTTGCATGTCTTTCATTTCATGAACATTTGTTTCCTCTTATTTTAAGTTGTTCTTGTTGAGCTTCCTGTTTTCCCCCTTAGTAGGAGCCTGCAGTGGAAGTGGTCTGGTGCCAGGGAGAGGAGAAAGGTGATCATGTGGAGCACCTTCTTGAGACCAACAGACTGGAATTAAAAGAGAAAATCACTGGTTAATCTAGTGCCCTGATCCTAGCATTTTAATTAGGGTAGAAAGATTCTTCCATTGCTGAAACTCAATGAACAGGTAAATATCAATTATTTTGCAACAGGGCTCCATTTTTTCTTAAGAAAAAGTACTTGGTTAAGTTGAAGGCAGGTGCTAGTCAGAGAAAATTATCCTCCCTTCCAAGTTCAGCTTTAGGTTTCAACCTAGGTTTTGACGTACAAGTTATAAGAAGGTGGTAGACATGCAGTGGGATGAAAGGGTGGCAGGACAGCAAAACTGGAGAGCTGGCCTTGTTGTGACAACTAAATGAGTTCCATTTTTTTTTCTTCCTGCGGTAGTGATGTAATGATACCAAGGTGGAAAATGCTAAACTTGGCCTTGCTCAGAGCATATGAAATCCCAGTCCTCATGGGCTGCTGCAGCCTATGAAAAGGGGAATGTTACAGGCTTACAAGGAGACTGTAACCATGCCGGAAACCCCAGATGGCCTCAGTTAGATAAAGACAAGGTTTCAGCTGAAAAATAAACCCTGTGAGTATGAACCTGGAGCATTTGTGAATTACCCTACACAATAGTGAGTCTGGGACCCTAAAGGGACACCCCTCAGTATTGCCAGTATGAAAGAGGTATCTGGAAAGTTCTCGGGTGTAAGAAGACACAATTGGTCTGTGAGAAAGCAGTGGAAAAAACCAAAGCTGACGAATGTTTTTTTTCAGTAGGAATATTGGGAGTCTCAAGAGACCTCAAACCACTGTCTATGTTTTATTTTAGCTTCATCTACTGATACATATTGACTGCAGGGAACAATTTCTAAGCAATTTCCAAAAGTTTAATTGTCTATACATTTATACAGAATATACCAACATTCTGTAGTAAGGAAAGATTGGCAGCTAGGCTTGAAAGGCTAGATTAAGGATTTGAGATCCAACATTTGCAACAAGCTGACTGGGGCATTAAAAAAAAAAATCTATTTATTTTGCAAATAGTTCTTCTTTCTAGAGCCAAAAATGATCGTAAAAGAATTAGATTAGTAACCAGGAGTCCAAATAAGCTTATTCAGCTTATTTTACTGCTTGTGTTGATGACACTCTCTTTTGTCTTCATCCAGTAGTGGGAAGAGCTTTATCATCTTCTGGTTTGGAAAAAGACCCAAGCAGCTAATGTAAAAAAAATATATTCTCCAGTAGTTGCAGCATGATTAATTTTCCACCCCACGAGATCGCTGTGAGCTTGAAAGCACCCTAGAGCTTTATTTGCTACATTATAGTCATCAAGGATCATAAAGCATCTTCTTCCTTCCGCACCGCTAGCACTTCAGAGAGCCAGTATGGTTGAGTGGAATGAGCAAAGGGTTGAAAACCAGGAAATTTTTATTATAAACTTAAAACAGCTTTTGACTTGCCTTTGGCCTTGGTTAAATAATGCTGGACTCAGTTCTCTGTAGCAATACAGTCCTCTGCTCCAGCTAAAGGAATTATAGACTCTAGCCCATATGACACCCAGACATTGATATCTGCATTATAAAATGAGGACGATAATACTGATGTTTTTTCATCAGGCACTTTGGGATTTATTGGCGAGGAGCAGAAGGCAACAGCCAAAGATTTTAATTAAGGTCTGTAAATCATTTTCACTAGGACAGTCCATTCCCAGCAGCAGTGAATGATAAAAATGGGGTTTAGGCTGCCCCTGCAACCCCCTGCAGCAGTAACCCTGCATACCTTAGAGGTATGGTGGTGACCTAGGGGTATGGTGGTACTTAGAGGTACCTAAGTCCCCCCAAAAATAGCAGCGCTAATCACTGTAAAAGTTTATAAGCTTACCCAAACGCAGTTCAGCTCTTCCATCAATCTGCAGTTCTTCATCTCCTATGAGGTAAAGGCAGCTGGCCAAATAGCAACATGCCCTGGGACAGAGGCGGACAGACTGAGACAGGGTAGGTAGGACCACGCCATGCTCATTACCTTTATTACTGCCACCATGGAAATATGCCAGAGAAAAGAGTACCTGTCCAGAATGCATCACCATGATGGTACTGCTCCATCCCTGGAGGTCTTAAGTGGCCTCCAGGGATGATTCTTCGAGAAACAGTTCCTACTGGGGAATGTGTAGGAGGGGGAACATCAGAGACAACAATGTACATGGCCTATACACAGAGCTACTATATGATGGATCCCTGAAACTTTCATATGTATTTAGAGAGCTGCACAGTTTGGAGCAAGACAACAGATTTACTGCCCTCCACAATGGTGAACACAGTCACACAAAAGCCATCAGGACTACTAACAAAAGCAAAAATTAGACAAGACTTTCAACATCAACATTCCAGTGTTAACCTGGGTCAGTTCTGCCCACAGTTGTGCTAGAAAGAAACAGCTATACTAATATATTCACGACAGGACATTCAGCACTACTTTAAAGAAAATGTGTTTCTCATCAGCATCTTCTGGTTCTGCATCCATAAGTTAATTATTCTTTAGACATTCTGTCAGGTGACACCTAAAAAAAATTGTACAAATAATTATCTTCATGTTTTTCAGGGTGGTTTTGTTTAAAGAAATTAAAAAAACAGTATGTCATCTGAAGTTAAGTCTCATCTGCATCTTTTTAAAATACCGTTATACTGAATTTTTCCCCATTTATTTCTACTCACATAATTTTTCCCATCCTATCCTTCCAGCTGCGTGCTTCTCCACATGAATGTTCTAGACGCCAGCAGAGCTCTGTTTGGATCCATGACTTTCACCAAAAATGCAAAATAAAACCCAGCAGTGTATGAAATACAAAATACAATTTTAGCAGTGAAAATTTCTGAGGTATATTTCTCCCAGTCTACTTTCCTATCAAAAATATTTAACTGGGTTAAATGTAGCATTGATCTTCATTTCACATATTGGATGTATCTTGCTGACAGCCTGTAGATGTCTAGCTCCCTGCTATACTCAGTCATCCCTTCAATTTCCTTTATGTTCACTTTGTTCGGTTTCTGAGGTGATGAATTTAACACCTGGTACTATTTTCCTCAGGCCTCGTGTTGTTCTCCTAAGGATATCAAGGCAAGCCACAGCCTGTGAGTGTTCATGTTCAGTGTCATCCCGACTCTGGCAGCTGAAGACAGCATTGCACCATTTAAAGAGATTAATTTTCTTGAGATGGACATGGCTACTAGTCTCTTTTCCAGCTGGACAGAAAAATCAGGTTGTCTCACCCCAGCTAAAAGATAGTTTAATCCTCAAGCCCTCGGTCTTCCATAAATACGTCTAGAGAGCCACTGCTAGAAATTCCTTGTCGTTTACGTCATATCTTGTAAAATCTGTTGAGCCTGCTTTGAGCATGTGTCTGGTTTGACTTTTCCTGAAGAACAGCCTCTCTCTGGAGGGAAAGACTGAACCATAGCATTTATCTTTCCATGCACTCAGATAGGCAGTTGTGAAAGTCTCGTTCTCATGGGGATAGTTTCCAATGAGTCAGACTGGCTTTCTCTGGATTGACAAGTTCTGACAGCAAAGTATTAATACTATCTTGCAATATTAGTCAACTGGACTCCATCTGAGTGCTGAATAAAAAGACAGACCTTCTTCCTGAAGCCAAATCCCGGGCAAGGCTCCCATTAAAGAAAAACAGGACTTCTTCCTCAGTAATCAAGAGGGACTAAGAAGAGTAGGCAGGATTTCAGATGTCTTTGAGCGCGTAGGAACTGGCAGTTGGGCCCACAAAGTTTTTCCATAACATGATCCTTTTTTGTGTTTAAAATTTATGACCAAAAACAGCACAAATGCACTCTTTTTGATAACCCTGAGCAGTCAAAAATCAATAATTCATTCTGCTTCATAATCAAAGGCCGTTCATAACAAAAATAGTTGGCAAAAAAAAGATGATCCGAAACATCCTTTTCGTTATTTTTATAATTGCAGCACAATGCAGATAAATGAAACAGCTGAGCTAAAGGCTATAAAAGCAACATTTCCTTCAGAGTGAAAATTTAAGAGGAAAAACCAAGACATTATCATAATTGCTAATCCCAATTCATGCTGGATCTTTACTGGGTCCATACTAATGTCTTCTTGTTCTAAATAATTTTTGTATTTCCTATCAAATATCTGCATTTCTGAGAAGTTTTAGCACCTAGTTGTCATATAAACAACTTCAGATTCAGAAAAATATAGTGTCAGATTATTCAAAAAAGTAATTCTTAGAATCACAAAATCTCCATGAAATATCACAGCCCTTGCTTCTCACTAGAAGAACTGGAGCTTCATTAAAGACAATCAACAAATGAATTCTTCAGATCCAAGAGCAACTTTATTTTTCTCAAAAGAATGAAAGAGAGAGATGTAAAATGATAAAAAAAAGAGGAGAAAGAGGGAATAAGAGGATGAGAGAGAGAAAATTAGCAAACCTGACTGGAACAATCTAGTCACACCTGAGCTGATTTCTTTGAGTCCACCCAACAAGTAGCCACATCAGTTATGCTGCCTTCAGACTTGGCATTGCTGCTGTAAGAGAATTATGGCTACAGGTCCCATGAGTGAGCACTAGAGTTCAAATACTCACCAGCCAGCCAAGAAATGTAGACTGGCCCAATGACTGGCCGCAAGAAGCATACCTCCGCAGAAAGACATTGGGGAACATGACGAGGGAAGCGGCAACCCAGGGCCTGCTGCCATCCAGAAGAGCCTTCCTGCCAGCTTCAAAGGGGCATGGAGCAGACCACAAATCCACGGTGTGGATCAGCAGGCAGTGGTTATGTTCTTTCCTTGGGGTATTCAGAAAGCAAAGCAATGATTGAGCAGTGGGCTGCAACAGCTCACTAAAAGCTGTGCATTTCAGAGATTCCCAGCCAGAAGTATGATATGGAAGTGATCCTTCTTTTGCAGTTACCAATCAACACTCAGATCCATCTTACATACTTTCCTCCTGCAGGTGGACACCTCCCAGTCTTGCAATGTTTAACCTTACAGCATTCTTCTCCATTTCTACATAGACTTTCCTTGGGCAACTGAGGCAGAGAGATTAACAGTGGCAGAGGGTAGGTGGGAGGGGAGGGAGGAGAACTGTTCAGTACCAAAGCATGATTATTGGGTCTTCAGAAGTGCCTAGATCCATGAGAAACACAAGGAGCTTGGTGCAGAGGTGCTTTTAAATCCTCCCTGCATGCGTACTACAGCGTGCAGTGCCCAACACCTTTCCAAAACATGGCTCTGAATTCTTTCTGTCAGCTTGGTGGAGTGTCAGAGCAAGAAATCCCAAGTCTCATACCAGCACTGACCATAAGTTTCTTTCTTTCTTTCTTTTTTTCCTCTCGTTTTCTCTCATTTGATGACCTTAAAATAATGTATATAGTCCAAATAGAACCATATCTTTTGCTGGAACATGAGTAAAACAATGAAAATTGATTCAATATGTTCTGTCACGGCTCACAGTTGAGATTCATGAAAGTAGAAATCTGACAAAATCAGCCCAAAAATAAAGCTATGCCTTTTTTTTTTAATTCAACAATGAAGATGATTAATAACTGGCACAGCTTGAAAATGTCTCCAAGATTTTCCATCACTAGCAACTTATAAATCAACATTGGATGGCTTTTAAAAAGAAATGCTCAACTTCAACTCCAAATTAATTCAGGGAAGACCTATGACCTCTGCTACTTGGGATCAGATCATCACAGTAGTCTGTTCTAGCTTTACGATCTATTAATTAGATCTTTCTACTCCCTTCTCTGAGATCACCCTTTCAATTCCGCTCCTTCTCAGCATCAGAAGTAATTAATTCTTGAGTTTGTGTAGATTTTTCTTCTCAGGCACCCAGACAGGAGTCAGCTATATTAAAAGTATCATTAGCCCCTGCAAAATTCATTTAGCTGCCACTATTTCTGACATGCAGGACACCTGCTCATCAGATGGCAGCACAACCTCTAGAGGGAAAGCCCAAATCCTAGAGCAGGAAGGCAAGTCTTGGAAAATCCTTGTGAGTATTCTGGCATGATCCACTTTGTGGAGCACATTTGCAGCAGCAATAAGAGCTGAATGTGGCTGTAGCCCATTCTCAAGCTCAGATTCTTCTTCCACCTATAAATCTGAGAACTATGCATGGTTTTAACTTCAAAGCACTCTTGAAGAAGCCAGCCTGAGCACAGATGGTATTCACAGAGCCTGGACAAATTAAGCACAGGCTAATCCACCAACTTAGAAGTTTGACTCTTCCTAAGCACATTATAGCTAGTCTCAAGATGTGCTACAAGAAGCCTGACACTAATACGAATAAGAAACACTTCAGCCCAGTATGGTTGAATGTGATCATCCATTCTTCACTTAAAGACAGAAGATTTGCATAATTCTCACTGGCTGTCCCCAGTATTCACTCTGAGGTTTTGCAAGAGACTAACTATGACCTGATTGTCCTTAGCAAAAAAGTTTTTCTTCCAATCAAGTTTTAACGGCTCAAGAATATTTACCTTGTGGGGGTTTTTTCTCAAAATGCAATGTATTAATTTACAAATACCATCATTCAACATTCATAGCCACTCCATGAAAAGTATATATTTGAGACACCTTTTCCATTTGAGTATACCCAGGTAACCCAGTCTTCCCAGAGTGGCTCTACACTTCATTACAGATGTCACTAAAGGATAGTACAGAAACACCCAAGGCAGCTCTAATCCAACTTCTTCACACTCTGTTAGTGTCCTAGGGCAGAAGCATGAACTTCAGCACACACAAATTTTTTCTGCACCATGACTATAAAGTAAGAACACATTCGTCACCATTCAGCACAGGCTGAGATAAGGCTAAACTGATAATTCTGCATGCTTTAGTCAGTTCCCAGGACAGGCAAATGGTTTAAATGATTTGGGGGTTTGATAAAGAAGTTTTTTAAAGAGAAAGAAACAATTGCTATTGTTCTCCTTATTTACATTTGTATCCCTATTTACACTATTATCCTTATTTATAATATTATCTCTATTTACAGAATAACTTTTACAAATGATGAGTTAATAATACACTTTTTCTTATGACCTCAGAAAAGTACCTTTTCACAGTAAGGGAGATTTTGTTGGTGACTCAACCTCACAGGAGATCTTGAGGCCAGAAAGGAGATTAAAAACATCCCTGTTTGAGAAATATTCGACATAATATTATATATAATATTATTGCACTACTATTGGATGCTTGATATCAGAGAGAGATGCTAAGTGTTTGCCAGATCAAAATCCTTTCAGCAGGGCAAGATTCATCTCACTTAGTTGTATCTACCTACAGTGTGAACGCCCATCTCCGAGCCAGTCACCTTCAGTTTCTTTTACGTCACTACACAGTTTTAAGACTGAGTTCATCTACCTTGTTTCAGATGTCTGATGTAGGGTGAGATGAATCACAACCTCAAAGTTCCTATTGCTCCCCAATGGCTATAAAAAAGCCGCTATAACTGGCTCAGTTGTAGACATCTGCACTGCAAACCTTTTCTGTTTTCCTAGGGAAGCTGAGGAAGTGTGGGCTGGATGAGTGGTCGGTGAAGTGGATAGACAACTGGCTGAATGGCAGAACTCAGAGGGTTGTCATCAGCAGCTCTGAGTCTAGTTGGAGGGTGGTAACAAGTGGTGTCCCCCAGGGGTCAGTACTGGGCCCAGTCTTGTTTAACTTCTTCATCAACGACATGGATGAAGAGTTAGAATGTACCCTCAGCAAGTTTGCTGATGACACCAAACTGGGAGGTGTGGTAGACACACCGGAAGGCTGTGCTGCCATTCAGCGTGACCTGGATAGGCTGGAAAGCTGGGCAGAGAG
>Ga0065711_1029782_pt1 | contig 34826 bp, 13 predicted proteins | sample Hoacrofraction12_FD_59098 | JGI IMG/M metagenome (GOLD analysis project Ga0065711, IMG submission 59098) | Hoatzin crop microbial communities from Cojedes, Venezuela - Epithelial fraction 12 v2 (version 2) | ecosystem: Host-associated > Birds > Digestive system > Esophagus > Crop | place... | reverse complement strand
AAAAAAAAAAAAAAAAAAGGCGTGAGATGGATGAAATCTGAATGGATGCAGATTTCATGATATTAACAGCTTGCTCTAGTTTACCTAGGGATTAATTATAAAATTAGACATTGCAGGGTTTTATTCTTTCATCCTCAAAGTCTCTCATGCCCTGCCTAGTCCAGTGTGATACAGCATTTCTCCTGCGGCGTGCTGTGGTATCCCATGTTTAGGTTGCAGCTGGAAGTGATTTCCCATTCCAAGGAAATGATCAGGACACGTTGTGAGTCTGTGTCAGGGTAAAAACTGTGTGCACACAGTCTCCTCTCCCACTGTCTCTGGAATGAAAACCCAGGCGCATGGAGTAGAAGGGGACAAGGACTGCAGCGTTTCTCAGAGTGCACCTACCCTACCGTGTGTCTGGAACCACAGTGAGTCAGAAACGAAGCACAGCTCTATTTATGGCTGCAGACACTCCGGGTTTCTGAGATGTATGGTATTGGCATGCAGTTCCTGTTACATGTCTCTCGGTGAATCATCTGTTGGCACTTGGGCGTTGTGGTTCCTTCTGAGTGCAGTGCCTTGCTTTGCAGTGACTGTTTAAATACCTTTGGCATGTCCTGTTTGCTTAGTCTGTGGTTTTTAGGATAAAAATGTGAAAATGGTAAGGGGGAGAAACAATTACCTGCTTTGGTGATTTCCGCAGGAGAAAATCCAGTTTGGTCTCAAAGAGTAAAACTGAATTGTGTTGTAGTGAACTATCGTGAGTGACAGAGGCATGGAACATCAAACAGTGACGTTCGGTGTTCCTTGGGCTGCTTCCTCCTTTAGTGGTCAGGCTTTAGTGTACCTGATCGGACTTGGTTGTCAGGTGGTTTTACAGTCTTATTTCTGACAAAAGTCTTTTAAGAATCACAGTGCAGTGAACAGCCCTGTTATTGAGGCCCGCACTGTACTTCCGCAGTCAGGTCTGTAATGTTCGTGTTACCACAATTTTAGAGGTGCAAAAAGAAGGCGGGCTTTAATGGCTCCGTGAGTGATACGACTCTGAGTAACTAAGGCTGGTATTTTGACTGATGTTGTGGTATTTTTATAATCAACTTCTAGAGAATTACCATTTTTTCGAGCATATATTAAAATTGTAGCAAATGAAAGCATTTCTAGCACTTTTTCTGTCTGTAGTCCAGAGACAACAGTCAGCAAAAGGTTGATTGTATCTTCTGCTTTCGTACCTCCCGTTACTCCCTTGGGTAGCGGGCTGCTTCTATCGATGAGTGGAAAAATATGGCTCCATGCCTCTCCCCCCTGCTAGGGGAAATCGGATAGCTCTGCAAATGAAGAAGGAAGCCCTGCCCTTCCTTGTACCTGTGTGAGCTATGTGCAGCTCTTCGCTGAACCAAAGCATGAACCTCATCTGGGTGAAGCTAACCAGGTTGCTTTGGGTTAGTTTAACCTACGGCAAATTCCCAGTCTTGTTCGCCAGTACTCCCACGCCGGTTTGAGTCAGCACATGTGAGAGGGCACTGTGGGGGTCAGTCTGGGCCATTAGAAGCTGCAAGACTGGCACTACCTTTTGGAAACAGTCCCTTCTTCTGCAGGCTTGTTGCTGATCTGCAAAGTTATTAGAGAAAGGAAAGAAGAGAAGGAAGACTAAGTAACTGGGTAGTCTCAGGAATGATTCGATGTCCCATGTGAGCATACAAAATATTTAAAAATTCATCGTGTGCATGTGTATATCCAAATCGTGACAGGTCAGAACTGCGTTTGGTATCTCAAATGTCCTCTATGGGACATTCGAAGTTCTTTCTTAAATGGCAAAGATGGTGTATTTGAGCAATGGCGCTGCTATGAAAATGGGGTCTCAGCCTTGAAGCTTTCTAATCCAGCTGTTAGCGTGTAAGTTATTTATAGGGGAACTGATTCTAGCTTTGTTAAAATCTCTGAGGTTTTTGTTGGTGTTTTTTTTTTTCTTTTTCTAATAGCACAGAAGGTTTACCTTTATTTAAATAAGTTGGGGTGTGGAATTGGGTACATTATTCAGTTCTTTCCTCTTGTTCCTGAAATTATCTATGATTTGCTTTCGCAAGTTAGTATACATAAAAATAAAAAACAAAACCCTGTATGAGCAAGCAACATTGACAGTCTAAGGCAAAAGTTATTCTCCTTTACTCTAAAACATTATTCCATTTTATGAGAAGCTTTTAGAGAGTGTGAAGGATATTTTCCTTACTTGAATTTTATGGTCTAGTTTAAAAACGCTAGGAAATTTATAGCATTTGTTGTTTGGAATTAGTTGTTTAATGTAAAATTGTAGCAACCTCATTGCTAGTATTTTAGAGCATATCTTCTGTTCTTTGGTCAAACATTCTTCCTCAAAACTGACTAGTGTCAGATGTTTCGGGGCAAAGACCAAGTAATAAGTCAATGAGAGATAATGTGCCTTTTGCAAAGATTTTATCTTAATCCTCTGTAGACAGGTGTTGATGTGAACTATGAAATGTCATACCTGCACAATATACGGAAGGTTTTTCTTTTAGCAAGTTTAACCGTTTATCAACTTCAGCCCCTTTGCTCCTTGCAAAGTTTTTTCTGTAAAAACATCTAAATGCTGTTACCATTTCTGAATTTTCGTATGTGGAAGAAGACCCACAGTTCACTAGCAGGAATCTTTCCCTGTCTGACAAATCCATTTTTACCCCTTCCCTGATAGGGGGACACACAACATGTTTGCTCTTTGGCGTTGAAGGGCGGGAAGGGAACATATTTACTCCTTAGAATTTTACTTCATTAGAAAGTCCCAAACACAGTGTATTGGTAAGCAGGGATTACCTTACAAAGAACCGGTCTAAGAAAACAGAAAAGTTTGTACAGTCAGCATGGCTATGCTAATAATTGGTTCACAAAGGCATCCAGACCTCAATTCCTTGGCAGCGATGAGTCCATTTCTTTACAGTGATAGAAAACACCAGGTTGCACTGGGATATCAAAGCAGGAGATAATCACATCTGAAAATGCTTGCTGTCTTTGCTTTAATACCTTGAAAAAGTTACATGGTTTCAGCAATTCTAATATTATATCTACTTCTTCATATAGAATAGTAAAAGGTCAGCATTCTTGGTTTGCTCCTTCTTGTGTCGGTGTTGTTGCTTTCCTGAGGACATTTATGGTTACTGTTTAGGTTGAGGGAAATTTTAGAGATTTGGCGGCATGAAAGTTACGAGCAAAGATTATTCTTCAGCCTCATCCTTTGAAGGCTACCTAAAGATAGCAGGACTTTGGAGGTATAATTCAGGCATTCAACTGTAGGAGTTTGTGCTTCGGTGATGGGCTGAATAGCCAGGGTAACAGCCATGTGAGAAATGTGTTGATCTAAACCAAAATTGATTTGCAAACAGAGCCAATGCAGTCTTTGGAGAACTGGTGTAACACGTGCCCAGTGAACGATATTTCAGGTAAATGAGTAGTCGTGTTTTTAATTTTCTGTTCCCGAATGTTTGTACATGAGATCTACATAGCAAACAGTGTAATATATTTTATGCATACTACAAATGGACAATGCAGTGATGATGTGCAGTTCAGAAAAAAAATACCTGTATTGGATCTGTGCAGTGCATTAGGAAGAGACTCTTGGTTTCTGAGAGCCATCATGATCTCAAAAAAAAAAAAAAAAAAAAAAATTCCATCTAAAGCATTCCTGATGCACTACCTGGCTGACGCTCAGTCTAGAGGAGAGGTAGCCTCAGGGGATCGAGGAGAACACCCACAGAAGGTTGTATGCCTCAGTAGTTGAGGGTATCTGAAGCTTAATATAACTTATTCCAGTATTGTGACACTGTATAGCATAGCTTGTATGAAAAATATTGGCACCACCAACTGTCATATTGTTCTAAAAAGTATAAAACCAGTATCCACTTCAGAAACATAATAACGACAGCCTTCTATTCCTGGCTGCTTCACTACATTATTTTCATCAGCCTTATTTCTGACATAAAACTCAAGATAGAAGCAGCAAGGGTTGCTAAACGCACAGAACACACGTTCATCTCGGGACGTCTGTAAATTAAACAACATGGGAGGCTAGAAAGTTCTTTTGAGGAATATCATATTCTTTCCAGATGCTTCACCAATTTTACACTCAAAATTGAGTTAAGGGAAAAAAAGCATAAGTAACGTGCACATAAAGCCAAGAACTTATTACTAATGTAATTGAAATCTTAAGTCTGGTCAAAGAATTATTAATAGTACAGGTTTAATCTCTGCAAAATGAAAGAAAAACAAAATAAACTATTTCAGAACAAGTCTCCATAATGATAAAGCAATTAAAATTGTTGCCCGAGTAATTTATGCACTCTATTTTAGTAAATGGGGACGTATAAGCTTTTTTTGGTGACACCTAACAGGGTTGTGTCAACAAGTCTAGACGTTTCAGAGACATGAAAGGAGCTTGGAGACATAATCATCACTGAAGTATGCAAAATTGTGTGATAGTGCTACCTTTTATTTCATAGAGACGTTAGAGGTCATGCTGTAAATACCTTATGGTTGTATTCTATGGCAGCTTAGTGTGACCAGTCACAGTATTGAAAGTGACACGTACATACTTTTGTATATCTATATAAAAATATATATATTTGTATATCCAAAGTTGAAACTTAAGTTGCCTTTTTCCTTCTGTTTTGATTCCAAACTATCTTTTCTGTATGTATAAAAAAATCATACCAGCTTTTAAAGCTTTAGTCTCCTGTTAGTTTTTCTCATCATATGAAGATATTAACGTTGATTCTTTCTGCACAGAGAAAAGATGGTAGTGATGTTCAGAGTTATCTGTTACATATAGTTGTAGCAGAAATACATATTATCACATGTCTTATTTATATTTCGTAGTAACTGCTGGGATCAGCTTTGACAATAAATGAAAAGGTCTTTTCTGTTGAAGGGAAGCATTACTTAGTAAAGCATCAAAGTTGGGGTGGACATATGCTACGTGTTCTGTGACTCCTCCGCCTTGATTTCTGTTGTCCACAGCATTCGGGTAACAGATTTCTATTAAACAGCAAGAAAAGTCCCTGCATTGATGCAAAGCAAAACTGTGTTATCTCAGCTGTCTGTTTATTATGCGAAATGATAGCATGGTAAGTAAATACTGAAAGGAACAAATGGCCGTGCTGTCTGATTTGTCAAAGGATATATTTAGTTTGCTTTTTGTGGGAGTGAATTTTCAAAGTTCATGGGCTTGGAAAGCACCTCACCATAAACCATCCAGAAGTTTAATTATCTTATTCTGTTAGGTTAAACTACTAAACAGCTTCTTCAAAGATGCTGTTCTGTGTTTGAATAAATGTAATATGCAGAAATGTGAAAATTGCTCCTAGTACGATACCCAAGTGGGATACGGTGGCTTTGTGTTGTCATATTTTGAGAAATTATTTAAAGACACACAAAAGGACACTGTCACTCTGTTATTAATGTTAAAAATTGTTGATGCTCTGTGCAGTGTGTTTTTCTAATTAGAGGAAAGCTGTAGAGTACCATTTCCATAATCGACATGGGAACAGAAACTCAGCAAAATTTCATGTATTTTCAGTGAAACTGCTCCTCAGCAACATAAAAATGGCTTTTATAACATAAAGGCTGTAATTAGAGTAAGTCAAATCAGTTGGAAACGATTAAAGCCAGAGCAGGCTAAGCTGCCTTCTAAATATTTGTCTGGAGATTAGCCCTACTCTTACAGCCCATGAGAAGCATCTTTGATTTACTTATAATGCTTGACGTGGCAAAGATAATCCTGCAGAAGGCAAATGAACACAAATTTAGATGTGCTGTTAGGCTCTCTTTGTTGATTTGACAGGAGGCAGCATATTGGAAGTGATGTTCGAGAAATGAGTATAGGGTCACATTAGACAAATTGCTTACCCCCCCGCCCCCTGGTCGTCAATTTAAATTCTTCTAAAAACATACTTATTCTTTGAAGCTTTTAGGATGCACTTTAGAAGTCCATGTGGAATAATTTTCCACGTGTCTATGCGACAGTTGATGTGAGTCTCATTGTATTTAAAATTATAGTCCTGAGATGGAACTTTCTGGTTGTTGCTTGTCTGAGATCAGTTATTAAAATACAAGTAAAGCTTGGCAGGTATAAATTTGAAGAAGAAAAGAGATTATGTAAGAAGATCAGAATTGTTAATATTAATCAGCTAGTTGTGGAAGAATGGTGATTTACTCTGTAGGAGAGTTCTGCTGGAAGAACAAACAGACAAACAAACCAGACATCAGGTAGGCAGTTACTTACTGGCACCCCTTTATTGCACTTTTGATAGCCAGAAAGAAAGAGAGATATAGAACTGATGCGGTTGATAGATTGTAAACACGGACTGGCCACGGTGTGAGCCTGTAGATTTAATGGTATCAGCAGAAAGTAGCTATTGTGAAAGGCAGGCTGTATTTTAGGATGATGAACATCTACATAATTGTTAACACTTGACTGGACATGGTATTACAGTACAGAACAGTGAAAAAAATGTCGAGTATGTGAAGCTGGATGATTTGAAAAGCTTTTGAAACATTTGTCAGCTTCTTGTTGTAGATCAGATTTGTACTTTTGCGTAGTTTTCGTCTCGTTTGTAATCTCTACAGCATCCCAAACTTTTTGTTTAGCTGGTGAAAATATAATCAGTCTAATGTATTCTCTTACTGAATTTTAAACAAGACCATTAAAACTCCTTTAACGTGCTAAAGTAAGCTTCAGAGAGGGTTTCCATTTCATCTTTATTGAACTGAGGCTATAGCACTCTTTCCCTTTGCACCACAGTGAGAGGCTGTCAATAATTCAATAGTCATGGCCTTGATGGGCCAAGGCCTAACTTAGACTTTAAACAGAGCCAAGGAGCTTGTCAAAGTGTGATGTGCTGTCAGTGCCTGACTGATCTATACTGCATGAATTCTCCCCCAGCTCTTGATGTATCCCTGGGAACAAAAAGAAAGCAATTGTAGGAGTAGACCTAGTGTGAAGCACCTGTTTGTTTGGAATTTTTAATAAGGGAAAGTTGTGTCAGTAGTGAAGCTTAATGAAGCCATTGCATTTTTGCTTTGAGGACCCACAATAAATTCCTGTCTAATAGCATCAGTGCCTTTCCAGTGTCTTCAGGAAAAGAAGTCAGGATATTTGTAAATATGTTACTGCCTTAGAGCAAGTTCAGTTGGAGCAGTACTTAATAACTAATGACAAGTAACTTTGCTTAATCCAAATTACCTGCTACATCTTTCAGTTTTATTGATATTGTACTATTAACGCTCAGTATTGCAGTAATGAAACTCTTTCATAGCCATTTGTTTTCAGTTTTTTCCCCACCTGGTAACTGATGTGTTTGCATTCATATCCTTTCTAAATGCTCTGCGTTGAATTTGCATATGTTTTATAGTTGGAAGCTGAAAAATTACTTGTTTTTCTAAGAAAATAGTTTACAAAAAGTGAGCTAGTGTGATAACTAGTTGTATTCTAGTTCTCTTACACATTATAGGTAAATGTAAAAGCAGAATTATATCTACGGTGCCTTTGAAAAGGTATAAGAAAGCTTAAAGAAGACTTTACAATATCTGTCTAAAACCCAAAAAAGCTAGCATTATTAAATGTGCAGGTAGTTATATTTTAAAGCATTTGAATTTCAGTCCTTCTGTTGCTAAGCTTCTCTTATGCTAAGATTTATTGGGATTTAAAGCAGAAAAGTAACTTTGCTATTCTGAGTTTAAATGCATTTGTTTTGTCATTGTTTTCTTTACAAATCCATGTGTTTTGAAGCTTTCATCTCTCCAGAAAGTTTCACAAGACAGGTTCTCAGCCTTCAGGTAATTTTTTAGTAGACACACAAGAGAAAAATAAATGGGGCCCTTTAAATGTTTTAGAAATGCTGAAACCTTGTGCTAGTGGATTTGATAAAGTCAGTTTTCTTGTGAAGCTTGTTATATGTTTTAATTTTAAATAGCTTACTTCCTAAGTTCTCATTTTTCAGAAAAACTGAATTTCATTATTTGGTCTGCATGGATGATATTGTAGCTTTCATCCTTTGCACAGGGAAGCAGAGGAAACATAGGTTAGAACATGGTTGATAATGTTTCTCAGCTAAGACTTTTAGTGGTGTGGATGGCTCAGACTCCAGAATGTAAACTAATGGAAGTCCCCGCTGAAGACTGTTGAATGGAGAGACAATCAGATTTTCACTGAAAATAAAACAATCAAAAGGTTACTGTTCTTTTCCTGTTTCGTAAGTTGTTGCTTAAACTACCCATTAAATGGTCCAACTCCGTTTTAGTGGAAGGTAAGACGGATTTGCTCAGCCTACAGCTGGGAATTATGTATAGGACTGTTGAGCTGTGCCGGAGTTCGTGTTGATGCCAGAGTGAGCGATACAGTATGTTGAGCAGTTAGGCAATGATCTTTGCATGAAACAAACTTCACACCCCATCAACTTACCTGGGTTGCTTGGGGTGCTGTATGGTCGTTGCACTTGACAGTGTGGTAGAGTAATTATGTTGGTGCAACACTTCTTGTGGCAATAATCTTTTTGTTAGAAAAATGGTGCATAACAGACTTCATAGTCTTTGACAGTGTCACAGATCATGTTCTGGCCAGTGATCTTCCAAATAATTAGTTCTTCCAGATCAGTTAAGTACTTTTGACTCTCTGAGTGCGTATTTGTACAGAAGTAAAGCAAGCAAAATAATCCATTTTTTAAGTTTTGACTTTGAAAAATCCTGCAGGCCCTGATGCTGTGTTGACTGGAGTGATGGGTTGAAGACTGTGAATGAGATTGTTGTGCACCATCATAAGATGAGCAGAGAATGAACTTGACAAGAACGTATCTTGTGTGTAGTGCTGTGTGTAGAGTGTGAGCAAGGTAAAAAAATGTGATTGAATGTTAACATGCTTGCAAAAATGCAAATTTAAAGACACTCCTGTGAGATTGGAGAGAGATGAGGGGCTTCTTCACGCTGACAGTTGTTTACATTCCTGACTTAACTGCTGAACTGCGCAAGTGGAATTTGGTTGGTTTCCAACAGATGATCTGTAGAAGGATTAGAACACACTTCTTGTCCAGGCCATTCTTTGCTACCCAACATTCAGTAAGAACGCTCCTCACATGTATAATATGTTGTCTGGGCATAGATCTGTATCTGAATAGTTGTGCCACTCATGTGACGGAAACGTTTGTTAGAATTAAGCTCTTCTAAGACTGATTTTAGAAATTGGCGTTTGAGAATGTATCCCCGTAAGGCTTTCCTCCTCCCCTGTACACAAATGCGCAAATGAACTGGTGCAACACTCACTAGCTTTTGTCATCACAGGTCTAGGGGTGGAAATCTACTCTCTGAGGACCTTTATAGTTCTCTTTGTTATGCGATAGAAGCAAGGAAGCTTTTGCAATCACCCCAGGATATTTTGATCACCAACCTTCAGAACTGTGGATAATCATGACTTTCAAATTTTATCATCTGAATGTAGGCATTTGAAACTGGGCTACTTATTAATGCACCTAACTTTAGGCATCGAGTTTAGAAGGTATTAGCAAGGTTTCCTAGCTAGCGCTCATAGCAAAAGTAAGAATCATTTTGCTTAGGGACTTTTACGAATGACAGAAAAGGTAAACAACATATAACAAAAAATACTTTATTTAATCAATATTTATTATGACACAGACTCTAAGGAGAAAGGAAATCCCTGCTGTTTTTTTTTGGGGGGAGGGGTTTGGGGGTTTTTAGTTGTTTGGTTTTTTTTTTAAATTCTTGGGTATTTTGGATATCTCAGGTGGTAAAAATACCAAATGAAATACCAAATGCACTCTTACATGAGTGAGTGTTCAGGCACGTGTACCTACTAGTCTTAATTCTGCACATCTCAATTTCTCTTGGGATTTTAGTGTCTGTTTGATAGTTGTTACACATTGGCACCTTTTGCTAGTGTAATCAGAAGAGAATCCACTAGTTTTTCTGATGATACCTTTTAATGTAGAACCATCCAAGCCTTCCAAGTGAACAGAACTGTGTTAGCTTTGGTGTACAGAAGGAACTGCGTTTGTGGAACCCTGGGTGTAGCGTAGGTTTGGAAACAGCCTTGCTTATTGTACAAAATCATTAGAAGCTCGGTATCTGGGAAACACAAGAAACTCGAATGGCTAGGTGAAAGTGAATAAAAATGAGGAGACTCGCAAACTGCTTTTGCTTCAGGGCTGGTTTTAATGAGCTTGTCCCTAATGAGTTGTCCCTGCAACTAGCTTCAGGCCTAAACAGATGAGGCAGGGGTTCTGCTAAATTTTTGATGGGATTTGCACTGGTTTTATGAGAAAGCAAGCAGTAGAGAGTGCAAAGTTGTGTCATGAATCTTTTACGAGACTGGATTGTTGTCCGTCTTGTCAATAGGGATTGTAAGACCTGATTGCTAATAGAAGACATGCCACATGCTTGATGTACCGACAAATGTGAATAAATAAGGTAGCATATATGTCAAGGGAAGATTTGATTTGTCAGGAGCAGGGACTTGATGACCAATATATGATGCTTTCTTAAGATTACTATCATCATACGCTACTGAATCGATTACTGAAAGGTGGTGTTTGCAACCAGGTATTGTCATTTACAGAAAGAGACTGTGGATACGAGCTTACCATAGACCATTTTGTATTTGTTCTAATGCAAAGATGGATTAAAAAATTCAGTCATCTTGTGATACTTTGATGTTCCAAGACTTGTAGTGCTAGTTCAATTTTATTTTTAATTATATGGATTTGTATTTGTGTTTTATTAGCCGTTTGTTAGCTCTGGAAGTAAAATAGAATTTTTATTGAGATTCTCTCAATTTGAGAGAATTTTTTTGATGTTTCCAATACATCTATTGTTAATGTGAAGAACTATCAACAGAAGTATTTCTTAGATTTGACTTATTGAACAACATTTTCCTAGTGGCTTAAGCTGTTACAAAAACGCATGTGGGCAGCCTTTATTGCATATAGAAGTGTTCTTTTCCTCCCTGCATGGCACCCACGTTGCATCGCACCCACGCTGATCATGTAACGGATGTAAATAGGCCTTGCTTTCTTGAGCTGTTTCCACAGAATTTCACAGAAGCTTTTGGCAGTCAGGCTACAGTGTGAAAGTTTGTCTCAGATTAAAATCTAGTGGAAACAAGTTTTGTTTCATATAACTCTTAAGTGTTATTTGGAAAGTGTAGGAAAAACATAACTTCTTTGAATATTGATATTTTTTAGATCAATTAATGTCTTAAGTTTTTCCACAGGTGTAGTTTGAATCCTTGTCTTATGTATCATTTTCTTTAAAATACAAGTACAGGTCCATGGTGGAGGGAAGATAAATAGGTAAGCTTGGGTTTTACAAAGCTAAATTAAAAAGTACTTGTGGGGAATAAAAATTAAAATAATTAACTGAGATATTCTTTTTAGAATGATGTTACTCCTTAAAGTTTAGCAACTGATTAACAGTTGCATTACAAATGTCTCATTTCTTTTTGTAAGCGTAAATAGAAGAAACACATTCATTGATTAATTCAGAGATTATCATGTTCAGATATATTAATCTGTCTCTATTGTATTTAATTAATTGAAATGTAAAGTCACGATAAGTGAGACCAAGACTTGGTATGCCATGTTGCTGTTTTGTCAGGTCTTTATTTCTTAAAATGTAACGTTTTTCCTGTGCTACGTTTTAATTTCATCCTTTTTTTTTTTCTGCTGCTACTTCTTATTTCTCCCATGCGTGTATTATTTTTGCTGCTTCTCTCTCCTAATCTAACTCTCACTTACTTCTTCTTCTACTACTTGATCTTGATAAGGCAGATAGAATGAGGAAAAAGTATGTTCGCATAAGCAAAAGCTGTACAGAAGAATGGCTAAAATGGCTTGTCAGAAGTAGTGGGGAGGACTGCAGAGCTTGATGACATAAAACTGTGTGGTATTATAGGAGAGAAGATGAGTCAAAACATTTGCAAAGACTATGCAGAACTAAAACAAGCTCTAATAAATGAAGAGTTTCGTGAAAGTGAACTCCTTAAAAGACATTTGATACAGCATCCAGTAGAAATGACAGATCCTTGAATCAAATGAGCATCTGAATCAAAATTTAAAATTATTTCTTTCCAGTGTGAGCAATGTATTGTGTTTTTTTTGTGGAATACCGGAGTACTCCCCAACATTTCTTCTTATCAAGATTCTAGTCAACACCGTTTCATGAAATATGTTTGAAGAGTAGCAGTATTTCATCTTGGTCTGCTCTGTAGGTTTTTAATAAATGATGTATAACTTCTATCATCATCACATTATAGAGCCTAAGTCAAGTAGCTGACTTGCAGAAATATTATAAAATATTATAATAGGTCACATAGTTTTGCTTCACTGTTCTTCCTCAGAGATCCTGAATACTTTGCAAGTGTTCAACTTGTTTTATCACAGGTCTTTCCTCCTTGCCTCCTGCTGCGTGTGCATTTGTTTTTCTTATGGCTAGAAATTAAACCAAACAATTTCTGCTGAATTTGCCACAAATATGCTGTGCTATAAACAGAAACTGAATTTAGGAGATTTGGGGAAAACACTGTTTTATTGATTCAGATAGATAATAGAACTACTTTGACTGAAGGGAAAATCTCTCTCGCATTTTAAAACGTAGAATTCTCAGCTCTGTCTCTAGATTAAAGTTTGAAAAGCCTTGTGGGAATAAAGTTCTTTAAAATTTTCTCCAGTTCAAAAGCAAAATGGCAGGGAGAGGTAGGCGTAGTCTCAGACATATTTAACACTCTCTTCAGAGACAGAAGTGTAAATTGTTTTAGATTTAAAAAAAACGCAAAGTTAGGTTTTCTGCTGGTCAGGTCCTTTGTGAAGAAGACCGAAATAAGAAGCTTCTGTTGCTAATTTTGATGAGTGTAACTTTTGCAGTGTTTTCAAGTGCTGCTGTTAGTCAGTCCAAACAGAAAAGGTCATCAGCACAGGGGAAGCGTTTGGTACGATCTCTAGGGGAGCGTAAGGTCAGCTGCTCTGAAGGACATAGACTCTAACCAGACTTCAAGGAGAAGAAATTCTTCATTGGCGTCAGACCTGCTTTTGGAGGGGTTGATTAAAGAAGGGGAGTAACTTTGAGTGGCTGTTCATTCTGGTTGCGTTGTTGCTTAATTTCATATGTGTAGATTCATATTTAGGATGTGATAGATACCCGTTGCTTTCAGTAGTGTGTGCATTTGTGTGTGACAGACAAGCTTCTGTTCCCTTACTGGGGTAGGTGGTTCCTAAGTATTTGTGTTTTTCCCGAGAGGTGTGTGGGCTTCACTTTTGGGCAGATGTGTATCAGTTTTTCATTCCAGAATCTGCAGTTTCATCAGGAAGAACATATGTGAAGCTTTTGTTGAAGCTTTTGTCACTAGTGAGATGGGCTGTACCCTGTTATTTTCAGTATCAAAAAGAAATCTGCCTGTTCATAAAGACAAATTTAGATACCAAAATAAATAGCCAGATTTTTCAAAAGAGTTGATGATTGTCAAGGCTCCTAGTTCTTCTGAAAAAGTTTACTTTTCCAAGGCTGAAACAGAAATTAGAAACTAAAGGCCAGCTTTCAACTCTTTGTTGAAAGCTGGCCTTTATTTTGAGACTGAATAAATGAGGATGGGTTTGCTTCTTCCCAACTAAGATAGGAACAGGCTTTACAAACTGAAGATTTTCTCCAGTTCCTTGAGTTTTCTATGTTGTATTTTTCCATGTGTGTCTTGTGAGAAATGCATAGTCTTTGCCTTTTCCCATTCTGCCTTGAGATGCGGTTGTCATCAAGACAGCAGGAGAAATTAGTTCTTTGCATGAAGTTCTAGTCACTTTAGTCTATTATTAAATTAATTTTAACCATAAAAAATAGGGGGTTTTCTAAGTTGCCATATTGTATTTGGTTTGGAGGTGCAATATAAGGCTGTGATTTTGCATTCTAAGTGCTACATAGATTTAGTTTTGGATTTTTGATTAACTTTTTTTTCAATCAACAGGAAAAAATAACCATCTTCATGTTGGGTTGGGGACTGGAAAAAGACAGTAAATTCTTTCCTTTGCTTCCTTGGTTCAGTAAGTCTGTACCTGTTGGCCTTTCAAGTACACAGCAAGACTTCCTCTGTTCTCCTAACCAGGACAGAGGTTGAGCAAAAGGTGGAGCAGGTGCTTTCTCGGAAACACGTGAAATTATTTTGTATGACCTATATGAATGCCAAATATACATAGTTTTACAATAATTTTAATATATTTATTATGCTTCCTTCATATATTTTGTCCTTCAACTTGAGTATCTTTTAAATAATGATTATCTAGAGGATTTTCTTAAAAATTAATTAATTAAATATATATGCACACACATACACGTGTGTTCATACAGGTTGTGTTCTAGCTTGTATTAAATTTAAAGTAGTATAACTTTGAAGTCATAAAAGATTTATTTCATATGTAAAGATTTTCATGCTGTAGTTTTCCTTTTGTACATATAAAATGGCTCATGACAAACTCTTGGACTGACAACACAGAAACATTGTTTGTCTGTCAGGTAGGTTGGCCCAGAGTGAGTTTTTCTCTTGCTCTAAACCACTTTAGTTCAGTGTTCTCACAGGACCTCTTCAGTTAATCCTGTTACACTATTTCAATTGCTGGCATTTCTGCTTGGAGAAATGCTCAGAGAAATTGGAAATTTATATGTATTTTTAAATGTCTGAAGGTATGGATAGTGGTTGCCAGCCCCCTTCAGAAATGTCAAAGAGCTGGTTGATGCACTTGGTAGTCTGAGTGAAGCAAGAACATAGGTAAATTTAAGTAAGGGATCTGAGTTTCTCTTAGTGACTGCTGTTTCCAGCATTACTCCTTGGAAAGCATCAGTTTTATGAGACATCACCAGGTATTCCAGTAACCCATTGATATGAATAATAATAAAAATGGGTGTTGTGATACTGATGATTAAATCAGGTTTATTAACTTTGTTAGCTAGTTTTGCTTTCTTCCTTAGAACAGGCGCACCGAGCAGTACACTGTAAGCATGCGATGTAGTCCATCACAGCCACACACAGGCGGTACCAAATACTTCTCTGTTTCAGTTGAGACCACCGGCCAGACCTCCTCCTCACCTCCCAATTCCCTAATCTAATCTGACTCTGTGGGGTTTATGGGGGTTCATTTAAGCAGCAGAAGCTGTGCTATAATTGTTACATGTGCCAGCAGTGATTTGTACCATCTGGGTATGAAATAAAGAGGCTAGTTCTACCATGGAGAAAGATCTTTATTCTATTACTAAGCCAGTATAATTCAAGAGCGGCTGCAGAGCAATTGGAAACTGAGAAATGGACAGCTATGTAGTTATAGTGAAATGTCAAAGTATAATGAAACAAGGGAAATGTACTGCTTCATGATATGAGCCAAGTTACAAGCAGGTGGCAGCAGTAAATATGTATATAAATAACAATACGGATGAAATGTCAAGGTTTCCAGCTGGCTTTGTAAAGGCATTTCAGGAATATTATACTTAGTATAGCAATATAGTTTGACAGTTTAGTACAAATATGTATCACTTCAAAATGCATATATTTAGATTAAGGGCTTAGGTATCCTCAGGTTTTATCACACTTAAAATTTAGCTTCTGGCCCTACCTGTAGTTAAACCAGCCTAACAGTTTGTGAAACCTCAAACCATGCTGTATGTTTTATGGGAGACTTGCTTCCATCTGACACCTTGTTATTCCACATAATGAAACCCTCAGTGTTTCTACCTGTACGTTTTTGAAAATGAATACAGATCAAGACAACTTGTGTGTAACGTTACAGACTTACATGTGGAGACCTTTTCCATGCCAAGTCTGTAAACTTACACGTGACATACAATGCAGTCAGGGTCTTTGCTGGCTACGACAGAAGATCATAGAGACAGACCTTTCAAACTGGAGAGCAAAAAATGTTCAGTGCGCTCTTTAGGACGTTTCAGTCTGAAGCCTAAAGTTCTAGCTTTCACTATCCATTCAATAACACTATTAGCTTTGAAGAAAGAAGTTCTCTATGATCAGCATTATAAAAGTTTCACAATAGAGAGCATCAAAGAAAAAGAAGAAAAAGCATTTTAAAATAGATTTTTTTTTTTTCTTTTTGCGTTTAACGTGGCAATTCATATCACCTTCTCTGAAAGAGTTCTGACGGAGTCAAATGCAGGAGGAGAAAGAACTCTTGACATACATTTCAAAAACTTTTAACCCAAGTATTCATAATTAAGTTGCAAGTAGTCAGGAAGTCACAAATTGATTAGAAAAGTAGATAATAATGAAAATGACTTCTTAACAAAGCCTTTAAAGCCAAATCCATTAACACTTGTTAAACAAAGCTTGCATTTTATTTGCTGAGTAGATCTTTTGGAGAGCAAGCACTAGCATTGCCTTGGGCTCCATCATTTTCATTTCAGTTGTGTGTCCTGAATACAAACTTATTACATTTTACATCCCAGCACTTTGTAAGCATGGGATGAACACAAGTTAAACTGTTTTCAACACAGTGATATTACAGGGGTAAATTAGTAGACTTATGCCAAGAACTAGGACATTATGCTCCAACTCTTAATACTTTTACCAGTCTAGATAGTTTTAAAGCCAAATAGTGAAATTATAAAATCCTTAGAACTAGAGATTACCAGTCAGCTAATGATAATTAATACAGTAGGTGCTGATGGGTTACAGACTGAGATTGTCAAAATCAACTTAAAACCGTTTGCTGAGGTTTTTATAAAGCAAATCACCTTATAATGCATAGTCACTTAAGCACATCTGTTATGTTGATGTATCACTAGTTTTATGGACCTGGATTAATTCCAGAGTAAACAGTGAGCACTCTACTGAAAGGCTGTGAACATAGATACAAGTCATTCATCTAGAAATCCCCAAGCATAATTTGCCAATGGGCTAAGTGCCTCAAGTATTTTATCCTCTTTGACGTGGCAAGATGCTAATATCCTCCATGCTGTAGCACTGAGGATGATTGGGGGTAGAAGTAGTGAGGTATTTTTCTTTCATTACTTACGGTTAAATTTGCTTCCTTCTAATATTGAAGTACTATCAATCCTAACTTTTTGCTATGAATTTATGAGGTGGTATGAATTCGCTAACAGTAAAAACTACAGTTTTCCAAAATGAAAGTCATCCAATGTAGAGGTTCCCAGCAAGATGTATATATATGTTCTGAAATGAACTACCAGACTTGTAGCTCCTTTTCAAATCAGATGCAAGTCCATAAATTGGAAGGATCACAGGGTCTAAAGCCATTTGTTATATTAAAAATGAGTTTATCTGATTTTAGAGTTGTTCTAGCCATCTCAGAATTTTAGAACAATTTGTTTTTGAATTCAACCTTTCATCTTCATTCCTTTTGTATCATCTTGTGGCCTTTGCTTTGACACAGACAAGGTGATCAGAATTGTGAAGATTTTACCTACTTCTTTCAGTTAGCAATACCTTTCTCTTTTGGTCGTGCTATTAAGACAGTTATGAAGAGGTTAATTTTTTTGTTCAGAAATTCACACACGCTGGGAACAGCTTCAAAGCTGCAAAATGAAATTTTGGGGTTTTTTTGTTATTTAATGCATGCTAATACTCAAAGTATATTCTGGGATGTGGAAATGGCTACGTTTTAGTGCCATCAACTCTTTATTAAATTGTGGTAGGTAAGCCCTTTTGTTTTGCTCCTTTTTCAGTGTTCAGAATGTTCATTAAACATAGCTGGAGTTTGAACTTTTAATCTGAACAACAGCAATTTCATTTGCCACTGGTACCTGTCAAATACAAGAGTGGGGAAGTTTTCTTTCTTCTTATTCAGGCCCAAAAATGATAGCAAAGAACAGCTGTGCAATAAATGATTGCAGCAGGTCAGTGCTACTGACTTTACAGAAAAGAGTTTGAAACTGCCTGATGCTGAAAAGGCATAAAAATCTTGCTTGTCTAGAAATGTTAGAATATCAGATATAAGAGATGAAACAACAGGCAATTACTGATGAGAACAAAAGGCAAATCCAAGTGAATTTGTAGAGGAACTTCCTTCAGCAGTCCTGATACAAATTTAAAAGACTAACCTTTTACATATTGAAATACATCACTGGGTCATCACACAAAATGTAAAGGTGGCCGAGTGGGAAAGAGAATAATTCTTACTAGGTCAGATGTCTTGTATAGAACTGGGGTGAGAGCTTGGAAATTACACAAATTAATATGCGACTATTCCAAGATTTCCAGGTGGCAACCTTAAGATGAAAAGGAGTTGCAGTAGCAGAAAGCTAGCTCCAGTTCACTGAGTATTATATGGGAATTGTTCTATTTTGGGTAAATGCAGACAAAAATTGTGAGTTCAGCCTAGCAAATATGAGGAATAAGTAATTTAGATTTAACTGTAATGGCATTTTCAGCTATTAAAATATTTGGGATAAATTTATTGTGCAGCTTCCCATCACTTCTTAACTTGTCTCTGACATCTAGATCTAAACGTAACAGTGCTGGATCCATGCCAAAGAAGAAAAGCAGCATGTCTGCTGTAGAGACCAGTTTGGGTATTTGGGGCTAGGGGTGGATGCAGACTACAACCTTGCACCGAAGCAATGGAAAAATTCAGTAATCTTTTCGAGTCTGAAGTTGGAATCAGAGTCTTCTCAATATTAGGCAGAATAATCCTCAGGGATCTAAAGAAGGTGAATTTTAGTAAAATTTGAGTCATTATCTTATCATAGAATCATAGGATAGTTTGGGTTGGAAAGGACCTTAAATATCATCTAGAATCTTGTCCAGGGGGATGTTTCTTGTCTTGCACCCTGAGGAGGAAGAGTTAATTTATCTTTTCTGTAATTTATCCCAGGTCCGTAAAACCTAAAATTATTCTTATCAACTGGGAATTACTTGAATTGCAATAAATAGAGAGGTTTTAGACCAGCTCTTAATGGACATATATTGATCAGTTGGGAGTGTCATTATCTTCTATAACCTACAAAAGATGTTTTGTAGATGACTGATGGAATCTCTTCTTTTACATACTCAAATTTAGCTTTGTAGGTTTCTGTATATCATACCTATATATCATTTACATGGATAGTTAATATTACACAGGGACAGATGCAGAAATGACAGTTGGGCACTTCTGCTTTTGCCTTGGCAGATACAGTATTTAGCGTATAAATGATAGATAAATAGCGCGTTATATTTAGCTGATATACACAGTACTTGCTACTTACTAGTGCAAATTTTGTAGTACATTGGAACCTACTTCTGACATCTTTCAAAGTTACCAACTGAATACAGCTGCTAATATAAAATAAATGGGGGGGGGATTTGTGAGTGTCATGAATTTTTATCTGTTTATATGATATTTTTATAACTAAGTGTTAAATAAGACAGTAACACTTGGAATTCAGTTTAAGTGAGTGCAACATACAGATCAAACGAGAAAGTGCTCTCCTTAAAGGACAGGTCATTGCTTTTTTTTTCTAGGAAGTGATCAAAGCGTGCTTCATTGAAACAGTGGTTAAGCACTGCTGCAGCATGCCGATGCTTAGGTTTCTTCTCTTTTCCATGTCATTTTGCTGTACCCCCTACAAGGACAGTGAAGGTAGACAGCTGAAGGACCTCCTAGAAAAAAGGATGGCATGTGTGGCAGAATTCCCTATGAGGTTCCATCACATTTGATTTAAACATTTCATATTCATATTGAATCTCTTTTATGCTGGTTTTATGCTGATTATACCTAGAGGCCATTAAATGTTATCAGATACTTTGTATTTGCAATTTTGAATGCAATGCGTGGTATGAGATTCTTTTTAAGGGATATGTTTGACATGGAGCATGAACATATGAAAGTGAATGTACTTTTGTAAACTCATAGAGATTGAGGGTGTCTTTTCTGGCTCTTTTAACTCTCAACTACTGGATGTAGCTTATGGCTCTGAGGTAGGCAAGATGCTGTAGATTTTAAAATATCCATTCCTGCGACTTTTGCTTTTGCCGTTTTGAATTAGAAAACCCCACAAATTAATACAGGTGATCATGTTTGTTCAGGCACTCCAAAATATGATTTTAAGGAGTATGCTTGGAGATCTACATTTGATGTTCTATTTTATTATATTTCCCATAACTGATTAAGTTGGCATACTGAGATGTGAAGTTAAAATAGAAAAGACTGAAAATACTGAACAGTCTGATGTGAAAAGCTGGTGTGTGTTATTGAGCTTTCACTGGAGAAGTATCTTAACCTGCTCACGTGTAAGGTAAAGTTTCTTCTGCAGAAAGAGAGAGAACAGCGTGTTCAGAGTATATGTGAAAACAGGAAGAAAAATTAAACTAGCAGAATTTTATCTTCAAAGCACTTTAGAAGCTCTAATCCTGACAACATACATGATAGAGAAGTAGGTAAGGAACGTAATCTATGTTTCTTCAAGGAGAGGAAACAGGGATGTGCTGTAGGCGGTGCGGTGGGTCAGTTCCAGAAACAGTCTGAGAAGTCTGGAGTCCTTCACTTGTTCCATGCCTATATGACCAGGACCAGCCCTTCTTTAAAGCGAAGGAAAGGAAAGAATATGCAGCTACTCCAATAATATATGATTTTCAGGTTGTTGTACAAGAGAAACAAAATAAAAATGGTCTGAAGGTTATTTCTGTTACGGGGGTATCATACACTGTTGGACAAAGAGATCATTTGGTTGCTGGTATATTAGCTGACTGCTAAACAGGTTGCTAGTTTTCCGTCTAATGGCAGTTGAGTAAAAAAGTAGGGGGTTTTTGGTTTGCTGTAAGATGATGAAAACGTAGCACACTTCGGTTGTCACTGAAGAGCTTTTTCTTGTGCTCTTCCTATAAATGACGATATGCACTTGATGGGCATTCAGCAACCAGGAAAAAGAAGCGTGTAAAACGTAAATCTACAGAGGGGGAATCTAAAACAGAAATGCTGTACTTGTATGCTTCTTATGAATGAGCTCTCCTTGAAAACTTTTGCAGACAACTATAGGGATAGAAAGACATCTTTTGTATTACTAAAGTCAGCAGGAACCACTTTAAATAGTACGTAATTATTCTGATAAAATATGAAAATGGTGAGACAGTGTTCTTCTGTAAAATTAGTAAGGTATAGGGCATTTGGTGCAGGTATTTGTATTAGCGTTATATTTGGAATATATGTATCTGGTGGTGTATGATGGCAGCGTGATCCAATAGAGGAACAGGTTTGCTTTTCACTGTTGTGTGCACGTTTTTAAGTTGTGAGGAAGGAAAGGATTTTAAGCTTTTAAGAGTGAGGGCTCAGAAATCTACACCACAAAACTGTTGGGAGGTAACAAGCTGTGTCTGAAAGTTCTAGGATTAAGCACATTGAGCAAAAATACTGGACAGATCCTTTGAACATACTGTTGAACAATAAAAAGAATCAAAATATCCCATCTTCTGTGCCCTGCTTTTTAATGTCGTAGGTGCATTATGAAGAATACACATTTTGCAGATGAATTAAGATCATACATGACCCACCTTAGTTCTAAACCAAGCTTGAAACTTACTTTGATGAACATGCTTGACAGTACACCAGAAGACTTGCTTGCAAGCCTTCTAAAAAGGAGGTAATAATGTTTTATTTTTCTGTACCTTTATAGAAAAATTCAGTGTCAGGTCTCACATCATCTATATCAATTTACAATCATTGTAGTGTAGCATCTGTTAGTATCTTGTTGCCATTTATATTCTATTTGAATCCAACTAATTTTTAAATATTACATTTTGACGTACATTGTGCTGATATCCTACAGGATCCTTCAGGAAAAATAGTGCTTGTAGATTGAACATCATGTATTTTTTAGTATATTAGTGCCAATAGTCTCTTCTGGATCAGTCATTTAACCAGTCTGCAGTCTATAGGCCAATCCCTTTCCCATTCCTTCTCAGTAACACAGCTCAGTTAACTGAGGGGAAATATCCTTCCTTCTTTGGCCTGGAGACAGCGTTAGCAGTGTGTTGTCGCTACCAGTATGTTTGCAGTTGTTTTACCTCTGAGCCCTCTAGAATTACAGATTCCTAGTAGATCTGCATGTCAGCAAATCTTCCTGCAGTAGTGATGCGTACTGCAAGGGTCATGTATTCTCCAGAAATGATGCATTCACTCCTCATGTTCTCCTTCCAATGGAATGCCACAATAGCTAATGGCACTTTAGAGAAAGAGGCAGTACATTAAAAAACAACTGCTTATTATCTGCCCCAGTGACCCTTTTGCAGGATCTGTTCTTGCAAGCACCGAGGCAGCCCTAGACTGATTGATTGCTTGACTGCTGTCATTGTCACAATCCAGGTTTTTGTACATCTTTTGAAGTCAGTGTACTTCACAGAACAAACCCATGGATGCCCCAGAGTGAGAACCACCAATAAATGATGTATATGTAGACTTTATAGTTGCTGAAGTAAAAATGGAAGAGAAGGGGGTACGTGAAGGCTGCGTAGGAATGAGGGTAAAGCCAGCGGCCTGACAGTCTGTTTTAAACTGGATTTGGGTTTTTTTGTTGTTGTTTAGTTGTGGTTTTTTAGTTTAGTGGAAGTTGTAGTCTACCTTCATCAGTCCTCAGTTGCTCAGACCTACATGCTAGTTCAGCCATTTTTGCTCAATATTCAAACAACACGTAAAAGAGAAGAATTACTCTTTTAATGTATTTGGCTTGTCAATAAAGATGTTCCTAGAACTAGCAATAAAACGTTTAATGACACAGTAAAAATACGGTTCAAGGCAGTGACCTTGTCGTACTGAAAATAAAGCACTTTATTTTTTTATTTATTTAGTATTGAATTTGAGAATAAGACATTACTGAATAACATCTTGAGAATGTTAAATATTAAAGATATATTAAAGTCAGACACACATGACAAGAAGACCAGACATACTTATTTAGAAGATACTCTGAAGCGTGGAGACCGGAAGGAAAAATGTGGCAGAATGGGGGTGAGGGTGAATGTCCTGGCTTTCTCTATGAAGAAAAGTTCTTATTTAATATTTATGAATGAAGAGTGTCAGCAACTCTTGATTGTGAAGGTAATTAACTAATTCTGTGTGCCCACTGGAACTACTTGAATGTCAGATGTATTTCACAGCAGTTGAACAAACAAGTCAGTGAATATATTTCACCATAGCTGAACAAACACATATGAGAAGATCTGTATTTGGGCAGCAGCAGATCCTGTGTGATGCAGCTGTGGAAAAATTGTTCTGTTTAATTTGTATCTGTCTTATACTTCTTTTGCTTTTATGCCTGGTCGCAGGTTTTTAACACGTTTCATAAAACTTGTCATGAGATGGTCATGGGAGATGCTACAACATCTGTTTGTGGTTTGGGGGGATTTGGGGTTGGGGGTTCCCTCCCCCCCCCCATACGTGTGAGAAAAAGAACTACTAGACAAAAGACTTTTTATTTGGGAATTGTTGCTTACTACCTATTGAAGTTTCTGTAGGATACTGTAAGGTGAGAGCTAAAAGCATAAGAAGGATTTTATTTTTTTAAAAACCAAACTTTTTTAAAGCTGTTGCTTGTAACTAGCCAAAGGTTTACCCTTTTGTAGTGCTTTGTTACCACTGTACATCATTGTCTGAAGATTCTTTTAAAAAACAAATTGTAAAATGTGGCAAAACTGAATTTAGATTTTTAAAAAAGTTACAATCTGAAGATAGTTTTTCACATGAATGGGTGAAAACCATTTTGGAATATATTTTAAAATTATTTTAATATTATTGAAAACAAAATAAGTGGTCTATTACAATCAATTTATGATCCAAAGATATTTGGATGAACATTTTTGTAAGATAAGTCTTTTGTTCCTGATGTTTGAACTAGACATATGTAATTTACTGTAAGAGGTTGCATCATTCTGAAAAAAAAACCAGTCTTCTGGGCTTAGAGATACTTGAAGTCTAAACAGGAGATTGCTTCGTTGAAAAACAGAAGGGTTGTTAATCATGATGTTTTGGGCATGGTAAATATTTAGGTCTTATGCTTTATTTAGGCTGCTGTGGTGCCACTTTGTACTGCAAAGGACGAACTAGGGGCTCTTGCAGATGTTTCCCAAATCTAAGTTTAAACTAAGCCGTCCACATTGTTATCATGGAGCAATGGTAGATCTCAAAACCAAAGAGTGAGGAGCGTGTATTTCTTGTCAGTAGTCTTGCCTCCCTGGTGACTTTATCAGCCAGGCTTTTCTTGGCTAGAAAGGCTGACCTGTTCCTCATGGGTGGCAGATTTTGGCGGAGCACAGATTTGACCATCCCACAGCCTCCCTCTGTGGAACTGAAACCAGTAAACGACACGTTCCAGTGCTGCTTTGAATGAACCTGCCTCCTGCTGTCTGCTATTTTTAATTTGTTTGGGCATGTGCTCACAAATACTTTTCTGTGATCTAATAATAGCTATTGCTGATAGCTTAAATGATTTCAGCTGTTGAATCTGTTTACTATTGAGCAATAGTGTACTATTAGTGTTGACTTATGGTAGTAACTCCACACCCTCCCAAATCTACAATTTGGCGATATTTCTAAGTCAAAATAAAGTGATTTAGCTGGGGAAAACCTGCTGAAATACACAGAAAACACATAGCTGAAAATAAGAAACAATTTAAATGAAAGGCTAGTAGTACAGAAACTATTTTATTTTTTTTAAATTAGTAGGTAAATATAGGTATCTTGTTATGATTTGTTGATTAGGTTCCCAGAAGCCTTTCCTTCCATGGTGACCCAGGTTAGTGTAGCTTTCTTTGCTTACTTCATACACAGAGATAACTTGAATTCCCTGGATGAATTTGTAGGTGTCACTTAAAGTATTCAAAGAAAAAAATCTTTCCAGTGCAAGATGTCGTTTCTAAGGAGTATTTATCAGGACATTCTTAAAAGAAGTGGTTTAAGCTGGAAGTAATGCTGGAAAATAGCAATGCAGTTGCAAGTTCATCTTGTTGGGGCATGAGGTAAAATTTGGCTTCTTGTCTGAAAATAGGGGAATGTTGAAAAATGAGCTATTTTACTCATTCACCTTGAAGTTTAATCAAATTAATTCTGTAGTAAAAACAGTTATTTCTCTTGAGCTCCACCTTCCCTCTCTCCTGCCTGCTATGGCCCTCTGCGTGTGGTGCCAGCAAGCTGTGTTGCTTCTCAGAATTGCACAGTCCTTTCCTCTCAGGGTGGTCATGTGGCAAGCACTGTAACTGTTTATCTAGAAAAATGGCATTAAAAATGGCATTATATCTTTTTTTGTTTGCCTGTTCTCAACTGTCTTTTATAGTGAATAAGCAGAGGGAAGCAAGGAGAGGCGCCAGCTCCAGGTGACTGGCCAGCTGCCTGTGGATCAGCACCAGAAAGTGCTCCACAGATCGCAATTTGAAACCCATTAATATAATGGATAAAGTCTATGAAGCATTTTAAAACCTCCCTTGCTTATAGTGCTGCATTTTATAAGCTAGGTGACATCAAAAAAATTGGTTCTGGCTCAGACTAACTAATAAAAATGGATAAGGCTTATTTTTATGCTGAATATCAGTAAAAGCATGTGCAGAAGATTACATTTAACATTCTGGCTTCTACCTAGAGCACAACAAAGTCTATCTTATCTCCATCCATCACACCAGCATTCGATAGGCTTGGAGACCCCAGATTTTTGTCTCCTTCTCTGGAAGCATGAAGAAGCAGCTTGGACTGGCGTGTAGATCATATGAACGTGACATTGCTTACTCTTCCGGTTGTGTTTCCTGAACAACTTTGAAAAAGATTGTATGACTACGCACATCATTTAAATAGGGTATTTTAAATTATCGATGCATAAAGCTGATATAAAGCATTAAAATGTTGTTGTTATATCTTGCTATACAGGAATAACGGAAAGAAGGTCTGGCTAATTCCTGAAATCGGAGAGAGAACAGTGTCTTTCAGAGCCCAGTGAAAATCATGCGTGGTTGTTTTTGTGCCTATGCAGCTTTAATTATTGTTAATTTTTCTAGTCAAGCACATGGTTATATAAAACTGATTTTTTTTTTTTGGTTCAGTAGTCCAGCCTGTACCAGCATTAGCCTCCAGATCTCAGCAGCATCCTGTTTATTCTGATCTAGCTTGCCTGACTGACTCCCCAAAGATAAAATTCACTAAGTGAACTTGACAGATTCCAGGCTGTCTCCATATGGCAGGGACTGGGCTGCAGCTTCGGAAGCTGCCTGGGATTTAAAAGCTGCTCTCACCTTATTAAGATGGCAGGAGTTACATGCAAGTCAAGTTCGCGGGGGCTCATTTGAATTCTTTTGGCCTCTGCTTGAGACCAATCCATAACCATTTTTTGTGTATGTGAATTAGAGCAGGACCAAGAGGATGCCCTTTATTTTCCAAATGGTACTTATACCAGCAAGAGGTCAGAACTGAAAATGCGTCTGCACTTCAGCTGCTGACAATTTTTTAAGAGGAGTGTATACAGTTTAGGCTTAGCAGATGCTAAACAGACCAGACCACGCGAGATTTCTGAAAGAAGTGGTGAAACAGTGGGAGCTGATTTGTTGCCCTCTCTTTCTTCCCTTTTGCCTTTGTGTACTAATTGCTTATCTCTTGTTTGGTTTTTAGCTATTAACAAATTTAGTATTATTTTCCTGTATTAAAAATGTCAAGCCTATATTCTGGCAACGTCAAAATATTGAGCTTTCCAAACTGACTTGGAGGTAGTATTTTTGAGAGTTGAGACCTGCTGAGGATCTTTCCCTGCATGTTTAAATCTGTGCTGCGTGTGGCAGCCAGCCAAAACCAGTCACAAAAAAAGGGGTTTTCATAAAGTGACTGAGTATTAGTCAAAGAAAATACTACTGGAAACACACATGTGCTATGCGTAAAATAAATATTACTGTCATCTTAATCAGCTTTAATCAAAAGCTTATCATTATAAGATTTTAAGAAGTCTTCATGTTAGATCATTGTTTGTGGTTTTTTTGAGTGAGTTCACAGGATTAAAGTAACTTACTCTGGTAGGTTTAAACAGATCATCCTTAAAATTACAACGTTAGCAAAAAGAATTTAGCAAAAGCACACAAAATATCTTAGGTGGTTAGGGCTTGTTCTATAAAATACAGACACCGCAAAAAATAGTTTATGAAGCAAGAAGTTTAAATTAGAGTTGCTATATTGGGTTTGATGCAATTGTAGAAATAATTATATTTTTCTAAGAAAATGGAAGTAGAAGTAGAGATTTCCTTGGCTACTCCAGTTCCTGCCTGACGTAGCACGTGCACACTTCAAAGAGAGCTCGAGAGTGAGCAACCCTTCTAAATGGGCTTTGTTATATATTCTCTGTCTGCTTTTCATAGTCCAAAAGTGGAAACTGATGATCTGATGTGATACCTTCAAATTAAAAAAAAAAAAAAAAAACACACAGAATGAAGCTTTTGAGTTAAACTTTGTATTTAAATTACAGGTGACTGATTTGGCTAAAACAAGCAATGACATGTCATAATGTCTCCCTGTTGATTTTGTCCTTTCTTTGAGAAATAGTGATTTCCCCCCCCCCCCTAGATACTGGGGAAAGCACTCGATGCAGGCGATGCCAGTGTGTAAGGAGTCTCTTAGAGGCAGGAGCCTTTAATGGGGCATTTGCATAAAAAGGCAGGCAGGTTTGATTTTTAACAATACACTGCAATCATGTTGTTAAATCTGTTACAAACTTCACAGACGTCTGCCTTTTAGAGCAACTGTAGCAGATAAATGCAGTGACTCTTGCAGACTCGTCTTTTATTTTACCCAAGCCTATTTTAGAATTAAAAGCCATAGAAGTACCTTTTGCTTTTGTTTTTACATGTCTTTTGTGTGTCATTGATATTTTTTCAGATGAATCGTTTGATGCTGCACTTACACATCTCTTGCACTTGTGAAATGAGCGTCGTCTGCTTATTAATTTTCTGTATTATGGCCTAGGCAGTAGTGTTTCTTAATGCTGCTGACTTAACGGTAAATGAAATCCACTATTTGACTAAACAATTAAATGTCTTCTCTGCTAAACCTGGATGTGGGTGGGTTTTTATTTATTTATTTTTAGTTTTACCTGGTTGGCAATTTTTGTGAGGTAGCAATAATAAGAAATAGAATAGGTTAGTCGCTTCTTGTTTGTGCATGCTATGCCAACATCTTGTAGAGCACATAGAGGTGGTGGAGCAGACATGTCCGCATGAGAGCTGTGTCACTGCTTTGTGGATACCACTGTACTCACAGGTGCAGTGGGAAGCACGTAATGAATTGGCGCTTGACTCTGTCTTGAGGTGCTGCACTTACGTATCGCTATCCAGAAGAAAGCAGATCCTCATAAAATAGATGGAAACTGGAAGAGTCTCCCTAGAATCAGTGTAGGGGGTGGGTGTTTGCATCATACAAAGATAGGCCTGGAGCCTCCTTGACCACTTTTGTCCAAAGTGGTAACAATGTCTGATTTTCTACCCCAGTGCAGGAGCCACCTTGGCCAGCTCAGGTTTGAAGGAAGAGGGCAGTTTCAGGGAGTGCTTCAGAATGTCTCTTGCTTGAAAAATCAGGCTTTCACGCTGGCTTCTGCAGAGAAATTTTTTGCAGGCTAGTAATCGCAAATTGGTTCACAACAGGAATTTACTCGGTCCCAGTACGGCAAGGCGCTGGATTTACATGTTTCCAGTGAGCAATGGATTAAAGACAAGTGCTGTGCACGAGAAACTGGCCGAGGTTGCCTTCTGTGTTACATTTTTACTTCAGTTTTCTGTAGAGATATTAACAAACCAGTTCGCTATCTTTGGAATGCTAATGGCAGTCGAGTTACATCAAAAGAGGGATCTATTATTAAATTGACAGAATGTCAGTGGCAGAAATCAGCTATAAATTGTTCTGCATGTCATTAGCTGGAAAAATCACATGCAAATTTTTAATATTGATCAAAATTCCATTTCATGTTGATTTTCACTGTACTAGACTGAGGACAGAAAAAGAAGTTATTGGGCGTAGTTTGGTATGCAACAGGAACTGTAGTGCTTGAAGCAAATTTTTACCTCATGAGTAGTTTATACATTCATTTCTTCCCTAGAAATTATGTTTACCTAAGTTAGTGAAACCTGGGCGAGGTCTTTTTACACTGAAATGAGATTTCCTGCAGATGTGTGTGTGATTGTCGCACCCCTCAGAGTGCTTGGCCAAACCCTACCCACGTGCCACCATGCAAATGCGGGACTCCCACAGAGTCAGCATTCTGCACAGACATCAGGAGACGCCTAGGCAGCCTGTTTTTCCTTTTAACAAATAGAGTCCTAAAAAATATTCTAAAGAAAGTACAATTCTGCCCACCAGCCGAGGATAATGCAGGGACACCTTTAAAGTATTTTGTTATGTAAGTGTATAGGAAGAAATGAAGTGAAAATGGCAAACTTTTGCTGCAGCTTTAGAAAGCTTCAGGCTGCTTGAGATGGAAAATAAACTAGTTTAATTCACTTAAGCTATATTTAAGTCAATAATAAACTGACACAGACTTAGCTGGCAAACCTCTACATCCCTGACTGCAGAAAACTGCAATGATGAGACCAGGGAAAGAATCATTTGCTCTTAATACTTTTCCAGAGCATCAGCTACAGTTAAATTGGAGATGATGCTCTTCGCAGTAGTAGTAAAACTAGTGTATTGGTTGTTCTTTTATTTGTGGTTTAATACAGTTGTGATTTGTTTTGCCAGATCAGAAAAGCGAGCTCTGCTATGTTGTCCAGACCCCGAAACGACCAGTGTAGCTGCTTCACACCTTCACTGCTGCCTGCACAGTGTATTCTTTTGCTGTCTTCTGCCAGTAACTTTGGTCAGTTGATCCTGTGCGCTTGTGTCCTCTTTCAAGAGCAGTTTTGTTTCGGAGGAAGCTCCAGGAGCTCCTATATGCATGTTCTTCAGCTGTGTACAGAGTAGTTCATAATCTCTGGGGGTTTAAGGTGGTAGATGAATGTTAAAATGTACATGCATCACAAATTGTTATTTTTTATAAAAATTGTACATTTAGAAAACAAAAATCAATGCCATGAACAAAAATTAATATCATAGCTCAAATATTTTAAAAATTTTCCTTGCTCTGTTACAATTTAAACTAAAGCAGTCATATTAGAAGCTGAATTCTTTTATTTATGTGTTGTTGTTCTTGTTGTATTTTGTTCTTGTTAGTCAAAATAAATTAAAAATGACTGAGAGTTTGCTCTTTGATTCTTCATAGTTCAGTGATTGCTTTCCATATGTTGAGATGAGTAACTATTTAAAGCCATCAGTTTCCTTTGGAATTAAAAGTACTTTCATTAGTGTTAAGCATTCAACTCATCCTTAAATAAGTTTAGGCTAAATTTAAGTTTTTATACTAGCTGATACACTATCAGTAGTAGAATGTTTTGGACATTCTTCGAATAGCTCTATGTTATATTTTTAAAATTATAGTTGTTTTTTATTGTTAGTATATGAGGTATTATTTTCATTGGGAAATCACCTCAGACATCATAAATAAGTCTCAGACAAAACTGAACAAGAAAAGCTCACCCTAATGAGCTGAGTGGGATGTCAGTAACATATAGGCCTTACTCAGGTCTGTGTAAAGGTAAATTTAGCTAATAAATGTGCTGGCTAGAAAACATTTATATTGCCATATTAACATGGCTAACAATTAGGAAAGCAGTTTACCACTGGAATCAGAAGTTCTGTCTGCTCCTCACTTTTGCTCATGACGCTGCAGTTTGATTGCGAAGTTTTGGATGTTACTGATATCATCTGCTTGTTCCTCAGAAAGCCATAAAATCCCAAGTCAGGTCACTTGGCAGTCAAGTGGAAGAGAAAACTGCTTTTCAGCTATATTGTATTGCTTTAAATTGCAAATGTCTTTGCATTTGCTTCAGGTTTTTTTTTAATTTTGTTTCGTTTTTAATCCTGCTGTTGCACTCTGTGTGTTAGAATCTAAGATTTATATTTCTTTGACTGTTTAATGTTTCCTTTCATCGCCTTCATAAATAGTAATGACTAGCTTATGTATATCCGGGGAAGTAAAGCAAAAAGCCCTTGAGTGTGCCAAGTCGGAAAAAATTTAAATGAGTGTATCCAGTGTTCGAAGAACAGGAATTAAGGCTCTTACCAGCTAACCATAAGCCAAGAATCTTTTAAATTCTAACAGTGGTTTGGTAGATAAAGCTAAATCTAGGTTTACTTACGAAAGACAATGGCAGGTGTGTGGTTCAAAGTAAAAGCTTAATGAAAGCTATTTAGCATGTTATCCTAAATCCACAGAAAGGCAAATCTTTATTCCAAGGTGCAGATCATTTCTGTTAGGGGAATCCCACAATTTTTAATGAACATTTTTCTTTTTCTCATTTCTAATTAGTTTCAGCACTTAGATTCCAGAATGCTAGCCTTCAACACTGAGATTTCTAATGGTAATAAAGCACTTGAGGTGGTATTTAGTTCAAGCAGAGTGGTGATAGGAGAAACCTGAGCGGGGCTGAAATGCTAATCCTTTTGCATTGCTCATGTCCCTTTGTGATTGTGATTGATGAGTTGATTTCTCTTTACAACTTCATTTGCATTGTGTGGTAATACCCACAGGCAGAGGTGCTGTGTGTTCTTGGGTGAGAGCGCACCATTAGTACAAGCTAATGTGCTAAATGGGGTAGAGGTGGGGTGAAGAGCTCTCTGAGCTCGTAAGCAGCCTATTAAATAACTGGTTTATGGTGGGTGATGTAACTCCCTGTGTAAATGCTCGTGCTTGTAATATCTTTACGTTTACCGTGAAAATATGCATTCCCTCACCCACTGTCTGTCCTACCTTTTCCCTCTTCTATTTATCTCCGTTATTCTGTGAAAATGATCATGCCAGGTAGCGGCTGCTATGAGGAAAGGCTATGGAGCTTTCTTTGATTCTTAGAGGCAAAATAAATTGGTCAAGACTTTCTTAAAATATAGGTGCTTTCCTTATTATTAGAATTCCTTGTTACTGAAAATCTGACTTCAACGTGAAACTGTAATGGCAGAGCTGTTTCTTGGTTGGAACCGAGAAGTTATAGTGGGCCTATCCAAGCATCTTACTCTGACAGTCTTCGTTGCCATTACAGAGTTTGATGTTTTTGCTTCAGTTTCTTTCCACAAGGAAGGTTTTGTTTGCACCAGGAAGGTCTGGTCAAATCAAAGGAGACTGGCTGGATTAGAATAGCTGTCCTGGAAGGCGCTTGAAATACAGAACAGCTTAATCTCATAAAGGAAGCAGAGTTACATTTTTAATGATATACATACCATGAAGAGTGTAGGTGAACACTGTTAACTTCTATAGCCTAATACTTTTCTATTTTTCACAGCTGATCCATACTGTCTATAACACAATTCAAAATTAGTTTCTTACCATTTAAATTGGGTAATCCAATGTAGCACAGACATGCAAATCTTCAGAACGTTGTCTGTACCCTCTAGGCTGTCCCACCTATTGCCTCTCCAATTTCAGGGACAGAACTGGTCTAGCTGCCACTTTCTCCTTACCATTTCACTCGTGTCTCCTCAGTGAATAGAATGGTCTGACAGCCTTTTTCTTTTTTTAGATCAAATTATTATTTAACCTAAACAGATGGCAAGAAATAGTTCAAATCTGTGTAAAAGAACGAGTAATCTTATGTGTGCGCTTGTATAACCTAAAGAGTTACCATCCCTTCTGTTGAGATTTTAGGTAGATTTACATTTTCCAACCACCACTGATCTCTCAGGTCAAGTGTTTATTCTTTTGTAGTCTTTCTCCTCATGTGAGTAGATGTATGTTTATAAGCTAGCAAGGGTATTTTTCTTCTGAGTTCACAAGTGTAAACTTTTTCCCAATCTAGTTGTCTCAGCTCACATTTGAGAATAAACTGGCAAAATGAATGGTTCTTGCGAAAAAGAATAGTTATTTTGTATTTTACTGATTACTGGTGAAGGGATATTGCTGAATCTTCATTCCTTACCTGCTATTACATGGAAGAAGGACCTAGACGGGTCACAGCAGAAATTACCGTGGTGCTTTCAGAAGCTCTCTAGCTGGAGGCTCACCGTCCTCTGGTTGAGACAGCAAAAATATGTTACGTGGCCAGGCTTCGTCTGATTCAGCAGAGAACTGGGTTGCATGTACTGAACCATTTCTGGGGTCCTAAAAGCCAAGCCAGATGATAGTGCGGATGCATGTAAGGCGCTCCCAAATTTCTTCTGAGCTTTGTCAGAGCTCCCAAATTTCTTCTGAGCTTTGGGCATTGTCATTTCCTTGCTGACCATCTGACTGCAAAGTGCGGCGTATTCATAAAAGCAGTACACGTCCCAAAATGTAATCTAACATGGTATCTCAGTAACTAGGGCAGACTTACTGCACCATAACTATGCTTCTACTTCACTGTTCTTGCTTGAGCAAGAAGCTTAGAGTTAAACAGCTGTAACAGTTTCTGCAAAGCAAAAGCACCGATATGTGAAACGAAAAAATCAGTTCAGCAGAGTGTGTTCATGGAACATAGTTATCTCTTGAAAATGAAATGCAGCCCTGTGCAAAGAGTCCACACAAATTGCCCTCTTACTTCCAAATACTTTCAGTGCTTTGCCATTTTCAGCAACGTGCAAAACGTTTGGATTGTATTTAAATATAAGACGTTTGGATTCTACTGAACTTCCAATACTGGTGAACTGTCCTTCAGGGGAAGGGACTTTCTTGGTGGAAGTTAAGCCCTAAGTGTCTGTGTTTAGTTATTTTCTTGAAAACTTGTAAAACCCCTCTTTTGCTTCCAAGATCACTGAGAAAATGCTGACATTTCTGTAGAGAAGAGGCAGATCTGTTTGTCAGAGATGGTCCTGCACAATAAGGTTTCCTGGGAAGTAGAGGTTTCATGCAGGAAAAAAAGAGTAGTTCAAAATAATTATTTATGAATATTGGTATCTCTTCTACTACTGGTTTGCACAAATCTCTTTTGATGACAATTAACCACGTTAGCTGGATTGCGTAGACTGGAAGTACAAAATGGCAATATCCATACTTGCTAATAGCTTCACCCACTTCTGATTATTTTTATATTTATGGCAGATTTTTTTGTGCTCCTGAAAGCACGTGTAAAATCTAGTTTTCATATGAATTCTGTGGGGTTTTCTCCCTAGATTGCAGTTAACTTGCAGCTGACTATTTAATTGTACATACCTGGCAAATGCAGTTGTAGAGGGATTCGTTAGGGCTGTATTAATTATTCTTTTGAATTCTGCAGTAATTTGTATTTCAGTGTTATTTGTAGATGAGCCACAGGCGATGTCTAAATAAAACTTGACTGAGATAATTCTCTGAAAAAAGTAGAGATTATTTTAAAAATTTGCAGACAAATAAGAGAATTTTGAAGACCAGCAAGTTACAGTATTAAAGCGGAGCTGTTTGCGTCAAAGGGTTTCATTGCTTAGGCAAAGGCTTACTTTCACTGAGACTCTGCACAGACTGTTAGATGCTCTGCTTTTAGTCTTAAACTATTTGCCTTTTCGCTTTGTGTGATTCGATTTTAAAAAAACCTGTTTTCACCTAAGGCAATAGGAACCACCATTTAGCTGGGCTGTGTGGGTCAGTGCAGGGTTTGTAGTAGCTTGCTGATGATTTTTTTTTAATGATTAAGTGAAATGATGCAATGATGTTGCTCTTTCACATTCACAGAACGTAAAATGTTAGCCAACAAATTTTAGTAGCAAACTATGCTTTTAAATTTCTCTTTATGTAAGAAATGGAAGCAAAATGTATTAAATTGTTAAAGCCTAAAACATACAGAAATTTGGGTTTAAGTTCAGAGTATTTTCACTCTC
>Ga0065711_1003196_pt1 | contig 34826 bp, 31 predicted proteins | sample Hoacrofraction12_FD_59098 | JGI IMG/M metagenome (GOLD analysis project Ga0065711, IMG submission 59098) | Hoatzin crop microbial communities from Cojedes, Venezuela - Epithelial fraction 12 v2 (version 2) | ecosystem: Host-associated > Birds > Digestive system > Esophagus > Crop | place... | reverse complement strand
CCCCCTTTTTTGTCCTATATGTGAGCACAACCTATTATGGAGAAGGTATCCTGCTCCTGCTTTGGATCCCAGTGGTAGATGAGGATAGCTTTCTTCCAATTACATGGTCACTGTTTGAATTACTCCTCGCTATGGTGCCCTTTCATCAGTTAGGCCAGCAGGAGATTGCTTGTTCCTTTGCTAAGGTACCCATTTAAAGACCTGTACATCAGCTAGGTGTATATGATCTTAAGGAAACTGTGATCAGACTTGTATGCTTCTGTCTTCCAAGCACAGAACTCAACTCTAGTATTTTAGTGAGTAGATTTTTAGCTTAGTTTCCTATGAAATGAGGGCTAGCTCATGATGACGTGTGTGTATACGTGCACAAGCAGAGCTGTGGGTCTCAGCCCTGTAACTCTGAACCTCATTTCTGCAGTATTTGACAAAACAATAAGGAGTTTCAAGGTGTTAGGGTAAAGAAGAGCGACCCTGCTAAGGTTATCTGAAAGAAAAGTTGCAACATGTGACTGAGAAATAGAAATATCACACAAGTGAGAGTTGTTATAGAAGCATCTGTGGGAAGGATCTTCCAAACCAAAGCTGTTACTCCTCCGTGATGGGCTGGCAGCTGGTGCCCAGGCTGTCCTTTGTCTGTCAGTAGCTAGCAAGAGTGGTCAGTCTTTGTCAGAGAATTTGAATCAGTCTTTCCCTGGAAGAAGGGGAGTGAAGATAGAAAGGATGGGAGATAGCATGCTCCCTGTTCATATGAGGGCATTTGGACTACAGGAATATTTGTTATGCCCTAATGCTCCAGCACACCTGATGTGGCACGAAGGCTGTCATCAGTCAAGTAATTCCTGCCCTTTCAGTGTACAGCACTTGAGTACTGGCCCATCAATACTGATGTGACAAGCACCATCACTGGACTGTTTATGCTCTACAGGCAGAAATGGTAATGTTAGGTGTCTGAAGCCTTACTCATGCTTCATTGCCTGGTGAGGGTGTCCCTTGAGGATAACATTTGTCATATAGGTTTGTCCACTGGAGCTATCTAGCCCAGAATGCCTCCTTGATCCAAGGAGGGAAACAGGCTATGTGGCAGCATGGTTCATCTCCCCAATTTTAGCTCCTCATGGATAAAACTAACGGTGCTGTAGAAGTGCCTAGACAACAATGCCTGCACAGAGCAGTCTCATTCCAGGTGTAGTTACCAGTGGTGGTATCAATTGGTCTGTGAGAAGTCTCTTGGAATCAAGGAGAACAGATAGCATTGGCCCTGAAGAGAGGAACAAGAGCAAGCAAAGTCTTGGGCCGGTGGCAACAGTGAGTGACCAAATGCAAAAGCATGAGCTGAATAACTCTATCAATGTGAATCAGCATGGGGTCTTCAATGCAGCTGATTTTCACAGAAAGATTACACACTGAAACTTAGGGACTATGCTGGTTTGCTCCACCAGTGAAAAAATGTGACTGTCTCAGATGCAGAAAGAGGTTCTCTAGATGCCCAAAATCTGGGGAGATTTTGAGTGAGGGATATTGTCTTTCTGGTCCTTTGGGCTCGGTTGTATCTTGCTCCAGGTGTGGTGTCATGCCCTCTGTTGAGGGCAGAGTCTGCAGTGTTGGAGGGGATGAGCAGAGGAGAGCCGTGGAGCAGCATTACTTGAGGACTGGTGGGAATGTGGCATGGGGAGATCAATTGGTGGCTTGATTACAGTGTGTAATTACCTCCAGGAGAGACAATGTCAGCTGCTAAGAGACTATTAAATCCAGCTGAGAAAGACATAATAAATTTTTTTTTGGTCTTTCTCCATCTGTTAAGTTAATTTCATATCTTCACTGATTTTAAAACACCTATCAGTAGTCTGTTCAAATGCTGGACTTGGCCATGCAGCACAGGACTCAGCAGGTACCAGCTGGAAAGTAAATATTGCTGATGGACAGGGAAGAGAATTGCAGCATGAAGTGTGTTTCCATTGCCCCTCAGTTAGAGAAAAATGGCTCTGTGCAGGGAGTGAATCTGTCCTGAAGCGAACCTTGTAAAAGGATCGCAGCCAGCTTTGCATCCCTATCTCACTGACCGCAGCAAGCTGTAAGAGCTAAGACTGGAGGCTAGCCAACTCCTACTCCTGTCTTTCCCCTCCCATGGCTATGGTTTGGTACATGGGAGTTCCTTTGATCTAAGTGGTCCTAGGGCTGGATTAGGGAGTTTGACACCTACCTACCACCTAGTGACAGACCCAGGTGGGCAAAGGCAGGTCACTTGCTTCATCTCACATGTTTGTGGGCTGATGTTCTGGGTAAGAAGTCTGTGTCTGCTCTACTTCCGGCAGTCCCAGGTGGACTCAAGAACAGCAGAAGTGAACTAGAGAACTAAACACACCTAAAACTCTTATGGAAAAGATATCAGATTTATTGGTTATGTGTTCTCTGTGTGATTAGTTGCCACACTCAAACTGGTAGTGGAGCAATGTTACCGTAGAGTACAGGTCTGTTGATGCCACTGCACTCCTGATCAAACTAAAACTTAGTGACAAGGTCTTAATTTTTCCCTCTCAAAAGGTTCTGTCTTGTCCTCATTCCACCCAGTGCCTGTTTTTCGAATTTAGCAACATCACTTGAATTATTGAAAACCAAGTAATTTCATGTCTCTCATTTCTCCGGCAGGAGCATGATGGCTATTGACAATGGACCATCAATCATATTTTAAAAAAAGCCGTAAGTATTAGGCAGGAGAAAGAATGATTTGAGGATTTCCAGCAAAAGCTGAAAATATCGCTAATGAAAGGCCAAGTGAATTTTTTTCCTAATGAAAGCCTCAAGTTGTAACCAGAAGTTGCGTGCTTTCAGAATGCCTTATCCTAGCATTGTTCTGATTGCCCCAGCTAAAAGAAGATGATATATCTTGGAAGCACAATGCAATTTAATTGGTGTCCAGATGGTTTTGTGAACAATGTTGTAGAGGCTGCATTTGAATAAGCATTTTCCTCTTGCCTGAAAGTGCTTTAGATAAAGCACAAATGCAATGCATAAAAATGACATTGGCTTCTGATCACCCCATGCCATGTAAACTCATTAATTAAGTGTCCAGCCAAGATCAGAACCAACTAAAGGAGCAAAATGCTACCATGATTTCCTCTGAGATGCAGTCATTTTTAGGTGTTTAATAGTTATCTAATAATCCCTCATTTTATTTTTAGCACTGATTTTTGTCACGAAAAGTAACCAGCATGGGGAGAAGAGACAGAATCCAGCCTCCGGCTAAAATGGAAAAAAACTGTGTAGAGAACCTATGGCTGCAAATCAGGTTTCTGGGGAAGGGTTGGGCCCTTAAGAGTAAATGTGTTGAAAAAACTTTGCCAATTCTCTTTGTGTTTTTCTCCTTCTTGCTGTCTTGGCAGGTGGAGGCATCTGCAGGATGCTTTGCCAAGGCGCTGAACTTCTGTTAAATCTTGTACCACAGAGACTGTAGTGATTTACATGTCTTTCTCCCTTGCTTGCAACTAATTGTGGCGCATATTCAAAATGGTGCTCGTTTGGTACACCTAGATGATCTGGGCAGAACGACTTAGGCAACACAACCCAAAAAGGACACGAAATATTCATGGCACATAGCTTTTGCTACCTCCAGTACAAAATGTGTGAGGTGTTGCTGGACTTTGAGGCAGCGGGCCAGGTGGTGAGCAGGGTAAGTGGCCTGCGAGTCCGGTGTGTGTACATCCCTGGCAGTGAGACGTCTGGTGGAGTCAGCTACTGGAGGGACCAGGGGCATCCCAGACAACTGCTAGAGACACCATGGGGTCTCAGCTGTGGTGGATCCTGGATCCCAGTGGAAATATCCTCATTTGCACAGTTTGCTCAAACTTCTGGGTTCTACTCAATTTTTTTATACTGTATTATTCCCAGACTTCATGTTTCCAAGTATAAATTAAATGCTTAAAAAAAATTTGGCAGAGAGTCTCTTCAACTTTCAAATGCAAATTCTGGTGTGGTCGTTATTTGTTGATATTAATTTTGCTGTAAAAACTGAGTATGGGCATGGGGTGAGAGGGTTTCAGATGAACCTGATTTCTCCAACACATCTGGCAAACTGAGAAGTACCCACACACAAGTGAAATCACTTTGGGCCAAGTAAAACATTTTACGCAGACCAGAAGAGAATATTTAATGCCACAAGCACCACCCATTGAAATAAAAACTAGAAGAGAATTGAAGGAGCTTTGAAAAATTTCAAGGGAAACCACTGAAATGTTTAAACTCAAAAAAGCCCTTTTTTTTTGCAATTCCATTTTCTGTCACAAATGTTCTGGCTTTGAAATGCTGGTTGATTCTGCTGGGGACAAGACTTTGAACTAGGCAAGATTCAGGGTCCTCCTAAGGACAGATCAGTCTGCAGTGACTGGCAGTAAGATATTGTGTGTGGGTTCAGCCGGAGCACACCGAGGCATTGCTGGCCTGCTTGTGGCTGATGCTGTTACCAGCTGCAGAAATCTGGATCCACACTATTGTATTTTGGCAGAGCTTGTGAGAGTCTCCCACAGTCCTTGGAAAGTTTGCCTGGCTTGGGGTGCTGGAGTAGCACAGCACCACAGGGTCTGATAGCCAGGTCCAGCATCTGTTACAGGAATCAGTTGTATAAATCTCCCAAGGTCCTCCCTGTCTTTAAGAAAAGCCATAAAACTTGTTCTGATACATGGTCCTGTCGTTAAGGAGATATGCCAAGTTGTACAGACAGCTCCCATGTCAAAATCCTCTCTGGAAATGCATCTGTGTTATAAAAGTTGTCAAGCCAGCCTTATTTAATTTCTTTCAATTCCCCATTGCCAAGGCCTTCTGGCAAGAAAGTGCTTCTTGTTCTTGCAGTTGAAATGCAGCAAAGCAGTACACAAGAACAAGGGTAAAATCAAAAACCAGGTGGTAAATGCTGAAGAGAGACCTGGAGTATCAGAACTGGGGCCAAGCAAAATTATGTAAGGTAATATTTATCTGTCTCCAGGGATTTGTAACAGAATGTTGGTGAAAAATGTCCCATAGATTGCTGGAGGGGTCCTAGAGCAGAAGAACAAGAAAATTAATGTCAGGACTTCAAGGAATAAAAGATGGACCAATGTTGCAGTCAGACGAGGATCTTTCTGCATTAGTGTTCCTAATAAACTGGAGGTTTGGGAGGCTGTTTTTCAACAAGATAATTAAATGACAACTTGCAGTGGGTTTAGAGGCTTAGAAATGAAATCTGATGCAGTTGTGGTGGCTAAGGTAGAATACTAGTTGGATGTGCTGTGGATTTGGTTGGGTACGTTCACTCCTGCTCTTCAAGTCAGTTGCTGGAGGCATTGCTGTACTGCTCTGAGCACAGTGGTGCTGAACTGGCATGGAGCTGGACCACAAGATCAGCAGGAGTGCATCTCTTTGCACCAGGAATGCTGAGATACTTGATTTTGTGTCTTCTTTACCAGCCCCACCATGGCTCTGCTTAACAGCACTGTTCTTACCCGTTGTTTTTGCCATCAGCCATCATTTCTCTGCCAGCAAAAGATGAATGCATGTACTCTAGCCTGGGACACTTTGCAGGGCTCTGCCCAGTGGCTCGTTAAATTTGAGTTCAGCCTTCTGGCACTTCTCCTGACATGCTGTGGCTCTGAAAAGCACCCATGTGTGATACCCTGCGCTGCCCTAGCACTGGCTCTGCTGAGCCTGCAGGGACCTTGAGATGTGAAGTGAGGATCCGTGCTGCTGAAGGAGCTGCTGGAAGGAGGAGGGTGGGTTGGTCTTCCCTTGACGTCCTTTCCAGAGTGGAGCTTTGCCCCAGTTCCTGAGCCTACCGCAATTGCCACTGCTTCCCCTGTCCCTCTGATGGTGGCACCTGGATGAAGAAGTGCTGTCCACAAGAGTTCCTGCCAGGGGTTCAGCAGCCCCTCAGGTCTCAAAGGTTTCATCACATCCTCTGACCCACGTGGTGTACCATGTTCATTTTTAATCTTCAGTAGAGGAACATGGATTGTCAGTTATTACCTTCAGCGTGAATTTGCCCAGTCTAATGCTCAGAAGGTCAAATTCTTTGTCCCTTCTCAAATCTGGCTGCACACATGGCTTGAAGGCATACATCCTGGTACCTGTTGTGCAGAGGTAAACATCTGCCTTTGGTGTAACTGAGACATCCATAACGAAAAAGAAAAACCTAAACATGGCAAGCTCTTATTTCAGAGGCAGACATGATCTGGGGTTTGAAAGTTTCCAGCAGAGGGGAGTTAGGGGATCAACTCTGGCTCCTATCCTGTCCCACAGAGCATGGCAACAACGGGCAGAGAGCAAAAGCAGGAGATGGAAGATACCAAATCAAGTAATCCTTTTTTTTCCTCCTTAAAAAGCACAGCTGATATATTGCTACAGGATCTGAATGAAACCACATATTTTTCTAGCTCTACTATGTTTTTGACGTATTTAAAAGTTGAGGCTAGGCAGATGCGGTGCCTGGATTTTGGGAAGTCCAGGGCTGGACTCAGGTCTGGAAGAAACTTTGTGTGAAGACAGATTGTCAGACAACTGCTTCCTAGAGGTTGTTACTGCTGTTTGCTTTCTTCTTCTGCAAAGCACTGATCGTAGCCACTGTTCGAACTCTGCTTGCCAAAACACACACGCGCAAATATGCATATATGAAAGCACCATGTCTCCTTGGCCTTGGCTCATTCTTTGTACCTTCATAGCAGGACTGTTCCCAAAGCATCAGCTAATTACCCCTCCTGCTTCCCAGAGCATGGCTGGTGGCTGCCTTTGGACAAGGCTCATTGAAACAGAGCCAGGGCTAATCGAAGTCAATCAGCATGCAGGGGAAAAGTCCCGCTTCACTAACCCAGGCGGGATGACTCCAGCAGAGACATTCATCTCAGTTTCCTGGGTCTCTGGGGAAAGGATGAGCGACAGATGCTGGAAAGAGCCTGTACCACTGAATTTTTAAAATGTGCTTGCTTTTACCATAGCACTGCCAAACTTGTGAGTTCAAGGAGCAGGAAACAATGCCCCAAATTTGTAAGATGGGCACAAAGCTCATTCTCTTGTAAAAGATGATAAATCAGAGGTTTCTCTTATTTGCCCTCTAGGTTTTGAGGCTGAAAATGCAGTATAACCAGCTCTCCCCGCAGCACAGATTTTTCACAGATTGGTTGGCATGAGCAGAACAGAGGTCACTGCTGCAGATTGAATCGATGGTCAGTAAGGATATCAGACGTAGGCAGATATGATTTATGCTTACTGTGGTCTATGAGTACTGTCTTGCTAGAGAGCAAGTGCTCTCTAACAGTGAAAACCTTCCACAGGAACCATGGTAAAGTTCTGAACATACCCCATTATAATGTCCTGTCCAGCATGGAATGAGGTAAAGAAGATTTTTCCGAACACTGGTCCCTGAAACACATTCCTCCTCTCACCTGTCTATGGCTGAAGATCAAAGCATAGCAATATCTGTCAGGAGAGGACAGGAGTGGAGAAAAGTCTGAGCCAGTGAATTAGAGAGACACAGCAGAGACTGGGGTTTGGCAGAGTCTCGCTTTGACTCGAAAAGCTTCGGCCCTGGATGGGGACAGAGCCACGGCCCAACTATACAGTGTGCTTCTGCTGCACGGACACCCACGCCAGCATGCTGGCTGTAGCACCAAGGAGGTCTGCAGTGTGATGTTTGAGCAAGGGAACAAAACCTCAACAGCTGTCCCACCTCGAGCTTCATCTGCCCTTCGGCCTCAGCCCTTCGGAACTCCTTCAGGCTGAGCTGGTGCCCCACAGGGACGGTTTGATTATCATCAGTGGGCCTGATGCTAAATATCACTTGGGTATATTTCTGAGCTCAAATATTTTGATGGAGAGAATCATGGGCTGGACTGAACTGATACTGACGTAGGTATTAGGCTGTGTTTCTACAATGTTTTTACATTTGTGGGCTCCTTGGGACCCGTAATCCTGCTGCCAGCTGGCCCCTGAAATGATGGTGGAGCTTTAAGGGGTTCTCTCTTTGCTGTCTCAGTAAGATGAGCTGTGCAGAGATCAGGGGTTTTTACATATATTTAAGAGAGGGACCATCCATTCCACTGTTGGGAATCATATCTGCAAGTGAGTACTCAGTCCTCTTTAGACAAGAGAACTCACTGAGAGGGCATAAGTGTCCACTCCTGAATGAGGACTGTTTTTCAACAAAAAGCACATGTCCAAAGCAAACCAGGCATGTAGACAACCCCCTTTGGTGCTCGTAACCCTGTTTTTGTAGCAACAACTGCTCTCTTATTGGAGTTCTGTTCTCCCTTCTGGACTCAGTAATGTCTTGCAGGGAGTTTGAAAGGTTAATTGCACCAGCGAGAACAAAACTGCACCAAGGAGAACAAGTTCTCTCTGTGAAATGGGATGCTTTTTAGTTTCATGCACACTTCAGCTTTGTGTGTGCTTACGGATGCACAGCCACTTCTTTGGGTTCCCTGCAGACCCTGAAAGATGACCACTGCCCATTCACCTCCATATATTTCTCTCTTAGAGTTTGGGAGAAGGAAGTGTCATGTGCACATGGCAAATGGCTGTGCCTTGGGAATTGCTGCACATGGGAATTGCCATGGGAGCTGCTGCACATGCAGTAGGAAACTCCTGCCGCCTTCCTCTTCAGGTGCTCTGGAGGAAGCTCTGAGGTGGTTACTGCCTTTCGCCACTCCCAGGGCTGCTGGCAGCTGGAGCAGACTGGAGCTGCTGTGCTGCTCTGCAAGTGCATGAGAGGCAGGGTTGTTAAGAGCGACTGTCGTGCTCTTTGCACAGGTCTTGGCAAAGCAGAGACTGCAAAGAGGGAATTAAAGCAAATAATCAGCATCACCTGCCTCTTTCATCTCTGTGTTACTCAAGATCTGAAACCCACTAATAAATACATAATGAACAAGGAAGCATACTGTGAGCCCTAGGAATGCTGTTTTGCTTTTCAGAGATTGAAGTTTCATCAACTGGTTTGCATTGACTATTTTTTTCTTCAATAACAGCTAAAAATCTCATAAAAGTGGCCAAGGAAGGTGCATATATAGATGTGACCCTTCAGATGTTTTAACAGTAGTCCTAATACCTGAGTGATTCCGAGTGAATTGAAGCATTTTGGGAATTTGAATTATGCACACAAAATAGCAATGGCCAGTGGTCAATCTTGCTCTGATTACTCAGACTAATGGAGATCCAAAGCACTACAGTAGCTGCTTTATTGTCTGTAAGTGTCTCAGTGCTTTCTGCCTGCCATGCTCACCTACCACGTTCTAGCCATTAGTAGGACTTCTGATAGCCAGACTCTGGCCAATAAGTTGCAGTTCACCCTGCACAAAGTCAGGGTGCATTTAGCAAGTGCCAGGTTTGGGGCCTCTCAGGAGATTAAATTTTCCAGGCTGCACCTTTTGTTTGCTAATCAGACACTATTTTCTGTGAGACAGCCCACATTTTGAGGACAAAGAGCAGGGTGGAGATTATTTTATTTTTCAGAGCTGAGATCTTCCTCTTCCTTCCCCACCCTCCTTGCACATTTACCTGTGACTTTACACCTTATATTCCCAGCTAGCACCCAGTCTTGTTCTGCCCCTGACAGGCTTGATCCAGGCCGCAGGTGGGGTTTCACTTTTCCCCTGAACTGACCCGAGACAAAAATATCTTGTATTCATGAGGGTGTCAGATGCTGAGGGTCAGGGTCTCTTTGACTGTAATGATATACAGGGACTGGGCTGTAAAGATTTTCTCTGTCACTGTCTGAAGGTGTATATGCTGTGCTTGCAATAGTCTTGATTGATGCACCAGCAGCATGGGGAAATTGAGTGATGCTCAACTTGACATTCCAACTGTTGTGCCTTGAGGCCTTAGGCCAATGGGTTCAAAAGTCAGAGGGAGGTGGTGGAGATGTAGACAGCCATGCAAACAGGCAGAGTGACTACACGAAGACAGACTGCTTCACCTCTCCCTCCTTTTTCTGAAATCATCAGAGCATGCAGCTGTTGAGCTGTTGAGCATAAGAATTTTGATTTTGCTCTATTTCTATGCGGTATTTGAAGCGTGATAAACCACATGGAGAGATTGTTAGAAATTGGGATTGTCCCACCAATTCTGACATGCTGACACCTGCCAGATGTGGATGTGGTCCAGCACAACTGAAATCACAGCTCTTCACATCCTATTTGAATTTGTCTCTTTTCCAAAAGCACAGTCCTTGCCTGGGACATCTGAGAGGAATTAACAAACATACCAACTGTTCCCTGCTGCCTGCTTCTGAAAAGCCTGCAAGTCCCAGGAAAGTGATAAAATACTGCGACTAAATCAGTGACACTCCAGCATTTGAAAAGCAGAGTTCCCAAGGCTTGGATGGTGTTTTCTCACTCATTCCTGTCAGATTTTAGTAACTAGACGATGCCCAGTCATCTGGTAATGCCAAGCCAATGCAGACTGGTTATGCACAGAGGATCATGTTTCTGCTGCAGCAGTCAAAGTGTGCAGCAAGAGGAAGAGGTATCTATGCACTCCAGGAGGAGACAGCCTGATCTGGTGCAAAACCTGCCAAAGTTACTCTTTCCCAATTCTTCACAAGGTTGGATGAAGCAAGGTGAGCATGCAGAGGATCAAACTTGTCCTCTGGTTGCAGTGAGCTTGAACTTAAGAACCAACTTAATGATTTTGTGCAACCATGGCCTTGTACTTTCTGAAATCTAATGACTATTATGAGTTGCGTCAAGAGCTTGGAGGGACACGGTGTAGATGGAGCCTACCAGGTGGAGGAACAGCCTGGCTGTTTTATCATAAGCCGGCAAGCCCTGCTGAGGGCCCACGTGCATTAGCCGGTAGTGAGTGCAGAGCCAGGCTAACACAGCTGGTTAGCAACCAGGCTGGAGCAGAAGAGTCCAAGCCACCCTGCCTGCGTTTCCAGGCTGTGTCAGGTCTCTGCTCTGCACCCTGCCTACTTGGTGTAGCCATACTGACAGCATCTGCCTAGGGCTGATGCCTCTTTGCCTTCCTGCAGCTGATTGTGGCTTGGACACATCCATCCTCTACAAGTCTCAGAATCACTCTGCAGCTCTGTCATCATGCTATGAGGGAGAAACACTTTGTTGCTTTCTTTTTTCACACTCTGGTTTCTAGGCATGTCAGTGAGATGTAGCTGGGCTCGAGTCTGGAGTTGCTGTCTTGGGTGTAAGCATGCCTGAAATGTCGTTTGCCTTTCTTCTCTCCTCTATTCTCACCTGACTCGGGAGCCTGTTGTGCCTCTGCAGCTAGCGCTGGCCGAGCTAAGAGATGTGGGGGCAGCTGGTCTGCAAGATGCAGGATGTTGCTGAAGGAGGGAGACTGCTTCCCAGGGAAAGGCACGAGGCATGTTCCTGCACCTGCTCCCATCACACGCTCAGCAGTACCCAAATACACTGTGAACGGGCTACTCCTCTGAAGTACATCTCCTGTCACAGCCACTGTCTCAGAAGTCCTGATGAATGAGAATGAAAGTGAGCAGCATCTCTTCTTGACTAATGCCAGAAATCTCTGCTTTTTCATTGAAAAGTCTGTGTTTAAGCACTTAGATCCAGCTGGACTCTGCAGATGTGCAGGCAGGAGGTTCATAAGGGGTTTACCATCTTGGGACCATGTCTTTATTAACATCAGTGCTAGCTGTACAGGTGGTTAAAAGTGGAGTCAGTCTGCAAGAGGGATGAGTTTGGAGGAGATAATGGGAACGTAATGCATAAATCAAAGGAGGACTATTGCCCAATGAACATCCCAATATGAGAACTGGGCAGGGGAGAGAGGAAAACTAGCAGGAGACCAGCTTAAAACAGGTAAGAGACAATAGTGTTTTTACACAGCAAGTAGCCAACACTGAAATTTGTTGCACCAACAGGTTCGAAAGGGGATGGACAACAGGTCTGTTAATGGATGCTGAAGTGAACAGGCAGGACTCTTTCTCCAAGCATCCCTCAGCCTGTGCCTGGGGACTCTGGAAAAATACCAGCAGTTCCAGAATACAGGAAGACCAGACATGTGTGGTCTCCTGTTTTCAGTGCTGGAGACATCACCAGGCTGGCTGGACCGTTGGTCTGGCCCTGAAGGACAGCTCTGATGTATGCCAGACACTACACAAACATGTCCCAGGTGTTGCCTGCAGCAGCTCGGTACAGACAGCTCACACTAAAGGATTTACTAGTTCTGATTTACCAGCCTGGATGCTTTACTGAGCTCATTCAACTCAGGGATTAGGAGCCTCACTGGTTTCATAGGGTCTTCATCATGCTGTCTCCCCCCACATGTCCAGAAACCTGGGAAGTTTAATTACACTCATGCAAAATGAATTGCAAAAATAGAGTTAAACAAGTCAGGTTTAATTGCGGATAAAGAGAAGAGAAATTCTATTTTATATGCTGGGAACCACAAATAATCTGCCCAGCAGTGAAATCTTCTCTTATCCAAAGTCACCATGGGTGGGTCTTAGTGAGCTAGCTAGTGTGCTTTTCCTGCTAATCCTGTTGTCCTTTCCCTCCCTGCTCACCATGCTTGTCACCCACGATGGCTACTAACCAGGGTGACTGTTTCGAGAGTAGGATACGGTCCTGCGAGTGTGCCACTGTTCTCCCCAACTGCACCATCCCTGCAGTAAGATTGTCTTCTCCTGGTATCCAGGGAAGAAGTGGTGCTTCATTAAGTGAATGAAGTCTCTGTGGGCAATTTGGTCCTCTTGAGACCAGTTGTGGATATTGGATAGTGTTGTCAGGGAGTGGTGGAGGTTTAACAGCTGATGTGTTTTTAATCAAGTCATGAAGGAAGAGCTTGTGGAATTTCAAGAGTTAGCATCTTTCTCGCCCCCCCATCAGCTCTGTAAGAAGGACTGTGCAGAAAGGGTTACAAAGAGGAGCCTAAGGGCAAATGTGACACCTAGACATTTCCTAGAGTTCTGCAAGCATCATAGCTGCTGGAAGGCATTTACCAGTGTCCTGCTCACCTCCTCCACACACTCTGCAGAACTGGTACTGAAATAAGCTGGTGAACAAGTCTGGCGATGCACGAGGTGCATCAGGTGCCCTGTCACACATGGACATGTGCTGTGGAGACAGGTGGAAGAGCCATCCTGCTTCGTTTCTGGCAGATGAAGGACCCCCCCGATGAATGCTGATGCCACCAGTTCAGAAGTGCTTTCTGCTTTGCCTGGCACAATCCAGCAATGGTCTTGCAAATGAAATCCAAAAGCTTTTTTCATGGTCAGGACTGTGATGAAAAGAAAAGCTTCTTATGGGAAGCTTGATGTGAGCCCTCACAAATCACCAGCACCTAAGATGTGGATCTCAGAGAGGTCTCTAGGGATGCAGGAAAGTGGTGTGAGGAAACATGTAGTGTCAAGGTAGGCATGAGGAGTATCTGCAGGAGGCAATCACATTGCAGGTTTTCTGGGGAGGAAAGGGACTGTCTGCACATACAAAGCAAACCTTAGAAAATAAGCAGGCATCCAGGCTGTTGTGTTTCTCTAAGTGCAGAAGCCACTGGTGCTGGTGGACCAACAAATATCAGCTCTCTAAGAACAGGATGAAAGGGCAAACAAAGCCCCATGGTAAGAAAGGGTGCATTTGTGGCTCCTTTTGTAGGAAAATGAGCCATAGAAGGCTGCAGCATCCTTTGCGAAAGAGAAATGCTGCTGTAGCTGTGATTGCCTGAAGTGAAGCTATTTCTCTGCCTTCTGTTTGCTTTGCCTGGCAATTGTTAGGCAGTAACTGGAAACAAATCTCTCTTAAAAACAAATCAAATTGTGTTTTTGCAGCTATGAAAGCAAGTAATTTTCCTTAGAAGCTTATGTTCTCTTGAATGGCGAGTTAACGTCCTCCACAGCCTGGCAAACACAACTTTCTCCAAGCTCAGCCTCCAGCTTTCAAACTCTCTGCTTCTCCCCAGAAAGTTGCAAAACTTCCCCTCTTTCTGTGTGCTGTAAATGCTGGGCTCTGGCTTTGTGTCAATGTCCAGCTGTTTGCCATCATCGCACTAAGCTGAAAGCCCCTATTCTAGTCCCTTCTCAGTCCCTAGTTGTTAGACAGCACAGTGGGTGCTTCCTTAGCGAAGCTGTCCAGATGTTTGGCTTTGTGGGGCATGTTGATTAATTGGTTTTCCATTGAACTTCACTTTCAGGATTGCCTGTATGGCCGTTAGAGTTGTGGGGAAAGTGATGTGCACACTCAGCTGAGATTTCTCTCCGATCTCTTAAACCAGTGCTGCAGGGGGGGAGAAGGGGAGGAAGTGTTCTGGTTGCCATAGTAATAAGCGACCCTGCAAAAAAAAAAGGCATTTTGTCTGCCTTGTGAAAAACATTTCACACACCAGGTATCTCTGAGCAAGGTGGGCATTACAGGGAAACATTTAAAATCACTACTTGTTGTGCCCTCCCTGGGCTCATCAGCTGTGATGGGAACATCTCAGGCTGAATTTAGGAAAGTGAATGCTTGAACAAGCACAGGCTTCACTGAAGCACGTGGCTAAATGGCCTGGAAATTTGGATCTTCGTAACAATTTCTTCTCACCTGGATCTCTACAACAATTCCTGAGTGCTAAACTCCAGGCTTCTCATCTGTATTCACATTTAAGATTTTCTTTTTCCGTTGGGAATTAAAGGGAAGGAAGGTGAATGTGGAAATAGAGCAAGGCAGTTTCTCTGCTGGTGTCTCTCTGAGATGCTCCAGAAGAAAACAGTTCTTTGACACCAATTAACTCTAGCAGAGGATCTGCTGATTTTAAGTGGAACATCAAATCTCATGAAGATAGAAATAACTCTTTAATGCTTGCTTCAGTTCTCAACACTTTATCAAATTCTGGGCCTGGACTCCTGCCAGGTCTTTTCAGAAATAATGAAATGATTATTATTAGCTCCAAGCTAGGAAGACTTCACACTGAAAAAAAAGCAAAATGTGCCCTACATTTGCGATAATTTTACCCCTCGTTTTCATTAACAACTCATTCCTGCTCTAGCCTGGCAAATATGTTTATAATTGTACAGTTCATTGATTTTTTTTTCACCTTGTGTTTCTTTTTCTTCTATCCTACAGGGCTGAAAATTGGACAATGATGAAGGGAACATGACTTGAAGGCAAGCCAAGGAGGAGCAGAGGAATAAGGCAAGCATGGCGAAGAACGAGAGAACCACCGGAGCAGGAAACACCGAGGAGAAAGTAAAGAAGCACCTAATTTATGACCACTTGGTGAGATGACAGATGGAAGATGGTCTGGGAAGCTTCTGGAGGAGTGTCTTGCGGGTTATAAATGGTGTAGAGGGAGACAGAGGAACTGGGCAGAAAGCAAAGGTAACAGAAGCCAGCAGGGCTTCTTGGAGTAAAGCTCTGCATAAGTTTTGCAGCTGGAACTTTCTCCTGCAAGGGTGAGAAGTAAATTCATCAATGTCACCATACTTGGTAAACTCCTCTTGGTTCTGCCAAGTTAAGCGTATCAGAAGCAAAACAAGTAAGATAAGAAGAAAATCTCCCCCTCAGTATTTTGAAATGAAATTGAATTGAATTCATTCCAAACATCTTTTCTTGGATGCTCCCATCCCTTGTTTATAAAAATGAGAAAAATGATTGTGCAAAGCGAAATGTCTGTTCCCCACTGCTTCAGTGTTTCGCTGAACTTAGAGAAACATTTTGGTATTTGTTGCAAATATTAATACTTTTCTGGTTACGGAGGAATCTGAATACTCTTCTTAATTTTGGGTGTAGACATTGCCAGCATTTGAAGAGTAAATGTTAAGACCCTCTGTTATTTGCACTGCTCTGGAAATCCTCCTCTAACCTGAAGCTGGGCCTAAAAGCAAAATTTCTGGGATGGGGCTTTGGGGGCTGATAGTGTCCTGGATGAAGTGTGGTATACATGAATTTGAAATGGAGTTGGATGAATGAAGGGAAGCAAAGCCCCCTGAGGGTGGTTGAGCACAAAGATGACACTACTGGCTCTGGAGGCCAAGAGAGGTTTGTGGGAAGTACTGCTGCATGTTTGTACTATTTTTACACCTTTTCTGAGTCATCTGTATTCTCAGTGCCAGAGAGGGTACTGGATCAGACACACTTTTGGGCTGACCGTGAGGTCACTCTTTCCATTCTTGTTTTAAGCTTTTATGAAGACAGAGAAAACGTATTCACCTTAGCTTTTAATGGCTGGGAAGAAGGTGGGGAATAACAACAGATCCAGGCAGAGTTCCTACTAGTATTTTTCCATTCACACACAGTGTCCTGCCTTGAGCATCTTTCCAGCGAAGGCATTAAGCCAATTTATGGTGCAGGTGAGACTGGTGAGAATATGAGAATGGTGCAATTAGAGTTTATTAAACGTGCTGAAATGAAGTAATGAGTCTGCATTTCCAACAGCCACATAAGCACACCAAGGATGAAATGAAGAAGGAGAAATCCTTGTGTGTGATATGAAGTTTTCAGAGGCACCATTAGGACACACTGAGTACTGGGCCTCTTCAGGCAGAATGGATTTAATACGTAATACAAGGAAGTGAAGCACTGAATAATTTAGACTGGAAGGGACCTCTGGAGGACTCTGGCCTGCTCCCCCTGCTCCAGGCAAGGCCACCATGAGCAGGTTGCTCATGGCTGTGTCTGGTCAAGTTTTGAATATTTCCAAGGATGGAGTTTTCTCACATCCCTGAACCTCTGTTTTCATGTTTGACCACTGACTTAATGAAAAAAATATCCTAACAAAAGAAGAAAATGAGATACAAACAAGATTTTGGTTCTGTGGTGTGAAGTGGTTGGCACTTAGGACCTCTAGTCCTTGACAAAATGAGGTCCCCTTTGTCACCATGAGCTGCATTCCTGGAGCATGTCTTCCTGTCCAGTTTTATATGAAGAACATCTGTCTTGCAGGGTCCAAAGCCACTCCTCAATATGACCCAAAGCTTGGTGAGAGGAACAGCTGGGGGATTATTTCAAATGTAGACTCCTGACCTGGATTATAGTCCTTGAGTGCATGTTCAGCGCTGGCTGTACCATCTCCTCCCAGGGAGTGTTGCAACATGTGCTTTATAGCTGTGCAAATTCCTGAGTGCTTTTTAGGGCTGGCCCTGCAGGGACTTGTAAATCCTATCTGGGACTCTCACGAGCCCTTCCGTGTCTGCACTCACTTTGCTCACACGTGGGCCGTGACAGGAAGACCAAATGAGATAAGCGGTATAAATAGGGAAACTTCGTTCTCCACATTTCCAAGTGAGTAGCTCCACACAGGAGCATGCTGAATTCAAATGCAGTCATTGCAAGGTGTCTTAAAACTTTTTTTTTTTAAATTATTTTTTGTATTTCTCTGACATTGATGTTTCTCTTGGGAAGAGCAAGCCTCTCTATGGGATTACATTTGTTGAACTTTCTGAAGGATATTTTAATAATACTTCAAAATAAGAAAAAAATAAAAGAAAGACTGAAAGGACAGAAGGAGAACTCCCCAGACAGCCCAGTGCTTTGCCCTTCTGAACCTATTTAGGCTAAATTTTTACCACCCTAAGCACTGATTTTCCAGAGGAAATTGCCTCCATTGCAGTAGAGACTGAAGGTGGTTTGGCTTCCCTTGGGATGCAAGGAGATCCCACCAGCTATGCATAATGATGGTCCAGTTTTCCTGGTGAGAGATATTCTCTGGAATTAAACCATTTTGGGGGTTTTGTTCTTGTTCTTCTAGCTGCAGGGACCAAGGAATCTGAGAAGTTGAGCCTGCTCATAGCAAGCAGGTGCACATCATGGGCAGCATGATGGAGTTTGCACTGATGGTGTTGCAGGAACCAGCATGTTCTCTTTCAAAAGCCTCAGTGTCCTGGGCCAGGCCAGCATCCCTTGTGCTTTTGGACTTAGAAGGACCCCAAGGTCTCATCTCTGTGTGTCACTTCTTCCTGTGCTGCAGCAGCTGAGGCTTGCTTCATGACAGCTCGGTGCATAAATTTTTATCTTGGCTGTGCAGGTGTGACAATTAAGGAAACATTGCTAAGAATGAAGCACTTTCAGAGCAGTACACACTATTAATTCCATGCTCCCCAGCGCAGAGATGCTTCAGCATCTCAGTAAATGAAAGGAACGAAATCTATTTGTTCACAGGGTTTCATACAGAAGCAAGGATGTTGTAATTTTTCTTGGTGGTATTTGTCTCTCTTACTCTTCATCGCTTTTTACTCTTTTAGCTAGTTTCCACCAGATTCAACAGTAGAGGAGAGATCTCAAAGGTTATATGTTCAAACAGAGTTTTCCATCCTCAAAGAGATGTCCATGTAGGGGAGGCATTGCAGGAGTGATCATCAATGGAACAAATGAAATGTGAAGTTAAGCCATATTAGACACCAGAGCATCCTCAGATGAGAGATGAAACCTGTTAGACAAGTTATTCAGACTCCTATACTAACAGTCATTAGGGGGTTTTTTACCCCTCTTTACACTTTTTGGGGATATAACTGCCTCGTGCAGCTGAGAAGAGGTTGGAAAGGGAGCACCAGGGGACTCAGTCACTGGATTTTCCTGTGAATTGCTCAGCAGGTGGAACAGCAGTGGCAAACCACCGAAAACAGTGCATATAAATAATATCTGAAAATTAATCATCCCATTTCCTGCAAGTGATAAGAAAATTTGCCTTGTCTGCGAGTAATTTGCACTCATTCATGGCAATTTCTAATATTTAAATATCAAGTAAATTAATTATTTGGCTTTATTTTTAGTTAACTGATTTACTGTAATTGCAATGACTAAATAAATCAATTACTTAAGAAAAAAAAAGTCCCAGACAAACATGGTGAATCAATTACTTACTGTTTAATGGGAATTACTTGATGTTACAGAAAACAACAGAGGAACAAATCCTTTTATGACATCAGCAAAATTCAATCACTGTCTAGGGAAAGGGATTCCAGCTCAATGTTACATCTTTATTTAAGATAATGTAATGAAATAGTGAGAACCCATGGGAACGTAAGCCCAGCTGAACCACCATGCACTGTGAAGTGAGCAGCTGCGACATCATCTTCTGAACCGTCTCAGAAGTAGGAAACACTACATTCGGTGAACTGCACGTGCGCCAGGAAAGTTGTGACAACAGATAGCATTAGTGGATGGCTGGATAAATGCCACCTGTGCCAGAAAAACAAATCTGCTGTTAGAAATCCTTAGGGAAGGACTGAAGAAGGTATTGGAGAACATCATTGTTATAGCTGTGGGTAGGGGCTGCTGCTAGCCTACACCTTGGAGATGGCATTCAGTTCCTGTCTGCTCATTTTGGGAGGGTCTATTAGGAGACGCTTCAACAAATGACAGTGGGGATGGTCGAGGTCTGTCATGACTTCTCTGTGAGAAAACCATGGATGAGCAGGCTAGGATTGTTTGGCCTGGAAATATGGTGATGGAGAAAGTTTATATGTGTGTAAGGGAGGACTGGAGAAGAGATGGCTACACAGAGGGTTGCTGAATGCACAAGATGAATCATGCCTAGGATATCCCAGCTGAAAACAGCTGGTGGCTGGGACAGGGCCCAGGGATGTATCATCCAACCTGGCAGAGCCCCTTGGCTAGGACCGGTGTATCTCCTCCCCATCCTATGCAGCAGTGCAAGAAACAAAGCCTGGTTTCTCCCTGGCTTGAGTATCACCAAGGCAACCACCTCAGCAACAACCTCCTCTGCTGACAAGAATGCTGGGCCCGCACTCCACGTGTGCTGCTGGCCATCGGGAAGCCTTGCGCCCACGGACCCACCAGCAATCACGATAACTGCTGAGCTTCTCCTGGCAATTTCCCCTCAGAGAACGCGATCAATTTGCATCTCTCTATCCAGCCAGAAACTTTCACACAACTTGGAGGAATTTAATTATCTTCCGGAGCTCAAATTATGTCTGATGAGCTTTAAATTGGGCAGCAGTTTCAGTGTTAGTCATGAGAAGGTAGACAGGCAGATGAATAGTGCTGTGCAGTGAGCAAACCCTGGCTCATTAGGAAAGAGGGGTTAGAGACCACCAGAGCTCAGTTAAATAGGCACATCATTATTTCTGGTCTCCTGTCTACTCTTTTCATTACTGTTATGACCTGCTTTTGAGTTTGTTTGCTTGGGATGCTGAAAAAAAAAGCTAGAATCAGAAATTGTGAAACATTTTACCCAAGGTAAATGCCACTCTTGTATTTTTGTGTATGTTACGAAGTAGCGTAGCATGATCATAACCCCCTTAGTGATGCAGGAACCATCCCAAAACATTGAATAAGGAGGGTTACGCACTGTCCAGCATAAAAATACCCAGAACATCATTATTTATGTTGCAGCTATATGTTTGAAATAAAATTATTAACAGGAAATAAAGAACATTTTCAATGAGCTATTCTCAGAAGGAATGCCCATGTCCCATATGCATGTGTGGCATTAGGGTACTGCTCCTAGTGATGGTGTGACTGCCTCTCGATCTAGCAATCCTGTTCACACAGCTTCTGCCTCCTCCAGCTGACCCAGGACCTCAGCGGGACTGAGACCAGCTCCCTGCTTTCTTCCTCAGCATCTGCAGATGGGGAGACCCCAATCTGATGGGACTTGGTGGGTTTCCTCCATGCAGAACTCCATGTGAGCTGCTTGAAGCGACCGCACAAAATTTGCCCTACAGGGATCTGCTCTCTCCTGGATCTAATTCCAGCCCTAAATTGCCCCTGGCCATACAACCAGCGGGCTGTTCTCCCAATATGGACTTCTTGATAAATGCAGGTGGCTTTTCATAGGGGAGTAGTTACTGATGCTCCTGGCATGAAGGCTGGGTGTGCCAAACATAGAGTGTCTCCTCCAAAGCACTGAGGGTATGAGTGAATCCCTAAAGGAAGAATTAGGAGCCTTTACAAAAAAAGTGTCACTTTTGTTATCCAAAGCAACTAAATCATTTTGGCTGAAGCCTTCTGCAAGGCAGATTTCTGAAGAAGGCAGCTAGCTATGCAAAGTTTACCCATGTTTCCCCAGCCTCTGACTGCAGATGGATGAATAACTGTAGCTATTAGCAACTTGAACCTGGCTTTGTTTTTAATACAGCCTGATGGGAGCTCTCACAACAGGAGTGACAGGCTCCCACTGAGTGCAAGACCTTTCCCAGGAAGCAGGATTTACTCTTGCCACCCTTACTGCAGTAGTCAGAAATTGTTGCATTACAATTGCTAAGTATTTAATGTGCCTCAGCTGTGTCCCTGATTGCATCAATTAACCACAAATCAGCCAAGGAGCCAAATTAGGTTTGAAATAGAGCCTTAATGAGATGTCTGTGTTGCTTTTTTTTTTCTTTAAAAAAAAATACCACACCTTGAAGGTGAAGTTAATGAAGAAGTATATTATTATTGTTTTGGCCTTTGTCTTACAACAGTCCCCTACACAATGATGATAGGTGTTATCCATGCAGTTAGAGGCCTTGCTACAAAGAGTTTAACCTTGATAAGTGGCACTGGGATAATTCTTATTTTACAGAAATTAAGGCCTAGAGTCACCTACAGAAAACTCAGCATGCTAGGACATAAAAGCACTGAGGATGGTAAAGTTCTCCAATATTATGTAACAGCAAGTATAAATTGGTATATCATAAATGATCTCTGGGCTGGCTAAACCGCGAGCAGATTCGGCAGCAGCTTGTCCTGTCACTGGTGGTGGCAGGTCCTAGTTCTGTGCTCAGGCATGGCTCACTTGGATGAGTCCTGTGCTTTAATGGTAAGGATGTAAGTGATACCGCAGCTGGTGTCAGTATAATAAGCTTTTTATGTTTCTGACAAATACCACTGATCATGAGATGCAAGCAGTGGTGCTGATGGAAGGAGTTCATCTCCCATCTCACCTGCTGAATGCCTTTGGGAAGCTTCATTACCATGCAAATGGAGATTGCACACAGCCTAATAAAAATACATCTGTCAGACTCCACACATTTATAACATCAAATGTTAGAATAACTAGGATTTATAGAGTGAATGAATTTCATCTGGGGCTGGTTAGACTTGGCCTGCCAATGGAAACAATAAGGGTTAATTATGCTTCAGTAATTCTGACATCTTATTGATGAACGATTCATCTCTTATTGGACCCAAAATGCTACCATGATACTAGAAAACTTTTGACCTTGAAATGGCGGAGGAGGATTGTGACAAAGAAATTGCAAAACTGACAAATGAGAAGGCAACCTACATAGGTACCAAGCAGCAATGAATGAAGCCAAGTGAAGGTGGGAAATTATCATCTAACTCAGCCATAATTTTGCAAGGGATCAGTTGTCATCTGACTTATGTCAGAGCAAGCCTCCAAGGACATGTCTGTGATGATGCATGCATTGAGATTAAAGACCGAATGGATGTTACTGCTTCTTCCTGCTATGGGAAAGCAGCAGGGAATGCTGGGACACTCCTGTCTGTGGCATTGAGCCCAAGGACCCCAGGTTGTAGAGTGTGCTGACACAGGCACCAAGCTGGAAGCCCAGCAGCAAGTGTAGCTTGAGCTGCACAGTGGACTTGCTAGGAAAGTGCCTAGCAAAGTCAGGGGACCTCAGGATCCAGAGGAAGCAACTACCTAAACATATGATGTTGGGCTTTTCTTCCTCCATTTGGGGAGTCCACCTCTAGACACAATTAGCCATGCCTTGCACAGCCTCCCTGAAGAAAGAAGTCATCCTGCTTCGCCACAGCCACCTAACACAGAAGATGGTCCACCTGAAAATGAGTTCCTTCTTTATAGCTGTGGTGGTATACTAGCACCTCCCTAGAGTGATTTGCTCCATGCTGGGAGACACAGCTAAGGAAAGCAGAGTGAATCACTTTCCAGAGGTGTCTGCTTCTCACCATGATCTTCAAAGGGACTCTGGATGAGACAACTCCAGCCAGGCACAATACCAAGGACAATTTTCTTCCTGAATGATGAGGCTACCATCAACAGGTTCCTGAGGTAGTGGAGTACAAACAGCCGCCCTGAACGGTAGTGGGAAAGAGTGGAGCCTCATGCCCAAGATATATGAGGTCCATCCTAGGAGCCAACAAATTAGGGAAGTAACATAGAGTTTTGTTCACAAATGCCTGTTGCAGAACATATGTCTGCTTTTGGTGTCATTTCAAATTAGATGGACAAATCTCCCACACATCCTGAATCTCAAAAGAGCTACCCTGCTTTCTCAAATAGTCCTAGACTAGCAAGAGGACAACTGTAGACCAAATGTCTCAGCTATGTCAATCATCTTCTGTTGAATGTATCTTCGATTGGTGATTACAGGCAAATAATTTATTGATATATTAAAATCAACATGTGGACAGTGCAAGGCATTTCCCAATGCCCGTATATTGTGTTTACTGAGGCAATACAGGCAAGAAGACCGGAAAAATGAATTTGGGCCAGATTAACTTTGCAAAGTCCTTCAAGGAAAACAGACAAAACCAAGTTTTTAATTTATACTAGAAATCCCAGGCATAGTCTGTGCGTTTAACCTGATCTCCAGGGTATATATTTCTTGGAAACATATAAATGTGCTCCCGGGTTTTACATCTAGACATGTTGTCTTGAAACACATCTTGATTATCAAGCTTTTCAGAGTAGGTGTTTGTAAGTGGTTAGTGCAGAACATCTCTGCTTTGTATTGCAAGGATTGTTTAGACTGCTACATTAACAATTTTCATGGCTTTCACCTTCCCCACAAAATGAAAGCCAAGAACAAATGGTAGTCCAGTGACAAAAAGTTATGTCTGCAATGGTTAACATTGAAATGAACCCTGCAGAGCTCACAGGAAAACTCCTTAGTCAAGGCAGTGGTACTTGTTTGAAGAATTAGTTGGTATTTTTTTAGTGGAAAATGGCTTTGGACTCAGGCTTTCTTACTTGTTTTTTTTGATTTTTTTTTAATGTGAAGAAAAGAGTGTGTACCGAAGACCAAACAATGCATTTTCATGTTATTTTTTTCCCCACTAACTCCTTCTCCTCCCTCCTTCCTGCTCTGCTCAAGATGTAGTGAAAAATGTGGAGGTTTCCATCTAAATATTTCCTCAAAAAGTGTAATTCTCCAATCAAGTCTATTTGTTGTCTTTTATGTTTGTAAACTGCACTCATATTTCTGTGTGAGTTATGTCACACATATTAAAAGTGAGGAAAAAGGATGGCCAGTGTAAATTTTGCATGAGAGAGACACTTTGTGATACCTGCCTGTATCAGATGTGGCATATTCCCAAACAGGCAGCTGGGTCTGCAAGCAGCCAACCCCAAATCCCAGCACATGGGCCAAGGGAGAATCACAGTCACAGGACTTGGTCCACCGCCTCATCTTCAGATGGTCTGTGATTATTGTCCTCTGTTCCTGATGTTGGGCTCACTTCATATGGTGGGGACTTCTGTTGTTGCAACAGGACAAGCGGGTCAGGAGGAATATTCTGATTACTGATAACCAAATCTAGCGTATGCTGATAGTATCAGTCCAGGGGCAGGTTTTCAGTTAAACTTTTGTATGGCTGAAATTTGTCTGTTCCTACAGGTCTCATGACAGTTTTTTGCTCCAGTCTCCCTCTGCCACTTGCACTTTTCATGGTAGGCAAGTTGGGAACAGCTTTGAAAACACAGGCATGTCTATGTATCCATACCTACAGCTTTATACACAGTGCTTGCAGACTCTCCTTAGCTTTGTATTCTGCTGGCATTCCCCCAGGTTGTTAATAAATCAGAGACACATATTCTTTTCTTTTCAGCTGCTGCTTTGTTCTCTTTGTACAGTGCTAACGCAAATGCTGTAGAAATCCATTTAAACTTAATTATCTTCCAGGCAAATTATCTGTTACAGGATTTAGTTTTTATAGATTTTTTTGGTAGCTGTCCTAAACTCTTGTAGCATATTTTAATAAAAGTTTCTATAGCTTTGTTAGCAGCTTAGTCTTTTTGGTATTAGAAATCCTTGGCATATACTATGCAATCCAAGCAATTTGTAATTGGCTGATGTATTTATTTTTCACAGCATCCTTTCTTTCAGCAATACAGTCCAGCTGCATCCTTCCAAAATGAACAGGTGAAAGGCAATATCTGCAGCAATATAAAAAAGAAGTATTTAACTGCACAGCAATGCCCTTTCCTCCACATATTAACCAGAAGTGGGGACTCTTAGCAGTGAAGAGAGCCATGGCTAATTAATTAACTGATTATTCTGCAAGATTCATCCCAAGACAACATCCTTTCCTCTTCCACAGGAGATCTTGATTTTGGTAGTGATGTTTTTTTGCGTAAGACTATCTAGGTGAAAAATGACAGACCTAAATGTTTGAGAACACCGTCTAAACTAAGACTTGGTGGTTAGTTAGGGGCTGGAACAATTGAGGAGAGGAACTGGCCGACATGGGGAATTTCAGCTTTTTCCAGAGAAATGCAACCTGAAAGTTTTGTGCTTTTCCAGTGACCTTTTATGGAAAGAAAGCACACAATAATTCATTCTGACAGAGGGAAAACATTTTCTAAAGAACTGCTACAGTAAAAACTCTCATCCTGCTGTGGCAAACACCCATGAAGAAATAATCCATTTCTGCCTGGATTCCTTTACTCTTACCTTTACCGAAGTTATCTACGTTGATTTTCTACCATTTCTCCAACTAATCCAGCCTCTGCTAATCCTGTCCTCCAAAGCTCTTGGTACTGTTCTCAACCAGGAGTCATCCATAAGTTTTATGAGTGCACCCACTGGGCCATATTTCCCTCTTTGCTTAAGAGAATGTCATGCAAGACAAAGTCATACTCTTCATAAATTCAAGACATATACCATCTGCTGTCTCCTCTTTATCCACTTGGCTGGTTACTCTGACAAGGAATGAAATTAGAAATGGTTTGAGAGAGTCAGTTCTTGAATAGTCTATGCTGGCTGTTTTTATCCGCTTATTATTCCCTAGATGACTACAAAGAGATTGTTTAATAATTTTCTTTTCTGTCTTTCTGAGTATTAGATTATTCCAGTTTCCTGGGCTCTTCTTTCTCTCCTGAAAGGCTAACCACTCTTCTTGCCCTCCTCAATTCCCCAGGTACAGAGAATTTGCAGAGATAACTCCTAAAGGTCTAAGGATCTCCTTGTGTGACTGCTAAGTGCAGGGGGGAGAAGTTTAACTGTTCCTCAGGTTGTCATTACTTCTCTAAACATTCTTTAACCATTCTTTAACCTATTTTGGTCTGCAGTCCTACTTTTTTGTTTAAATGTAAGAAAGTGGAGGTCGCAGTTTGCCTTTCACGAAGAAGGCTGAAGGAAACAAAGCTCTCCTTGCCACACCAGATATTCTTCGCTCTTATTTTTCTTCAGCTAATGAGTCCATATGCTCCTTTGTCTTCCTTCTGATTCTAACAGATTTTGAGAACTATTCAAGTTCCCATTAATGTCCCATGTCATCTGTAGCCTGTCTCTCTTTTTGTTTTTGCATGCATGTACTCTCCCTTCATTGTGTCTTTTTTTCCTTTTTCTGTAACTTTTGTGAGACTCCCACTCTGATTTTCCTACCACGAGAGGACTTTTCATGTAGCTGTCTTAATTTTGCACTGTGCTGCAGCAGTCTAATTCCCACACCATCCAGAAACTGCAGTGACTTCGTTGGCTCTCTGTATGAGAGCGAGAGCAGTGGTTGAGGCTTGGGGCCCTCAGCAGTGTATTGTCAGGAAGATTACCACGGGAAGGACCCTCTGTCAGCACTCTTCCTCCTCATCATGCACCCCTGGGACTGACAATACAAGCTTCATCTTAACCTTGGCCAGGGCAAGTCCATTCATTTCCTCAAAATGACTCCTCTACCTGCCTATGGGACTAGATTCTCTGTAAAACAAGCTAAGTGAAATGTTCTGTGTTTGGACCCATCTAGTGATGGCTGGAACTCAAGCAGTGCAAGACTTTGCTTCCTGCTATGGAGAAAGTTCTCTGGCTTCAAGGGTTTTCCTGGATTCACGGGCATGAGCATGGTCTTTCACACCATGAGATCTGATATGTCCCTTTGGGCAGGACTCAGTTTCCCAAACATGGATTTCTAGGGATCTTCTGTGGTACATGTTCAGCTGCTGCTCCAGGAGAAAAGGGGTTGATAAACCCCATGTCCTATCTACCAACCACATGGGGATGTGCTGGTTACCCCAAGACATCTCAAATGGCACTAGGTACCTGTAATTAGGGATCTAAATCATTCCTTTCTATGCTTTCAACTTGTCCACTCAGAAAGGACATACTGGAGAAGACTGACCCATTACTGGCAAAAGCAGTGACCAGGGTGCTGCAAACAGCTTCCCTATCTGCTAATAAATGGAGCACGACTGTTCACCAAAATCTGAGGTGAAATCAAGTCACATTTCCTTTTTAAGCATTCCATGGGTCCCTTTAAGGTGTGATTGAAGGAGATGCTGTAGAGGCAGCTAAGAGATGCCAGAACTGCTGACAGATATAGCTAGAGAAAACTGGTTTATGTGAGCCTGGAAGCATGGGAGATAATGGCCCAGGAAGTGCTTTTCTGCTTACTTGCCAAACATAAAAAATTTCTAATATTTTAAAAGTGCGTGAGCCATCCTACCAGCACATACACATCTCTTTACAAAGGTCTGGAGCGTCATCTCTATTTGGTTTCTACTCTGAGATTCCAACCACGTCACATAAAATACAGAGATGCATACTGGTCGGAAGAGCAATTTAATGGGCTCCCAGAGATATAATGTGAGCCCAGAGTTCTGCCACAAAATGGCTTGTGAGATTTTTTTTTAAAAACAACATGTGGGATAATTTTTGCCTGCCAGCTGCCTTTTAAGTCTTTAGAGCTTATCTTGTCAATTTTCAGCTGTAACTGGAAGGCTAGAAAACTAAAAAACTAGAACATAAAACTTGTTATTGCTTTCCTATATAATGGCTCCAAAGCAAGGGTCAGAAAGGAAAAAAAACAAGTATATTGGAAGAATTAGTAGCTTCATTGTTGCATTGCTGGTGGTACCCATGGAGCTCCCCCAACACAGGCAGATATTTTACATCAACTAACATGAGCCATAGGACACAGAAGTGATGGTCCCTGCAGCCCACCACCTCTCCCTCAGTGACGGTGCTGAGCTGTGTTAGTCCTATATTTGCTTTTGCACAACGAGCCCAGCCATGCTCTTCTGCTGGCCAGACTAAGCAAGCAGGAGTGATTTTGCCACAGGCAGTGAGAACAGCAAACTGCAATGTTGGGGGCTGGTCTCAGCAGGTACTGCAGTGGAACGAGATCTGCTGGGAGGTCCGGGAATAAATGTGAGGCACCAAAGAGATCTGAATCACAGACCATGCTTGCCGAGTGCTGGGTCTTCTGCTGTCAAGATATCATATTTGAGAGGTCATGGTGGTCTGGGGAGGTCCTCATCGACTGGAGAAGGGGCAACATCACCCCCATTTTTAAAAAGGGAAAAAAGGAAGACCCAGGAAACTACAGGCCAGCCAGCCTCACCTCTGTGCCTGGCAAGATGATGGAGCAGATCCTCCTTGAAACCATGCTAAGGCACATGGATAACAAGGAGGTGACTGGGGACAGCCAACATGGCTTCACCAAGGGCAAATCGTGCCTGAACCAACTTGGTATCCTTCTATGATGGGGTTACAGCGTTGGTGGACAAAGGACGGGCAACAGACATTGTCTTCCTGGACTTGTGCAAGACATTCGACACTGTCCCGCATGATGTCCTTGTCTCTAAATTGGAAGGACATGGATTTGACAGATGGACCTCTAGTTGGATAAGGAACTGGATCGATGGATGCACACAAAGAGTTATAGTCAATGGCTCGATGTCCAGGAGGAGACCAGTGATGAGTGGTGTGCCTCATGGGTCGGTACTGGGGCCGGTGCTGTTCAATATCTTTGTCGGCTACATGGACAGTGGGACTGAGTGCATCCTCAACAAGTTTGTCGATGAGACCAAGCTGTGTGGTGTAGCTGACACACTGGAGGGAAGGGATGTTATTCAGAGGGACCTTGACATGCTGGAGAGGTGGGCCTGCGTGAACCGCATGAAGATCAACAAGGCCAAGTGCAAGGTCCTGCATGCGGGTTGGGGCAATCCCAAGCATAAATACAGGCTGGGTGGAGAGTGGCTCATGGGCAGCCCTGAGGAGAAGGACTTGGGGTACTGGTGGATGAGAAGCTCGACATGAGTTGGCAATGTGCGCTTGCAGCCCAGAAAGCCAACCGTATCCTGGGCTGCATCAAGAGAAGCGTGGCCAGCAGGTTGAGGGAGGTGATTCTGCCCCTTTACTCCACTCTTGTGAGACCCCACCTGGAGTACTGCGTCCAGCTCTGGAGCCCCCAACATAAGAAGGACATGGATGTGTTGGAGTGGGTCCACAGGAGGGCCACAAAGATGATCAGAGGTCTGGAGTACCTCTCCTATGAGGACAGGCTGAGGGAGTTGGGGTTGTTCAGCCTGGAGAAGAGAAGGCTCCGGGGTGACCTTAGAGCAGCCTTCCAGTACCTGAAGGGGGCCCACAGGAAGGATGGAGAGGGACTTTTCACAAGGGTGAGTAGTGATAGGACAAGGAGGAATGGCTCTAAACTAAAAGAGGGCAGATTTAGATTAGATTTTAGGAAGAAATTCTTCACCGTGAGGGTGGTAAAACACTGGAACAGGTTGCCCAGAGAAGCTGTGGATGCCCCCTCCCTGGCAGTGTTCAAGGCCAGGTTGGATGGAGCTCTGAGCAACCTGGTCTAGTGGAAGATGTCCCTGATCATGGCAGGGGGGTTGGAGCCAGATGATCTTTAAGGTCCCTTCCAACCCAAACCATTCTATGATTCTGTGGTTCTATGATTCTAAGATGCTTTGTCCATGTTGCGTGAGTCGGTAGTAACATCATGGCAGTTACTCAGTGTCCCCATGCAGAAGGCGGGAATAAATTGCTGAGAGACCATTTGTGCTTTGCTGGACTCTTCGCCGGTCCTGAGTGACTCTGCCCGTGGCATGTTAATCTACATGTCGATTCACTGCCAATACTGTGTATTCACTGACTGTTCAATAGCTACTCAGCCTCTATTCACTGCCACTACTTTTGTGTGGTAGAGCAGTGAAGAGCTGCTGAGAGTAAAGGCTTGTCTTTCCATCCACATTGGGAAAAAGGAGAAAATTATTCCCAGTTATTGATTTCAATTCAAGAGCATGTCTGGTCCACCTGATTTTATCACACCTTTTAAATTTACGTGCTGCAAACACAACTACGCTCATGACTTGCCAATATATCTACCTGCCTTGAGTTCCTGGGACGGATCTAGCATCAGCCACCCCAGCTCTGCTTGTGGGGATTTATGCAGGCCAGGGGTCTGACTCCAACACTTGAAAACGAGTTTCCAAAGGGAGCCTGGATTATGAAATGTGCCATCCCTGCCCAGATGGTTATGTCACTCATTCAAGAAAAAGAACCACCTCAAAGATCTTGTAAAGGTGCTAACACGGTATGACTTTTAGCATCTGTGTTCTCTCATAGTTGCAACCTTTACTGGCTGCATTATGAGACATGCCTGAGCTTCACTGATGGACTGTGCCAGATTACTCACCACAGCAATACACGGGGCAAATGGAAAAGTTAAAAAGTACCCTGAGGAATACATTAGAAATAAGGCAATTTTTGAAAGCCTGTGGAAGTGAAAAAAAAACTAGATGAAGATTCTTATCAATGTTTTCAAAGACATTACAAACTTGCCAAACTTCTCTTTAATAATTCTGAATATTTCATACATCACAGACTTGAAATATCAAGAGGTATCCCATCCTTTTTAACTATTGTGTCTCTTTCGCTCAAGGAGACATCAGTATGGAAAAAAAAACCTACAAAAAAAAGAAAGGGAAGTAGTGCATATCATTATAATAGGGAGAAAAAATTACAGGTAATACTCAAAAGGCAAACAAGGTTATTGTGATCTGAAAGTCAGGAAAGGAATAATTTCAGCACCAGTAAAGTTGTCATCATAAAAACATTTTACAGAAAGGGCGTAGACAGACCGTGATACAAAGGTATTTATAACATCTGATTTGAGAAATAAATATACACATAGGAAGTCCATCAAGTTCTCCATCCATCCATCAAATTCAGATGGATTTTCAGTGTCACGCCTTTGAGTGTTTTAAATATTTGTGGAAAATAATTTAGGCATTTTTTCATATTATCTGCTAAATAGAATATGTTTCAAATTTGAGCCTGGTATCAAGCTGTTTTGTAGTAATTTGTGAGATGAAAGATTCTCTCAGTATTACAACATTCCTTACATGAGAAATAAACAACGGCGGCATTTATGGAAAGCTGTCTTATGGTTTTGATAATCATGCTAACAATGAACTTTAATATCTTGTAGCCTTTTCCCACCTTCAGATTGCTTCACGTTAACTAATAAACTAATCACACCCTTATTCTGAAGCACTTCTGTCTTCCTGCCAAGATGAGAGGCTCTACATGGACAGCTGAAGGACAAATGCAGCCAGTGAGGAAATTCACTGTTGTAGATGGCCGTGTAGGTCCAAAAGGCTCCACACTTGGGGTCTGTGAAAAATGAGCAAAACATGACCTGAAGATATTTCTCCTCAGGACCCAAACCCTGACCCATTTTTTACAACCACTCACCCTTCACTGGAGTGCTGGGATACTATTTTTGCAAGTTGGAATTATATTCTGGTGCTCAAGGTTTGAAACAAGGCAACTTCAGGCCATTTTTGGAATTACGGACCTGGCTAGGCTGTCCTGTAAACTTGCCACTGAAGATTTCTTACCTTGTTCATATCTGATCTGTCTTTCTTCACCTTCACACAAAACAACTGTGCATCTGTAATCCTGTTGTGCTGCACCCCCTCCCAGGGATCAGGGGTGTACATCTCCTCCAAGGGATCAGGGGTGTACAGGGCTGCTCTGCCACATCAGAGCATTGCGCTTTGATCGGCCAAAGATCTGAGTCTGGAACAGCAGAGAATTACACTCAGCACTCTCAAGTCCCAGTACTTCACTTCTTATTGTAAGAAAGTTTCCTCCTGAGGTATTAAATAACTACAAAGTGCTGCTGCAGCAGGGCGAAAGGTTTACTAATAATGGTAAACTAACACATTTTTGCAAGGCATCATTGGCACAGAGCTCTGCTATGAACCATAAGTACGTCTCAAGCTCTCACAGAAGTAAAGCTAAGAACATTCCAGTGCCAGATCTGATGTCAGCTGATGTCAACAGATGTAGCCGTTGATGCCAATGGAGACACAATGCTTAAGAGACTGAGAATTTGCCTCACTTTACTTGATGTTTCTAAAAGGCTTTTCAGAGCTCCCCAGATGCTCTAGCTGAATCTAGCAGCTCTCAGGTGGAGGCAGAAAAAGGTTTTCTAGCAGCTCCCAAAAGGAGATTCAGTTTGTAGAAAATGGCAAACTAGAAATTCATGTGCATGGTGCAAATGATGTTGGCACCTGGAGAGATACAAATCAATGAGGATTTTCCCTAATGTGCATTCAGCTGCTGTCCATGGGAACTGTGCGCGTTTCTGGCAAGGGGACAGAAATCAGCATCTGTGATTTGTGAAGGAACATGGCATTTCTCTGGTTCTTTTCACATCCTCATTTACAAGTGGGCAGTTTTGTGTCTGCCTGGCTCTAGGCAGCATTGCCAGTCCTTCAAGGAGAGAAACAGGAGAGAGTGTGAAGGATCGTGGGATCTCCAATGGAGAGGAGGCAGCACTTGCTGAGAGAAGTCAGAGGGAGAATGAACAATTTCCTTGCTGCAAAGACTAACGTGGGAAAAGACAAATAAAATCTACTGGTCTTGCAACCTAGAGAGCTCCCGAGTGGGTCCTACCTGAAAGAGGCTTTCAGAAGGAGCTTTTGAACTATTTATGAAGTACAAGAAACCCCAGCAGTGTTACTTTCCTGTGGCACGGTGTGTGCACTGTAAGCTAATGAACCGGCACATCTTAGAAGGACATGGTGTTGGACGGTCATCAAATAGAAACTTAGAGGACACCAGTCTGATGCTCAAGACACTTTTATATTCTCACTAAAGCTTTTTAAGTAACATGAAAGCACTGCTGATATCATTTGTCTTGGTGGTGGTGGTGACAGAACGGCAAGGAGTGAAAAAGGCAGGGAAATGATCTGCAACAATCTGGGTGATGAAAGGAAAACACATTTGTAATGCATGGGAATATTATTTCTCCAGGGAAAAAGATCTTATGTCTTGCCATTAGAAGAGCCTGTGTCCTGGAAAGTTATGAGCTGGTTGGGGATGTAGTGTCAGGGTGGATCAGCAGCTGAAGAACTCACAGGAACAGGGTGTGGTCTGTGAATTTTGTGTATCTTAAATGCATGCAGTTTCTGCTTTATTTGATGTACATTGGCCAATTCTGAGTTGTTTTCTCCCTGATGCAGATACTACCAGCCTTTAGCAGAGGCACTGGTAGAATCAGCCAGCTGGTGTTTCCGCCACCTGGGGTAATTACAGTGAAGGAACAGCAAAATCAAGAAAGCTTGTTTTACACAGAAGTGCCCTGTCCGATGGGGACACTGCTTCCTCACAAAGGTTGAGCTGATCCTTTCAGCACTGGATTTTCTACCCTCTACCCACCTGTCTATATTCATGGTATTTGACAGAATTAAGAATTTCTGCGTCTTTCGTATAATGCCAACCTGAAACACCACACTGGAAAAGCTTTAAGGGAGAGAAAATGAGGTGACAGTGGCTGCTGACAGACACACAAGTGTTACTTTGGGAAACAAGGGCAAAAAATTGCCCTCAAGTGTTATATGTTTGCCCTCAAGTGTTATATGTTGAGACACCACCCCTGGAGGTCTTTAAAAGACATGTAGGTGTGGATATGGTTTAGTGGTGGATCTGGCAGTGTTAGGTTTATGGTTGGACTCGATGATTTTAAAGATCTTTTCCAACCTAAATGATTCTATTGTTCTGTGATTCTATGTTTTTGATACAGTCAGTAAAATATGAGAAGGTTTTTGCCCTGATTGATTGATTTTTTTAGCCATGTTAATGAGATCCTAGCAGTAGTATATAAAGCAATTAAAAATAACCAAGGTAATTATAAACATTATGTAATTTGACAAGGTTGCAATAGTAGCTTTTAAATGCTTGCCTGTTTATATTAGGGTTTTAAAGTGGGACCATGTTTCACAGACAGGAAGTCAAGGAGATAGCATTATCAAAACGTCCTGGGAGGGATTAGGAGATGGCCATGGATGCAGGCATCCACTACACCACAACAGGTCTGTGGATCATTTCCCAGGGTGCTCCAAGACTACCCTCTGCCCAGATACTGACCTTAGAAATAGATCAATTTGAACATCTACTCACTTACTTCTACTGACTCAGGTATGTGATTTGGGTCCTGCCGAAGCCCTTGCTTCCCAGCCACACACCCTCTTTCAGTCTGTCTGAGAGTAGCATGTCTTTGCATGTCAGGAGCTATGTGTTAGAGCTCCTCTGACATAGATGCCTTTGCAGATTCATCTCTCTCATTACAGCCTGCAACTATTTAAATGAACACCACAAAGGCATTATTACACTGCCTGCTGCAGCCAAGTGTTTCACGGCTTTGCTTAGAGCGTTCAGCAAGTCACTGACCGCAACATTGCTGGGAGGCAGGTAAGCGCTGGTGAAAAACATATTCAATTTCCATCCAAGATGATTTGTCTTCGTGCCTGCAGGTATCCATAAACTTCCCGAAGGCTGGGGTCACACTGTTGTCGCAGCTGTTGTCTTTTCACAGAATCACAGAATCACAGAATGTTAGGGGTTGGAAGGGACCTCTGCGGGTCATGCAGTCCAACCCTCCTGCCAAAGCAGGGTCACCTACAGCAGGCTGCACAGGACCGTGTCCAGGCGGGTCTTGAATATCTCCAGAGAAGGAGACTCCACAACCTCC
>Ga0065711_1029781_pt1 | contig 34831 bp, 27 predicted proteins | sample Hoacrofraction12_FD_59098 | JGI IMG/M metagenome (GOLD analysis project Ga0065711, IMG submission 59098) | Hoatzin crop microbial communities from Cojedes, Venezuela - Epithelial fraction 12 v2 (version 2) | ecosystem: Host-associated > Birds > Digestive system > Esophagus > Crop | place... | reverse complement strand
GTCTGCTCCGCTCTGCATCTGCAACTGTTACTGGGGGGGGGGGTATTTTTTTTAATTTCTGGGATATTTAATGTTCTTATGAGACATGGTCAAAGCAGCGAACCAAAATATCCTTTTCTGGGGAAGTAAATCTCCCAGAGCTCATCATTCCAGAATTCATCATTTTGAAGTAATACAAAGCTTAAATTTGTCTTTGCTGGAGCTGCATACTAAGTATTCAAGCATAAATAAAGAAAATATAAATAAAGCATAATATAAATCAAGCATAAATAAAGAAAACATAAATAAAGCGGGCCTGAATCTATTTCACTGTGTTATTAAAATTCCATTGTTTGTTCTGCGGGAAAAGACCTCCCAAAATGACAGTGGTAATCTGGGCAAAAAGCAGATTGTTGCCAAAGGGTTCAGCTCTTAAAGGGGGGAAGCATTTTAAAAACTGCCAAGGAAAATATTTTCATTCATCAGTTCACCCAGCCTAAACATGCATCTAATCCTCCCAAACTGACAGTTCAAAAAGGCAACCACGGTTGAGACAGGCAAAGTGTTCAGTTCAAAGGCAAAAAAAAAAAGGACCTAGGGATTATTAGCATTATCACTTTATCACGAAATGACCATCAGCTCTGGAAGTGCATGGCCCCACCTCCCCTTCCCAGACCTGGGGACTCGGTCCCCTTTGCGCTGGTAAAAGGGCAGCAAAGCCTGCCTCGGTGGTTCACCGCGGCGAGGAGGAGAGCCTGCGGAGGGGTGAGGGCTTGCTCACGTTGGAAAAATTTAAAGATTGAGACAAATGGAAGCAAAGTGTCCTGGAATCTGCAGAACAGGAGGAAACTGGGAATCTCAAATTGTGCACCTGGTCAGGGATCCCCCTTTTCCTGAAATACTCATTGCACAGACTGAAAAAGAAAAAATTTCCACACTTACTAGATACATAAATCTTAGCATATTTATCTAAAGAAACCTTCACTCTCTGTTTTACAGATATTGGAGAATAATAAGCGTCTTGCCCACGGCTGCAAAAGACAGCAGTAACAGAGCTGGGAAGCGAATAACAAGACCTCTGAAAACAAAAAGCCGCAGCAAGTTTAAAGTGAGTCCCTGGAAAACATGAGCCTTCCCAAGAAACTGAAGAAATTGAGAAGATACGTCTCTTCTGTTTGTTTGGTTTTGTTTGGAGGGGCTGATTTTGGTTTTGTCTTCCTTCCCCCGACACTCAGCCTTGCCAGCCAAGCGTGAAGCCACCAGCCCTCCCACCAGCCAATCCATTTCCCATTCACTTTGCTGGTGTCCAACCTGTGGTCCCAGTCAGCCAAATGTGACAGAGTTGTAGAGGTCTCACAGACACTGGGTTCCCACAAATTCTGCAAAAATAGCATCAGAGACTTTAGACCATGAGGAAAGACTGAAGAATGAGTCTAGTTATGTTTTAAGACACCAAAATATCTGCATGAGAGATTAACAAATATCCCGACTGGTGGGGAAAAAGAAGAACATTTAGAGTTAGGTACAGAACAACCCAACCAAGACAAACAAAATCTGACTTCAAAAGTCTCATTTTCCCCTGCACTATGTGGAGTTGAAGTCCACAACTGCTTGCCCTTGCAGCAGTGACACGAGGGATGGGAGGCCCAAGGGAAGCCAGCAGTGATTTTCGGTCGAGGGCCACCCTTATCCCTCCTCCATCCCCTACCAACAGCCACTTCTGATGGCACAGGGGACGAAGGTGGCCAGGGACATGCAGCAGGGCCAAGCTGCTCCAGCCCATTCTCCCAGTTGAGGCCCCACCTTGGCTCTTGGGGACTTTGGCCTCGGACCTTGCAGGCTTGGCAGCCAGCAGAGGGGGCGGAAGAGCCGGACTGATAATGGTTATCAGCGAAATCTCTCCATTTCTGACTCGTAAAATAGATTACAGCAGCAGAAACATCTCCCTGTCCAACTGAGAGGGGAGCAACTTGCTCAAAATCGCTCTGTCTAAGTGAACATCCTTTCCCGGTCCCACACCGGGATGTGCGCAGTGGAGAACTGATGCTGCAGAGAAAACAGCCTGCAAAGAGCGTCTGCAGCAGTATGTGCATGACCAGCTGTAGGCTGGTTTTTTGGCATTTCTCCTCAGATGAAGCTTTGCTAAAACATCCTTCCCAAGTTTAAACCACAACAATGCACGCTTTATACGTTGGCAAACATTGTTAATGGCTGGCGAAGCCGCAAAGCCGTGAGCCGAGCAGCGGCTGCAGCTCCGTTCTGCGATCGGCTGCTGGATTGCAGTCATCGCCTTAGGGCTCAGCTCTGTCGTCTGTTTGTAGAAATCAAAAAGTGAAAAGCGAGTGAACTTTTTCAGCAGAGTCTCTGCCCCTTCCCAGAAGAGCCAAGCTGTGAGTTCCCCATCGCTCCCTGACTTCCCCATTGCAAGGAGAGCCAAGCCCATAGCTCAGCTGCTGGAGATCCCTTGGTCCCTGCATGAGATCTCTGTGGGGATGCTCAGATTGCCTCGGGAGCCACCAGCAGTAGAGAGTCACCAGGGCAAATGAGGTGGCCGCTGGACAACGCACTGTTCTGTACCCTTACCTTGGCCAAGTGATGCACAGCAGCCCTTCGCAAAGACAGCAGTATCTCACCTGAAACCCAATCCCCGGGAAAAAGCCCTTTCCTCCAGGAGAGGGTGATGATACTTCAGGTTCATCTCAGTGCCAGCATCTCTCCTCTGGCACCTGCGAACACATGCACTGAGAGCCAAGATCTCTGCTCACTTGTGGCTGAGCACAACATGCATGGAGTCAGGGAGAAGACTCCTGCCAACAGTGACAACCAAACAGGTCCCAACACAAATGCACATTCAGGAACATGGTGTCATCTCACCTCAGTAAATGGCTGTCTTCAGTGCTGATCTCAACCCATTTCTCTGCTTTGTCTCCTGAAAAAAGAAGTCCAGACCAAGCAGCACACCTCCAACAACAATGATCTTCCCAGCTGCATTTTCCTTCATGCTTCTTAAAGTGCTGTATTACAAGGTGAGTTGAAGATGCACAATTACCTTCCTCCCCTGCGAGCCCTGGTGCTCTTCTGCCTGTTTTGTTTGCATAAATTGGTAATGATTTGTTTTAAAGAAAACAAAATGTTGGTGGAAATGTATCTCCACAAAGCTGCAATTGCAGCACCATGTGTGAGAGTCCCCATGGACATGAGCACCTAGGGTCAAGGTACCCAAGCCAACCAGTACCTGCCTGCTCGCCCCTGCCACTTGGAAAGGACCGCCAGAGCTTTAAAAGAGCCAGGTGAATAATTGCCTGATGTGTTGAAAGTTTACTTTGTTTGAAAGCATACCTGAATTATTGTGCCAAACACTCCAAATGCTGTCGGGCAGCTCCAGCCTGCAATGCGTGCGTGCAGGTAAGACCTCTGCCAAGGCTTCCTTTGGGAAGCACCAGCTCCCAGCAGCAGAAGTACCCACCACTGCCTCACCAGAATCACTCCCCGCCGTATCCACTACTGGTCGTTGCTTATGGGATCCTGAATTGCCATCGTAGGCTCTCGGCACACACACACCCACGCTCAGTGTGTGGCTGGAGCAAGCTGAAGAGCGTCACCCATGAAAACAATCCTCTTACAGCGAAATGACACTCACAGTGCTACCGCTAAGCAGGCATGCACAAAACACACACATTACTCCCCAGCTCAAGACCTTAAGCCTCTTATTATGCAACTGCTGGGGTTTTTTTCTCCCCTATTTGAAAGTTAATTCAGATGACAACAGGATTAGCCACTGCGGAGCTCCTTAACCATATGCTTGCAACCTCACGATGGGCGACTGCTGGGCTGTAGCTTGGCAGGATTCCTGTTCTCATCAGTCACATTTCATACAGATGAATGTTATTTTGACTACCTTTATGCTTTAATCACATATTATGATAGTATCAGGTTATCTTTTGCCTTACACGAGTTGTAACAAGGGAATATTTAGACAAGCAACCCACATAAGAACACCAAGAGTGTTGCAGGGTTTGGTAAACTGTATGGCATGCTTATAGTGAGGAGCTAACACAGGATAAACAGATGGGAAGACAGCATCCTCTGCTAGATCTTGGGGCTTGGCCTGAGTACAGATCTTCTAAATTAAGCTCAGTATTAACTTTTCTACGTTAATTTTGTCTTCCTTCATGTAGGCTTGTAGTTATCAGCATTTGGCAAATCAAACATTACTAGCCAATATTTTTAAACAATATGGACAACAGGATTTCCTGCATTTTGGGAAAAAATAATGCAGTAAATGAGAAATTTTGCTTCCTTTCTGCTCTTTGAGTGAGTGTTTGTACAACATTGAGCAGAAGATCAGAGCTGCCTACTCACAGCTTTGAAGAGGCTCATAGATGAACATTAAGCGGGCAGCATGTCTATAAACTAGAACCCCACAGGCCTGGCTTGGATTCCCAAGATTTCCTATTAATTTCCTATTAAATTGGGTCAATTGCTTGATTTCTCTGAGCCTCAGATTCCCACTGTAACTTTTCTGAGTTTAGACTCCGAAAAGCAGAGCAGAAACAACCTCTCCTGATGCATTTGGGCGATGCTCACACAGCAGGGCTTCACTTGGGCCGCTCACTCTTGCTGTAATACAACTCATAATAATTGCAAGATGGTGCAGTTAAATAATCTGTAAATATAAATAGAAATATATTTTCTGTCAAACCTGATTTTATTGCCTATTAAGTTCCACAAGAGGTTAGAGCAGCGCCATGCTGTGCTCTTATCTCACGTTCCCTTACATCACCGCCCTTGCCAGCAAGCAGGATAACACACACGTCCTTCGTACGGGGTGTCCAGCGCAGTCAGGGCTCAGCCGTAGTGCAGTAGGCCTTTGGGGCATCAAAGCTTTGAGCACGAGGGCAAGTCCTTCTGAGATCATCAGCAAACCTGGCCCTCACGCCTACACAGAGGAATCCAATTCATTTCAAAGAAACTGCTGTAAGTTTTTCCTTCCCTTTCCACATCTGCATGTCTCCACTTTCCTGACCCAGCAACATGTTTTGGCAAGAACAGACATGACCAGAGACCAATCAGGCACGAGAAATATTGAGATTGGCACTGCTATGGCCACAGGCTCTCTCCACTGCCACCAACACCCTAAAAAAAGGGTGGTGCCTCCCAAAGTAAAAAAAAGCTTTTGGCATCTGATCATTCTTAGTAGGTCTCTGGAACTCTTACGGAGTATCCAGTCACTTGAAGGACTCGTTACTTGCTCAGCCTCTCCAACAGTCATTAGTATTTAGTGTTGGGATGGGAATTGAGTACTGGCAATAGAGCAGAAGATGATTATGAGAACTGATGCTGAAAGCACGCCCCGGTTCATGACTCCAACTGGTCGTCAATTCTACCTCATCACAAAACCATGCTGAAATCTAGGAACCCCTCAAATGCAGAGTTCGGAACATTTTTCACCGTGTAACTGGTGAGGTCATTTATCATCTGCACATGAAAATCTGCTGCTGTGACTCACGAGTTGCTCAGACCCACCTTTAGACAAACACCCCAGAGCCACCTGCCTCAAGAGACCACTCCTCAAAATCCACACTAGGGTTGTGAAGGTTGTGGATGCCCAGCAGTGTTTGGGCTGTTTCTTCAGCCAGTGCGTGGTTCAGCCATTAGTTACTGTCGCAGCTGAAGACAATTGTGACTGAAGATGACATTTCCATAAATCATCAGGTCATGCTAGGGGCTCCCAGCTGCTGTGGGGGCAGGCATCAGCAGTGAAGCACCAGCATCCTCAGGTGCATGGGCAGTGGTCCTCAGCTGGCAACGGATCAGCATCAGGCATCCCACCCTGCCATCCCCACCCGGCATGTTGACACCAGGAATCCTTGGGATCATTAATGCTACCTGATGCCTCCCAGGATTTAGGGATGACAATGGGACAGCAATTTTTTGGACGTTTTTGCAAAAACCTAGCTCCAAAGCCCCTAATTTGGCTGCTATCATAGCATGCATGATGGCACCGGGATCTGAAAGCCACTTTCCAAGAAGTGGAGAAGGCAATACATTGTGATTTTTACACTGGTGATTGATTTCAATACATGGACAGAAACTCCTCCCTTAACTCGAAAGAAATTGCAAAGAGGGAAAAATGAGGCATGTTTTTTTACGCACACAAAATGTAAAGAAATAAAAAATGCTCTGTTTTCTGAAACATGTTCCAAAAGAGTGGGTTGATTATTTTCAAGTTTTTATGGGGCTTGGGGTTTGGATTCTGTTCACTGAAAGTATACAAATACTTCTGAGAATGACTTTTTTTTTTTCCCCTCATCAAAAAAAAATCTAAATTAAAAATGTAGATGAGTTGCAGATGCAAGAAAGTAACTGGATGGGAGATGACAGCAGGCCAAAGCCAGAGTGACTCCTTTGCCTGCTCCAGCCTGGCTTCTCTTCAGCTCGAGGCCTCAGACTGAAGTGGACACATCGCCTCCCAAAACTGCCATCACCTTCACTTGTACTGCCCAGAAAACACAGATATCCCTGCTAAGGCTTGTGAAGACACCTAGGCTGGACTGCAGGGCTGGACCTGATCCAAACAGGTTCCCCCAAACCTCTTCTGAGGGTGCTCACACAGGATGGTTGATCTTTCCCCTGCGTGGAGCTGCTGAGAAGTCTGGTCAGGATTTCTCTGCTTTTTAAAGGATTGTGTATCGCAATGAATATAATGCTTAGCAACCCACAAGACCTCCTGCTAAGCAGGAGTCTATAGGTTGGGCTGTTATAATAAATGAGAAATCACCATTGGTCTCAGCACGAGCAGGATTTGCCCAGGTCTGAAAGACGTGAAGAAAAATGGAGATAAAAGACAACCATGTATATTAAAGTAAGGTTGCTTAAACAGTGATTTTCCTGGTGATGCTTATTCAGTCCTCTACCTTCTAACACACTGTTTTTCTTTTCTCATAGGAGGAGTACAAATCCAGGCCATTTACATCAAACTCTTTCCCCAAACCTGACACTGGTAATTGTTCCAAATTACAAGATTTGACAGGAGCCTGAAGAAGTGGCACTTAACTCCACGATAGCATTATGTCTTTTTTTCTTTCTTAATCCCCTTCCTAAAACCAGAAAAACAATATGACACTCTAGGTTGAAACAAGTGACTGAAAATAGAATGCTAAAAATAAAACCATAGCTGTCAATATCACTTTGCTCTGCTGGCAAACAGGACTACAATTATGCATATTTCAACTTTTCTAACGGTCCCTTTGGTCCTCTGCACTTAGGTCCATGGCTTCTCTACTCTGCCCCTGAGCACGGACTCTGCGGAGGATGGAGATGCCCAGACCTGTGCTGGGAAATTGGAAGATGGAGCTGAGTCATTCATCCTTATTCCTACAGTACCAGGTCTGCAGCTCGGGGACAGTTTTTGAAACTTGTTCTTTATTGTGGTCATTGAATGCAACTAGAAGGTGGTGCAGCAGCAAGTGAATCTAATTCCTTGCCTTAACGCTGCAAGTGTATGCCGTTGGCCACCTCAACCATTTGCTCCTTTAATATCCCTCAGCATTTTATATAAATATTCCTTAAGAACTGCTCCAGCCCTTCAGCTGCTTAGCTAAGCCGGTACTGTACAGAGCTTCAGAGAAGATTTTGTACCTGGATATCAGTCTCTGATCAGAAGGAGAACAGAAAACCGTTCAAAACAACCCTGCGCAGCACTGGGGAGGCCAGGAGAGGCTGCAGGTGGGACAGTGCCGGCTGGACCCGCGGGCACCGCTTCTGGTGTCCCCCTTTTCCTTATGGGAATTTTTACCGGCAGCGATCTGGGCGGTTTTGGGGACAGGCAGCTGTCCCCAAGCAGATGCGCTCCAGCTTGAACCCAGCTCCCAAAATGCAAGCTTGGGAGCTGATGGGACCCCCCCCAGCTGAGGAAAAGACCCTGTTCACCCCATGGTGGGGTGTCCTGAGAAGGGGTGGGATAGCTCAGCCATTTCCAGGGCCTTCAAGGCAATGGCTCATTCCAGCACCCCCGGCTTTTCTGCTGGAGCACCACAATACTGGGGTACTATTACAGCAGCAAATTGGCCCATTAAGCCTTAGGAATAATGACTCCTGATGGTAATTACCCCTAATCCACTAATGACCTATTGTTTGCTGCAAGCATTAAGTGTAAGCTTAATGAAGTGAAAAAAAAAAGCAAAATAGACTTGCCCCAAAACTGCTAAACCAACTTAATTTAACAGATGCTTGCTTAGCACCTGCGTTGTCATGCTGATTCATGGAGAATTGTTTTAATTGCAAGACGATCCTCAGTGGATCGTGTTTCCTTCACCTTAGGGTAGGTTCAGAAGTCGGAAAGTAGGAATTGATTAATCTGGTGGCATTAGTATTAAGGTTTAGCGCATGCAATGTGCCTTTTCATCTGGGGTGACCAACACAGGGATGATAAGGTCCAACAGCAGGGAAAAAACTCTGCAGCAACGATAGGAGAACATTAAAATCCCCTAACAGGAACTGCAAAATTGAAACCAAGTGCGGTACAATTTAATTTCTGTCCTGTATGAATTATACACTTATTAAGTAAAAGAAATGTTAAATGAAATGTATAAATTATTAGAACAGCACTTGTGTAAAACAAAGTTTCGCTTTGTAAACTTCTGAATGCCAGGATTGATGGTTTTCATGAGTTTCCCAAGATCTTGCAGATTTGGCCGGGGTTGCTCTTTTTGCAAAATTTAGTCAGTGAATTTATTACTTACACAGCAAAATCAGTGCAGTTCATTACCAACATAAGAACTGCAAACATGTTATGAATTAGGTGAAAACAGCTTTCCCTAGAAAGATGAGGCATTTACGCTGTTTAAACATGACCTTTTCTTGTGGAAAACCACAACAAATTCAAGGTCAAACTTCAGTATTCCTTGTTCTGCCCCAAACTGCTAAAAATTACTCTATCAACACAGGAAAGAGCACACTTTGCTCCCCCTCCCCTAATTTATACACATCAAAACTGAACACTGCAATTTTCCTTCAAATACTGTGCTATTGAAGATCTTGCTCTTGAATAAAACTTCCACGGTTTTAGCTGTAGTAATTCCTTAACTGCTGGCTTTGAAGCGCCAGCAGCAGTGAAAGATGGTGAAATGTAAAGAGGAAGAAAAAACCTGGGTAAGAAAACAGGATTTATTCCTCTATGGAGTGCCAAAGAAAATCCAGGCAGACTGTGCCAAGGTGCCCCTCCCAGTCACCTTTGCTCCCTCTCCGTCACTGAGAGATGTTCTACCATTTTAATTACTGTTCTGATTGGTTGAAACACATTGCTCTGTTCTTAGCATTAAATAAAAAGCGAATTTTATGCGTGAGACAACTCAAAGGACTGCTGTGGTTGATCCTTAAGATTCTTTTTGAGGATGCCAATTTCCCCAGCCCCAAGACAGCATCTTAATAAGTGTCATCATGAAATAAGCTTTATGTACATGCTTTCCTCCTCACCTTGGGTTTGAAAACACAAAATGACTGTTAATATCTTTTTGAGCATCCTAGAGAGAACATTTAAGTTACACGCCCAAATAATATTAGTTCATATTCTTCAGAGCCAGCGTGGCGGGCATGTGGCTTGAGTACTTGTCCCAGAAATGTCCCAGGTTTTTTCCATCTCTCTCCTCAGCTTTGGCTGCTAAACACCTGCAATTTCCAGCTTTCTCTCTGCCAGCGTTTCTCCTTTTCCTCACGCCTGGAGGAGTGGGAACATTTCCTGTGGGAAAGTCAGTGGAGGAAAACTGCTGAGAGCGGAGGGAGCAGCCGCGCTCTCCTGCTCCTCCCGCTGCCTCTGCTAGAAGCAGCATCGCATCGATTTCAGCGCAAATTCTCCTGGGATGATGTCTTCAGGAGTATTTATCTTTGAATAAAATGTGCTGTCCTCAGCGGATGCTCAGGGTGTCACACTGGCAAAGTCAGCCGATCACCAGGATAGCGATCCCCGTAAGGAGTTTGGGAGCTGAAGGGTAACAGCTCTGCTGGGATCTTCCGGCCGAGTAGGCAATACCTGTGGAAATCACACTTCTGCCACTGCTGTCCCCCAGACCTCTGCTGAGTTCTCAGAGGTGGAAAAAGAGACTCAGACCTTGAAAATGTGCTTTCTAGTCTGAAATATTCAGCCCTTGGTCCCAGTCAAAGGGTTCCTCCATGCCAGTGCTCAGTATCCCGCTCTGTGGTTGTGCTTGGTGTGAAAACCAGCTCAAGCCCATAAATCCATAGCTCATTTGTCTGCATTTATTCAAAGAAGGTCTACAAAATGCCCATTGTCGCTAGCGTTAAAATCTGAATTCAAGTTCCTTGATATTCTGTTATATATATATATTTTCGCAGTGAATGGCTACTCAGAATAATACAACAATATCACAATTCTCTCTCTTTTTTTCTCCAACATTTCCTATTCAGGTGCATTTCAGCAAATCACAGCAGAAGGAAGAGTTTTGGGGGTTGCTGTTGTCATCTTTCAAGCACAAATTGATAGCAGAAAAAATACCTTGTTCCTGGCAGAAGTGCAGGCTAGAAATAAGATGTCCTCAGCTGAGTACCCAGCTCATGACTTTGAACAAATCTTGGCATTTTCTTACAGAGGATGTTAAAGCTCGCTGCTAATAGCCACACTAAATAGGAAAGATCCTACTGTTTGCCCCTTAGAAATCACCTGCTGCCAATTTTCTCCAACAGCACCACACAGCCAGGAACTGATCTGTAAGCTTTGAATTGTATCTCCTTTTTCAGATTCATTCAGGGAGCCTGGACTTGATTCCTACACTGAGAATAATCACCATTAAACCAAACAGTCCCTTAGGAGTATGTGAAATACAGGGCTCTGGGGTAATAGAGGGTGAAAGAGAAATGGTATTTCTGAAGCTGTGCTGCTGTCATCTCTCTTATCCCCAAAACCAGGCATAGAAAGGGCTTTGCGTGAAGGAGGGAGAGAGGGAGAGTTGCCCGCCACAAACATCACTTCTGTGAGCCTTTCAGACCTCAGCTCTCACCTCTCCCCTGCCCCGCGGCGGGCATCCCAGCACGGCTCCCGTGCGTAAACCTGACGTCAGACTTCAGAGCGCTCAGAATTTAACTGAAAAACCAATTTACACGTCCCTCTTGCTTAAATTCCTTCCAAATCCCTAGTTAAGTGCTAAATATTGCGGGGCTGAAAATTTCGCTCGAGTGTTATTTATATGTCAAACATTTTGATGCAAAATGTATCCTATGATTGTGGAACCTCCTCTTCTCATTAAAACATTCCATGCTGCAATAAATCTGTCTTGTAGGGGCTAATTTATACCTAAGCAAATGATTTCCCATTTTTTTATAATATAAATGTTTAGATTGCAACATTCTTGCCTCTCTGGAGATTCTATATCTACATTCACAGGAACAGCAATCTCACTGACACATTTTCATGCATACTACTTTCACTGTACCTTGCTCACCAGGCCAGCAGGCTCTGTGGTCCTTGGTGAACACTTTCTGGATCATATGTATGTCGCATGCCAGACAGACATCACTACAACAGCAACAAAGGTTACATTTACGGAGTTTGCAAAGCAAAGGAATACTTTTTACTCAGCTGCCTGGAGAGGCAATTGTGCCCTTTCATAGAGATGGGGAGAAGGTAAGCAAAAAGGAAGGGGTGGTCCAGGCTGTTAGAGGAAAAAGCAGTATTTTCTGCATCAAGCTCATGAGATCTCTTGATGCTGAAGGCTATGACCTCTGCTTATAGCAGAGCACACTATGTTGATTTTAGATGTGGACTAATATGCCAACACTGCTTGGATCCCAAGGCAGAGTTAACATCATGGAGGATATCCTTTGTGGGCTGATGTGAAACCTCTTAATAAAATTGTTCATGTAGCTAAAGGCAGCTTTTCTCATGCATATTCACTGCCATGCTCACCCTTGCTTCGGTCTCGTGTCCTCCAAATGGCAGGTCTCCTCTGGGCCCTGTTATAAGCAGTTACTTCTACGCTTGACCTTCCCTCCCTACGACAACGATGCAGCACTTGGGCTTTTCCGTGAACCTGGCCAGCCATGCCAGCACACGACTCTTTTGGTACTAACAAAGAGGGGTTTTTCTCAGACAACAGATCGCAACCTCATTTTCCCTTTCTGAGGAGGTTTCCCAACTAATAGTACTTAACCATGAACAGAAAATTGTGTGGGATTATCAAGGATTTTTAATTCATTAATTTGGATACATTTTATGTGCAGAATCACCATGTGTTCAAGCCAAGGCTGAGCTAGAACCACACAAATATTACACACTGCCTTGTTAATGCCAGCAAAGCCCTTTTTATTGCATAATTCTGCAGCCTGTCTGTAGTTTTTATTTCATTAATTTTCATCCTGATAATTGGAAGCAGCTTCTCTCCTTGCTTTTTTAAGGTTTAATGAGCTACATAACTTCGTGCCTCCCACTGAGGGGCTGTAGGTCACTTTGCACTCAGGAGAATGGCAACACCTTTCCCTGCTTCTTTTTTACTCTCCAGCAACAGAAGACAATGCTTGTTGTCTTCTGGCAGAGGTGTGTGTGCATTCACGTATGCTTCAGACATGCAGGTATGATCTTCTCTGCGGAGAAACTCTACGCACTGCACAAATTTATGAGAAGGGAAAGATTGCTCTTCGTGGTGATAGCCATGAGGTGGCAAGAGGTGATCCTGCGACAGAGCTGGAAGACCTGGGTTCGGCTGCTTTAAATACACCTCAGCTGCATGCTGGCAAAGGCACCTCAGGTCAAGAAGTAAGAAACTGCATTTTCCAACCATCTTTGATGCAACTTCTATTTGCCGTGATTCATCTATCTTCTCTAACTATCGCAAGGCCTCAATCATTGATAAAAGAAGACCAGCTGAGCCAGAAAATTCTGGCAACAGAAACATCGTCTGGTAGGTGACGGTTTTGGGAAACTTTCAGATTTATTTCATTCCTGAAATCACCATTTTTACACTATCCTGATGAATCGCTCTCTATTACAAGAGGACTGAGGTCATGGGGAGTCACATGCTTTTTACATTTGTAGGTGTGTATCAATATTGGAAAGCAAATTATTTTGGCCTAGAATACAAAAACTCATCTATTTATATGCAAAACCACAATACTGCACCTCTTGCAGCTTCTAGAGATAGCGACCAACCGACCAGGATTTTACATGGGCAACCTTATAGGGTAGGTGGCCCAAAATACCCCGCACTGTTTGCCAGATGGTTAGCATACTGATTTTCCACATTCCTTTGAGTGTCAAAAGAGAAAGATGGCTTCATCCAGTGGGAAAGTCAGCAAGAATTGGACTGATATGTGCTTCAGAGCCATAAAATTGGTGGAATAGAGGTACATAAGCATGTTGTGTTTCTTGAGATATCCGGAACACCCGTCAAGTTGTCTCATCTCATGTTCCTTTACTTTTCCTGATTTCTACCTTGCGACCTGGGAGCAGCTCCAAAGTCCTGAAACAGCATCATGGAGGGAATCCCATTCAAAAATGCTTATGCTAAATTTGAGTGTTTTTAAGAGAGAAAACATTATACACTTTTTTTTCGTGTTGCTGACCATTGCTCTTTGAGTTAGTTCTGCTTAGTTTTTAAGCGATTTTTAATCACACATCTTCAGCTGAGTTAAATAACCCCTAAGTGGTTTCCAAGGCTCCAACAAAATACTGCCCTAACACAAAAATAGGGTCTGTCCCCCTCTGCCAGTTTGGCTGACACAAACCAGAGCTATGAAAATGTTACATGCACGTGTAAGGTCCAGCAATTGCATCATCTGAAATGAAATTGCCTTGAGAAACTTTTTCCAAGATGTTTTTTTCTGACAATCTCGAAGCTCGTGAGATAAATGGAGATACTAACAAAATAAACCACACAAGCCCTCATATTCAGGTATGTAAAAAGACATCCTAAGTCGTCCCAGTTTGCTCAGCTCATCTTTAATGTGTTTACAATGCAAATTAAAAAGCAGTCATAGCTTTGCTAGCTTTTAAGGGTGAATTACTCTGTACAACGGAAAGACCATCCACACCAGGAGTCTCACTCCTAAAAAGCACGTTTATGAAGCAAAGTGCTAAGTGACCTAGAAAAGCACACAACAAACAAGAGTCTTGTCTATACAGGAGCTTTGCATTGTACTGTGGCCCATAGCTGTATATGGATCGCATTGAATAGGAAGCTATTTACTTATTTCTGTACATAATTCCACCTAAGATGAGTCAACAGCCAGTGTAAATAGGAGCTTTATTACCATTTGTCACCCGAAAGAACCACCTCAAAAGCTGTCAGTTGAATTTGGAAGGCAAATGGTGCCCTGCACATGAAAATGAAAGCCCCTGTGTTTTCTGCCTCCTCGGCTCATATATAGTTGTCATCTTTTTCCATCAAGCTTAAAATTGATCTGCCCTCAGGGCGCTTTCTGCTCGGCGTTGTGGGGGGTCTTGCTGCACAAACCTGTCGGTGCAGCGAGCGCCGCAGCCTGACGTGCTGCGCTGGCTGGTGTGGAGATGCTCGCCTCCAGCATGCTTGGCTCGGGAATGCTTTGAAAGCATGCCTTCCCCCTCCTCTTCCTCCTCCACATGCTTCCCCCCCACGAGCCATTTCTGGGGATGGGGACAGTCCCTGTTGTGGACAGTGCTGCAAGTCCCCCTGCAATGAGTTAATGGGCTGCTCTCTGGAACAGGATTCATCCAGGTAGCCAAGCATCCCAGGCTCTACGCTGGAGTCCTGAGCACTTCCCAAAAATCCGTGGAGGCTATAAGGTGGGATCTTGTGCAAAATACACCAAAAGAAACCCATTATGCAACGTCCATGGTGGGTCACATGGATGTTGAGTTTGGGGGTTCTCAGCTGGTGACAAGCAGCTTCCACCCTGTTGTCACGACCCGGTCCCAGGGAGCCGCACGAAGCAGCAAGACGTGTACAAGGAAGCGCTGCCAGTTTTATCCCCCTGCATTTGTTTTAAAATTCTAACTCGTTAATGGAAATGCTCGTCGGAAGAGGACACCCAGTTAAGCTTTTGTGATTTCTGCAGGAAGATAAATGTGATAAAGGAGTAGACTGACGTAAATAATGCCCTGGAATTGGAGGAGCTGCATATTTGCAGCTGCATCACGGAAGGAACAGTAGCTACATTTGAGGAATCTCCACACCCTTGTTTAATTTAGTTTTTATATTTCTTAAAAAAAAAATAAAATCCCAACCCACAAGCTCAGTGCTTTTGGATTAATAACAAATACTTGTCAGCAAACAGTGCATTAGCTGGCTCTTGGCAGTTCATCAAAACACATCATGGAACCGAGCTGCTCGTGTTTACAAAGCAAGGGAAGGGCAGGACATGCTGTATAACGGGTAGCAACTCATTCTCCAGCCTGTACAAATGGGCTAAAAGGCTCAGAGAAACCATTGCATGAATAAGAAAGAGGAAATATTTTTTCAGTTAGTCAAAATGGTTTATGGACTGTGATTAATGAAGCATCCACCCGCTTATTTGCCTTAACAATAGCAGCGTCCATCAAGCAGCGTGCAGGTTTCTAATTCAGGCTACGGGACCAGGCACTGCAAGCACACGGCGTGGCTCGAAAGCCATCTCCTCCCCCCCAAATGAAAGAGTGTCGTGAGGGAGGGACCTGGCCCATGTTTGCAAACAAGAAAATAGGCTGAAACCACTCTCATAGACAGATGCAGAGGCCGTCACTAAAGACACTTGGTGCATAGGAGTTGCTACCAGTTTTATCACTTGCCTGCAGGGTAGGACCGTGGCTGTGCCAGAGGCAGGTCTGTGCAAGCAGGATCTGCCTTGCGGCCATCGTCCTACCCATCCCCAATCTGGGTGCCGAGGCCACATCACCAGTGCGGGAGCACCTTGGTAGTAAGGAACCACAGCATCCACGATGCCCAGGAGCTCTCAGGGTTAGGCAGAGACCTGGGCGTGCTTTGTTGGATGACAGCATTCGATTCCACTTCCAAAATTTCTCCTACATCTGCTTGGGATGTAGACCTGCCCGACTCTTCCATGTTGGCTGCGCAGCTTTTAGAGTTAAGAGCTGCCTAGCAGTTTGGGTATAAGAGAGAGAGATGGGACCCCAGCCCTGACACCGGCTCTGTGTCTGGCCTTGGGCAAGCTCTGCAATCTCTCCTTGTCCAATTTCCATCTTACTAGCATTTGTTTGCCCACCTCATAATTACAGACAGAGTGTGTTTATGTTGTAGAGCACTTTGAAGTTGTAAATCTCTGTGAAAATGTCAAGTGTCACTATTATTTTATACTTGGTTGGTATTTCGGATGGAGTGAGAGACTTAGTACATGTAAATTGAATGCATATTAGGAGATTTCAATTTGAAACAACAGGCAGTTATTGTAGCCTGAAACATCTTGCTCAACTTAAGATAACTATATACTTCAAGCAGAAAAGACTGCCAAAAGCCAAAGATGAAAGAGGTTAGAATAACATCATACAATCCAAAGGTGAGGAGGCAAACGCGGGTAACCCTGAAGATCAGGCGCGTGGTGGGATGGGAAAGCTTCCTCGGAGTGAGTCAAATGTTTTATTAGCTTTATCCAGCAAGAACAGCCCAGCACACGGGTCTGTGCCATTCATCTGTGCACACAATAACCACAGAGCAGGGCAGCAGGAGAGGTGCTGGGGGTGTTGCCCTGAGGCAGGGAGGGCAATTATGCAGGAAACTTGTGTTCCTGGAAAGGCAGGCTGGACTGGGACATGCCTGTGCCGTTGCTGTCCCCGCTCCATCAGACCCCAAACTTTTGTTAAACATCTTTTCTTTGGTAAGTGCTGGGGGATTTTTGCTTTGAAGATGTTTGGTCATTACCACGCATGTGTGACGGTGAGGGGAAATAGAAATACTGCAGGAAAACTGATTGTGGCCATAATTCCGCTACCAAAACAAGGACAAGCTGCAGAGTGGCTTGCAATATTTCAACTTCTGACATCTAGATGGGTTGTGGATGATGTTCCTCCCAACAGCTATCTGAACATTATTTACTTGTCCTTTCCTGAGGCAGTATCCCAAAGAGTTTTGATGTTTTTTTAATTTCTGTTATAACTGAGTGAGGTATATGTGTTGCCCAGAAAGCTACAGAGGCATCTGGAGGGCAGAAGAGCTGCATCTGCTGCTGCATCTAAACTTGGGCAAAACTTCTCTCAGCAATCTTGGTGGCCACAATAAAGACAACCAAAAAATAATAAGAAAAATAACTATGGCAATTATGAAAAAAGACTTTTTTTAAAAAAAGTGAACAAAGAAGGGCTCAGGGGGGGATTGCAGAGAGAAATTTATTGAGAGTGGTCAAGATGTGAGAACTGGATGTGAACACCTTGCTGAGAAGTTTGGGCACTAGGGCCAAATGTTTGCCAGATGTCTCTGGGCATATTGTATCTGCAGTTTCCTAGTTACTACTTTATTTCTATTTTCCATTTTCCTAACTGGACAGCTGCAATTCATCCAGTGGCTTGAAAATTAATAAACAATTTGTGGCAGATCACCTGGAATGGAGTTCAGGGCACCATGAGATGTCCATCTCTCTCTATTCCAGTAGCTGGTGGTCAGATACTCTTTGGCAGGATCTTCTCATCACAAGAGCAGGTTTGCTCTTGCCCTGTTTCATCTCACAGCAGCTCTAGAAAGTCCCCACATGCCTCTGGAGGGAGACACGGATGTTCGAATGGCAACAGCAAAGGATTCAGCAGAAGCTCTGGATGCGGAGTGATGTTCAATTCCTGTGTAAGAATTTTATCTGATAGTTTGGCCCCCTTTAAGCACCAAAGGCAATAATCCCTCCTGAAAACTTTTTTCACCAGCTCATTATTCAGTCGAAACTTCACCCATAGTGCCCTTGCGAAGGCAAGGCTTACAGTGAGTGCTACCCAAGGGAAACCTCTGCGAGGAGCAGGACCAGCTTAGAGGGGTGCAAGGGGGACATCAGGACTGTGATTAAACCCAGCGAGCTCAGCAGCGACCACCTCTGCCCGTGCAGGTCCAGCACTGCCTCCCCTTTTGCTGCTGTCACCTGGAAGACCCAGTAAATTACCTGGTGCTCGTATTTCCCCATAAAGTGGTGAAAACTGGTGGCCAGCCTGACCCTAGGTAACAGCAGCTGCTTCCCTCCCTCCTTCTTGTTGCGTTGAAGCACGCAGCTTATTTCTGCTGCTCCCCAAAACTGCCTGCCCTGCACCTCTCCCAGACACAGAGGCTTCAATACACAGGTCCTGGGCAGCGTGAAGGGCTGAGCAGCCTTTTGGGTACGGGACAGCTTTGCTGCAAGGCAGCGCTGTTGAGTTTCCAAGCAGCAGAGCCTTTGGAGGAGCAAGTCAACGCATGAGCATCTTTGCAGAAAGCTCTTCCCCGCCTCTCGCTCAGCACGGGAGACAACACCCATTGCCACACATATGGTCTGCTTGGCAGCCCCGGGATGTCAAACCCCATCCTCCGGAATGGATTTCTCAAGCAGTAGCTTTCATTCCGCTCCCTCCCCGCTCCGACTTGTGTTGTAAAGAGTCTTCTCCTTTGGTCTCCTTTCTGTTTGTGAGCACGGCCGAGCCACCGCGCTGCAGGCAGGCTCTGGGTGCACCGTCACTGTTTTGATCTAAAACTCAAACACAGGGCGCTTTGCTGGGAGGCATTCTTGCTGGGAAGAGCCAAAGGAAATAACTGAACTTTCTTTATTTTGAACCATGTGATCTGGGATGAAAGTTTAACCCCCGTTGTTCGATGCACTGCTCCGAACAGGGTTGGCTGCAAAGCAGTTGCATTTCTCGATGGAAGCTGAGCTTTGACCTTTGGTTTCAGCCCAAAGCGGTGCCAAGTTTGGCTGGCACTTTTCAAGGGATAAATAGGGGCAGAGGGAAATTCTGAAACCAAAGTCCCCGTATCTTTGGGAAATTACGTTGGCTGGTGATCTGGATGAGCTGTTTTGCAGGAAGAAGGACAATCCTTGCTTTTTCTAGCCTTGGCAGGGAACTGCATCTGGGATTTGAAAAACCTTTCTGGCAAAGTTTTTTTTTTTAAATGAGCATGTTCATGCAAAAAACAATTGCAATCTGATGAAACAGAATTCTCCAACCAACCCCCCCAATCCCTGTTTTATTGGATAGTTTCCACCTGTGCTTTGCTTTTGGGATTAAGCAGGGTTTCTCCTGGGTTTCTCCTCGCTGCCTCTGTCTTTGTAATCCAGGGAGTCTGTCAACAGCTGAAGACAAATTTGCAGAGCGATTCCCAGCTGACCCGCAAGCCATTTTCTTTTCAAATTCCACCAAGTCCTTGCAATGTTTCTCTGCCTAGCAAGGAAAACCGGGACAGATTGGACCAGCAGCTCGGCAGGTAGGCAGCAGCATGGCTGCATAGGAACAATTCCCAATTTTCTCTAATGGAAGATTTGGTCTTGAATCTCCTGAATTGAGAAAGAAGGGGGCAGAGGATAAAAGGATGTCATCAGCAAAGAAAGAATCACCATAAACAGATGTATGGTTTTTATCCAACAACAGCTGCAAAAATTAATAGTTACAAACCATGTCTTTTATTAGGTTTTTGTTCTGTTGGGGCGTTCAGTACTTGACTCTACTAGCGAGACTGTGACAAGTATTTCCAAATTATCTACAAAGCAAGGCTTTCCTAAAATATGTAAAAAAGGGGGGAGGGAGCAAAAAGAGAAAGCTTTTATTCTCGTTCTGATCATCTGAAAAAAACCCAGTTTTCTTGTTGGACCAGAACTGGGAATTTTAATCCTTTGAACTCAGAAATGTTCAACAGGAAGCCAGATGCAAAGGGAAGTGTCTGATTAAAGTGGAAATCACGCTGCCTGCTGTTTGCAGCAGGGCCATAATAGGTCTATAATAAGGTACATTTTTGCCGAGAACAGAAAGATGGAGAAACAAAAGCTTTCCTGAGGTTTTAAATAATATTTAATAATCTGCTGCAAAAACATGCAAGGAGAGATTCTCTAGCCAGACCGCTTAAAATAATATTCACCAAAACCCTCTCTCCCACCAATGCAATCTTGTGTAGCCTCACGGAAGTGCTAATAAAAGTTCTGACCACAGCACTTTTTCTGATGATAAATTATTACTTTTATTGTCTTGAAATCAATTTCTCTCTATTCTTTTCACCCGGATATTCCAGCTTTTTCTTTAAGTTAGGTGACAGTTCGCATCGCCTCCGAAGACAGGAATGAGATGGGATGCCCACGTTCCAGGCATGTATAATATAAACAGAACAGTCACTTTTGCTTGTTTTCATAAAAATATGAATTGACCCTTTTGCTACTAGTTCAGTGTTATATATTTAAGGAAGTATTCTCAATTACAGAATTTGGCTGTCAGCCCTTTTCTGCATAAAAGACAAATATGTTTTTATCACTGTTGAAGTGTTAAGTTGTTAAGTTCCTTAATATTTCCTCTGAAAAGTAGACTTGCTCGGTAAGATTTCATCAGAAATGTCACGGTCTTTGCAACTCATACGATAAGTGCTTTCCAAAAGCGGTTGTACAGTGGGACTACCAGAGCTAACAGGGGTCTGGCTCAGTGGTCTGGGCAAAGCAGCAGCATTCGCAGCTTCTCCTGAGCTGTAGGTCTGGATCTGACCTCAGGTCCTGTCATGAGAAATCACTTCAGCTCTGTCTTCTTTTTGTAGTCTGTAAAACCCAGATTATATCTGCTTGTACCAACCTCACAACACAAAGTTGTGGAAAGAAGAAATAAAGTGAGGAAGGGATATAAACATCTTCAATATTTTGAGGGAAAATGTGGTCACCACAGAGGAGGACACCGTAAAAGTTTGGTGGAGAAGCCAGACCAAAGCCGTACATAACCTTATGATTTGGGGTGCAATTTTCAGGACACAATCCACGACAGGGTGTGTTAGCACAGGGGCTCCCGCAGCCTGGGGGACGCGGCTGCTGATCCAATGAATCGCCCACAGGGAGGGTTTTCGGCTCGTAGACACAAAAATGCAGGCTCTGCTGTCTTCCTCCTGAAAAACCTCATCGCCAGATGTGGCAGAAAAAAATTCCCAGTTGGTGAGTGAGGGAATTACTGTATAGAAATGTGCGGTGGCTGTTGCCTGGCCACGCACGCGGCTTGAACAAGGCTCGCCGGGGAAGGATCAGGAACACCCATTTGGGTGAGCAGATCCAAAACATCCCACTCTCCACGACCTCATGAAATTAGGTACGTTCGAGGATGAATTCTGCCCAGCACCTGGAAAGCCAGATAAACCAGATGCTTCCAGATTCACAGAACGAATTATAAATTCTCCCAGAAATGTTTCAGTGTGGTCTCGTATGAAAGCTGGGAATTGTCCTCTCAAATCCAAGCATCCCGGGCTATGACGGAATGAAGGAAAGGTATGAGGATCCTGACTGTGGCTGCAAAATGACAAATAATTTCCAAGCTGATAATTGCTTTTGCTTTTTGCATTCCCTGTGACCATCGTCTCCACCAATTTTTCCCCCGTTTCCCTGTAGTCGTGCCCCTCGCAGCCACTTCGTTTTGCCTTTTATACAGTTTCGTCCAGCCCTGCAATAAAATGGCATCTTTTATTTCACATAGCTGGGATATTTTGTGGGAGGGGAAGATTTGGGATGAGCGGTTCGTTATCATTTTAGCAGAACATGGCAATAACAACAAAGCAAGACAGCTGAGACAAATCATCCATTTTATAAGTTCTAATACAGATAATGTGAGGAAAAGAAACATGTAACAGAAACCAGAGATCTCAGTGGGGCTGCTACACGCCATCCGCGGCTGGGTGGTTTCAGCTCCTTCGAACATTTCACATATTCCTCGGTAGGTTTTTGGGAGGGTCTGGGCAGAGGCAGGGCTTCTTATCCAGCATTTGCAGGGCAGTTGTTTTCAAACTGTTGAGCTTTTGCTAGCAGGTCGGTTTTAGGAAAAGAAAGGGGCATCTTCTGGTGGAGACCTGGGAGGGGGAATTTTGGTCTTGTGGGGAATTCAGTCCCGGGGCAGCAGCACAGGAGATGGTGGCGGGGAAAACCAGCTGCTGCTCCCAAGCTGGGTTGTGCAACAGCCTCGTGCGATGGCCGTGTTCCCACGAGACGACAAGCAGACCTCAAACTGGATTTGAAACTGGGGACTAAACTTTGTCAAGATTTTGATGGCCATGCTAGCTACCTCTGAATATCGACCTGTGTTATGGGCTACCTGCAAAGAAAGAATAAACAGGGGAGGCTGACAGCCATCTCTTCATTAACATGTGCCCATGGATTATCCCAAAAAAGGGTGGAGCAGCTTTGTTTGGCTTTGCTGGGCTGCACTGGAGCCGTCAGGGAGCTGCCAGGAGCCGATGGGTCCCCAGTATAGGCAGGAGGGGCATCCGCAGCCGACCAAGGGCAGCAAGCGTGTCGTGTCACCGCAAAGCTCCAGGCACACAAAGAGTTCCCACACACCGAGGAAAAATGTCCTTACACACCCTCAGTTACACTGAGCTGTTTAAAACACCACTGTGAAACATTTGTTTTCTTTTAAACTTGTTTTTCTTCCTTCCAAAGGTCACCTTAAGTGGGTCCCAGGTTGATTTCTCCGGGTTGTTTTTGAGGCAGTATTGACCGATTGCCAAATCTCAGCCCTGCTGATTGCCGGTTTATAACACGCTGATAAAGCTGGCTTAAGCCGCTTGCGCTCCCCCACCCCAAAAATGTCCCCTGTCGTTCCTGACCCTCTCCCTCCGCCACCTCCCACGTCCCATCCCAGCTCACTGCCCGTATCCCCTCCATTCCCAGCTCCCCAGCCAGCGATGTCCCCGATTGAGCGCACCGGGCTGACACAGTCCAAGGATGAAGGTGGCTTTCAGAGCAAACATTTTAATAAACATAAATATCCGGGGAGGGAATAAATTAATGAGGGTGAGGAAAGCCCACGATCTTTGTTTCTGCATTTTTTAGATTGAATGTGTTCATGTTTCATTTTTCTATTTCTATTTCTATTATTATTTATTATTTTTAACTTTATTTTTTAAAAAATCTATTGCAGACGGTTTTAAAAAGTCTGGGATGAACTAAAATATTTCTTTTAATCTCAGTCAGGGCAAGTTATTTGGAGTTGGTGAAAACAGAATCTTTGAGAGGGAAAGAGGTTGTTTCCCTAGAAAATGAAAAGCTTTCCCTTTCCGGACAGTCTAAGTTATATGGGTTTGACTACTGAAGAAAATAAAAGCAATTCGTTTCTTTTCCAAGTAAAACACATGATTTTTCTTATTCCGAAGTCAAAATATTTTTAATTTATGTTTGCTTTTCCCTTCTTTTTTGGAAAAACAAAGCCAGGGCTTTGGGTGGCTGAAGTGAACGTCCCGGGGAAGAAGCGTTCCTGCCCCGAGAGATTACGCGGGATATGATGAAGATGTCGTCTTTCAAGCGAGATAGAAAATCCCAGAGCAAGGTAATTGCAGGCAGCAGGATTTTGTGGTAGTCTTTTTGCAGTGATCAGGGTATCAGTCAGAGGCTTGTAGCCAAATTTCAGCTTCATTCTGCCCACAGAGATTTCAGGCTATGTACACAAAGAAATTCTTCATTTTCTATAGTGTTGCTTCACTCTGCCCCGTGTTATCCCCGGCTTTAGCTGCCAACAGCTGCTGGCCATGATTTTTGCCCATGCTGTCTATTTTTGTGTAGTCACGTTGTCAAGTTTATTAAAAGATTTGGGGAAAAATCGCCGCCCCAAATCACTGCTAAAGATTCCTTGGATTTCACTAAAGGCAGGATTTCTGCCGGAGGATTAAAGCAGAGGGACGTAAAACTGTTCAAGGTGGGAGAAAACTCCAAAAGACGAATTTCCTCACCGGCTATCGACAGCTTGCGCTGTTCTGAAACGCGCTCTGAGCACACTGCAGTTTTCTCGCGATTTATTCGTGATTTGAAGCTATTTCGCTGCTCCGTTTGGGCACTTCTTCTCGCAGGGATTTGAGAGCAAAAGCCATTTTGGTTCATTTCATTAAGCACCTCAACTCAGGGATTTACTTCTAATCCTCGAACGAAAATATCTCTCGGAACCAAGTTTCTCATGTAATGTTTCTGTTTGTAAATTGAAAAAAAAATAATACTTGCCACAAACATCCACTATTCTTTCCTTGAATTTTTCTGTTTCCACAGACTTTCTACCAGCATTTCCATCCCTTGCAGCCTGCCCGTGACTGGCCACAGGAGGGATTCAAGCTGCAGATTTGTTGAAAAATCAGAAAGCAGTTGCTCAAAACCTAAATAAAAGTATGAATTTGTCCACAGCTCAGGGAGGGGAAAAGTTGTTTCCTTGTTCAGGCGAGTGTGGGAATGGAATCTTATTAAACAGCTCCTATTTACAATTAAAAAGCAGTATTGTGCATACACCTCAGCAAGAGGTAAGAAACAGATATTTGATTAATGCTGGGGTGGTCTGGGGCTTACCCTGGGGTACGCGATATCACAGGGTCACATTTCTTACCGCACGAAATTGAAATCGGGTGATGCTCGGCCAGATTCCCCACCGAAAAGGAGCTTTCTCAGGTGCTCCTTCGTTAGCTGCGAAATAAAACGGGGGAACATGTCCCCTCTGTCCACCAGGTGGCACGAGGGGAATCCCCGCTGAAATATTAATGCCGCTAATAATATCTGTGCCGCTGGGGATGGCAAGGGTCCGAGGGTCCCTCCAGCGCCCACGCCGCTCCCCGGGTGAAAACGGCCTGTCCCGGGAGAGGTGATGTTGGCCATGTGGGTTTGGGACACCGGTGCCTGTCCCCTCCAGGCGTGTGGTGGGACATCGTGCACGGGGGATCGCTGAAGGGGTTTGCTTTGGACGAGCTGGTGGTGGAGGCTTTGGAGGTCTCCACCGCTCTTCGGGGCACAGACGAGGTGTTGGGGGCAAGTAAGGGATGCTGGTGCATCTGTGGAGGAGGGGGGGCAGAGATGGGGAGCAGAGATGGGAAGAAACGATGGCTGATTCACGGCCTGGCCGTGCAGAGGTGGAGCTACGTGAGAAATAAGGAGGAAGCTGAGACAAACACAGTATTCATGGCCGAAGGAAAGGGAATTGTGAAACCTCCCTGGAGTTTAACCTGGCTGGAGGGGGCAGCTAATAGAGGGGAGAAGGTTTCTGGGAAGCGCAGGAGACTGCTCCAGTAGACAAATACGGATGAACCATCAAGGGCAGGGAGGGAGGGGAGGAGTGGGTTGACTTCCCTGGAAAGAGGGGTGAGCACAGGGGTGAAAGCGTGCAGGTCCCAATCTCGGCTACGGGGGCCAGCTGCAGCCGGCTGCTGGGTTGTCCAGCCCAGCTTGGCTCAGCTCGGCTCAGCTCTGCAGACCCTGGCCCTCGCCTTGAGCTGAGCATGGAAGGTTTTAGCAGGGAGACCGTAAGGTTTCTGCGTCTTTGATTGTTTTGGATAGAGACGACTCAGTGTAAAACTGCAGTGCAGAGGCAGCAGGAGTGCAGCAGTGGGGTGCAGGAGAGGCAAACGCGCGGCAGGGAGGTTTTAGACCGGTCTCAGCCTTCTGCTGTGCCATGGACACGAAGTGTAACTCTAGGGACACCCATGCGGAGTATGGCCAGGCTGGATCTGGTGGCCTCAAACCCCTACAGCCAAAGTTTTCTGTACAGACCAAGGGGAATTGAATGCTTGTATAAATAAGGAACATATTCAACTCTCTACCAAAAAGGTAAAAAGTCCCTTCAGAGCCCAGAAATGAGGTAGGAACCCCACAGTGCTGGGCACTGACAGCAGCCTGAATGGACCTTTCTGCCTCCCTGACATGTCTTTGCTACGTGCCTGCTCTTCCCTTCAGCCTCGGAGCGGTTTTTGGGTGCTGGGACCAGGACTGCAACCAATGCTCCAGCAAGAAGCCTGGCAGGTGTCTATGGGCAAGAACAGCTCAAGGAAGGCATTTGAGGAGCCTGCGCGATCCCCTCGAGAAATCCCAGGGCAGGGAGGAGCTGCCCGGGATTCAGGGAGAGCTTAGGAGAGGGCAGGAGCAGAGAGGCAGCAAGTGGGTAGCAGGCAGCCCTGGGATGGGCAGCAGCAGAACAGGAGCCAAAACGCATTTCAGGATTAAAAATGAGCCTGAAGTGCACAGAGGAATCTGGCCTGTCACATGAAACATCGGTCCTGCGCTCGCCATCCCCATCAGGTGCAGATGAGCTTCGGGTCGGTGCCCCTCCACACCGCACACGGGATGCGGAAGAGAAACGCCTGGGAGGTAGATGGAGTAAACCTGTAGGAACCCAGAGATTTCAAAGCTCTATCTGCCATTGTACTAAACTAGGTTTATAATCTCAGTTCTTTATTAAATATAAGCAGTTTTCTTCTTGTATACATTCGTACATCTTCAGTGCAATCTGCTTTGCATCAGGCATTGATAAAGCGCTGTAGTCCCTGAGATGTTAGCTCTCGGGTAATGTAAATAGCGTACTGATATTAACTCTGCTTTCAAAAATAGTTACATTATAATAAATTTGAAGGACTTGAAGGTTTTTAATCATTTCTACTTAGTTACTCAGACGTAGGCCAAAAAAGCAATCATTTCACTGAAAGAACTGAAACAAGCACAACAGAAAATTCTTATGCACAATAATTGCTTTCTCTACAAATATTTATGCTAGGGCTAAGAAAATATTTTGGAATTGTACAAATATCTTTCTCTCTTAATTTTTCCAGCACTTTAAATATTGATCCACAGAGATCTTTTTCTTTTTCTTTTTCTTTTTCTTTTTCTTTTTTTTTCTTTTTCTTTTTCTTTTTCTTTTTCTTTTTCTTTTTCTTTTTCTTTTTCTTTTTCTTTTTCTTTTTCTTTTTCTTTTTCTGTTTCTTTTTCTTTCTTTTTCTTTTTCTTTTTCTTTTTCTTTTTCTTTTTCTTTTTCTTTTTCTTTTTCTTTTTCTTTTTTTTTCTTTTTTCCTTTTCCTTTTCCTTTTCCTTTTCCTTTTCCTTTTCCTTTTCCTTTTCCTTTTCCTTTTTCTTCTTTTTCTTTTTTATTTCTTTTTATTTTTATTTTTATTTTTATTTTTATTTTTATTCTTCTTTTTCTTTTTCTTCTTCTTCTTTTTTTCTTCTTTTTCTTTTTCTTCTTTTTTCTTCTTTTTCTTTTTCTTCTTCTTCTTTTTTTTCTTCTTCTTCTTTTTTCTCCATTTCAAGGAATCCTAAATGATAGTGTTGTGGGGGAGACCGCTGCCGGGGATTAGGCGAGTGCAGCTCATAGTGCTCTGCTGGACCCAGCCATCAGCAGCAGCTCCCTCTATTGCTTTTACCAGTATTGCAATTTTATAAAAGCCGAAGCTATTTTGGTTGTGGAGGGGCATTAGAAGCTGTTCCTCTGGGGATATTTTGTTTGCTGGTTCCTGTTAAAGTACTGAAAAAGAAAATTCAAGGGAATACAGATGGGCTGGGGAGAGGTAAAGGGCTGGGGAGGGGAGGCTGTGCTAGGACAAGGGAGAGAGCGACAGAGAGAGGCAGGATGCTCGCGAGAGGAGGAACGGGGCAAAATACTGTGCAAGCCATGAGGTTAGGGGCAGGAAAGCATGGGGCTCTGACAAGGATGGTTTTGTGGCTGCAGCAAACGGCTAGGGCAGACTTCTTAAATAACCTCCTCCAAGTCGCCTTAGGCCCTGCAAAGATTTAGTATATTATTGAACTTAACTCACTTAATAGCCACGTTGGACTCAATGGAGCTATTCATGTGAGTAAAGCGTCAGTCCAGCAGATCTGCTTCCTAATCTCCAAAGCGGGGAGAGCACTACCTTGGGAGAGGGCTGCCGGCAGTAATTAACGCAGGGGAAAGGCTGAGCCCCGGTGCTGCTCACGGACCCCCCTCAGCGCCCGGGTCCCAAGCGCTGAGCGCTGAGGTCGCCGCGAGCCCCACCCCAAGCAGCCGTCAGCTGGAACCCAGAGCGTTAGTACTTGAACCATTACATTATCTATGTTTGCTGTCTGAATATGCCTTAAATATACAGTATGCTTAAGGAACAGAAATGTAAAAAACCGTAGTTGCTCACTAATAAAGTCTGCTGCTGTCATTGCTCAACTGTCTAAATTTAAAAGAGTGCAAAAGCTGATGGAAAAGGTTGTAGAGAAGGCAAGAAGCTCATTCAGAGGTAAATTCAAAGTGCCACTTATTCTTTTTTGAAGAAACTATAACCCCTAAAAAAATAAAAGTGAGGCAGACAAAAATGATGTGCAAATGCAGATCCCAGGTTCCTATTTATGGTAACTGGTTATTTTTAAAGTCAATTAATAAAAAGCTTTGATTTTAATTCAATTAAGTAGGAGTCCAGCTCTGTTTCCCAGTAAGATGAAATCCTTGAAAAATACCAAACATAGCTGCACACAAATTGCCTTTTCCCAAAGAGAGCTTCAGCTTCTCGAAATATGTCCTGGATGAGAGCAGTCGTATCCAGACTGGGCACAGCTAATTGGTCCTCTGGAGAGTTTTTACTCTTGGCATTTGAGAAATAATGAGAATCAAAACCATTAGTAGGCAGGGAAAAAGGGTGATAGAAATGCTAGCCTGCTCTTTTCTGTCATCTTCATATTATGTTATCTCTGGGCAAGCATTCCCAGCAATTTTCCTTCTAAAGTCCAGTAACTCTATCTTAAAATACATAGATTTGACAAATACAGCCCTTCATTGAACAAAGTTTGTAAAATTTGCTCAGTCAGATAACTAGTGTATGGAGATGATAAAAGAAGGAACTGGAGCTACTCTGTTGTTGATAGCTCCCATCCTATTTACTAGAAGCGGCTCAGGCAGACATTACCCTAAACAGAGGGACGAGAAATGTGATTATTTTTTTTTTTTTGGTGACAAGAATTTTACAGTTTTCTTGCATCTTCATAAAAAAAAGAATCAAATGCACGTGTGAATTTCTTCAGCCTTGGAAATGGGTGGCTGCTTAGTGTCACGCTGGAAAGCAATCTGGAAGTCAGAATTGTACTACTGTGGTTATCATCAAAACTAATCAAACGCCAGTATCCGAAAGTGTGAAACCCTTTCGGCAGGCAAATCAAAAAATGCACCATTTCTCAGAACCGAGGCAGACCAAACAAGAAATTACAAACACATGTCTGGAAGCGGCTCCGGCTCTGCGCATCTCGGCGAGAAATCCGCGATGTTCCTAAAACCTGGGACACCGTTGTTCCCGCCCCGTGTACACAGCCTTCCCTCAGACTCCAACTGCCTTTCCTCCGAGACCACGAAGTGGGTCATGCTAATCCTAACAGAAACAAAACAACATCAAGCAAAGGCCTCGGAGAGAAACGTCGGGGAGAGCGCAGCGGCGAGGAGAGCAGGCTGCCTTCGCAGCATCCGTGCTGACCAAAGCAGAGGGCTCTAGACGCCGTCCCCTTTTTTCTCTATTTAGAGATTACTTCAAATTTTCAGAAGGATTTTGGGGTTTGGCGCTCTTCTGGGAACACGTCTCTTCGCTAACATAGAAAAAAATTTTGCCCCGGACCTAGAAAAATGTAAGGCTGATAGTAGGTGGAAAAACACTGTCTGATTGCAGCTTTTGGGAGGGAGGAATACATTGCGCTGCTTTACAGAATCACAAAATCACAGCATGGCAGGGGTTGGAAGGGCCCTCTCTGGGTCATCTAGTCCAAGCCCCTGCCGAAGCAGGGTCACCTGCTTGGATAGTTTTCATTGATGTGAAGCTTTACTCCCCATTCTACGAACAGGCAACAGAGCCATGTGTACACAAACCAAGCGATGAAAAATTTCCAGGGCACATCCCCCAATTTCTTCGGAAACCCATTCATTCTCAGTGATACTGCTAGCCTTGTATTTCTCACCTTTACTTTTCTGCCTCGATAATAAATAACCTCAGCAAGACAACCAAGCAAAACGTTTCAAACTGCTGTGGCTCCACTGCACACCGTGGGGTCATGAACGTGAACCAGCAAGATTCAGCTCTTTACCAGTCTCGTGCGGAATAGCTGAAGGAGGTTTTCAAACCTAGGAATGAAAAGCACGCAGCGACCCAGCCCCTGGTGCGGGAGGTGCTGAGTCAGGGGAAGCCTCTCTGCCAAGCCCAGCTTGCCCCGTGTAAGCGGGTTGTGCTTTGATTTCTGTATCTAGAGGCAAACTCAGGAGTAGATTCTGGATGTTTTGCACTACAGTGGTGAAATCCATCGATGACTGTCAAACGCAGGGTAGTGCCTTGGGGAAGAGACAGCTGGAGGAGGCGGCAGGAGTCCCAGGAGGAATGGCTTATGCCTTCCCTCCAGTTTGCTCTGAGCCATATAGAATCATAGAATCAGAGGTTGGAAAAGCCCTCTAAGATCCTCAAGTCCAACCATCCACCCAACACTACCATTCCTACTAAACCTTATCCCAAAGTGCCACATCTACAGGTTTTTTGAACACCTCCAGGGATGGGGACTTAACTGCCTCCCTGGGCAGCCTGGTCCAATGCCTCATCTCATGGGAATCAGTGTTTCATTTCATGGGTGGGAAGAGATGAATGGACACCAGCCATAAAAGCAATAAGCAGCACGATCAACTCCATGAAAAAGTGTCATTGGCTTCAGAGCAGCTTAGGGCTGAGTGGGTTAATTTCATTTTATTTCAGGTAGATGACTCCATCCTACTCAACGCCAAGTGACTATTCTTTGTGAACCATACGAGAAATGCAAAGAGCAAACGAATCAAGCAGCAGAATGTGATGGAGCTGGGGGAAACTCTGTGTAATTGGCAGTTTGGTGCCACGTAGCTCCCTGCCAGCAGGCAGAGCCTGACATCCCAAGGAAGCCAAACTCCGATGCAATAAAACGTTACGAAGGAAAACACCATCGCAAACCATCGGTCACCTGCCTACGCTCCGTCCTAAGGCCAAGCAAGCAGCAGCTGCGGGCACCGGGCTCCACGCAGGCATGGAAATTCAAAGCGATTTCCCTGGTCACCTTCCCGGGATGCACAGCGGGCAGCCTGGCACCCGCTTTGAAATCTGAATCGGAGGACGGAGCTGCGAGGGAGCGGACGTGGTCTGGGGTGCCAGGCACCACCCACGGACCCCAGCACGGCGGGGCGGGCACGGTGTCACGTGAAACAGCCACATCTGCTTGCATTTCATCACCGAAATGGTAAAGTTTGACTTTAGCGTGACCTTGCAATTCACAAGCTCCAGGAAAAAAAAAAAAAAAAGGAAAAAAAAAGTAACAGAAAGCAGCTAAAAAGCAAGCAGGAACTAAACCAGGCTGTAACCTCATGGTACAGGATGAATTAAAACCAAATGAGCTACTCTTCAATCTAAGCAGCGTCTGGTGTGATTTTGCCAGGGATGCTGCAATATTTGAACTATTTCTTTCCGTAATGCAAAATCCCCCCATTAGTCTGTTTGCATCAACATTGCCTGAGCATTTCAGGGCTCTTACCTGGAAGCCCTTTGAGAAAAAGTGTGAAAAATCCCCTCTCTTGGCTAGATGTGGCTTTTCAAAGGCAAGATTGAGACATGTTTTTCAGACTTCCCCCAGGAAAGAGCTGTCTAATGCTAATTAGCAGTTATTCCCCGGGACCTGTGACTCAGATCCTCACTGGAACACACTGGGTTTGTTCCAGGGGACCTGGCCCACTGGGTATCTCGCATGACTTAGACAAGCAGCTTTCAGGCCAATGTTTGATCCACATTTAATTGCTGCTGCTGCTGGTGGTCCCCGGGAGGCTGTGCTGCAGCCCCCCTCCCCATCCATCCTTCACCGGGGTTGCTCCGGCTTGTCCCGCTGCCCCCCATTTTTGGAACACACTGCAACCGAGTGCTCGGCAGAAACCAGGCTGCACCGAGGGGTTTGGATTTACCAAATACCCAGTGACCATTAACACATTCGTCTCCACGCCACCACCACCCCTCCCGGGGGTTCAAGTCTATTTTTCCAGCGCGTCGCTGTTTAGACAAGAGATCATTACGTGTCATCGTGTGTGTCGGTGGCAGGGTAGCAGAGGAGAAGCTTTTGGCTCTGCTCCAGTCCCAGCAATGTATGCATTTCTCGCTGTGTCTGAGCTGCAGTTTGGCCCCAGAAAATGCACTGCAGACTCAAAACGTGTACGAAAAAAATGAGGCAATGTTTTCATTTCTGTCAGAAAATGCTCGTCAGCTGGTGATCATGTCCCAGGTATGTGTATTTACAAAACTAGAATGGAAAAGCAGCGTCTGACAGCCCCACTCCCCTACTCTCTGCAGCATCCCAAGGGAACAGGCAACTATTTTTTGCCATCTCCACTTTGTTAAGCTTTGGTGGTAATGTTTCATTTCTGTCTCGGAAAGTCTGTTAGCTGTTCAAGCTATCCAGCCCTTTTCTAAAGGCGGAGTCAGTGCTACGAGTAGGCTTTTAGGATCCTCTTCTCTTCATCCCTAGATATACCCTGCAATCACACAGTGCCGTCTCTGGCTGCTTTCCTTCACACGTTGTGTGCCAGCAAAACGTCCGCTAAAGCCGCTGGCAGCCTGGCAGAGACACCAGCCTGCCAGACCTCCCTCCTTCCACGGTGCCAGTATTCAACACATCGTTGAGCTCCTGGCCCTGAGAACGGGCACGAGGAACCTCCCCAGGACTTCAGCGGGACCAGGATGCCACCTACTGCTCTTTATCTTCATTTGGGTGTTCCCACGTTAAAAAATAGGATTAGCAATCGCTTTTTCACACCTTGAGCAGAGGAGCCGGAGGCTGGGTGTAAGGAGTCGTTGCTGCGATGTTAAGCAGGAACAGGGCAGATGTTCAGACCGAGGGGGAATACCAGATTGTGGCTGTGCATCCTTTCACACCATGATCCCAGGGGTCCTTTTCTTCTCTACCCAAATATTTGTATGGCCCTTTAGACATTTTCTTAGGGTGATCTGACTTTTATCAGCGAAGCAGAAGCCCGTGGTCACGTCTCATCACGGGTCACTGTTTAGAGGCACACGGTAGGCACGACGCTCTGGCACAGCGACCAGATCAGCACAAGCCGTGATCTCGGTCCAGACATGGTTAATTCTCTCCCCTCGTGCCTTGACTTGCACTGCCTGAACTTTTGCTCTGTCCTGCTGAGTCACTTTTGTTCAGCTGATGATCTATGTCATCCTTTATGCAAACAAGCATAAATTGACTAATTAATCCCTAAGGTAACCCCACTGATTTCAGTGGAGCAGCAGCCAAAGGGAAACAGGACTAACATCTTTAATCTACTCTTTGCTCCCGTAGCACAGCCTTTGCCTTGTCCACAAGTCAAAGTAGACCTCTAATTATATGGATTTGGCTCTCAATCTTTTCTGGTCTCGGGAGATTCCAGTTGCTGAAAATTATGGATTTCAGTTGGAAACTGATGAGGGTCTGTACAACATCACCAAAACGCCTTGTTGGAAAGCCAGTGACGTTTTGGACCTGTGCACCAAAACCAGTGCTGGGGACTGAGTGGCTCAGGATTAACCACCGCGCCGCTGGGAAACCAGAGTTCCTGCAGCTTGCCTCCCACTTATATCCCTCAGCCACAACAAAGCTCGGTCATGCAGAGCTCCGCATTTGGACCTTTCTGCATCACTTCGGAGTTGACTTCTTGCCCAAACGACTCTTCCAGGGCAAGACAGCGAGCACTTGCAGCAACGCAGGGGCAGACAGGTGAAAATGGGAAGTGTCACCATGTATTTAAGTGGCTTCATGTGAAAATACATGCCTTTTAAATCACAGGCGGAGCCTTCCCCATCACCAACTTTGCTGCTTTTTGCTTCCCCTATCCCATAACTTTCTTCACAGCTCCGTGCAGCTGAAGGGTCCGTGGCAGTTATCGTTAAAGACTAAACAATAGATCAGAGCGACGGCAGGGAATCTGAAGGTTTCCTTTTTTTCAGAGTGAAAAAGACGGGTTGCAGCTGACAGCTGTCCATAAAAATTGGAACGTACAAATCGTATAATAAAACCTAAAGAGAGGCCAGAAGTACCGCTGAAAAAAAAGCAAAACGAGCTTGTTAGAACAGTCTGTATTACAGCTGTTTCCCCTGACAGTTTTCTGTACCCTAATACGCTCAACAAATTGGCAACCTGTCCTTATATATTTGCATCAGGCTTCCCTTCAGGGAAATGTCTATATTATTCTGTTTTGGATAAAGGAAGCAGTTTGATATGACAGGTAGGTCAAGTGTTTCTTTAATAAAGCATATGGGTAGGAAGAAAGAAATGGGCTATTGTCAATGACTTGACAAATAGGTAGATATGCCCCCCTTGAGTATAGCCGGGGAAAGCTACTAGATAAATCGCCCTTGTTATTTTGATTTAACCACTTTGTTGCTGAATACGTTTTTTCCCAGAGTCCTCAATAAAGGTCATACCAAAGATTTCTTTATAGACTCTGTAACTCAGTGTGGATCTTAGTTACACAGAACAAGTCTGGACCAAAGTTGCAAAACAATTTCTGTATCATGGTGAAAGTGTGTAAGACTTCAGTGTGACACCGGTGGATGTTGACGCTGTCTCTTCAGCAAAGTTTGTCGTGTCATCGGGCAGCATCTGCCCCGGTGACCCATGCAATGCTGCCCATCCCCTTCCACTCAGAGGGACCATGAACACGAGCAAAGAGCCTCCTTGTCCCAGTGTGGACATGGGGCTGAATTCACCCCTGTCCCCAGACTCTCCACCCTTCGTCTGCCCTTGTTACCAACAAGGCCAATGGGATCCTGGGGTGCATTAAGAGGAGCATGGCCAGCAGGTCAAGGGAGGTTCTCCTTCCCCTCTACTCTGCCCTGGTGAGGCCCCATCTGGAGCACTCTGTCCAGTACTGGGCTCCCCAGTTCAAGAAAGATGAGGAGCTACTGGAGAGAGTCCAGCGGAGGGCTGCGAGGATGGTGAGGGGACTGGAGCATCTCTCCTACGAGGAGAGGCTGAGGGAGCT
>Ga0065711_1029780_pt1 | contig 34833 bp, 24 predicted proteins | sample Hoacrofraction12_FD_59098 | JGI IMG/M metagenome (GOLD analysis project Ga0065711, IMG submission 59098) | Hoatzin crop microbial communities from Cojedes, Venezuela - Epithelial fraction 12 v2 (version 2) | ecosystem: Host-associated > Birds > Digestive system > Esophagus > Crop | place... | reverse complement strand
CATTGGCCTTCTTGGCAGCCAGGGCACACTGCTGGCTCATGGTCAACCTGTTGTCCACCAGGACACCCAGGTCCCTCTCCACAGAGCTGCTCTCCAGCAGGTCCACCCTAAGCCTGTACTGATGCATGGGGTTGTTCCTCCCCAGGTGCAGGACCCTGCATTTGCCCTTGTTGAACCTCAGCTGTTGGAAGTTAATTCAAATATTTTTTAAGAGTACTTTAAAGAAAAATATTTAGCAGTAATCTTTATTTTGATTCAGTAGCAATTATTCTTTCGGCAGAGATTTGCACAACATAAGGAACAGCAGTTATGAATATTAACTATTCTTGCGAAACATATTTTTCAGTGTTTCTTTTTTTATGTTTTTTTCAAACAGCTAGTGATTCTTTTTGTTTATAAAAAATGCACGGTCTTCATTCAGAAATCCCTTTGCCACTGAGAGTTCCAAACTAATGTTTTGTAAAATTAGCATAGCTTAAAATGACTGGTTTTACAGGCTATTTTCAAGAAGTCTCCTAAATCTGAAACAAAAGAAGAGAAATTCAAAATTTTTCCTTTTATAATATTTTTTTTCAATAAGTGCTGACCATCTTGCATATATTGTTATCTGTGTTAGAACAAAAATTACTCAGATCGATCTATATAATCACACTCCCTTTATCATATTTATTTTCTTGAGAAATAGTATTTGATTTGATATTTCACTTTAACACAACTCTGTTCTTATTAATAAATTCAATTAATATAATAATTGTTTTTGTTTTTGAAAATGTGAATATTAATCCATTAATTATGAAAAGGCATGCATTTTCTTGCTTCTTTATCACAATTAGTTGTCTACAATCAAGAACAAACTCAGTCTCTTTAATTTCTTATTTTAATTGAAGTTTGAATTAAAGTGTATTCAGTAAGATAACATAATATGTGTGTGATAAGAAGATGCAGTAAAGGACAGGGTTCTTAATATGCTCTGGAAGATGGGAAATTGTGGATTCCTGATTGTTGGTGGAATTTGGTTTATTGTCTGTCTGTAAAGTTTTTATCTCTTTCGCCATATATTTTCATTTAAGCTTGGTTCTGTAAGTACCATCATTTAGCTTAAATGTATATGGTGTTTATTCCATAATGATTTATATTAACACTTCTTTCTCCTTCCTTTGGTTTGTTTGTCTCTGCAATATCCTATCCGACATGAGGAGGGGAAAAAATGCATGCCAAAGTGTTTATAGCACAGTTCTCTCCCAGAAATACCCAGATTAAATTAAATCATTTTCTTAAAAAGATCTTTATTACAGCGGTCACAGAGAGCAGTCTATTGCTGTATTGGTAGCAAGAAAAAAAATTAGAATAAAATGAACAGTAGAAAATAAGTAAGATAATGAAGCTAGTATTAAAAGGTCTTTGAAAATATTCAATCTGAAAAAACATTAACTCAATACTGCATGCTCCCAAATTTTCATAAAATATACTTCTGCTTCAGCAAAAGAAGGGATTTTGGTTCCTGTCATGCCATTTTTCTGTTATTTTTAGCACTGTTTTTTCTGCTTTCTTGATAACACATCTGAAAGCACCCAAAATGTAGGTTTCATTTTGCATATGTGGTTAATGGAAATCCAAGCTGTAGTGAATACTGAGGTAGTATCCAAGTTAACAAAGATATCATCATCAGTGGCGGCTTGCAGAATAGTCATGACATTCCCAGTACAGCCTACCTTCTACGGAGTGCTGCACAGCATGAAGTCATGGGGAGTAGAGGTGTCAGAATATTGAGAGGTTGGAAAAAGGATGCCTGTCCAAACAGCGTACTGGACTGTTTGCCAGCAATAGTCTTCAGTCTCAAGTTTGGAATATCCCCTAGACTTTGAAAGACTGTTTCTCAGCTGCCTGATGACATAGTTTGACAGAATAGCAGAGATCTGCAGGTACTTGGCAAGAAATCTGTTGGACCCTTAACTGAGTCCTCCGCCTCACCCGGCAACTCCCTATAACTTTTGTATTGCCTTTCGTAATGCAGTCTATACATAATTTCTTCTAACTAGCTTAGCTGACTGGAACAAGATCTATAAAATACACGGACAGAGCAGAATAAAGCACACCACAGTCTTCATATAGTTCTGGTCTTTTTGGGGAAAGCGGTTACAATAACTTTATTGTTGGGTATACATCTGTATTCCAGTGCATTCAGAAACAAAGAATGTTCTACCATGTATCTTAGTGTTTTGTAACAATACTGTCTTTAAAGCTACCTTGTAAAAGAGCAAATATATTCAAGGTTTTTAAAGAAAACTCTAGAAATATCTGTTTCTTTTCTTTTGCAAGCATCTCCAAATCTTGTTTTAACCCAGAATCTTTTCTAAATTGGTCAGCCGTGGTGCCAAATATGAGTGGTGATAAATTTGACAGTTATCTGACATGTTCAAGGGAAAACGCAACCATTTTATTTTTTGCATATATGATAGCCTACAGGAATATATTCTTTGTCATGAACTACACAGGGTTCTCTCTGTCTCTTCCTACAGTTTTCTTGTGGTACATTGGTGAGAGTGCTAGCCATGACTTATCCCTCTTTGGAACACAGGAAACAACGATCAGTCATTCAGAAAACTGTCATGCCAATGTTTCTTTGTGCTTGTTTATGAACCTGACTGATCTTGTTTCACTAGATTGTACTATTACATATCCAACAGACCTGGAAGGCAGCAACCATCATAAACAAGCTGACTTCCTCCCAGCTGCCTAACCATGACCTTTTTAATAGAATACAGTAAATAAAAAATTGTAGTAACTATACAGTAATCTGGAAAAGAAAACACCACCCCCCACCACCACCCCCCACCACCACAAGGGCATCATTGCTGAACTCATCACAGCAACTGAATTGTTGTACTCATCCATCTTTCTTATTTTGCTCTCTGTCACATCTCCATCACAATATAGATATATTGGTTGTTTTCTGTGTGTGATGGAGGCTATTTCCCGTGATCAGGTTTTCTGTTCAGATGCTCTGTTGTCACAGTATCACAGCTCAAGATGTTGAAACCATATTTTGCCATTTTTCTTAAACTATGTTATCTTAAAGAAGACTGATTTCTAAAAGGCACTGGCTGTTCATCAGCAGCTAAGTCAGCTCCAGGAAACAGATGAAATATCAGTTTGAAAGCCATGAGTTCATGAATCATTACAATATCTGCTATTATTAACAAAGTCTTATGACACAAAACCATTCCATGATTTGTTATATTCTCTTGCATTTAAAGTAGTCATCTCACAGATACTTATGGGAGAAAATACATGCTAACATAAACAAGCATAAAAAAATTCTAGTTAGTAACTGTTTCTGTAAAGGTTATCTTCTTACCAAGTTACTTCTTTTTATCAAGTTATGTATATGTATATACTTATAGACAGTCCAATAGCATAAAAGTAAAGTTATTTTTGGAATTTTGGCATAAAAGTGGTATCCACTTCCTATACTTCAACTTCTCTTGAATAATTATTTTTAATCAGAAAAGGCAAAGAAAAAACTTTTGTTTCTTGTTCAGCTCGGTATCCAATAGCCTGTGTTTCACCCACAGTCTTACTTAGCAACGCAAATAATATTTTTCACCTTGTCAAGATATCATCTATCTACGTTGGGGCAAAAAAAAGACACTCAAAGGCCAGTTAGGAGCAACTTAGTGTGGTGATTCTTGTCACATCATTACTATGTACACTGAAGTGTGTCACTTGCTAGAACGCCTGTCACAAATACCTCAATCCATGTCTTTATGATTGCCTCTTAAACAATTCTTTCACTCGCTGAAGGTTGATTTCTGAAATAGTTCTGTCTCTTGTCTGAGCTCTTTTGTCTGGAATGGAAAAGGTTTCCATTTCTGCTTGTTTACAATATAGGTTCCTGCAAACTTTCTCAGATTAAGTTTGACTGTTGCATTTAATTTCAGCAAGGTTTTATTCTTGTGAGATGGACTCACTTTTCAGTCACTCCCAGTTACAGTCATTTAATCATTCACCTCAGTGCAAACAGTCCATCAGGTCTTTAACAACAGAACAATGACACAAAAAAATGGAAGTCCATATTACGAAAGAGGTCCTAAATCAACCCTTACTAATTAATTCCCCCTTATTCACAAAGACTAACTCATCCTGACTGAATTAATCAAAAAGCTATTACCTTCATACTTGCAAGTGTAAATTTCAAAATCAATAAAAACTGAGCTCATTTTTAAGATGCAATGTATTACCAAAATAAAAGTTCACATTTACTTGGGCTACAGATTTATCAAAAACTGTTGTAGTTGGTAAAATGCTGTTTGTTGGCCCAGTATATTTTTTAATGTTTAGTAATTTTCAACTTTGTCCACTTTTTTCAGTTTCATTTACTTCAATAGCTGGATTACTATTAGTTTTGTGAATGTGTTTTTTCTGCTCCTGTACATGAAAGTGTTTTCTTTGTGATTTCACAGGAATTATTTCTGCCCCGTGTACCATGTTTTAATTCTGTTTTTAAACAAGGCCATAGTAAAAGTGGTCCAAATTTGAGGACTGACGGGTAAAGAAAGGACTCACCTGGCAAAGCAGAGCAAAAGCATCTTTGCCAACAGGCTGACAAAAGTGGTGAACGGAGTTTTATACTACACCCAGTGGTGGAGGGAAATTACAACCCAGTTAAGTGTGGAAGCAGTGGACAGGGGTGGAGAGCAAGTGGTGCAATGTTGAAACAAGAACAAGAGATGCTCCTTCAACAATAAAACACGGAAAAAGAAAGCACTTCCAAATATACATGAACACATATGGCTTTGGAAACAAATATCAAAAACTAAAGCTCCACATGCGGGTGCTGAATTGTGGTGTTATTGATGCTTCAATAGCTGATGTGATGGGATAGCTTGCATAACTTGAGAGATGCAATGCAGTGATAGAAGGGCAGGCAGAGAATAAGCGGAGCAGAGGTTACCCTTTATATTAAGGAGCAGCTTGAAGGTATGCAGCTCTTGTATATAGCAGACAACAGGATGTTTGAGAGCTTGTGGTAACCTAGAATTAGAGGAGAGTTCAGTGAGCATGACATTGTGGAGGGAAATTGTTTCAGTTCACCTGATCAGAGTCAGGAAGCCAACAAATTCTTCTTTAAATAACAAGAGAAAGGCTCTATATCACAGACCTTGGCTCTTACAGGTGAGTTTAAACTCCCTTCCAGCTGCTGGAAGGGCAACATGGCAAAACGCAGGCAAGACTTCCAGAGGGTGTCAGGGATAGCTTCCTAGTACAGGTACCAAATGGACCAGCTAGGGGGTGACTCACAGCAGGAACTGATATTAAGTAATGAGAACTTCCTAGAGACATGGCAGTCAGCAGTAGCTTTGGCTGCTATCACTCTGAAATGGAGTTTGGGATCCTGAAGGGAGTAAGGAAGAACAGTAGCAGAGTTCAAATCTTGGACTTTAGCTGAACAGACTTTGGTTTATAGAGGAAAGTGTTAGGTGGGATCCCATGGGAGGCAGCTCTCGAGGGCAAAGGAGGTCACGAAATATAACAGGTTTTTAAGTACAAGATTTTTCTAGCACAAAAACAGTTCATCATGATACTCAGGAAAGCAAACAGACGCACTGGGAGACTGGCTTGGCTAAACTGGGAACTCATGAGAACTCCAGTACAGAAAGATAGCCTACCAGGGGTGGAAACGGGGACAGCTGCAAAGGAGAAATTTACACATACATGTCCCTGGGACCCTACAGGCTGCTATCAACTGTGTTGAGAGAGTTGGCTGATGTCCCTGCAAGGCTGCTCTCTGTCATCTTTGGAATGTCATGGAGATTTGGGCAGATACCCCATGACTGGAAAAAAGAAAAGCCAAGAGATCAACCCAAAGAATTACAGGTTCATCAACTTTACTCAGTTCTCTAGGAAAATTCTGAAATCTTCTTACCAGGTGTAAACCATGCCTGACCAACCTGATTTCCTGCTGTGATAAAATAACTGCATTGTCAGGCAAAGGGACAGAAGTAGAGGTCAGTTACTTCAACTTTAGCAAGGTGTTCAACACTGACTCCCATAATACTTTTGTATCTCACTTGGGATAATGTGGTCTGGAAAGGTTGGGTACCAGAGGAGACTTAATAGCTATTGATCTGAGCTTAAATGGAACAAATATGTGAAAAAAAAATTAAATGAATTTAACAAAAAAATTAAACAGTTTAGAAGTTACCCTTACACAAGTTGAAAAATATGTTTGCATTCTTTGTTTGCAAAAGTCCTATTTTTTTTTCCACCATTGATAACAAAAAAAAAAAAAGCAAAATACAAGAACTTCCTGAAGAGAAGCTTTACATTTTGATCATTTTAAATCTAAATTCAGGATCCTAACTGTTTTATCCTTAACTCATTAGTCACATTTTAAAAAATTGCACATATCTATGGGATTAATCATGAAAGAAGGTTTGTCTTTTGTTTTCCTCTCTTGCCATGGCTGGAACATCTCTCCTATGAAGAAAGGCTGAGAGAGTTGGGGTTGTTCAGCCTGGAGAAGAGAAGGCTCCAAGGAGACCATATTGTGGCCTTTCAATATTTAAAGGGGGCTTATAAGAAAGACAGAGAAGACATTTTACTAAGGCCTGTAGTGACAGGACAAGGTGCCATGGTTTTGAACTTAAAAAGGTGAGATTTGTATTTGATATAAGGAAGATATTTTTTACAAGGAGGTGGTCAGACACTGGAGTAGGTTGCCCAGAGAAGCTGTGGGTGCCCCATCACTGGAAATGTTCAAGGTCACATTGGACAGGGCTTTGAACAACCCTAGCACAAGAAGTCCCTGCCCGTGGTAGGGGGGTTGGACTAAATTATCTTTAAAGGTACCTTCCAAGCCATTCTAGGATTCTAAGATTCTATTCTAGCCATTGATATTTTCTCCACTGAAAATGTCAGAAGAAACAAAAAATAATTTGATAGTGCAACAGTAATAGAATTCTTTATAAGACAAAGGTTTGATTGATTTGAGGTGAAATAGAAGACGTCAATTTTAGAGATGTCTTGGTCTTTCCCTCCAGTGAGTTCAAACTATAATACCACAGTGTATTAGAGCATTTCTCAGGTGAGACACTGTATTGCAGAAGTCTGTGTCCTAAATTCATGCATACATGTGGTATAGCATATTACATGATCTGACATGTATGACCTATCATGATTTTGTTAAAAAATAAGACGCTATATTTAGTAAAAAATTGTATGCATAATTTAAACTCCATAATCTCCAATGTTATTGTTGCTTTAGCAAGAATACAAGTCACTTATTTATTATGCTTCTCTGAAAGGAAAGAAGCTAAAAATCAAAACCAAAACCCAGGATACTTTGTATTATTTCACTGCTGGATTTACTTGCAATGTTTAGAGAGAATTTCTTTTCACAATAAGATGGAAAGCAAATTATTTAATCCCATGTAAGAGTATATGTGGACAAGCGTCCAAGAGGAGAATGTGAAGAGAATCTTCTCATTGCTGACCTCATGTCTGCTTGCTGTTGGGCTTAGACAAGGTGTTATAGACTAGTTTCTCCTATTCCACCTAACACATACAGGTAATTACTGTCATCATAGGTCTATATTGCACTTAAAAGTCAGAATAATCTAGACTACATTGGCCTCATTATTAGTAACTATATAAGAAAGCTATTTTCTACATTATATTGTGTTAATAATTTATTTGTAGGGTAAAGATAATCTCTTAGCTGTTTCAGGAATGCTTATACATTTTCTCTTTGCCTACTATGAACACTTAAGATCTTTAGTCATACTGCTCCCAAATAGCCACAAAATGTCAGTTTCAAATCAAATTAAATTCCACTCCCTGGGAAGTAAATGGATCATTTCTGTTGTTCTCTTAGGCCTTTCTAGTTTGAGGAACAAGAAATACAATCAAGTAACTAAAATTAGTTTTCCTGCAGTATGCTGTGAAAAGAAAACACAATTAATATGTCCTACACATTTTGAAAAAAAAATCTTCATGACTGTGGTGAGAAATTTCAGTGTATGTTTAAAAACGAAAAACCTAAAATAATAAACAATAAAGGATTTTTAATTTCATTTCATTAAAAGCTGTAACTTCTCAAGTGAGGATGTGCAGACTTTTCTTAGGAAGAGGATTTTATCCATCTTGTTACTTCTCAAAAAAAATAAAAAATGCATAGGATTCTATAATAGTGTGCTAACTTTATTCAGTCTCAAGCAGGGAGGAACAACATAGAATTCTCTAATAGTTTCTCCTTGTACATCCATGCAACCAATGAGATTACACTCACATCAAAAAGCCTGGAAAGCTGAAATTCAGTATCCTTTGACCATTTATAAAAGAAAATGTCTAGAAGCCGATTAATTTGTTGGCAGTATTAATTCTTTTGTAGCTGATTGTTAATAGCTTTGAACTGGAATTCTGCAATGTACGGCCTTACCAAAGCTTCAGAAATCACTGTGCAATTGCATGGACCGTGTGGCTTCTTCTTATTTTTCTTTCACTGCATAAAAGTGAGCAAAAAGTATAAAGAGAAAGTATAGTTATTACTGTTGCTTTTTTTACTTAGATGGGAACTGGATTGCATTTCTCCTGTCTCTATCCTGATGGAATCTTAGGGCTCTTAAAAGAAAATAGCTGCTGTCTAGTACTCAGGACTGACTATCCTTGATCAGTCCTGTGGGTTTATCTGGAATGACTGAAAAAGGGACAGTATGACAAATGGGTTCGTAATAGGTAAGGTTTACTACCTTTTACAGAGAAGTATTTGGACGAGGGCAGGGGGAGGGGAAGAAACGGAGTATAGCGTCCTTGAGGATGCCCGTATTCTCAAAACAAATTACGTCAGAGCATATCTACAAACTAGGACTGGCTTTAAGACTGGAGAACAATCCTGTAATTTCAAACTTAAGATCATCACACTTCTTTCCTTCTATTTTCTTTGACATTACTACGTATTTATTATACGTATGTGTGTATATGTACATATAAGTATATATAGTGGAGGCCCCATCCCTGGAAACATTCAAGACCAGGTTGGACAGGGCTCTGAGCAACCTGATTTAGTTAGTGGTGTCCCTGCTCGCTGCGGGGTGGTTGGACTGGATGACCTCTGGGGGTCCCTTCCAACACAAAACTTTCTATGATTCAATGATTCTATGATTCTATGATATGCTTGCTTCCCTAACTGCCTCATCAAAGCTTTTCTTCCTGATTTTAAACATCAATACTTTAAGTCTCTATCATGTTAAAGCAGTAAGTCACAGAAATTATGGCATTATCTGCATCATTAATATCCTGTAGACCTGCTTCTACACCCAGCCTTTATCCAGAAGTGTAATCCTATAAAGCTGAAATGTGAAGACCTTACTTAATTCTCAGTCAATACAACTTTTACTAAGATCCATAGAGGTCCGCATAGTACAAACTGATAAGAATCTAAGAATTTTTTGACCTGTGCTAGGATTATTTGCATGATCAGAGCTTTATGCAAATATATGCAAAGTTAATTCCTTATTTATTGGCTAGTGAAATGAAGGTATATATGAAAGAATACTTGTTCGCTTTTTCCTCTTAAGGTTTTCAATTTCACTTTCATTTTGTATTCTCAGTTTTAATTGTAATTAGACAGAAAATGCTTTTTCAGAGTCAATATGTTATGTTCAAATACAGATGAATCCCAGGAGCAATAACAGCATTATATATGAGCTGCTGTCTTACGCATTCAAATGACTTTGTATAGCTTATGGGATACAGAAACAGTGTAGGGGAGAAAAAAGGTTGTAACATAGGAGGAAGCATACATGATACTGATGACACAGCTCATCATGGTGTTAAAGGATGAAGCGACAGAAATGTAAACCAGATGTTCCCTTGCTCCACAAGGGCACAAATGAATCCCAAGTTGCAGCAATTAGTCTGCTACCTAGCTACACTTTTGAATACAACTGATGAGCAAGATCATACCTTTTAGGTTTTTGAAACACTTAAGGAAACTGCTGTTCAGGCAAACAAAATGATCTATTCCTTCTAGTGAGTGAAAAGCTTGTCTGATTTCCAAACTTCAGCCAGCTCAGAAGACAGATTTTTTACTTAGCTTTGCTCAGGCATCTGTATATTTTTTACTGAATAGCTCCTTTTCTGCACTGGCTGTAGAGTTCCCAGTATTATTTTTGCTTTTGCAGTTTTTCACATTAGAATTGAAAAAATGAAAGGGAAGAAGAAAAGGACAGAATTTTGGGTTTTTTTACCTTGTGAAAAAATGAATAAAGTTTTGTGGCATGATGGTGCTAAGCATGGAGTAATGCTTTGTTAGAGGGTGTTCTGGGAGTAATCTTCTGCAAGGGACTTTACGAGAGGATGTGATAGCAGAATATTTATGGGATGCTGGAAAGGAGGGGTTTTGGGTAATGCACAGCCCAGAAAAAGGTATTTGAAGTAATAAAAGTATTTTAAATATTTAAAAGTCCTGCTCATTCTCTCAGAAAGGAGGGAGGGGGAAAGAAGGAAAGAATAAGAAAAAATATTACTACCTTAAACTATGTGAAAGCCAAGCAGGAAATACTGTACCACTTGCTTTCCAAAAAATAAAATATTTGAAGGGTTTTTCTTTGGTTTTTAAATCATTTAGCTCAGTAAGATTTGTGAAGCCTAATATCCACTGCATGCTCCAGTTTGCTGAAATTTCCTGAACAGTCACTGTCAGATGGTAGTATTTAGAACCTTTCAATGGAACTCCAGCTTTTGAGTGAAATATTATTTTAAAATTGCATTGCTAGAGCTGATGCATCATGCAGTACCCTGCCACATTATTTTAGGTGTATGTAAACAATATGAGCCCTCACACGGTTGATTAGTACAGATGTTCCAAACTTTTACTATATTTTCAAGAGAAAATATCTCCAAAATATTCACTGCAAAATTTCTCCATGAAGAATTATTCTTCCATGAGAATGTTTTTCTCTGTTTCAGTAACCCTTCGATTTTCTGTAACTTGTTTCTAAAGCAGCATATTGCACGTTACAAATCTCCAAACAGACAATGATTTAAATCCCCAAATTTAATTCCTTAATCAAAGTGCTCCTTTTAAAAAAATCAGCAGAAGCTACTTGAAAAAATATGTTTTCAGCATGTTCCCCCAAGATAATATGTGGTGCCAATAGATTTTTTCCATACAACCAAACCAAAAGCATACCATTCATGAAACAATTAAAAGGAGGCTCCTACTCAGGGCAAAGTTTTGCCAGAATTTGAGAGGAATGAGTGTAGCATGTTTATGGAGTAAATGTATCTTTTCCCTGAGGAAGCAGCCGTCTTGCTTTAAAGTACTCATTTTTGAAAAAGGGGTGTTGAAGTCTTGTGCGTATGTGTGCCTGAACCAGCTTATGAATCAGCTAACAGCTTTCAATTAACAAAGAAACTGAATTCCTTTTATGTTAGGCAGTGGAGTTCTTTCCAGCATGCTAAAATCAAGTTTTCTAGGTTTAAACACATACATAATACTTGTCTATTATATATTCAATATAATTTTTATATTGCATTATATTATAGGTATAATATAAATATAAAAGCATTATGTTGAATATATAAACTCACATCTATCTGCTTTTATTGCAAGAGAGTGGTGAAGGGCAACTACAAGTGGACAGTATCTGCCTTACTCTGAAAGAAATACTTGTAGAGTAAGTGAAATAAATTCTTGTGCCCAAAGCTTTGAAATACAGCAAACTCTTGCAGAACCTGAATTGCGAGCTCATCAGGAATGGATTTATTACTGTTGTCACCCTCTACCTCGTCATTAGCACACATCACTGTGGTGGTTCTCCTGCTACATGGGAGTTGGTCATGGCTGCTGCTGCTGCGGGTGTTCTGAAATTAATTTAAAGTTCTAGATTAGTAACTATCTATCTCTACTGGTGTTATTTCAGTGAGGATGGCAGTTTTCACAAAAAGTGAGGTGGTAGGTGTTCAAAAAATGTGGAGACATGGCACTAGGGACATGGTTTAGTATGCATTGTGGTGTTGGGTTGACAGTTGGCTTTGATCTTAGAGGTCCTTTCCAAGCTTAATGATTCTATAATTCTATGATTCTATGATTCTTCCCCATCCACAAGTTATTGCACAGAAATTTATTCCACTGGAAGGAAACTGGAGGCCTCACATCTAATTCTCTTTTTGTTCTGAAGTTTGTTGAGTAGCACTGAGGAAAGCATTCCCTACAGGTTTTTCTATGCACCAGAGGCATCTATGTTCACATCTGCATTCATGCCCAAGGCAGCAGAAACATAGCAGACATACAGGCAGCATTTGTCTCACATTTTGAAGATTTTCATCGATTATTATTTTAATATAGAAAGTGTAGAATTTAGTGGAGTTTTTCATGCTTGGTTAGGAAAACTAGCTTTTAAACTCAAAACTTAAGATCCTTCCAAGCTTCCTAGAAAAATTCTTATCAGATATTCAATTTCATTGCAATTTATTCATGTCAAACTCCGATTGGCCTTTTGGTGAATTCTCAGAGGAACAAATTATCATTGAATAGTGACCTCACTAACATGATTGCTGTCTTTTTTTCTATTTCTGTGCCCATGACTAATCCTGAGAAAAAAGAAAGTGACTTCCCAGATGAATTGAAACTTGTATTCTAAGCATTCTGATACTGAATTGATAGCACTCAAGTCCCGTCTTCCTTGGAGCGCTAGTCTGGAAATATAGAAAGGCTGACTATACTTAAGCATTTACTAAAGTAATCTACAGCTCTACCTTCTGCTTCTTGATCTGAAATGGCTTGAGTTGCATACCTTCAAGAGTGACTGCAATGTGTGTTTATCTGAAGATTTTCCAGAGGATGGAGGAGGGAGATGGAAGGATAGAGGAGTAGGGATTTTAGTAAGAGATTTATGGGTGAGGACTTAATTTTCTTGGCTAAGCCAAGTCCTATATTTATAATTAATGTCAAGAATGCTTCTGGATGTTTTAGAAGATAACAGTGCTTTTTGATAAATTGAAATATGAACAATTTATACACATTTTTTTTTCTCTAGGCATCTGTTGTTTTTATTCAAGGTTCTGTTGGCTAAACACACATATTTATGTAGGTTTGAAAACTTTGTAATAATTCCCACTCAAGAAAGAATACTTCTTCTTATTTGTTTTATACAAGGTTTACCTCTTATTTTTTTTATACCTCTAGTTCTTTTGTCTTTCCCAGTTTCTTGTTTATTATGACTGTTTTATACCTCCTGCTACAATTTTTTCAGCATTTTTGCAATGTGTAGAGGAAATATGCAAAGTGATACGACATTATGCAATAAGCATGTATGTCACCTATGTAAGAAGAACTGGGCAAAAATCAGAGCTGCTTTAGAGAACAATGTTGTTTACCCATTTGTGTGTCTGCCTCTTGCAGTGGAAAAAAATATAGAAATAGACTGTATTAAATTTATTTTCATTCTAGGGTTATTTTGAAAGACAGCATTGTAGCAGAGATTCTCCTAAGAGGAAGAGGAACTGAACAGTCACTAAGATTTATTTTATCAAGTAGAGGAAGTGCTGTCATGCATGTTTTCTTCCCATCCCAATGTAGTGCTGGTTAACTTTGGTTTTTAAAATACTAGATCCTGGTATGGTTTAGCAATGCTACCTGAACAGACACTGCTCATTCGTTTGTCATCCTTTTTGTGTGGTTTAGGAAATGCAATTCTAATGATAACAATATACTAGTTTCTATTATCAATGTTATATAACATTTACTATATACAAACCTGGTTTGAATTTATGTTAAGAGCCAACAAAGTCTTGGTGACTCTATTTATTTAAAAAAACAAGTAATGTCCATAAAATGGCTTGGGTCACTCCTGCAAAGAATAATGTCTGAATTTCTTGTCTCTTGTTATAAGCCTTTGCATAACAACCACAGAATATGCAATAACTAGATGTCTTCTTAGACAGTCATATGTTTCTACCAATGAATTAGCAGAAGCAAAAACACACATTTGATTTGTGCATGGGGGATTTTAGCCAAAGTAAATGAATCAGAGTTTTAATTCAGTTGGACTCAAATTAATTTAAGCTTGTCATATTGAACAAAAGAAAAGTGTCAGCCACTAAGGAGCAGTCAGGCATGGTATTAAACAGCTGAACTTGTCAAAATAATTAGCATGTAGTTATGACGTTGCATTCAGTACATCACTGCTTTACAGTTAGTGCTATTGTGTTTGATTTTTACATGCTTTAGACAAATTGATGTAGGTTGTTGGGTTTTTTCTTTTTATTTTTTTTTGCTTTCTTTACTTGTCCAATAATCATGGAAGGCAATCTTTACTTATTTTTTGTCCATTGAGCTAGAGTATTGTTAACTGTTTTAGATTTGTCCTGTTTGAATAGTTCCCCTATTTCCTCAAAGGCACCCTGATGGAAAGATGCCCTTTTGTTATTTATTGATAGCTATGGCCAGTAGGTAAGGTATTTACAACCAGTTGTTCTGAGCTTTGCATTTGCTTGTCATAAAGCCATATTACTCTGTTGATTTTTCCAACCAACTTAAAGTACACATCTTACATGTGCATGTGCAATTCAAAATGAATGCTTTATTCTATGCAGCTGTATGAAAAAAGAATTCCATTCTAGGTCATTTATTACAATTCTTTTTTGATCTCAGTGCCCTGTTAAAACCTTAACATTAGAGTTTTCTTCTTAGTGCCATACTGAGAATTTCATAAGCAGAAAACTGTTATTAGTAAGTTATTTCATGAATGGTAAAGGGCTTCACTACAGTTCCAGACCATGTATTTTCCTGTCAATACTGTTTACAGCATGTTGTGCACTGCCTCATCAGAAAAAAGGAGGACAGCTTATGTAATATTAATAAGCAACTCATTTATAGATAGGAGGTTGGTAATCTTTGAATATTAATTGGAATCATTCTAAAGGAACGGCTAGAAAACAGACACAGAAAGAAGACTCCTTCCTCCGAGTGTTGAATAGCACATTATTTTTGGACTATGAATTATTTACATAGAATTACTGCTTAAAGCCAGGAATCTTTTATCTTTCAGTCCTTGTTTTAAACCTGATCAGCAAAATGACATCTAACTTCACATTTCCCCTAGAGCTTGACAGTCATGAAAGCACTGACATTTTTAGGCAGATGTTTGCTGTTGATAAGATGCATTAAAGCAAGGACCATTAGCTGAACTGTTGTATAAGTAAATCGTCAAAGATTTAGGTTGTTTAACAAACTGATATCTATGCAGAAAACAAAAGATAGAGAAGGTCTGTGGAATGCTGCAGTAGTTCTTATTGACAGTCTTAGAGATCAACAAGAAGTGCTACATTGAGCAGAGTATGAATAGAATGACAATGGGGCATGTTTCAAAACACGCTTGAAACTGGATGAAATAAATAAGTTATTAAAGTAATATATCCCCTCACTACAACTCCCAAATATGCTGAAGCAGATTTTTTTCTGCCTAGTTTCATCTATTGCTGTCATATTTTAACAAATTAAAGTGTAAGTTAAGCTCTGCAGAGAAACCCATCCTAAAACTATCATGTGATCCTTATATGTGTGTGCTGCATGCGGTTTAGAACTACACAGAAAGAACTGCATGACTTCCCAGATAAGTCTGACCTGAAGATAAATATTTCAGATGGAAAGCTGAATAGTAATAACTAAATAACTGAATGGAAGAGAAACAAAAGGGAACAGAGGGTCTGGAAAAGCGTAAAAGACAAACAGAAGTGAAAAAGACTCACTGAAAGATAGGTAAAATCATGGCAAGACTGAACAGAAGATCTTAGGGAAAAAGAGAATATGAGGTAAATGCTACAGAATACTTAATGGGGCAAGACAGACAAGCAGAAAAAAACACCGAAAAAAAATGGAAGACGATATAAGTCCCAGAAAGGAAGAAAGAAAGAAAGAAAAGGATGGGGTTGAAAAGAGAAACTGTACAAGAGAGGCAGGAAAAAACAGAAAGGAATAGTTAATGTTACTGTGTGTGCATGTGCCTACAGAGATGAGACATTTTCTTGTAACGTGCAGACTGTGCATGTATACATGTACATATCACTTCATGACATCAGCTGTGACTGTATATAGTTTAAGTTTTTAATGTCCTTATGCAATTGCCTGATAGAGCTCAAAGGTAAGCTTGTTCTGCCAAATGTTTTGACGGAACAAGTTTTTTTCCCATCCTGGCATTTTAGTATCACTGATCTTCAAGTATAGTTCGAAGTTGATATGTGTATGTAAATAAAATCTTTCCATAAGAACCTGCCTTTGTAAAGAATGGACCAGCATAGGATCTTTAAAAAGAAAAAAATTTGGGCAGGGTATAAAATGTATCTTTGCAATTGTAGATTAGTGAGGTCACCATGGTAGTCATGCTAAGCTCAGCAATATCAGCCCAAAGTTTCCTGTTTATTCCTCTAGGCTTTGGATTGGAGCCTGTGTCTGGTAAATAATACGTGTTAGCTCTGGACTTATTCTGGTCTTATCTTTTAATACTGTATAGTTTTTCTTCCTTCTGTTTTTGCTGCTAGAATCCATTATTGTAGATAAGGGGATAGATGTATTACATTGGTTAAACATTCGTTAATGCTGACAATATTCATTAAAAACACTATGAATTTTACTGCTACTTTCAGCAGGAGTAGAATGGGACCCCGTATACTATTTCTATGAAGACTTTGTTTGTCTTAATGGAAAAATATTTTTTAAATGACATATATTTAGCAGGTTGCTTTGTTCTAACTTAGAGGCAAATAAACTAATTCTACAGCATAAACATTAGGAGAAAAGCCCAGGCACTTGTGGGGATGGGAACAAAATTCAGTTCAGGGTTGCAGAGCAGTGTTATGTCTTTTTATTTTTTCCCCTGTCTTTTCAAATCTGGACTATTCCTACTGATGCAAATGTGTAAGTTTCACCCAAGCCTATGTTCCCCTCCTCTCCACATAATTTTTTTTTTCTTACATACTATACTAATGCTTCTTTAGTCTTCCACTAGCTGCCTGCCTGGCTCAATATCTTTCCTCAGTTAAAAATGATACTTGGGTTTTATACCATCACATTGCTCCAGTCCGTAAAAGTTTATCGGTCACACAATCTAGTTAAAGACATCTGCTGTGTTAGCTGATTTTCTCTTAGCTCCCAGATTTCTCTGAAAAAGGTTTTCACTGATGTCAAAGACAAAACTACTATTAACCTCAGTTGTAGAACCCTCCATTCTAAATAATTGTGTCAAAGAGTAATTAAGTTGTTCAGAAGAATTTCTGATACCTTTTTAACGATTTTAAATGTAATTTTCTGGCTGAAAACAATTTGCTAACGCAAATATCTCTCAAGTGAATGGTTGCACTAGACAGCTACTTTCTATAGCAAGCATCTGAAGGAAGTGCACAAAGGAACTTTATGTCTAAAACATCATTCTTCTGGAAAATTTCAAAAGAAAATGAAAGAACAGCAGAATCAGATGCAGAGTAATGTAGTTGTGAATGCAATTCATAAAAACTGCCTTGGAACAGATAATATGCAAGCCTATGTGTCAACATTAATTTTATTTGTACTAAAAATCTCCAAACAAACAAAAAACTCCAAGCCTTACACAAGTTTTAGTACGTTTTCCTATGGACTTCAAGATCAGTGACTGAGAATTTCATTGTGTAACTGACAAGGGCTGCACACTAGAGACTATATATCAGGAACTAATTGTCACTTTGCAAGCAAATGAGATAACAGTCAGGCTTGCACAAAAATTATACTGTCTTAAAAAAGTGAACGTTTCCTTGGAAAGCATAAATGAACTGACAATCAGATAGCTAGACATCAGTGTGAACAAATAAGCTCTTTGAAACATCTCTGTACACCCAAAGAGAATTTTAATAAGATATTGCAAGCTGTGGTAACTGAAAATCACCCACCAAAAGAAAAGAATCTGGCAGAGTTATCATCTAGTCCTAACCATGTCTAGTGAAAAGCTGTGGGAATTCCTCACAATTTTTCTCATCCCCTCCTATTCTACAGAATACAAAAGAGAGTAAGTTGTTTAGCTATACCAGAGCAAGACTATTTTCAAATTTCCTTTCACTGGAATTTTTATTACTCTGGCATAAAGTCATAAGCATTCTTAATATTAGATGTGTCACAAGAAAGGTAGATATGTGGTGGTAGATAAAATAAAACTTACTTTGTTTAACATCTGCAATGCCGTCATGTAAACTGGCTTAGAAATGAGTATGATTCTGTGACTACTGGAACTATTCTGGGCCAGATTCAGCCCCACTGAGCCTCGCTGAGGCTCAATATAAACCTTTTCCCTGATTTGATAGGAGCTGTAAGAAGACCTTCAATACAGGTAGTTAACTGAAACAATAGCAGCCTTTCCCTCAAACCCAGGATGGTGTCACCTCCCAGGATAAAGGCATATGCTGGCACTCACTAAGAAAATGTTCTTTGACCATTTTTTTCCAGAGCTTAATATTTCCCAGAAAAGAAAAGGAGGTCAGAAGAAAAGGAGTGAAAAGGTGATTAGACTGCAATATAGAGAAAGCTAGGGAAGATTTTTGGTCCAAGAATTGCCTTGTAGAGATTTGATGCTAAATGTAGAAAGCGTCTCCTTTGATTTCTGTTGTGTCCAGGGAAAGAGAAATATGTATATTCTTTGCAAATAAACAGATTTACATAGGGACTGTTTGACCCCACGCAGCCCCAGTGTTTGGGTAACCAAAAAGGGCAGTAATATGAGAACTGTAGGATTCAGTTTCCATGGAGAAAATACATGAGCTTCTACACTGCTGAACCAAAGTGAAACAGAAAACAGAGGATGGAGCATCCAAGTATGTCCCAGAAAATTTAAAATAACATTTAAAGTTAGCTGAAGGCCTCACAAAAGGAATTAAAACAAGATTTTGATATCTGGATATTTTCCAAGAAGGCTGCAATAGCTCCAGACAAACTTGTTCTTTACACAGTTTAAAAGGTCATTTCCTTCATCTCTTTTGCTGTATCTTTCTCCAGAAGTTGTCCCAATCAAACCAGAGTTGCCAGAAGCAAGTGCATGCCGGCTATTCCTAGTTCATGGCTTGCTATATTTATTTAGAGTAAAATCAGTGGCATAGGAAATGAGTGTGCCAGGCTGTGAGTCTGAATGCTTCAGCAACCAGCAGCACACACTCTTCAACTGTCGCTAAGTTGGGAATGGTAACATCTTGCACAAGAACAGACGAAGCCTAGGGGAGAAGTTATTCCAATCAGTCAAATCAAAGGTTGCTTGGGAGCGTTCTAGTAGGTAACTTACAGTCAGAGATGAAATCTTAGTTGAGGCAGCAGTTATAAAATTCTAATCACTTAAGGACACTCTAGCTGCAACAATGTCAACCAGGAAATCAGGGTATCTGCAGCAGGGACTTACAGAACTGGAAATCACTGGGAGAACAAATCCCAGAGGCAAAGGTCAATATGGAAGTCATTTTTAAGATGAGAAATTGAGTTAGATCAAATACATGGGTAAGATGTATTTACAGCATTTTTTTATCCTCGTAATCTCAAAAAGAAGAGCTAGGCCGAACCCCTTAGCATTTCAGAAACAGAACATGAAATGTTTGAAGTAAGTTATATTAATAAAGAACAAAACTGGTAAAATGAGGGTTTCGTGTTCCATGAAGCAAGATTTTAGTGTTGGACCTTACACTGAGAAAACAGACTGGGCTATCTTGTCCGCATACAGATTCTTGATGTATGATCTGGAGGTAAACATCAGTCTAAGTTGCCTAACCCACTGATGATTGGTAGAAAAAAGGCAGGAAAAAAGAATCTTGAATTGGGAGACCTTAATTTCTCATATAAGGACTTACTAGCTATAGACAGCTAACTCAACTTGGATATGCAGCTTAAGATAAGTAAAAAAATAACAAGAGTGCGATAAACTTTTTGTTGCTCACTGAATCAACAAGAAAGCAGTGATGAGTGAAGAAGATGGGAACTAATGCCCAAGAATATTATAGGTACAGCTATAAGTTCAAAATTGAAGAGGGGGGCTTCTGAAGCTACTTGCATTGTTCCAGACAGTGATAAGGAAAAGCAATGCATTTGATATGTGAAATAAAGGAATTTATTATTTATTTAAAGGCATTAATGTGAATATTAAGATAAGCCATTAGATGAACTGAAAATTTAGCAACTCAGCTGTTATTTTAAAGAGAATTCCACAAGAAACAGGATCATTAGAAGCACAAGTTTTGCTCAGTTAACAGAGCTTGATTGTTTCTTTCATACTGTGAAACAAACAAACAAACAAACAAAAAACCAAGTCAAAACCAAAACAAACAAAAAAATGGAGAAAGGAAGCCAAAAGAGCAACCTTGGTGCTTGCAGAATAAGTTTCAGAGCTCTTGTTTTGATCAAAAAGGTTAAGGAGAAATACAGGCAATTTTGATTTTAAATACGTAAAATATTGCTGGTACTGGTGCAGATTTATGTAATTTGAATATCTGTACTGCAAAAAGAAGGAATTAAAGCATCACAAACTGTGTCACCCATTTGTATTCAACATAAAGAATGACTGAAGAAATTTTTCTTGTCCAAAAATTGAAAAACAGTTGTCACGTTGAACTTTTAACACTTCCATAAGAGTTCTTGATAGTTGAAACAGCTGTAGACAAAGTAAAATTGCCCCTGAGTTCTGGCTAATGATTTGAGTCAAAGAAGTGCTTAGCAAGACACAAGTACATTCTGATCAAAGGAGAAGGTGGTATTCTCAGAAGTCATTTAGATTGCCTGTAACCAGCAACAGGATTCACCTCTAAATTCAGGTATTATAAATGTGGGTATTTACACTACAGCTTGTTTCTACATGTACCCACATATACTCAGTGAAATAGCTTTGTCAGGTACATTGGGCAGGATTTGGTTACCTGAAAATATGTATCTAGTGATGTTTCAGATGACCTTTCTGAGTGGTATCTGCAAAGAGCTCAGACACCTTGGAAACACAGAACCTAGACGAGATTCTTGTCTTTCTGTAGAGGCAGCTGGAGCTTGGATAACCTGTAGCACCTAACATGACAGTAGATGTTTAAGTTCAGGTTTTGACTTGAGGGTGAGTTGAGCTCAATGTCCCTAGAGCACAATTCATTCTACTGCATATAGGTGTCTTGTGTAATCTGAAATGCCTGACCCCTAGCTACCACAACAGAAGTTTGTGGGTAGGTCACACATCCCTCAGCATGTCTGCCAGGCCTGGGTAGATGATTTGGATATCCTAGGGCACCCTTGGATATCCCAAGGGTCTAAAAAACTCAGGTGCTTTTTAAGTAACTTGCTTTGTAAGAGTGCACAGTGAACAAATTAACAGTAAATAAATAATAATAATCACATAAATTATTATAGCCTGACTTCTTTTCTCAGAAGCTACGGTAAACACAGCCTTTATATTAAAATTCTGTTTCCTCCAGCATATACTTAAACGTATTTGCAATTCTATTACCTCAGTAATGATGAGCATTGCTACCTAATCTAAATACACACTCAACAACCTTTTAGAATGAATAAAACAATATACAGGTAATTTTATTGATATCAGTAGGATCTTTTTAAATTAAAAAAAAGAGTTTCCAAGTTCTTTGTTGACTCTGCTTCTGCTTTTATATGATGAAATACTGAAATAGAAAAAAGTATTAAACTCTAATTGTTACTGCAATTTACAGATAAATCTAACCCTTGCATAAAAAAAGTACATTTGTGGACCCAAAATCAAAATATTTCAATTATTTATTCTAATTCCATTATGCATCTGAAAGTGAGGCACAGAGCTAACAATTAAAAGGCTGAAATATACATAACCAAAATTAAAATTGACTAGATAGTTTATTGTAAATAAATGAATCACAAATTACATTAATAATGAAAAAAATAATAAGGCTTCTGAAACTAAGTTTTAATAATCTAAAGTGCTTATTATACTGCTTCTTTCTTATGTTATATTTTGTAAAATCTGATAATAAGAGGTTTTTTAATGGAAGTTTGGGGAAACAGATTAACTTAATCCTGTTTTGCTGTTTTTAAACGAATGTTCAAAGCACACCTAAAGCTTAGATGTTCAAAGTTATAAAATTTACAATTGAAAGTTACCTTTTTAAAATCCTCCAAATAAAAATTTGCTGTCATGTTAGTTTATACCTGTCACGTATAAGAATTTTGTTCTTAACTTTACCGAAGCTTCCTAGCTGTGAAAGATTAATGGCTGCCTCATGTAGTGTCTACAATATAATTCGCAAATATAAATAGCTAAAAACCCACTTCCGTATATTCCAAATCTTTATGCAATTAATTAGAATAAATACCAGTAGAAATAAGTGATTTACTCAGTGGAAAATAAATATGTAATTTTTGTAGTGACTGTAAGTCAGTCTCGTTTATGCTTGTGACTACTTAATTGCCTATAGTGAATATTTCTGCATCCGAAATACATTATTAATGTGCTAAAAAAAGGCTCAGATTAAATGTGAATAGTATCACTGACCTTGCTTTCTAAGGCTATGTCTAAATAGTGGTAGTTGGACAGTATCTCAGTTTCATACAAGAGAGTATGTGCTAGGACTGTAACCCAAATTTAAGTTTTTCGCCTAGCCTCCCAAACCATGATTTGATGACAGTACTTGGTAAAGAAAGAGCTTCATTGTGCCCTGAAATCTTTTGGTCTAGATGGGGAAGAGAGAGGAGAAATGTGACGGGAAATCAGGATATGCCATGACATTAATCTTCTTTGCGATTCAAATACTCAGACAGTGAAGCGTCAGTTCTGCTGTTCACACAGACTTCTGAAACGACTTAGGATATCTCAGACACCTGCATGTGGCTGGCATATATGACATGGGACCTACAGGTGTCGTAGAGGAGCAACAGTTGCAGGCCATGAAGGATAGACTTTGCCATCTCACAGGACACTAAATCAATACCTGTGGTCAAATGAATTGAGCCCCTTGTCAGCACACGAATCGTGTCTAGGGACCAGCCAACCAAAATGTCAATGTCTGGTTTTACAGTGACACAAATAGCTCTGTAGACTGTATTGATTGTATTTACTGGATCTTCATTGACTGCAGTGATAGTTTAGATTCTTAGCTTGGAGATAAACACAGTCCTGTAACACATGCATTTTTACCTAGATCTGAGTTCTTGCATAAATGAATTTCTTTATGATGGATGATGGAGTGAAGAAGAATATTGCTCGAGGCAGGGAAGGTATTGGATTCTCATGTCAGTCTCCATATTTTGCTCTATATTGTAGCACAAGCAGGGCTTCTTTTTGAAACAGAGTTTTAGAAATTCTCAGAGGCATTTAAAATCTTTTAGGTTAAGTTGAGCATTTTGAAAAATTCTCATTTGTGACCTGGGAATGTGAATGGCTCTGTGGCAAGGAACTGGGAGATGCGGGTTAAATAGTTCCTTTCACCTCCTGCTTCCTCTCACTTTTCCTAAGAAAGAAACAGAAAACTGTTGTGTGTTCGTTTTCAGCTGAGGTTTTATGGTTTGGGTTTTTTCTTTTTGTTTGGTTGTTTTTTTAAATGACGTAGAGACTTAAGCAATAATATATTCAACCACCAACCCCAAACAGAACCAAAGCATTAAATTCATCTTAAGAAACTGCAAAAAGGTGAGTTATTAGGCCATTAGCCTTAAAACACATGCCCTTATGTATTACTGCTACAACTAATCTGTGGTTGAAAATGAACTGCAGTCTTTTCACTATCTAAGTTTGTTTTACTCATTGCTAATAGCAAGACAAACCCCAGACTATGCCCTGATGTGTCTTGATTTCAGTACCATTAAATAAACAATTAATTTAAGCTAGTGTCTCACTTTTATGTTGTATAATTATTACTAAAAAATATAAATATGCATATATTCTCAGGAAGCAGGCCATACCCACAGAACAGTGACTAAACCTTTGCAAGTGGTACCCCTGGAAAAAGTTTAGTGGTTTTAGATCACAATAAGTACAGGCAGGTTTAATGCCATCCTGGAAAGAATAAACGAAAGTGTGTACAGTAGAGACAAGAAACAGTCTTTTTCATTTAAATGTGTGATTAAGAAGACCAATATTACAATACAGAGCTGAGGTCAATATTTGAAATGGATGTGGAAAAGTACAGAGGAATATAGAGAAGTTATGTTTAAAAAACATAGCCCTCAGTTACTACATGTTGCTTAAACATGTTGAGCCTGTTATTTACAGCAAGCAAATATGAGGAAGATCTGGGAATTCTTTTCCTGGTTTATAATAATTTTCAGAAGGAAAATCTGGAAATTCAGGTTTAGTCTAGAATTTCTGAAAAATAATGATGAGAGAAAGGAGCCAGACACATTTGAGGGCAAAGTAATGTTTAAAGGTGGTTGACCAATGACATAAAGTGAAAATTAATTCTTCATCCTATGAGATCAGGAAGTTGTGAGTGAATGCCTTTCTGAATTGTATACTTCAGTCACACCAAAGTTAATGGATTTATTCCAAGCTCAAGTGGTTGAATATTAAGAACTGGGTAAAATCAAGTATTTAACTACAAATCTATGCATTATGATGCTGTAACTATTGGTTGCCAAAAGTGCAGAAATGGCAGTGTGAAAAAACTCCAGAGATATGCTCTTTCTTGGTTTTACTGGAGTTTCCTTTCCTTGTACTTTAGCTCTTACAGCAGTGTTGGCTCATTATCCAAGAACCTTCATTGTCCTATTGATAAATCATTCAGATTTCTTAACTTTTAACCTTCATTGTCCTATTGATAAATCATTCAGATTTCTTAACTTTTAAGTGTATAGTTAATTCTGAGATCAGTGATCCTTGAGTTGGAGCTCACTCATGTAGCTTTCTACATTTAGTGCAGGAACCAAAAATGTAAGATATGAAAGGTTAATCTAAAAGCCTAGGAAGAAGGGATCGGTAAAAGAGCTATGTGAGCTCCAAGTCAGTGTTATTTTTTTCCAAAATCTTTTTACAACCCTTTTCTTGTTTTGAAAATTGTTTATCATGATTACCTTAAAATGTAAAACACCTTCCCCCCAAAAGCAGATCACAGCACTTCACAAAATGAAATTAGCATCAGCAGTACTTCTGAAAAATTTTTAGCAATTCCATTTCTGGCAATTTCATAGTTCAGTATTGTTTTGCCTAGAATTACTGTAATATGTAAATTCTTGAAGGTCTGTCTTTTCCACTTTCTCTTTCAAGTAATCTTTTTTAACTAACCAGAGTGTCATCGTTGTCCTCTCCCCCCGCCCTGGCTACTTTATTTTGTAATGGTTCACCTATTTTCTTTGTAGATTACCATGAAAAAACCATGCTTCTTTCAAACACCACTATTGACAAATCCCACCCTTTTAACATTCTCTTCTCTCTGGCATTACAATTTTGCCACATATTCATGGTTTCTCTTCTATGTAGTACATGAGCTTGCACTTAATACTCAGCTAGGTGGGCTGGAATGAGTGTCTTTCAAAACTACCGGCCTCTCAAATTCTCCTTGCAAGCCTGCAAGACGCACAAGAATTCCAACCTGAAAATTGTTAAAAAAATAGAAGCTGAAAAAAATTTCAAGAGTACAAATATAAAAATACTTAAACTTGCTTAAATATTTTAAAGTAGGTGGAGCTGTTTTTGCCCCAAAGGGCACTGATAACCTATGAAACCATAAATCCTAGGAACAGATATGGAAAATCCAAGGAGCAGGAAACTTTACAAGACACCACCTGTGTATTCAGTAAGCACAAAAGATTCAATCTGAGCAGATCAAAAAGCACAATGAGGATGACACTTAGAGGATGCCCTTCGGAATTCACTCTATTTGGCTACAAGAGAACAGGGTTTTCGTCAAAGTTAACATTTCCACAGCTAAGTGAACACTATGAAACCAATAACTGAGCTCTGACACATAGCTAGAAGTTTCGTTTTGCTAAACTTGTCACATTGAACAATTTGATTTTTCTAAAGGTTCTCCTGCTTTTTGAAAAAAATAAAGGGGTAAATAAGAGGGGGAAACTCCAGGTTTATGGTGTCTGTCATCTTTTGAAGGACTTTGTAAGGTTTTTTTGATATTTTCTCATTCATTGTGTGTATCAACTGGTTGGTTTTAATGTAACTGAAGTGTAGACCTTTAAAATTTTAAGTTATTTTTCATTTTTCCTTGAACTTGTTACTTTTTTCTACTTTGGTTTTTCAAAAGGAAACAAAGTTCTAGGAAAAGAAAGCAAATAATTCTTAAGAAATCTTCCTTTTTCTGTCACAGCTATCAAGTGACTTTCCACATACAAAGATGAAGAACAATTTCGTGTCCCTTTTCCTGTCATGCATAAAACGCAGTCTTCCAAATTTTCATTGCTTAATTAAATTTAGCTAACAGTTAACCAGCTACAACAGAACCCCAGAAGAATAGAATCTATAGTACTGATAAGTTAAATTCTGTAGGCAAGTGATGTTCTGTTAGAGCTAGGACATTTATCAGCAACTAAAATTCTACCCTTTTTTCTCTCTTCTTTATTATTTTACTCATAATTAACTTTACTCAATTTTTTATGTTGTTTTATTTATACACCATTTCAAGTTTCCTCTGATCATCACAGAGTGAATGCATGCCCAAAGAGTCAAACTAAAAGGAACACATCACTTTCCTTTGCTACTACTACATTTATTTTATGCATTCTTGCTGTCCTAACTATATGTATAGTTAGCTTGATCAGGTGATTTCAGCCTGCAGTACATAAACATAATGAGAGGGATCATAAATTATTGAAATCAATGCATCTCAATACTCTATACAAGCAATAAATTTTTGTTCTTTTTTTTATTAAAAGTAGGAAATTACTGGAAAAGAGTTAAATTTCTTGTGTTATACACCAGATTTCATGGAAATAGCCTTGTTGATTTCACTAAGACCTAGATTAGGGCCACTGGGAATATACAAACATGAGTACTGTGTTTGTGTAACGTGTGTTCTGAACCTAATAGAAAGTTTTATTGTGTATTACACCATCTGTCAGCTCTTATTTATCCAGGCAAGTACTACAGGGAAATTATTCCCTTCCATGTTATAACCATGGGGAATTTCTAGTTGTAAAATAAGTAGAATTTTTTTTTTTAAGTAAATTGAAACAGAATATCATAGTACTTTATTTTAAATTACAGTGATTTAATAAACATCCCTTGGTGATCCAGCACAAAATACGTATCTGAAAGTTTCCCTTCTCATTCGTAGTGATGCAGTATAAAATCAAAAGTAAACGCAGTATTTGCTTTTGACTGATGTATGTTCATTTTTTGTACCTTGTCTGATAGGGTGACTTGTGGTACAGAGATCAAGCACCTCTTAGAGGAGGTTTCAGCTTTATTATGGTGTACAGATGAGCCATAGCATAAAACTCAATATGGCTGTCTTGAGTCAGACTAAAAGGTCTGTGAAATCTCATGTCCCATGTCCAATATTAGCTAAAACAAATGCCTAAAGAAGAGCAAGAAAAATGAAAATACATTTCCTTAACACTCAACTGCAGTGCCATTTTTAGATAGTCAATAACAACTACATTTCATTGACTGGTCAAGTTTTCCCTCTAAATCCATATAACTTTTAGCATTCACAACACTGTATATCAAGTAGCTATGCTGCTGAGTTTCAGCATCCGTGCAGGGCCGGGGACGACTCTCACACATTGATGTAATGCTCAGTCAGTTCACTTTATTGCTCCACTTGCATGGTTATATATATTTTTCATATCTGTACACGCGATCACGCTTATTCGGATAGCCTACAGACATAAATCATGCACTGTTCATGCGCCCCTCATTCCCTTATGATTGATGACTATGCACTAACACTAACAGCAACAGACCGCCTCCACGTCCTTGAACACATCTTGTTTTTGCTAACCGACATCACGTGCACTATCAGAACTTTCTCAATGGCTATTCTTAGCTGCCCTTTCCAGCAGCCTGTTCAGTTATGCTAACTGTTTTGCGTAAGCAGCCTAGTCATGCTAACTCTCAAGCTACATCAACCCCAACACTATGCAGTTCTGTGCTTCATTCCACAATATGGCCCTTTTGCTTTTTAAGAACCTGGCTCCAACTAGCATTTGGTGGTCCTGATTCTTAGTTTGGAAGAGATGATGAATAGTCAGTTTCAAGCCACCATGTTTATGCCAGTCATTTTTTAAATCTCTATTGTATCACCCACCTGATAGTATCTCTTTTCCCTGTTTAAAATGCCTGCTTAAGTAATTGCTCATAGAACAAAAGTCTTCTTTTTTTTTTTCTTTTTTCAGTAAGAGTGACCGGGACTGCACACAGGATTAAATATATGTTTCACTCATGAATTTTGAAGTGGTGGACAGTGTTCTCTAAGGCTCTTTGTATCTTTTTTTTTATTATTTCCTAACACTTTCTAGCATTTGGTATGCACTTTTGATTTATACTACTTATTGATCTGATATTTTGATGGAACTAGCCGTCATAAGCCTAATATCCTAAATTGGTAAGGATCATATCAAAACCTATTGTCCTAGATATTAAGTTAGAATTATTTTTTCTACAATATGAATCAATTTACATTTGTCTACATTAAATTCCACTAGTTATTCTACTGGCAAACCACTCATAAGATACTTCTGCAGGTGATCACAGTTGAGCCTTGAGCTTATTAATATGAATAACTACATAACATGAACAATTCTTCATCCTTCACTGCCCATTCCCTTTTTAAGGCATGTATTCATGAAGACATTGAAATAAATTACAATCATTTAGGTTGGCAGGGTCCTTCAGAGGTCAACTCGTTCAACTGCCTGCTCAAAGAGGATTTAATTAGACCGGGTTGTTCAGGGTAACATCTGACGGAGTCTTGAATACCTACCGGGATGGAGATACCACAACCTCTCCAGGCAATCTGTGCCAGTGTTTAACCAGCATAGCAATGTTTTTTTCTTTGTATCTAATCAAAACCTCGTATGTTTCAACTTCTGTCCATAGCCTCTTGACCTACCACCATGCACCCCCCACGAGTCCAGTTCCATTACCTCTGTATCCTCTGGTTATGTAGTTGTAAACAACAGTAAAGTCTTCCCTGAGCCTTCTTTTCTCTGAGTTGGTCTTCTCTGGAATGTCATGTAATTCAGCTCCCTGACCACGTTGGTGGCACTGTGGTGAGCCAGTACATCCACATCCTTCTTGTTCTGGGCAGTCCAAAACTGAGCACAGCACTCTAGACACATTCTTACATGAACCAAATAAATGTCAAGTATTAGTTTCCTGGACCTACTGACATTCTCGTTAATACAGCCCAGGATGCACTTGGTCTTCTTTGTTGAAAGGGTGCATTGTTGACTCACGTTCTGCCAGTCTACCAGGACCCCCAGGTCCTTTTCCGCAAAGCTACCTTCTGGAGTCTACCAAAAGCCTGCACCGTTGCCTGATGTTATTCCATTCCACTTGCAAGTACGTGCACTTGCTCTTGTTGAACTTCACGATGCTCCCATCAACCCATTTCTCCAGCCTATTGAGGCCTTTCTGAACAACATCTCTGCCCTCCAATATGTTGACTGCTGTCCACAGTTTGTTGTCAGCAATCTTGCTGAGAGTGCCCTCTGTTCTGTCATCCAGGTCGTTAATCAAGACATTAAGCAGTAATGGCCCCAGTATTAAGCCCTGAAGGACCCCACTGGTTACTGGCCAGCAGGTGGACTTTGCACCACAGTTCAAAATTTTTTGAGTCTGGCAGTCCAGCCAATTTTCTGCCTGCTAATTGTCCATTTATCCAGTCTATATCTCATGCATTTGATGATAAGGACACAGCAGGAGACTGTGTTGAAGATCTTTCTAACCTCAAGGTATAAAATCTCTGCTGTACTCCCCTTGTCTATAGTGGCAGTCAGCTTGTCATAGAAAGCAAGGGGATTGGTCAGGCATGATTTGCTCTCAGTAAACCTGTGCTGGCTTCTCCCAATCACCATGTCTTCAAAGTGGTTCAAAATGATGTCTCAGAGAATTCGGTCTGTAAGTTTCTCAGAGACTGTGATGAAGCTTATGCAGTTCCCTAGCTCCTCCTTCTTGTCTTTCTTGAAGGTTAATGTGGTATCTTTTCTTCAGTCTTCAGGGACTTCCATCAATTGCCAAGACCCCTCAGTCATGACAGAGAGCAGCCTTTCAATCACATCAGCCCCTTCAGCACCTTCAGGTGCACCCTATCTGACCCCATGGACTACTATACATCCAAGCAGCTTAAGTGACCTCTTACTTTTCTTCCTGTACTGTGGATACTGCTTCATTCCCACAGGCTCAGAGACCTGGGGTACCCACAAGAAAGTCCTACCAGTGAAAACTGAGGCAAAAAAGGCATTCAGTATCTCAGCCTTTACCTGTAACTTGTCACTAGCTCTCATGCTGCACTGAATGATAGGAGGCTAAAGAAGAGTGGGCCCTTTTGGTACTGATGTATTTACAGACATTTTTTTTACTGCCCTCCTCTTCCCTTGCTAGTTTGAACTATGGCTGAGCTTTGGCTTTGGTGACTCCATTCTTGCACTGAAGGAAATGTATCTGCATAGCTCCCAAGCAGCCCATTCCTACTTCCACCTTCTTTTTGTGTTTGAGCTCTGTCAGGAATTCGATGTTTATCCATTCTGGTCCACTGTCATGCTTGCTTAACTTTCTACTCATTAAAATGAACTAATCTTGTGCTCTAAGACGTTGTCCTTGAAGATTAGCCAGCTGTCCTGGGCCCTTTTGCCTTCTGTTTCCAACAGGATTCTGCCAAACAGCCCACCAAAGGGACTAAAATCTGCTCTTCTGATGTCCAGTGTTGTAATTCTGCTATTTTGTCTTGCTCACTCGTCTCCGGATCTTAAAATCCACAGTCTTATGGTTGCTGCAGCCTAGATTGTCCTATCACCTTCACATTTTCAATAATTTTTTCCTTGTTTGTGGTTAGCGGGTCCAGCAAAGCATGTCCCCTGGTCAGTTCATCGATTTCCTGCATCAACAGATAGTCTTCAGTACATTCCAAAAGTTTCCTGGGTTGCTTGCAGCCAGTCATATTGCCCTTCCAGCAGACATCATGGTAGTTAAAAGCCACCCATGAGTATTAAGGCCTAAGACTGTGAGGCTTTTTCCAGCTATCCAAAGCAGGCTTCATCTGCCTCGTCTTCTTGATTAGGATGCGTGTTACAGATACTTACTACAACATCAGCTGTGCTGATCTGTACATGAAGCCTCACCCACCCCTAATCAATTCCTCCATCCCAAAGCAAAGCTACATGCATTCAAGTCACTCCTTTGTATAAAGTACAAACCCTGCTCCATACCTACCCACCCTATCTTTAATAAGGAATTGGTATTCCACCACTGCAGTACTTCAGTCATCAGTTCTCCTGCCATGTCTCTATAGTCCCAGTGAAGTGATAACTCTGCAGCTGTACACAAACTTTTAATTCCTCGTGTGTATTTCCCATGTTATCTGCATTGTTGTACAGGCAATTGAGATAGGACAAATTGTGCTGCTTTTACAGGAAAACTGTCACGTTGTCCCACATACACAACTGCACTGCACCTTATACTCTCACTTATCTTCAGGTTATGGTAACTCCCTCCTAGTGCATCTGGTTTAAAGCCTACCTCACTCGTTTGCCGAGCCTAGTTTGTTTAGAACAGAATAGAATAGAATAGAATAGAATAGAATAGAATAGAATAGAATAGAATAGAATAGAATAGAATAGAATAGAATAGAATAGACTTTTTCAGTTGAAAGGGACATACAATGATTACCTAGTCCAACTGCCTCACCAATTCAGGGCTGATCTATTTAAAGCATGTTATTAAGGGATTGTCCAAATGCCTCTTAAACACTGACAGACTTAGGGCATTGACTGCCTCTCTGGAAAGCCTGTTCCAGTCTTTGACCACCCTCTCGGTAAAGAAATGCTTCCTAATGTCCAATCTGAACCTCCCCTGGTGCAGCTTTGAACCATTCCCACGCATCCTGGTACTCGATCCCAGGCAGAAGAGCTCAGCACCTCCCTCTCCAAGTCTCCTCCTCACGAAGCTGTAAATCGTGATGAGGTTGCCCCTCAGCCTCCTTCTCTTCAAACTGGACAAGCCCAAATTCTTTACCTGCTTCTCATAGGACATTCCTTCCAGCCCTTTTACCAGCCTTGTTGCCCTCCTCTGGACACCTTTGAGCACCTCTATATCCTTCTTAAATTTTAGGGGCCAGAAATGCACGCAAAACTCAAGGCGAGGCCATACCAATGCTAAATACAGTAATCACGGGCTGGTTATGCTGTGTTTGATGCACCCTAGGATGTGATTCGCCTTCTTAGCTGTTTAATTGTTTCAGATCTAACCCATCCCTGCTCAGTGACTCTTCTTTCTCGAAGGAGATCCCACAGTCACAAAAGCCAAAGCCTTGCCTGCAACACTGACCACATAGCCAGGTTCTAACTGGTTGGGATAGTCCATCTGCAAAAAGATGAGGGGAAAAGCCAACAAGGTAGACATCCTGTTGGGAGTCTGTTATAGACTACCCAACCAGGATGAAGAGGCAGAAGAAATTTTCTACAAGAGGCTGGCAGATGTCTCACAATCGCTAGCCCTTGTTCTCATGGGGGACTTTAACTTACCGGACATCTGCTGGAAATACAACATGACAGAGAGTAAACAGTCTAGGAGGTTCCTGGAGTGTGTGGAAGATAACTTCCTGATGCAGCTGGTAAGTGAACCTACTGGGGGGTGCCTTGCTAGACTTGCTGTTTACCAACAGATCTGTCAACCTGACCTCGGTGCCAGGCAAGATTATGGAGCGATTCATCCAGAGTGCGCTCACTGGGCATGTGAAGGACAACCAGGGGATCAGGCCCAGCCAGTACAGGTTTAGGAAAGGCAGGTCCTGCTTGACGAACCTGATCTTCTCTGACAAGGTGACCCGCCTAGTGGATGAGGGAAAGGCTGTGGATGTTATCTACCTGGGCTTTAGTAAGGCCTTTGACATTGATCCCCACAGCATCCTGCTGGAGGAACTAGCTGCTCATGGTTTGGATGGCTGTACTCTTTGCTGGATAAAGAACTGGCTGAATGGCCAAGCACAGAGAGTGGTGGTGAATGGAGTTAAATCTAGCTGGTGGCCAGTCACCAGTGGTGTTTCCCAGGGCTCAGTTTTGGGATGAGGGGACTGAGGACTCCCTCAGTAAGTCTGTAGATGACACCAAGCTGGGCGGGGGTGTCGATCTGCCTGAGGGTAGGAAGGCTCTGCAGAGGGATCTGGCCAGGCTGGATCGATGGGCCGAGGCCAGCTGTATGAGGTTCAATAAGGCCAAACGCCAGGTCCTGCACTTGGGTCACAACAACCCCATACAACGCTACAGGCTCGGGGAGGAGTGGCTGGAAAGCTGCCCGGCAGAAAAGGACCTTGGGGTGTTGGTCGACAACCAGCTGAACGTGAGCCAGCAGTGTGCCCAGATGGCCAAGAAGGCCAACAACATCCTGGCTTGTGTCAGGAATAGTGTGGCCAGCAGGAGCAGGGAGGTGATCATGCCCCTGTACTCGGCGCTGGTGAGGCTACATCTGGAGTTGTGTGTTCAGTTTTGGGCCCCTCACTACAAGAAGTGCATTGAAGTCCAGAGAAGGGCAATGAGGCTGGTGAGGGGTCTAGAGAAAAAGTCTTACGAGAAATGACTGAAGGAACTGGGGCTATTAAGTCTGGAGAAGTGAGGCTGAGAAGGGACCTTGTAGGTCTCTCCAGCTACCTGACAGGAGGTTGTAGTGAGGCAGGTGTTGGTCTCTTCTCCCAAGTAACCAGCAATAGGACGAGAGGCAATGGCCTCAAGTTGCGTCAGGGGAGGTTTAAATCAGATATTAGGGAAAATTTCTTTACTGAAAGAGTGGTCAGGCATTGGAACAGGCTGCCCAGGGAGGTGGTTGAGTCCCCATTGCTGGAGGTGTCTAAAAAATGTGTAGATATGGCACTTTGGGGTATGATTTAGCAGGCATGGTGTTGTTGGGCGGATGGTTGGACTTGATCTTAGAGGTCTTTTCCAACCAATGATTCTACGATTCTATGATCTCTGCTTAAGCCTTTCCCACCCCAGTGGGAAGTTTAAGGAGAGTAACACCTGGGCCCAAGTGTTTTTACCCTAGAGCTCTGTAGACACTCTTCATATGCTCCAGGTTACCCCTGGCAACATGATCAGTGCCTGTGATAAGCAAGAGGCTGCTGTTCAACAGGCTGACAAGCCTTGCAGAGGGACTGCAAGGGGCTTCACAGATCTTGGCCCTAACCACCAAATCCCCCAAGACATCAGATCTGGTTAGCAGATTGGTGCCTCTGTCCTCTCTGCAGGAGGGAATCTCCATTAACTGCTGTTCATCTCTTGTCTTTCGGGCAGACATGAGGTTTGTCAGCATTGGCTGGCTCTGATGCATCCCCTGACAGGTCTTGTTTGTCCTGACCAGTGGTCAGGACACTCAGCCTATTCTGTAGTTGATTTGCAGGTGGAGCAGGAACCTCCCTCCTGTTGCCAGAAGTCACAAGCTTCCAGCCCTCCCCGTCTGGAGGGCTCTGTAGCCCTCAGCACAAGAAGGACATGGAATTGTTGGAGCGGGTCCAATAGAGGGCTACAATAATGATCTGAGGGCTGGAGCACCTCTCCTATGAGGACAGGCTGAGAGTTGGGCTTGTTCAGACTGGAGAAGAGAAGGCTGCGGGGAGACCTGATTGCAGCCTTTCAGTACTTAAAGGGAGCCTATAGGAAAGATGGGGACAATCTTTTTAGCAGAGACAGCAGTGACAGGATGAGGG
>Ga0065711_1003623_pt1 | contig 34833 bp, 28 predicted proteins | sample Hoacrofraction12_FD_59098 | JGI IMG/M metagenome (GOLD analysis project Ga0065711, IMG submission 59098) | Hoatzin crop microbial communities from Cojedes, Venezuela - Epithelial fraction 12 v2 (version 2) | ecosystem: Host-associated > Birds > Digestive system > Esophagus > Crop | place... | reverse complement strand
CCTGCCTGGACAAGGTCCTGTGCAGCCTGCTGTAGGTGACCCTGCTTCAGCAGGAGGGTTGGACTAGATGACCCACAGAGGTCCCTTCCAACCCCTACTATTCTGTGATTCTGTGATTCTGTGAAAAGAAAAGGGAGGATCTTCTGTTACCCTTGAACACATGTGACTACAGTCACTACATATTAATATTATAATAGAGATATTAATATTTTCTGTGAGACTAGTCTAACTAATGACAGGTAATGCAAAAGTCAACATCTAATGACAGGTAATGCAAAAGTCAACATCTATTTTTTTAACAGGCTACCTGGAGTCTCATACTGATGCACACACAGGGAACACAAGAGATATACTTAGAATTATTTCTTTCACCACAAGAGTAGGGCAAAATCCTACATTTTTATGTGATGACCAAAGAGTTATTAATTTTTTTCTATGACATTGCAGAAAAAAGGCACATAGCAGACACATTCCACAAGTTTTATGAATACTCTTATTTACACTATGCTTAAAAAGAAACAACATCTGTGACTGCTTTATAGTTTCTTTGTTTGCAGACTAAATTTATCTGTTTTACAGGTTCCTTCTGAAAAACAGCTGAAACACAAAATTCATCATGGCATTGCTTTCAGCATTTGCCCTTTTGCTAATAAACACCTGGTCAGGCTATGACAACTGAAGAGGACTGCAGTTCTTCGAAACAGTAATGGAAGAGCACGGAGGCAAGATTTAAAGCGGGAGAAAATTAATTTGCATAACACAACTGATAGTAAAAGACAGTTACTTACTCGGGCAGCAGCTGCAGTTCCTAAACAAATCCTATGTAACTTCTCAGCTGCTGCGCTGGAGGTCTGAGCACAATGCCTGGGATGAGCACTGACCACTGCGGTGGTCTCCTTCCTGCTCTTGTGTTTCTGAACTGGTGGTGCACAAGGCTGGACTAACCAATGTCCACACAAAACCCTAACGTTATCCAGCTCCAGCATAGTGCAGGATTTGACTAAGAGGCCATAGAAGATGTATGTGTCCAGCACAGGTCAAAGAACATGCGCCTGCTCTGCAAACAAGCCAGTCTTCCGTGTGCCTGTGCAGGTACACACATGCGCATACACATACACACACCAGAGCTTGTAGCTTCCCAGCAGTAAATCCTTGCTAAAACTACTACTTTAATGGTGTCAGCACTGCAGTTGGGCCCCACTTCACTTCTCTCTTTGATGCAGTAACGTAGTAATAGGTAAATGGAAAAACGCCACTACTTCAATAAATTTGTTACCGAGAGGAACGTTTCTGGCCGAAGCTACTTAAGCGGCCTGAGTCCTTATCAAACTTTCTCCTCGATGCTGGGATCTTACCAGCTGGCTCACAGCATACTTTGAATCATGAAGAAAGCCACTTTGTGTTATGTTTTTCAGTTGCATTCTTTACCCACGCTTTAAGAAAGGTTTGGGACATTTTGCAGAACATCCAGGTGCCTGGAAAGCGTAAGAACAAGAAGCACCAACACATGATGATAGATGTATTTCCATGAAGGACTTGACATATGGAGTAAAAGGGCAACACAGGTTGGGAAAGGGATAAATATAAAACAGCACAGCTCATCTTTGCATTTAGATGAGCAGTCAAATCTGATGCTCTGAAGCCACAGGGGACAGATGACAACATGAGGTTTACTGCCCTGTAAAAATGACAGCAAGGTTTTTGCCCTTGATGAGGTTCTGGCGTATATTGTCTCTGTAAGAGAGCAGGTACATATACATCCCCAAAAAGCTGAAGGCTGCGCTGAGATGAGTGATCTGCAATTCAGTCACTCGCTTACTACTGAACAATCTGGAAGGCCAAAAATTGCCACTTGTACCTCTGCAGGGGTTTCAGAGGAGTAAAGCCAAGATGATCTGTGCATTGCAATGGATGTCGCTCCGGCCTGGGGGCTGCGCTGCTGCATCCCACGATGCCCGCAGGGATGTTCTAGCTACAAAGTGACCTTGGTGACAAGGGACACGAACTATTCTCTCAGTATTCTGACAATTTTTCAATGGGTTTTGACAGGGAGTCCCGATTAATAATATTGTACTCCTCCATTAAGGCTGGTTCAATATCTTTATTAGCAGATTCCAGTGCAATACTTTTTTCCTGCCAATGGGCTTCAGTTCAGAAGTCTCTTTACTTTTCCTATTGATCTTTCTTCCTCTTGAAGAACAACTTTATTTGCTTCCATTAATGCAGGCTGGGTTAAAAACCTTTTATGCTTCTGGTACTAGTGGTAGCATGTACCATGTTTTTGTTAGGACAACATCCCAGGACGATCCAGGAATTTGTGTAGCTGCAACTTGAAAATGGACTCCTCTCTTTTGCCTAGTCCTAGAAATCTTCTTCAGTTGCCTAGGATGGATGTGATTGGGTTTAGCCTTATCAGGAGAGGAAGAAGCAGCATGAACATGTACTGGACACTTCTGTTTTTTTCCTTATTTGATAGCACAAAATATTCTTTAAATAGTATCAATATGATTACCTTGTGTGGACTTCAACTGAACATGTCAATTCAGCAGCTTAAGAAATATCACAAAAACCTTCCTCAATTTCCCATTTCTCAGGAATAGGGTGCTTCATATTCAGCATGCCAAGTTCTGCATCTTTCTTGTTCAACTCCCACAGAAGTCCAAGGCAACGGGACTAGTAAGATTTCTAGAACGATGCTTAATTTACTGGATGATTCCCCTGTGCTGCTCTCAGACATACTCACTGTCTGACTCTCCATGAAACACCTTCTTGACTCCAGACTACACGCATGTTCAAGGCTGAGCTCAAAAGCTTTGGAACAAGGTGGGGTTTGCCTGGCCTCCATATCTCTGTAATGGAGTCAGAAACCATGACACATTCCTGAGTGTCTTGATTCTGCACTTCTTGGCCAGGAAGCATAGACATCTTGCTATAGATCATGGCGCTATTGCCACAAGCCATGACCGAACTGATGTTCTCAGACTGAGGATCGCTGCTCCTAAAGATGCTCAAACCCCATGTGTTCCAGGTGTTTCCAGTTCACCAAACTGGCATTTTCTAGCTTGGTTGAAAAACCTCTGCCTAGTTACGATAGTAAACAGTAATTGCGTGAGTCTAATTTGCCCGCTCACGCCCTATCCAGCCTCTTGTCCTTCACCCTGCCTTGGCTGTGCAACAGCCAGTGCACTGGCACACACTGCTGAGGATGATTTTGGCTTTGTAAACAGAACATGCAGAACTATTCTATTGACAGGTGAAAAAGAATAGGGAGCTCACTTTTAGCGATGTTGACTCTGCTGTGCTAAGACAAATAAAACAGGAGGAAAAAACCTTTATTTTTATTGTTAGCATTTGAAGATACCACACTGAATACACTCTGGGATTAGGTCTCTTGAGTCGAACAGCTCTGTATTTACCAACACTTTTCAGAGAAGAAAGGCCTTTTAAGTGATGCTTAGCAACACGCATCCTCCATTCTATTCTGTCTATTAGTTTTAACACTTTTCACATTTACCTATTCTGAGTGCAAAACACACAGGAGAATAATTTCATTCATACTCTGAATGCCAGCATGTTCAGATGCACAGCACTAGCCACAGGAAGCCCTTCTGCAACTCTGACATTGCATTCAAAGTCTGTCTGGACCAAAACTCAAAGCCTCCCAACCCCACAATTGATGCCAGTCACCTTTATATGGATGTGCTTTTCAGTGCTGTTAGTTAGCTCACACTTTGTCCAGAAACGGATGGCTGTAGGACTGCAGGATGGACAACCAGCTTCCAAAGCCCAGGATGAATCACAGCCTATGAGATGTTAATGCATCCACATATCCCACCAAAGCAGAGAAAGCGGTGCTGATCAAACTCTTTTAGGACAGATTTTGTACTCACCGGACTTCAGAAACACAACAAGAAACATGAGGCTTAATCTTGGAAAAAGATACAGCTAATCCATTGGTACCTAGAAATGGAGGGAAGTCTGTACCTCAAAAGGTAGGTTTAGAATAAAATACATTTTTGGCCATTAGCAAGTAACATAGCAAAGAGTGAGCCACTGCTTCTCATTCTGGAGCTCTTCTATGCAGCATGAGTGGTCAAAATTCTCATCCCACCCTATTTTCACCTACATCAACTATTCTGATTTAGACATAGGTACTGAATATTTATGTTTGTATCAGATATTACATGTATAATGGAAAGGAATGAGAGAAGTAGAAGAAAAGAAGATATCCCTGCTCATGGCAGGGGGGTTGGAACCAGATGATCTTTAAGGTCCCTTCCAACCCTTACCATTCTATGATTCTATGATTCTATAAAAGAAAGCCTTTTCCTGTGTTCAGAGGCTTGTTTACAGCTATAGTGGCAGAGACCACATGCATCTGAACAATAACAAGAATATTCTTCCTCCACTGAAATGTCAAATATTTTCATTTTTATTCCTTACTATATAATGCGACTTGTGTTATTACAAACCATGTTTATTAAGACTGTCATGTGAGTCTGCTGTGTGTTTTAATACAATTCTCTACCAGACAAACTAAAAAATCAGCTACTTTGATCAGGATTAAACCATGAAATCAGAGTTCACACATAATACTTAGCCTAAATAAAAAATTCATGGGAAACAGAATCTTGCTATCATAATATTTATTGGAAAGGTATACAGGAAGAAAAAATCCATACATGCTTCTCAGGAAAGCATAATTTCCCAATGGATACCACTCTATTCGACTTGAATCTAAACTAACACTGTAGATTCTAATAGCTCTTGGCAAGCTGCAGACACATCATTTTTTAACTCAGGCTTACATTTGAATTACCTGGAACTCAAATTTCCAGTGTGACCTTTTCAGGGCTTTGTTTAGGAACAAAAAGAGTTCTCACCAGAGAGAGAAAACACCTTTTAGAGAACAAGATATATTGGTGAGGGTGGAGGCTAAAATCATACGGGGCTGCTGCTAGTCTAGAATTAGAGAAAACAATGACTATGTATGAAAGCTTTGTTACCTTCAGAAGAGCATACCATTTTTTTTTACATCTAAAACCAAATTTCTGATCTTTTGTACTGTGCTTTCAAGTGCACGTTTATTCCCCCTCTGCTTGATGCTTATAAAATGCAGGAAGGTGGGTTTTTTTCTGCCTACGATAATGGATACACTTCAAATGTACACGCCAAACAGAATGTTTTTATTTGTGCGTTCGATCCTACAAAGAGTTCTGCACCAAAGAACTTAAACAAGCAGAGCCAAAGCATTTCTCACCTCTCAAAACAGATGCTGGAGTCTTTAACGACCATCTAAAATTCCAGCATATTAAGATGTCTGGTCACTAGATTTCTTTTTTTCCTCCCTATGTTTGCTTATAGGAGAAGTGCAGAAAATCTGACTTGCAAAGTGCAATATCCTGGTCTTCTGGGTAATTGTATCTATACTGGAGCTATAGACTGTTCTTGTTCCTCATTTCCTTTATCCTCTGGTAAGCTGCATAGACTGGCTTTTAAACTGCCTTTTCACTGCCAAGTTCAGAAATATACAACAGGAAATTTCAACTGCATATTTACATCAAAAAAAGTGGAAAGCATGGGAGAGTCAAACGGAGCTTTGAGTCTTTTTGTATTGGGCTCAAAGCCACAAGTGGGGAAAACCCCCCAAATAGATATGGTATCTAATTGCTAAATATTTACTTAATGCAATCATCATTTATTGAGGAAGAAGATGATGAAGAGTTCAAATATTTACTACAGATTATAGTATTATTTACTATAGATGAGGTCTAGTACTAAACTGGGGGAAGAAGACTGCTATGTCAGAAAAAGACCAGTTTACATTATTCGAACTGGTCGTGCCCTTAATTTTCTTCAAAGACACATTTCAAAATACATCACAGAATGAAACAGCTCTTCCTCTGAGCTATCCCTTTCCTTTTTGTTCTTTTCTGCCTGTTTTATTTATGGATACAATGCTTGACTGAGTGGTCCACCATTCAACATGTGTCATTCTGATCCAAATGACAAAAGACACGTTAATATATATACTTTCCTCTACCGTACCAGCAGAGACATGCCAAAAGGGCAGAAAGAATTACTATATTCAGATTCTTCACCCCTACCACCTAAAAGCCCAAAAACCACTCTGCACAGAGACGGAGCAAGTAGGAACTGCAACGGGAGAAGTTTCCTCTCATCTCTGGGCACCTGATGGACTCCGGTCGGCAACCCATGCAGGCAATAAAACCACCGTCCTCAGAAAGAAGCAGAGTGATCCCTGAGGTTCTGAAAATACATTTTTCCAATCTATGGAGGCTTTGCCTGGCAAGGGAAAATTGGAGTAGGTGTGCTATTCACAGTACGAGGTACACGACATGGAAAAATTTGGTAAATGAAGGAGAGCTACCAGCATGTGCTCAGAGTGGCTGCAGGAATTAGCGAACATGCCAATTAGTAGTGGATGCCTGCAAAACCTCACTTTTGTCCCATTTAATGGATCTAATTTATATGAAGTGTATTCAAAACATCACTTAAGGTTATTACCACATCTCTGAAATCATTTCATTCAACTAAATAACTGAAACGCTTTATGTACCTTTTATTAATGCATAAACATGATTAACTTGCACTTTACCCATCTGAAATATTAAAACGTTAAAAGGAGCATAAAACCAGAAAATTACTGGACATTTCCTGGTTGTTGCTGAGTGAGATAGGCAGGTAGAATGAACCATGACCAACCTGTGACCCTTCCCTTCAATACTAATGCGTCTAATGAAATCTGATGTCAATCAGAAACCCTCATCAAAATGGCCTGATCATTTGCCATCACTCCCTTAGAGCAACATAACAATCTGAAAACTGAATAGGAAAGAAGTGTTTTGTTAAAGATTGTCCCAGCAAAGTGGCTGCCTTTATTATTTATATCCCGCTTCTACGGCTAATGCTGCATCTGCTTTTGATTGACTACAGTCAGATTGAATTTAGATCTAACATGAGGTACATACTGCTATACAGTCAACTCCAGCTGAGATTTCATGCAGCATTGTTAGAAATACATTATTTTTCCAAAGATGCAGTGTGAAGGCAATGTTATAATGCTGTAATAGAACAGAAACTTCTCTTTCCCTTCCCAACAATATTTTCTAACACTGTGGTAACATGAATTACACTAATCCTCTCTGGGCCAGAAGAGAGTGCTTGAAGAATGAGCAGTATGAACTCAAGAATTCTGCTCCAGATCATTAAAAGAAACAAAAAGCTGGTTTTGTTTTTCTGAAAAGCTTAAGTAGGTAAGGAAAAAAAAAATGATAGAGCAGGCGAGAGGAAAAAATTTGGGGAATGAAAAACATTCTTTCAAACAATTTGAAAAAAAAAAAAGAGTAAAGTAAACTTTATATTAGTATTGATGGGACCATGATACAGCTAAAAGCGGTCTGCACTGTCCCATCTGTAGGGCCTGGGATTACGTTGTCTCAATTTCTGTAGGCGTTTAACTGGCCTCTTGTCTGACTGCATGTAAAAATGCTCTTTGATTTACTGCTGCTTCAGTTCTTACAAGCTTTTCAGTACATGATATACACAACTATAAGCAAACTGCTCATCAGCAGACCATGTGGATTTGTTATCTGGCCACCTCAGTTCTTTTTTAATAATAACATAAATACATTTAAATGATGTGTGCTGCTCTGTGGCAGTTGAATTGTTCAGATAAGACAGACTTAGATCCTTTCAAGTTGCTAAAAAGAGTAACTTTAGATTCAGTCTCATCACAGAAAACATCAACTGGTGTGCCAAGGGAATCCAAGGACTGGAGATAAAGCTTCCTGGGAAAGAAAGGAAAATTGCTAATGTCTAAAAAAAAATGTGAACTTCTTCAGAGAATTTTGCATGTCCAAAATCTTTATTTCAAATCTGATGTTTTACTGATTTGCTGGTTCTCAGCCTTTCTTTGCTCTAATGCTTTGGGCAGTGCCAGACCAAGAGTCTCTGTCATTCCAGGCTCGCTTCTGCAGAAAAACAGCATCGGCTGCTTTCAGGCTGAGTAACGCTTCCACAGGCCTGCCTTCTTAAAAGAATAGGAAAACCATATATATTTAATCCCAAGACAGTGTCTAGCGAACAGTACTCGTGTTTTAACAACTGCTGGCTCAGCAGGCACTGTGGGCTCCTGAATGCTAACAGTGAAAAGTCACCACCAGTCTGCAAATAGATTTTGAAGTGCAGTTGTCTCTGGACCGCTCCTGGGCATCCATGCCAGGAACCACTAAAGCAACGGACAAATCCTGCCCCACTCTACCAGCGGATGGGACCATTGTCCCTCAAAGGCTATGCTTGGACACCCTGCGGTGAACTGAGAGGGGAGAAAAGCAGACACAAAGACTCAGTTTCCCCAATCTATACTGAGCTAGAGCTACCCCTAAAGCAGGCAAGGAGCAAGCAAACAAGGTTTTTCTCATCGACACTCATAGCTGGTCATTACTGGAAGGGGTCAGAGACTCTTTGGAGTGCCATCTCAATCACTCTATTAATATCTGCAAGAAGAGCATAGAGAATAGTGGGTGCCTAACCCTGTTTGTACAGCAAGAGGGATGCGGGCGGAGCATGCCTCCTGCCCGCTGGCAGCACGGCTGCGGTCCCCTAGCAGCGCACATCCTCTGAATTCTGTCCAAGCATTGCAGCATTGTCTTTGCAGCACAGGCTTCAGTTTAAAAGTCATCTTCTGGCACTCCATTTGCAGAATAGCTGGCTGTTTGGCACCCTCCGCACCAGATGTTATCTTGTAAACTAAATGCACAAATGCTTATTCTGTTCTCACAATAAAAGAATAATCAGGGTTAGCACTTAATTCTCTGATTTGAAGTTAATACTATTTAAGATTTATAAATATGTAACAGAAGTATGTTAATTCTGTAACTGTACTAAAAAAAAAGGCACACAGCTCAGGAATGAAGCAAAATGTATCATAAATAAGCCTAACAATAAGGATTTAATTTATTAGCAGTTTTGGCAGAACAACTGCAAAGAAGATTGTGGTTGTGAAGCACGTTTGTCATTTGGCAAAGGAGAGGCTGTAACTCAATATAATAACAATACTAGGTTTATTTTCTTTTAAGTATTCCAAAAATACCTGCCTGAAAGATTCTCCGGGTTAGACTGTTTTTCCCTAATCTCAAGGTGGATTTCACATCATTAGTTATAAGAGTTTAACAGACCAAGACACCAAGGAGCACTGCATCACAAATCCTGTGATATTTATGAGGCCAGTTGTGGCTCCACAGTAATCAGAAGTTTCATGGAAGAGGGAGGAGTTCTCAGATCCCTGTTTGATAGACGGATGACTAGAGCACTTTATTTTCCTTTTTTTTTGCTCCTTCACCATGGCTACTTCTATCCCAAGTGTGATAGATTGGAAAAACTAAACATCAAACCAGCAAAAGGTTAAATTAATCATAAATCATTGCACACCATCAATTTACATATTTATCCTACTCTACGTATCTAAAGTTGAATGAAGTGCTTCGAGGTTTTTGGCTGAGCAGACTGAAGTAACGAAACAATTTCCTAAAATAAAACATAAGCATTGTCAAGAGCTCTTAAATAGAAGTCCAGCAAGACTAGTTTCCATCTCAAAAAGAGCAGAAAATTGGTTTCTTAAGATGCCCAATCAAATGCACCAATAAGTGAAATTTTGCCTCTTGAAATGGAAAAACAGAGTACTGAGAAATGTGATAATCCTGCAAGGTAAAAAGGTTTTATATCATAATCACTTCTGTCACCACAAGGTTAGTGAGACGATTTGTGTTAACTACAACAGCTTGTTCATCACTCTGCAACATCTTATTCGTTCAAGACCAGTCCCTGTTTTTCTTCCCCACTACATCAAATGTCAAAGATCAGTTACTGATTATGCCAATTGTCAAAGATACACCAATCTCTCAAACTCATGTACCTCCCTTCCTTACTTTTGGCAACTTCTCTTTCATTGAAAAAGAATAATATAAAGCAGATACTGAAGCAGTCATTCTGAGTCTTCATTCACAGAACAACTACAGGAAACAGCCAAGACTGTTTCTTATTATTTTTTAAGAAAGACTCCAAGGATCAGTCACACTCCTCCCTTCTTCCCGGGCTCAACTTCACTCCCAGTTTCTCTACCTCCTCCACCTGAGTGGCGCAGGGGGATGGGGAATGGGGGTTGTGGTCAGTTCATCACACGTTGTTGCTGCTGCTGCTTCCTCCTCAGAGGGAGGACTCCTCACACTCTTCCTCTGCTCCAGCATGAGGTCCCTCTCATGGGAGACAGTTCTCCACAAACTTCTCCAACGTGAGTAGTTCCCACGGGCTGCAGCTCTTCACAGACTGCCCAGCGTGGGTCCTTCCCACAGGGTGCAGTCCTTCAGGAACAGACTGCTCCAGCATGGGTCCCCCATGGGGTCACAAGCCCTGCCGGCAAATCTGCTCCAGAGTGGGCTTCTCTTTGTATGGGGCCACAGGTCCTGCCAGGATCCTGCTCCAGCATGGCCTTTCCACGGGGTCACAGTCTTCTTCAGGCATCCACCTGCTCTGGTGTGGGGTCCCTTCCATGGGCTTCAGGTGGATATCTGCTCCACTGTGGACTTCCACGGACTGCAGGGGGACAACCTGCCTCACCATACTCTTCATCATGCGCTACAGGGAAAAATCTCTGCTCTGGTGTCTGCCTCCCCCTCCTCCACTGACCTTGGTGTCTACAGAGTTGTTTCTCTCTACATTGTCTCACTCCTCTCTCTCGACTGCCATTTCCCCGCAGTATTTTTTTTTTCCCCTTCTTAAATATGGTATCACAGAGGCGCTACCACCATCGCTGATTGGCTTGGCCTTGGCCAGCAGCAGGTCCGTCTTAGAGTCATCTGGCATTGGCTGAATCAGACATGGGGGAAGCTCCTAGCAGCTTCTCATGGAAGCTACCCCTATAGCCTCCCCGCTACCAAAACCTTGCCACGCAAATTCACAACACCACGCAATAGGACACGAGAAACGGAAGTCACACATTTCTGCCAAATATTCTCCGCTGCACTGTGCTCAATGGCTGAAGCTGAAAATTGCATCCAATCTGCTGAAGACATCTCCCAGAAATTAGCAACTGATAGTGTTCTGCATTTGCTTTGATAACTGAATTAAAATTGCGTGGTCTAATTGCCAGAGAACTGGAAACATGTGAAAATAAAACACTTCCCAGACGACAGGCCAACAGACAAATAGGGTATAAAAGGAACATTCAGCAGAGTAGAAAAATTAATATACATTTTATTCTTCTACATTTACTGTGGAGGAAAGGAAGCTCTCATGGTGGAACATTTCAAATGTCACACTCAAAGGATCTGTCTCCAAATGACATGCCAGTAAAAGGTATATGGCACAAACAGACAGAAAGAGCAGTAACTGGAAGACAGTATTCAACCATGAGTTGAAAAAGGCAATGAAAGATAAAGCGATACAGCTATTTATTGCAGCATGAAAGTCTTTGCTAAAGACCACTCTGGTACCAGAGGACTGAACTGTGCAAAATGTCAGGCCAAATTTTTAAAGGATTTGACAAGGGATCTCGGGAACTATGGGCCAGAGAGCCTAATGTCCAAAAGAGACAAACTGGTAAAGACTGTAAAAGAGAGTTGACTTAGTGGGCACATGGATAAAAATTAACAGAGTCAACACAGTTTCCATAAAGACGAAGTCATACTTTACCATCACATTGGCAGTCCTTGAAGGAACTATTGTGCATACGGATAAGGCAAATTTGGCTAATATAGTCAGGAGTTCAGCAAAACCTCTCGTCCAAAGGGTCTCAAAAAATCCAAACACCTACAGGATAAGAACTGAGTCCTCAAAAGTATGCAGGTTTGACTTACAGAAAGGAAACACAAGGTATGTATCAATTTTCACAATGAAAAGTGATCACCAATGACGTTTGGAGAGGAATGGTGTGGTGATCCCAGATACTGAACATATTTATTAGTGAAGTTGAAAGGCAGTAACCAGCATGGTAACAAAGTTTGCAGATGACACTAATTTGCTCTGGATACTAAAGATGAGGGCAGCAGGAGAACTGCAACAGGACTCGAAGCCATCACAAAACTGTGAAGAGATGAGGATCAACAGGAGCAGATCTGTACAGTGAAACAGCTACTGCTGAAGATCACACATGATCCCCGTTTCAGGATTGTGTTGGGGTTTCTTTATTTAATTTGGACTGGTTCCAGTCTGCTTCTATCGAGAAGGGGCAGTCAAGTTGCACTTCTGGAGCTTATCTTTTGGTTTAATTACATCTGAAAGGAGTCCAGTCCATGGGCTCTCAGATCATCTCCAGTGCGTACAAATGCACAGTAAGTGGAAATGAGCAGGAGATTTGCTTCAAAAGCACTCTCCTGCTCCCACACCACTGATACACATGCACTCTACGACACTCAAGGACAAAGCAATAAAACAGCAGGTAAAAATGAAGACAGATAAATTCGAGTGCTGGACATGTGGGAAAAGCCAACTATCGTGACTTTGTACACAGGGTGATGAAGCCTGGGTAGACTATTATCAGGCACACATGGGATCTCGGAGTCACAACAGTCAGCCCTCTCAACAGCTCAGCTCAGCTCTCTGCTCATGAAAGTAAATCAAATTACTAGGAAAAGAAAAGAAAACAAACAGAAATATCATTCTCTCACTGTAAAAATGTCAACCTTATCGCCTGGTTTCTCCACCTTAAAAAGCCATGGTAAAATTAAACAGAACAATAGGAGGGTGGCAAGTACACTCAACGGCATGGAACAGCTTCCAGGTGAAAATAACTACGTGGAGACAGGCTTTTCAGCCTGGGAAAGTGATGGCTGAGGGCAGGATGTGACAGACATTCCCAGAATCATGAGAGGAATCGAGAGGGTGGAAAGGAACAACTAACTGTCTGGTCTGTCTGAAGATACAGAGAAGAACTGGGGCACATGACATGAAGCTAGCGTGTGGTAGCTTCAGAACTAGCAAAAAGATGTGGTTCCACACACAGCACATCGTTAAACTGTGTGCAAGTCCTTGCCACGGGAAGCTGTAACTGCTAGAAGTTTACGCGCGCTGAAAAGCTGACTGGATCAATTCATAGGAATCATAACCTGTCAAGGGCCATCACCTCTGGCTCAGCTAGTCTTTGAGCAATGAAGTGCTGCAATACAAACTATTTTTTGGAAATAACCATGCGTGCGTGCCCTCTTCTTGTACTCTTTACTAGGCATTAATTTCAGAGCTGAAGACCAAGTATTGGTTTAGATCGACTTTTGATGTGACCCAGTGTGGCTGTTCCTGCATTTCTATTAGCCTTTCAGCCACTAGTCAATGGGACTAGTCCACTAAATAAAAAATCAGAAGTTGACTCTGAACAGAAGTAAAGAGGTTGACTCAACAAAAATTTGATTTCTTTTTATTTACTCTGGAACATATTATTGGAGACTGAGATTTATAACCCAAATTTGTGCTGGGAAAAGAGTTTACACGTCATAGTCCTACATGAAGATGATGGAAAACTGTAAATATCACAGGAAATACATTTTTGGAAGTCTAAACTTGTCTTTCAGCATTCAGAATTGTAATATTTCAAAGTATTTATTCCTTCCCAATGAAATTTCCTAGCAAATGATCATGCTTTTAGTATGCTAAGATCAATTTGATTAAAATTTCATATACATGATGGAAAAAGAAATATGTCAGAAAAGTATGTCAGTTATTAATGACACACTCTAAATTATGGTAGGCTGAACATTCTCAGCAGGCTGGAGGATTTGATTGTAGTGTTTTGAGTCTGTCTTACAGAATTGCACATTTTGCCTTTTGGACAATATTTATTATGCCTCAGAGAGAAAAACCAAATACTTTTACAAAAACAATCATTTAGTAGTAGTTACTCCTTCTTTTTCTTTTTCTTTTTTTTTCTTTTTTTCCTTTCCTCTACAAATGCTTCCCTGTTTTGGGTCTTGCCCTATTCCTTTCCCCCATCAAAGATGAATTGGTGAACAGTTTGCAGAAGTCCTGGTTTTCCCCTGCCCCTTGAAACCCACATGGCAACTACTCTGTGTGGTGGGTTGACCCTGGCTGGACACCAGGTGCCCACCAAAGCTGCTCTATCACTCGCCTCCTCAGCTGGACAGGGGTGAGAAAATACGATGAAAGGCTTGAGGGTCGAGATAACGACAGGGAGAGAGCACTCACCAGCTACCATCATGGGCAAAACATACTGAACTTGGGGAAATTAGTTTAAATTATCACCAATCAAATCAGAGCAGGATAATGAGGAACAAAACCAAATCTTTAAAACACCTTGTCCCCACCCCTCCCTTCTTTCCAGGCTCAACTTCACTCCTGAATTCTCTACCTCCTCCCCCTGAGCGGTGCAGGGGGACGGGGAATGGGGGCTGCAGTCAGTTCATCACACGTCACTGCTGCTGCTTCCTTCTCAGGGGGAGGATTCCTCACACTTTGCCCCTGCTCCAGCATGGGGTCCCTCTCACAGGAGACAGCTCTCCACAGACTTCTCCAACATGAGTCCTTCCCACAGGCTGCAGCTGTCCACAAACTGCTCCAGTATGGGTCCTTCCCATGGGGTGCAGTCCTTCAAGAACAGGCTGCTCCAGCGTTGAGGGTCACAAGTCCTGCCAGCAAACCTGCTCTGTTATGGGCTCCTTCCTCCTTGTGGCCACAGGTCCTACCAGGAGCCTGCTCCACAGTGGGGCTCCCCATGGGTTCACAGCCTCCCTCAGGCATCCACCTGCTCTGGCATGAGGTCCCTTCCATGGGCTTCAGGTGGATATCCGCTTCACTGTGGACCTCCATGGGCTGCAGAGGGACAGCCTGCCTCACCATGGTCTTCATCAAAGGCTGCAGGGGAATCCCTGCTCCGGCGTCTGGAACATCTCCTCTCCCTCCTTCTTCACCGACCTCGGTGTCTGCAGAGTTGTTTCTCTCACATGTCCTCACTCCTCTCTCTGGCTGCAATTGTGCCGGGGTTTTTTTCTCCCCGCTTAACTGTGTTACACCAGAGGCGATACCACCGTCGCTGATGGGCTTGGCCTTGGCCCGCCATGGGTCCATCTTGGAGCCGGCTGGCATTGGCTCCATCTCACAGAAGCCACCCCAGTAGCCCCTCCGCTACCAAAATCTTGCCATGCAAACCCAATACACTCTAATCTAAAATGATGGAGTTTTGTAGTGTGCTCATTTACAGTTTCAAATAAAATATTGATATTTGGTGCCAGGGATGAGTTCGTATAAAAAACATTTGGTCCCTGTATTTTGCGAACTGTGATTTTTTCATGTTTATAATGGAGTCCAAAAGACTGCATATCTTGGCTGGGTGTCACTAATGATAATAACTATTGCTCCCAGCTGTTTTTTCTTCAAATTCAGGGGACAGCTGAAATAAGATCTGCATCTGCCACCACTCGGCTTCTCTACTTTTGAAGGGGAATCATATATGTTCTGATTAACTGTGAACATGATTACTTTATTCAACAAGTCCCATACACAAACCAGCAAAACATCATTAAAAAATGATGACTGCATCTTGATGAAAGTGGTTATTTCAAGTAAACTAGGGCCTCCTGGGTTTTTTTTTCCACCTGCCTTAACCATTACCACTAACTAAAATTCTAGTTTCGCAGAGTTGCTGTGAACAGGCAGTTAATAAGGCAGCTGTCTATGGCTTCAGCAGCTCTGTGTAAACAACTAAGCTATTATTTTGGAAGTGATGACATAACGTACAAGGAAAGGTGATTAATCCATCATCTAAACTGGGACATTTTACATTATTCATTTGGTCCAATTATCGTTCCAATTTTTTTTCAATCTGGAATTTAAACCCTTACAGGGAAAAAAAAAAAAAAAAAGAGGAAAAGATGGAAAAAATCAGAGGTGCAGTTAGATTACAGAGAGTAACTCCAAAGTAACATTATGGGTGCCACACAATACTATGTCTCAGTGACTTTGCAAGCTGTGGAAGATACATACAGCATCAAACAAATGACATATTAACAACAACTAGAGCTTAGATCTTACTCAACCGCAAGCATAGACAAGACCAAGTCATACCCTGCATTAGACTCAGCCTTGCTAGTTCCTAAGGACAGGCTTTATATCTGCCTCTGGGATACCACAATCCCTCACTCAGTCAATACCCTGTCCTGACTTGGGTCTTGGACTACTACTGGGTTATTACTGTTGCTGTTTTGGGTCCCAAAGACGTTTTGTGCCATGGTGAAGTCCCCTCCTTACTCCCTGACACATTCCTTGGGCACAGCCTCCACAGGGGAAGGCACTTGTCTTGCTCGTTTTAGCCTGGAGAAGTGAATTACCATTATTTTACCTTCAGCATCCCTCCTACCATTGACTAGGTGAAAAGAAATGGTTTGGGTCCAAAAAAATGCTTGCAGTGACACTGTGTCAGTGATCTAATTGCTTTGCACCCCAAAGCAAGAGCCAAGGCATAGTAACACTTCTATACTCAGCCTATAGGTAAGAGTATCTTGCTGCTCTCTGGCCAGGAAGCAGCCCGCCACTCATAACCACGAGGGCAGCCACCACAGCATAAAAGGTTTAAATGGCGGTAAATTAAACACAGGTTAGTTTAGAAATGGCAGCTGCACCCACATGCAAGCTGGTCGCAACCAAAAGTTTGGAAATCTGGGATGACAAAGCCTCGGTAGCATGCAGTGCTGTACATACAGCACTTATATAAATGCAGGTATAATTATAGCTGTGTGCTAAGCGCTGAAAGATTTGCTGCAGCCCTCACATTATAGGATGAGTGAGCCTTATACAGAAGTGTTACTCTTCATTGCCGTGACTTGATGTACCCTTCAGTGAGACAGACTTACATCCTAAACTTTGCCACAGCCCAGTATGCTCCAGCAAACTGGAAATCCTGTGTCACTCAGGCTCGCTATGTCACCCAGGCTCCTTCACCATGATTACACTTTCCTATGAGACAAGAAAAAGAGTTCCCTCAAGAAAGTAAACTAGAAGTCTGAACTGATCACTTTACCACTTTGGAACAGTAAATCCTGTACTTATTTTGAGGCTGGAAATGGTATCTCTGGCACAATCAAAAGTAAAGTATGAAAAATTAAAGAACTCTTTAAACTCAGACACTGCCCCAGCTTTTACCATGCACCCAGTTGCAGAGAATTCATTGTTAACCCATATGAGTTCTTAAATATACTTGCTATTTAAATTTCACAAAAAACGGATTTGGAGCTTTCTTCACATCAAAAGAATTATAACAAAGAAACAGGAGACTGAATTTATGATTAAGAAAAGCAGACACATCCATTTTCTTTTCCAAAGCAAAGCACCATAAGAAAAACTCACTACGGCTGCTGAAGTTATTCAGTGATGAAGAGTTTAGATTAGCATGCAAACAAGAAAATGTTTGACTACATAAAAGATAACCTGAGTACCAGGACTATATTTTATGCAGAAACTAGTTATAAAACTGCTGCATAAATGATCCCCATAGGGATAATTTAAGGAAAACAATCTGAGATATTTACGTACCCGACAAACATTCAAGACTCTGGGATATTTTTCTGCTGTTTATGCCCGTTGTCAACGCCTACAATGCTTGGCTGTGATATCCAAGGTCAGACTGACCACAGCAGCCAGCCTGGGCACTGGGAGCAGCCTGGCTATGTGAGAAGGGCTAATCAGCCCAGGTGGAATATCATGCTACAACAGCCTCCCAGCGCCACAGCTTGTGTGTTCACACCAGCTCAGCTGCTACTGCAGCCTGCCACATAGACACTTCCTCCGGTGCTAACGCTAGCAGGACAGCTGGCCTCCAGACTACGTATATTAACACTTCACCTGAGCAATGGTCTATAAGCTCATCGCAAAAGGTTCAGAGTCCAAAGAATGCTTCAACCTTTCTCCTTCCCTCCTATTGCACATCTCCCCGCTGAAATATCATGTCCTACCTTGTTCCTGCATCCTCAATCTGGAGCTCCTGCCAGCACACTGGAATACACACCAGAGCTGGAAGCTGCTGTTTCATACTAGAAGCACCACGTGTATCGGAGTATCATACACTGATCCTGTGCCTATCTATTCTATTTTCTCACCTTGCAGTGCTGGCAAGACACTTCTCTTGCAGTTTGGGCAGCAGCACTAACACTGGATAATCAGCAGAAGAGACACATTGCAAGAGCTTATGAGCCACATGCATTTTGCAAGCTGGAGTTTGGCCATCATCATCATCATAAAATGAAAATGGACCAGGTGTAGAAAAAGGCTGCAAAAATCAGTTTGGAGAGAGCTATTTTTTTTCTTCAAGGGAGATTAGAGGAGCTTAGATGGTTTAGTCTAGCAAAATTAAGAGGAACAGCTAAGGGGAAAGGTAAGGGAGGATATGTTTGCTCTGTATTAAATATTAATTAATTCTTTATTAATTATTAATAAAGAACAATTCAAGATAAAAGGTAATGGTGTCACAAAACAAATGGATAAAGGTTGATGATGAATATATTTAGGCTAGGAACGCAAATAAAGTTCCTAGCCGTTAACTGGGTTTGGAATCAGCCTTCCAATGGGAAAAGTGGAAGGAAAAGGCCTCAAACACTTCGGAAATGAAGCCTGTATGAAGACCCTGTATGTCCCTGAACTCCATGCACCAAGAGGTTGTTCAAGCCTTACGTCCCAAATCTGTTCTTCTCTTGTCTCCCTGCTAAGGGAAGATGCTAAGCCCTAATTTTTAATGTCCCTTCCTAAATTTTGGGCAAAGACAAAGTCTGGGCATTTTCTTTGCTAAATGCAGGGAGAAAAAAACATAGTCTCAGAGGATTTTGGTAACCGCTATTTGTGTTTTATATGATGAAGTCCACTTTCAGTATGAGCTGGAACGAAACCTCTATGTGGTCATCCGACCTGCTGTCAGATGTTTGTGACACAAGTTGTGTCACAACTACCACCCTGGCCTGACTTTGAACTAGTAGACTCTGAGGCTTATTTTCAGCCTCTGCAACTGCACAGATCTCCTCGGATTCACCTCAAATACACGGATCCATCACCAGAAGCATAAAAAGTGATATGTGATTACAATGGCAGTGGGGGATGTTCCAAATGAAGTTTTCAAGAAGAAATTATTTCAATCTCAGCTGTCGTACTACACTGACAACCTTGTCTATTGAATGATATCATATTCTGTGCTCTGCCACAAACACGCAACTGGTATCTATAATGCAGAGGTGACGTTTCATATTTACACAAAAACATTACAAAAAGCTGTTTCCTGATACCAGTCATCCAGCATCAAGTCAGAATTTATTCTGAATATTTGGTCAAATACACCGGGATATACCATTACTTCAAAATAAACAGTTTTTACTTCTGCTGTGCTCTGTTGGAATAGTATTTCATTTCTGCGTGAGTAGAAGTACGAGAGAGTAGAGAAGTCAAAGACATTTGGAATAGAAGAGAGAAGCATACCAGAAAGATGAAAAAAGAGATCAAAAAGAAAAGTTAAGTTTTCCCCAATAATTTTAAAGAAACAAGAGTGTTAAAAAAATAAGTATGGGTATAGACACCCGGGAAATGGACTGTGATAGTTTAAGGAATGTAGGGTATTTTTAAAGACTGAATCTTGGACTTAATCCCATTTAGAAAAAAATATTTCCGTCTAATAGCAGTTTCATAAACCTCTTAGAAGTTTTAGAACAGTTCCCAGTAAGGAAAAAATCCACAGAATGAGCCAATACATGGCATTTATGTGACAGCATTATCAAAAGGCTTCTATGCTCAGAGACACTCTTGCAATTGCAGCTACTCCATCCCCAGCAAGTGGTTCTTTTAAAACGGGATTGAGGTGCACCATTTCACAGTCAAGAATAATTTGCCCACATCCTCCCTCCCCTCCAGTTGCATTTGCTTTCTGCTTCAGCAAGTGACTACAAATCATACATAAAATGTAAATGGACTACAGAAACTCCACAAACAAATCCCAGCTTCTCAGGTTAGCCATATTGATCCCTTGCTCATCAGTTGTTAAGGCTTAAATTCAGTTCAGCCACCCCACTTTCAAGGCAGTCTAGTAGCAAAAGAATTTCCACATTTTTTTCCCACTAAAATAGGTTCTTCCATATTTTCTTTGCTCTACCAGTATATAAATGTGGCTATACAGGGACACCAGCTGGGATTAGCAAGATATTAGTCCTGTCTGAGGAAGCAGAACTATCAGTCTCTCCATCTCCTGGTACCTTGCCTGGTGTGCAGCAATTTCAGCAGCCATAACTGATAGTTTTATGGAACAGCCAATGAACACTAGCTAAGAAAAACAAATTGAAAAAAAGAAAACCAAAAACCCGCAGTGCTAGAAAATGCATAAACTATTCCAGTTTCATAATTTTCAAGCTTTTCAGTTCTTGGTTTACATTTATTCTGTGTATAGGTCCTACAGGTATGTTACTCACTATAAATAAGGAAAGACTAACCTCTGCTTCTAAACTAGCATTTCTGTACTGAGATTTCTGACCGAAGAAGATGATGGGTATACAAAACGAAAGCAGCAAGTTGCTAAACTCTGCTTACAAACCTGTTCCCCACAGGAACCACAGATGTGTATTGAGATGGGCAGATTCAGCAGGCAGGATAGAAATCCAGTGGTCTGTAGAGCCTTCGTACACTCTCTCCATCGTATTTACATATGACTGTCTAGTCTTAACCCTTTCCATACTTGCATCTGTCGAAGTCTGATTTCTTGCTACACAGAACGAGGTTGGGGAGGATTTTTTACCTTGTGAAGAAAACTGACGTGATCACAACAGCTCTACTCCACCATCAGGGAACTGGCAACTGATTGCTGGAACCATCGATTGATTTTGTTTGTTTGTTTGTTTTACTTATCCTCCTTCAGATGTCTGATTGTGATTTAATGTCAAGGTATTCAGAAATTAACATGATGATCATGTCCTACCCTCACTTATGTAGTTATCAGCACCAGGAATGAATTGAAAAACCAAAGAGAAAAAGGGAAAAGAAAGAGTAGATGCAATGAGATAAATGGAGCAGGTCCCGATCCTCCGAGGAGCTGAGCACTTCGCAATGTCCCGCCAGACAAACTGGGAGTGGAAGCAGCTCACCAGATCAGCATCCACCCAAAAACGAAAAGGATAATTTAGCCACCTACCAGATATTTCTGACAGCCTATAGGAGGAACATTGCTCTCCCGTATTTACAAACCGTAAGTTAAACTGCAGTACTGTCTCCAGAGGAGTTTCCAGTCAGAAACAAATGTAACTGCAAACCAGCTACCGTTTGTTTTTAAATGACTAAAATACCAAAGTAATCTTAGGAAGTCCTCTGGAAAATGGGATTTATAACGCAAAATATCTGCTGACCCATAGAAAAATGAGACTACAGTTTGTGTTCCCTTTTGTCTTTTATGGTGCTTGACAAATTGACACACAATTCTTAATTATGGGCACTGAGCACCACATGATTATGCAGTAAAAATTCCAGATGATTGGAGCATAAGTCCAATAGCATTTGCAGGAAATTAAGTAGCATTCTCACAGATACTGAAGCCTACGAATTTTGAATCATTATATAATTAAAATTCTGAAGCATATATTCAAAATGCTCTTAATTTTTAGTTGGCTTTTAACCATATCGCGACCTGACAGGGTTCTCTGGAGAAATGTTTCAAACGCAGCCACTGAGTGATGCAAATCTGCAGATTACTGAAAATGATTCAAAAGAGTCTAATCTTTGATGCTTATTTGTGTAGGCTGTTTTCTGATTTTTTCTCTAAAATGAAGAAAAGAGAAAAGTCAGTTTTCACTTTGGAGATGTCAAAAAAAAAAAAAAGGGATAATACCAATGCATTTGGGATGAAACTGCCACAACACCACAGTAGCCAGAAGTGGAGAAGACCACACACAGTGATCATTTTTTCTCCTTGCTAGAAATTGTGGGAATGTGTCCCTGACCTCCTCTTCCTCATCACAGCCATGCTGGACTCGTGTCCTCTCCCTGGACAGGTCCAGTCCCCATGCCGGCACCGACTGCTCCCAGGCAGGGTAAGAACAGGGAGGGCCACCTACAGATGTGATGCTTAATGGGCAGGAAGCTCATTGGTGCTGAGTTTTCCATCTCCACGTCCTCTGCAGAGCTGCTCTATGTGTCAGGAGCAGCACAGTTTAAAAGAGAGAGAGTTTAAAATCCATTATGTACACAAAGACATAAAAAAAATTCACATGTTTGGGACAAGCTTCAGAAGACAAATACTGTGGTAACATTGAGAGAGGGCAACAGGCAAAGTGTGTTAAAAAGGAAAGCAATGACTGAACTCAAAGATACGTCAAAAAATAAAATTGCTTTTTTAACCCTAAAGGAAAAGTGTCTTCTGAAACGAAAATCCAAAATATAAAGGAAAAAAAAAGTGTAAACTAGTCAGAGATTTATTTCCTCCACATGACATCTCATTTGCGTCCAGTAATAGGAATATATAGTGTGTTTTCACATGTTAATTATAAACTAAAGATATTATGAATCCACATAATTTCCTCAGGTCTGGAAGGCCCCACTTGTTTCCTCAGCTTGCGTGCCAACCTGAACACATCAATCCAAAGGGTGAGAGAGACTTTACAAGGCAGATACAACAGTGCCCTGGAAAGTGCCTTAGGAAGGCACTTGAAATTCACAATTTTTCTAGTTCCTTACTCAAGAAACAGTGATGACCGCATGTGCTCATTCCAGAAGGCTGTTGCTGAACTTTGTTGGTGGCCACCAAACCCTTTAGAAGTACAAATGAGGATCGCTAATCCTCCAGAAATGGGCACACTGACTTGTTTGTCTGCTATTGCTCAGCTCTGAGAAGTAAGTGACTCTGCTAACAAAACATTTTCGAAGAGAACAAATACAGATAAGCAGCTCAACACAGTCAAGGGCCTCATGTTCAGTGCAGTAGATGCTTCTAGTCCAGGCTGAAGATATAATTCAACAGTGTTAAGATAAACCCTCGCACAGACACAAATATTTTAGTATTCAACTGTCAATAATGCTCCTTGTGGGTCCTGAACTCACTCTGCCTTGAGGCAGCTGGAAAGGATCCTCGCCAGGTTCCCTTTGCACCGAGCGCTGCCGACACTACTGATCAGCTACGGCCCCGATGGCTGGATCCTGCTGAAGCGCGGAGGGTGTCAGAGCACACCTATAGATGCCAGGAGACGACCAGCTTGTTAGAACGACTGGAAATCCTCCAAAACAAACCACAGAGGCACAAATGTACCTCTGCTTTACACTTCTCTGTTTCCATGGAGGTCTCATCCCCGTCACAGTATTGATAAGGCATTTCACCACTCGGCATCATGTTCTCAGGTGCTCGGCACCCACAAACCCATTTTTGAAAAGAGCTCAGTTCCTTCCTCATTGCGTTTTCCAAATGAAAGTAGTATCTTTCAACACAGCAGAGCTCCCCACAGCTCCCTCATCAATATTTATAGAAAGGATTTCTGGATAGCTTAACCTCCTCCTTTTGAAACCCCCGAGTGCGCGCTCAGCGCTTGGGCTGGAATCCGAACCTTTCTGAAAAATGGTTCGTGCTGTGACCTCTGGGCATATTTGAAAATAGGCAAGTAATCAGATGCCTTCCCATCAAAGCCAGGGAAAGGAACGGCATCTATTTCAGTGGAGGTAAGATACAGCAAGCAATTAGTGTTTGGGATGGTGAAAAAAAAAATATTCTACTTTCCAAAGAATTTGGTTTTAGCACATAACTAGGATTTTAACAACTACCTGCAATCACTTTTGACATACAGCGTAAAGCACTGGATATATTATAGTCTTTATTGCTTAGTATCTGTAGTGTCCTATTAACAGAACTTGAGCAGATAATTACCATTTAGGAGGAGAACATCAGAAGGAGAATGTGCAAAATGGATACCAGCTGGTAGGAGAGGGGGAAGGAAGAAGACCCTGCCTGCTTGAGGGCAGCCTGGCAGCGAAAGGGGAGAAGGACAAAGGAAAGAGAGAGGATGCGTGAAAACTGGGTGAAGACACGACAGAAGATCAGAACATGAGTTTTGGTCAATAGTTCAGAAACAACATACAGTGATAATGCTTCCCCCTCACCCCCCACTCTATTTGAATTACTCTGTTGAATTACCACTCTACTGAATTACCTTGAATCACTTTTGTGTATATATGTATATGTATATACACAAAAAAACATATATAGGCTTGTAAAAACCCTTGTTCAGGCTGCAGCCACGTAGATCACTGTACGGCTTACCCAGCCAGGGCCACAAAGGTAAGTGTTAATGAGCGGTTTGCAAAACTCAGCGTCAATTTGTGAGCACAGGTTCAGAGGGAATTGGGCTCAAGAACAACACGGACGCAGTGCGTGAACAGCTGCCCAGCGGGCACTTCCACTCTGTCCTGCATCAAGAGGAATTAAATTCTGGTAACAGTTTATCTGTCGAATTTACTTTGTTGGAGTCATATTTTTTAATCTTCAGATATTTTTAAACGCATGTACACAGCCGAAGGAATTCTCAGCATGAAATACAAATATTTATAAAAAAAAGTCACGCTGTCTCTATGTCTGAGTTCATTTTTCACTGCAATTTTTACAAACTGTGAGAAAGATTTTATCTATTTGTAGCAAGCTCAGAGGCTTTTTTCCTGTAGCCAGTTAAACATAGCTTCATTTTCTCTCATCCCGCAAGGCTGGATTAAAACAAAATCCATCATTCCTCTACCTGCTCCAAGAGTAAAGGCAAAAAAAACCCCTCAAAAAATCCATCAATCCTCAGCCCATTTCCAAGGACAGAATTCTGTGATTCCTCTTCAACATGAGTGATCTCTTGATTTGGAGCTTGCAGACCCCTTCTTTCCCCAGCAAACAAGCCAAGCTTTTCAGTGCTAGCCTGCACGGCAAACCTTCAGGGTCTGAAGACAAGGAGAAGACCCTTTTTTAACTAAGCCCCCCAGGTCAGTCATGTAGACATGAGAGAAATAATTACTTTGTGCACAGAAGAAATCTCAGTAAATGAAAAGTGAAATAGATGAAGCACAGGGGAAAAAAAAAAAAGACCTTTATAGATGAGAATTTCACTTTTCTCTCCAACCTATGGGGTAAAATACCTCTTAATAAGTTTGTTTCTACGTTTTAGCCTCTTTCCTCCTAAGGTTAAGTACGTCCTTCCCGCGTGAGCAATACCTCAGCACCTCACATATTCATTTCCTCCTGTAGCTGCCCAGACTGTCTCAACCGAACATCTATCACCGTGGGATCCGCACGCTCTTTCTCCATCATGGGAAATGGCATTTATGAAAGACACTGCGGCTTTCTACCATGAAAATGTCTATAACACTACATACAGTGGAATTACGGCCTCTATAAAGAAAGGAAAAAAAATAACCCAGACAGGACACGAGGAACATCTGTTTATATGAACACCCTTAGGATCCGCAGTCTGAGCATGAGAACCCACAATATAGAGCAGACAAAAGGGTAGGCACTCGGAGCGCAGAAGAAGAAATGAGACCTGAAAGGTAACATTTTTAAATAATTTTTTTCTTCTTTGATGTGAATTAAACCCAGATGATCACTTTCGGTTAATATAGCATAATCATAGAAGAATGATTCATCCTTTAATTGCCATAATATTATCATTTACAAAAACCACAAATGATTGGTAAATCGGATTTTGTGTACATCCTGAACAAGCCAATTAGTATGGAGACTATCTCCAGCAATCGCTCTCTAGCCAATTGCTTCCCATCATTTTTTCATAAAAATTGTCTGTACTCATGCTTCTTAATGAAGCAGGTAACTAGTTTTGCATTTCAGTAATTTGGTTCCCTCAGCTAGAAAAGTTTACACATCTCAGTTCATCCAACCTTCTGCTGATTTACTTCCACACGCACTAAAATATAAATTTTACTAAACCATGTTTACTGCTAGGAAAATAGGCACTTAATATGCACATGGCATTTAGACACGAGTGAAAAATATAACACAGTTTACAGACAGCATCAATAAAACCCTCTTGTTTTTAACTTTAAAACTGCTGTAAAGCACGATCATTACACTTGCGACCATATCTGCTGACTAAGAAGGCTAAATCTCTAATGGAAATTGTCAGAATCACCAGCTTCCTCCACACACTTGTCTGAAAGCAGAGAAATAAACTTGTTTTGACTGTTTCACTAATTTCTTTCCAGTCTGCTTCCCATTCCCCAAATCTCTGAAAAATAATTCTGTGTCTGGAATTCTAACAACTATTCTGCAGAAGTCTTACAGAAAACACATTTTGATTTTTGCACATTAATTTATCCCAGAGGTCACTAAATCCTGTTCAGCTAGAGACAGAAACCAGTACCACGTACCCAATTAAAAGAGCAAAACCAGTTATGTTTTGAATGTCTGGTTGTAGAAGTGATTAAAGTTCATGAGAAATTCAGCAGTCCCATTTGTTTGTTTACGCTTTCATGTGTCAAATTCTGAAAAATAAACAGCAGTGCCGAAATCGCGATCAGATAAATGACAAAGAAGAAATGGGGCCAACCTAATAAATTATTTGTTCACTGTGTATAATTCACCCTCTTCTGCTGTGTCCTCAAGCAAATATCCCATTGCTTTCAGTCCACGGAACAGCTGTTGAGCTGCCTCCTGGCTGTTTGCAGGAAGTTTGCTTGAACGAGGAGCAAGAATTAAAGACAAATTTCAAAACAAGAGGAAAAAAAGTAAGTACTCTGCTCTTTAAAGAATCCTGGATTCATTTTAATAAACTACAATAAATCACTTTTTCTTTGCATGGTGAATCTTCAATTTATGAAGTGCCCCATTTAGCATTATTATTAAAATAGACTTCATGGCTTTTAATTGGTTTCCTTATCAGTCCCAGAAAAACAGTTTTTAATAAACTGGGAATGGACTAACTCATTCTGCTAATTTCAAATCCATGCTTTGCAGAGTAGAACTCGGATATAATTTGGCTTCTTTCAGCTTAGGCAGGAATGAGGAAGACAGAAGAGAGGGAAAATACATGCAAAAAAAAAAAAAGAAGGTAAAAGAAATGGATTCTTATTAAAAATACAAACTGCCTGAGAAGGGGACAAAACTGTACCACCCCCTTCATCCATGTCTCAGGGACATCTGGGATTGCGGTTGGATTCCTAGAAGACTGGAATTCCTAGACTGGATTCCTAGAAGATTGGATGGTTGGACTTGATGATCTTAGAGGTCTTTTCCAACCTTAATGATTCTACAATTCTATTATAAGATGCAAGAGCTGGGGGTTTGGGGCAGCTCCTCACCACTGCTGAGGCATGTGGGGAAACACAGACGAAACCTAACTGAGAAGGAACAACAGAGGCAGGAGAGATGTTACGATGAGCTCGACCCGCGCTTTCCTCTGCCTCTGTGATGTGCTGGAGAGGGGACCGCAACTGTTCGCGCAGGCTGGGGAGATTTCAGGCAGGGATGGTACTCTGCTCCTTGCCATCATGTCACATTCACCTTCTCTCCCATCCATGCTCTGCCGTGTCAGCAAGGAGGTAACTTCAGCTCTCTGTTGGTTTTCCTCACCGGCTGTGCATCATTTCTGGAGACCAGGACCTCTGTATTCACTATGTTCGGTTGTGTACCTTCTATCACACACCTGCTCTCAGCGTTTCGGGGAAAAGTGGTCGGTAAAACCACAAGGATCCAGGCTTTGCTAAGTTTTACCTCGTGGAATTCAATCCTCTCAGTAGGATCCGTGTCTGCATTCACGCTCAGGCTCTATGCAATCAGCCGCATAATGGCCAATTCCTGCTTTGAAAGTCTCACTGATTGTTATATTATCTGTGCCCAAGCCGACAGGATTTCGCAGGGAGAGGAGATGTCAGTGGTGAGCAGAGCGTGCTGAATGTAGTTTTTGGAATCCACCACAAGAAGCAGAGCACAGCAGCATGGTCCTGGCTCCAAGCACACAGCGAGCAGACGCTGGGTAGGTCTGGCACGTAGGAGCTGCAATTCTGCAAACCTGGTCCCTTAGGGGACCCCTTGTATTGCCCAGGCACGATGTTAAATGGCTTTTTCTGCAGAAATTATCCATGACCTTTTCATTCATTCAAAAAAATCGCATAAAAATATAACAGATTTCTAAATACACAGGAAGGGTTCCACTCTGCCAGCCCTATCCCCTCATATCACACAGTTTTAATGTGCTTACCTGGGATTAGAGGGCCCTTGTTAACACAGTTGAGGGCCCTTGTTAACATAGTTACAGTTTTACCCATTAATTTAAACTCTGTTTTGAAAGAAATATGGAGTACAGACTCCAGCCTTTGCTTACCAAGGCATTAAACCAGTTGAAGACCTTGATATTTAGGGAATCTGTGATACTGCTACCTACTCCAGTAGATTTTAAATAGACACATAAAAGCCCATGGTTATTATTAATGAGAAGTTTCTGGGCTCTATACTCTTCAATATAGTCTATAGTATTTTGCTGGGTCATGAGCATGGACTCAAAAGATGTGGACTCAAAAGATAAAGACTCTTTGCAATCTGGCAGCCTTCTGGGTTTTGCAGGTGTGTTTTGTTTTGTTTTGTTTTGTTTTGTTTTGTTTTGTTTTGTTTTGCTTTGTTTTGTTTTGTTTTGTTTTGTTTTGTTTTGTTTTGTTTTGTTTTGTTTTGTTTTAAGCCATGCTCGCCTTTTAATGCTTATACTTGTTTCCTTCGGCTTGGAAAGTGGCCCTCAGCTACGGACATACTGTCATCATTATTCAGAGTATCTGCACTGGGTTCACTCTTTTTAAGAAAGTTCAGTTCCTCTGAGAAGTCAGCTCTCTATCCATATGGTGGATCCAAAACGAAAGGTGGACAGAGAGGGAAGAGGTGTGAAAAACTATTTGTTCTCAGCAGACGCCTACATCACATTCTTACTCTGTTTCTGGCTTCTTTACACTAAGTAAAGGCATGAGGGTAATGCAACAGGGATCAGACACCTTTTGGGCGGACTGCCCTGCAGCGAGGCGTTGGGGAGGTTTCCCCAGTGTTGGTGTTTGAGGTACAGCAGGATGGACCCACCACACCAAGCCCTACTGGGACTTCAGCTAGCAGAGGACAGGCAATGCACTGGCATAATTTAAAAGGTACTTTCAGGCTCAGTTCCAGCAGACGCTAATTAATTCCCCCAGAGCAAGTCAAAACTGAGACAGCAAATCAGTTCCCAAACGGACTGTGCTTTACCTATGAGCCCAATGAAAATATCAAACGTGGTACAATAAATATACACTTTACCAAAAGTGGCATAGCAAATAAATGACATAATCCAGTCCTCAAAATGTGTGCATGTGTCGGCCAACCATATACACTTGTTTTTGCTAGCTTGTTAAACGCATTGGCATAGGAGAAGTCTAGCAGAGTGAAATTTAATTTTTTCCCTGACATGTAAAGCTGCCAGAGTTTAAGACAAATAATCCCACTTGGTGACAACTCACTCTTATATTTGGAATGATACACTGCAAAAAATTTATCAGACTTCATCCTGTATTTGGTTTGGGTTTCCCTTTTTTCTTGTTTTCTTTAAGACTGAGGGCAAAACCAAATGCGGCTGGGTCTTAGCTTCATAAAATGAAAATGTCAAGGTTGAGAGTGAAGTCCACATCTATTGCCAAAGTTTCACAATGGTAGGACAAAAGAGAAATGTAAAAAAGAAATGTAGAAACAATATTCTGAAGCAGAAACATCAAACATCTTCCCCCTAAAATACTATCCCCCAAAAGAGCTTTTAAAGCAGAAAGCCCTACATTGGCTACATCCGAGTTTCGTTATAATCCATTTATGTTATCAGATAAAATTATATCACCCCTGTGGAATGCATAGCTCAGGGATTAGAAACGGCTTTAACTGTGTGTTTCTTATAGGACAGATACTCTGGTAAGTATTAATGAGAAAAAATATTTGGTGGCCTCTGTCTAGTTTTCACTGACATGTACCACAGAAATGGATTGTGCCTAAAGAACCGAACAGCCAAGAGATCTGGTCATCATCTTGTATTAGAAAGAATTTCCCTGCACAAGATTTTAACACGTTGTTGAGCAGTAATGCAAAATACGTACCTCATCACCCACACTGGACCAAAGCATACACCCTGACAAACTATCCATTACAAGGATTTCTCTGCTTCAGTAAAAATCTCCCTGTCAGCATCACGAAAAGAGGGAAACTGGTTCATTCAAGGCACTAGCCTGAAAACCAGACGACATCTGTGATCCCACCCACCACTGCAAACATCCTCTCCCTAAGTCACCAACAAATGCTACTAGTGTCACAGTAGATTAATTCAAGTTTAAATGTCACGGGCGACATTTCTTACGCTGCTGCATTCCTCTGCTCCCGCTGATTTTTTTCCTACTTGCTCACTCCGAAAGGTGTTACAGCACAAGCTTTATTACAGCTCCCTAGAAACTCTTCTTAAAGTACCAAGGTTAATTCAAAGTTTTCAGACTTCTTTGAACAATAATCCTTGGCAGACGTAACAACGAATTTCTAAATGGTGATTTTTTCCTATGAGTAATCCGCTGTCTTACCTATATGTCTAAAGTTTCTACCTTTGTAAAATTCCTTATGTTTAGCAGGTGTGTCACATATGTGCAGAAGAATGCAAAATAATTCCTGTGCCACTATAAGCAAAAACAAATATTAATCCCACAGCCGTATTTACAATCTGTTGTCGTAAGGCAGCACTTGTTCCTTAACAGACGCAGGTTTTCCCTGTTAGAGGAGGATCGTGATTTCAGCTGGTGTGGTGGGGAAAGCCCAGCCCTGAGCACCTTGAAGCCAAATCACTCGAAGTCATTTGCAGAACTCCTGCTTCCAACGCGAGTAGGCTCGTGCCTCTCCTCAAAGCACCGTGCCGCTCACACAAAAACGCGACAAATAGGCCTCGGGAAAGGGCATGTGACAAATTTTCATGAGATAAGTGACTTGGAAAGAAGACTTGGAGCTAAATTACAGCTACTGGGAAACAGTGACTATGTTGTGCTGTACTGCTTCCCCCCCTCCTCCCAGTCTAACGTCATACAGGACTGTGACCAGTTTTTCCACCTTTGGCAGTATTTTTGGTTGATTTTATTGTTTGCCTTGGGGAGATGAGGTTGTTTGTTTGAGTTTTGCTTTTTAATTTCCTGCAGACAGTTCATCAAACTGGCCAAATTCTGTCTTCTTCCAGAGTTTGAAAGCATCCCTAATTTTTCAGTTTTCTTCAGTATTTACCAGTGCCATGCTAGTGACGTCAGTATCAAGAGAAAGAAAGGGAATGTGCAGGAAACAATGAGATCTGAGAAGCTGCCAACCCCAGGAATTGGAAACTCCAACTATTCACGTGCACATGGGCCAAAGAGCCCAAAGGAAAGAAAATAGAAAGGAACAATTCTTAGAGCTTTAGAAGCTTCCTCCCCCCCAAAAGATATGGGGCACACAGGCAAAAGGAGTAGGGAAATCCAGTGGCGGCAGCATCTGAACTCGCAGTAGCCTGTTTGAGTACAGCTAGCCCACACCAAAGCCCACATCACCACACCATCTGCACTCCTTCTGGCTGCTGACCTTTCTGGAGTGAGCCTTCTCCAGGCTGATCCCCACGAGCTGCACTTAGAGCCCTGCCCGCTTTGTGGACATCCCCAGGATTTTGCAGATTCCTTCCTATTAACATCTCTCTGGTTCACCTCTCACTCACCATGCTGTTAAATTCTTATCTAGACTCTCATCACCTCATGTCTCAATTACTGCAACATCCTCTTCCTGGCCACTGACAAACTCAGTCATGCCCTGACAGTGTATTGATCCACAATGCTGCTGCAGAGATCATTCCCTAGCCTCACATTTTGCTTTCTTTTTGTTCATCTTTGTACCTGCTTTTCCCTGTCACATCAAACAGTCAACTGGCCTTCACTTTCAAGGACTCTTCTACCTTATTGCTCATTTTATTCAGCATCAAAAGGTTAACCTGCACACCCGAATAGTCCATAGTCCCTGCTTCCATTCATCACTCGCCAACTTTGCAATTAGGTGTCTTTGTAGTATCTCTTGAGACTCTTCTCCACGTTTGTGAGGAAGCCTCTGTAAAACTTTAATACTACTTTGTTGCAGCCCCTCAACACTCTCTTCAGAAGTACCTTCTGGCCAAAAAGAGTTTTTCCAGTGGTCACATTGCAGGTGGGCTCAAGTGGCTGTCTGTGATATCCTTTCGTTAAGGCTGATTTTGCGATGCCGTAACACCAGAAACTTCCAGAAACACCAAATGAAGCGTCTGCCCAAAGCAACCAGGTCCAAGTTGAGGTATGCTGATCCACAATATTCAGTCTCGAAAAGAGCTCCTTGCAAGGTCTTTCCAGCAGATACCAACTTTTCATTCTCTGTTTGTGAAGCATCTACCAGCATCTTTTCCTTGTCCATGCTTGAGATCCTACAGTAATACAGCAGACAACCTCCAAAAGGTCTCTGATGAATTGTCACACAAGAAGCTAACATAGAAACTAATCAGCCATGGATAAGTGAAGTGTAGTGACACAGAGGAAAAATGGGAAGGAGACAGAAAAAAAGAATAAAGTTTTATTGCTAGATTCCATCTTAGGGGGAAAAAAAAAGTTCACTGTTGTTTCAAAATTTCCTCCTGTCTTACGATGATCCATAAGTATATGACAGAATAGGAAAGCATATATGTGGTGAGGACTGCAAGATAATGAAAGTTGCAGATAACTTATATTTATCATCTGAGAGGTTTACAAGAAAGTTTAAAGAGATCTAAACTAAGGTAACATAATAAATAAAGAAATGTTGATGCCAGTAAATTCCAAGCAATACATACTGGAGGACATAGTGGAAGTGCCAGCAACCATTCTGTGGCTCAGCATTAAGTGGGTCAGCTCTCAGACCAAGGAAAGTGGTTGTTACCCTCTACTCAGCCGTCATGAGGCCACATGTGGGATGATGTGTCCAGCTTTGAGCCTCCCAGGACAAGAAAGATGTTGGCAAACTGGAGTCCAGTGGAGAGCAACTATGGCAGTAGGAGCTGGAGCACATAGCACATGACAAGAGGTTGCAGGAGCTGGGTTAGAGCCAAGGGTGAAGATGCACCCTTCTCGGTGTCTGCAGTGGAAGGACAAAAGCCAGCAATCACAAGTTGTACCAAGGGAAAATCCACCTGGACACGCAGAAAATTTTCTCTCTGATGAGAATGATGCAGCACTGGAAACCAGGGCCTGGAACGGCTCTGGCATCAGCATCCTTGGAGAGTTTCCGAATTCAGTGGGACATTGCCCTGAAAGACCTGAACTAAATTAAGAGGCTGGCCCTGCTTTGAGTGAGGTATTGGACTAGACCCTCCAGAGGTCGCTTCCCATGTCAATCACTCAACAAGTCTTTGAGCTCAGTACCAGTCTGGACAGGTCAATGTAAACCTCCATCATATAGAATTAAGATTAAAACATTAAAAAATGCTTTAGATAGATCTGTCTAAAGTGTCCAAGTTATGTGTCCAGTGTATCTAACCATATCCAATTCTGGGCTCCCCAGTGCAAGAGAGACATGGATTAACCAGAGTAAGTTCAGAGAAGGGCCAGGAAAATCCACCTGAATGTAAGAAAAAACTATTTTACTGTGTGGGTAGTCAGACACTGGCACATGTTGCCCAGAGACATTATGGAGTCTCCATCTTTGGAGATACTCAAAACTCGCCTGGATGCGGCCCTGAGCAACTTGCTGTAGTTGAACCTGCTTTGAGTAGGGGGGTTGGACTAGATGATCTCTAAGAGGTGCTTCCAGCCTCCACCCTTCTGTGATTCTGTATATATTAGAGAATGAGACTGTGAAGATCATAGGATTAAAACAAACTTTGAAACAGGAATATATAAAACCTCATGCTTTCAGGGTTTACGACAAAATCTAACAGGAAATTTCTTAGTTACTTTCTGACTTGCTTCACCCTTTTTCTCGGCCACTTTTACAGTCAGGACAGAACTCAAGGACACCCCAATTATGTGTCAGTTCCTGTGATTCTACAAAAACCCCTTCCTTTTTCCCTCTCCGAATAGTTGTGTGAGTCTCAGCCTGGGAAGGCAGACATCTGCGATCTAGAGAGATTTCCCACCAGCAGGATTCCCAAAGACGTGGACAACATAATAACAGAGAACCTTTCATGGTCCATCCACAGTCATGCAGCTTTCTGGCTCTCCCATCCCTGCCACAGCAACTGCTCACATGGAAAAACAGCATTCAGAGAAGAACATAAGCTCAAATAAATATATAGCTGCAAATTCAAGGTCAGAACGGTGTTCTCAGTCATCTCTCCATCCTCTCCCACGAAGTGCTGCATGCACTAGGAAAAAACACGGCAAGATTGCACATGCCTGAGTTTGCAGATTACGATAGGAAATGCTGTCTTATCTTTTGCTTTACAGCAATACACATTACAAATTGCCTGGCAGCTATTCACTCATTCACTCGCTCTGTAAACAACTATTCAGTAAAATCTGATGGAACTCTGGAAGTCACCAAAGCCTCACTGTGATTTTCTGCACGCAGCTGCCAGGCTGGAATACCAGCAAGTCTCAAGGGCAAACCACGTGCAGGCAGGGAGCGGCCGGTGGAACCTCCTAAAGGTCGGCTGGGTTCTGCTCAAGTAAAATTTGTCTGCTTGCTTGGTGCACGCACTTCACTATTATATTATTATTATGTCCCCTTAGGTGACTGGTGCGTCTGTGTTGCTGACATAGAAACCAGCTCTGCATCTCCCGGACCGCTGCGCGGTAGAAGAACAGGGCGGGACTGCACGGAGGGAGGGATGCGTG